>ERZ1026814.41-NODE-41-length-116845-cov-11.502262_pt1 | contig 116845 bp, 104 predicted proteins | sample MGYA00520871_ERZ1026814 | MGnify/ENA primary metagenome ERZ1026814 (study PRJEB33270, sample SAMEA104284478) | anaerobic digester metagenome | biome: Anaerobic digester microbiome; feature: mesophilic sludge digester; material: Anaerobic digester biomass... | reverse complement strand
CTTCGTCGTTATCGGTAAGATAATTTAGTACGACTTCCTTTAGATCCATGCCCTGTATTCTCCTGTTGCCTAAACTGAGTAGGATACAGGGCCTTTTCCAATTTTACATCACTTCGTGTACACTACCAACTAAAAAATATTACAATGACAAAAATAACCATCAACAGAATATTAAAATAAAGCCAAGTTGGGTCAAATATTTCCTGATTTCGAAGGATATAAGCAGGTACTCCGAGAGCAAGGATGCCAATTGAAACATTAGATTTAAGTAAAATTTCGCCAAAAAATTCTGTTCCTCCAATTTCTTGAAGAGGATTTATTTGCAAGGGGATATTCTTCGCAATTTTTGCTATTAAATTAGGTGTTATGAGACTGATCCAAACAATAGTTCCCGTCGTAAACCAAAAAGGAATATGAAAGAGGAGATAGCCTATATTAAAAATGACACTTGTGTAAATATGAGAATTAAATGGATAAGCCGCAACTACTTCATACAAAGTTGATTCTATCGGTAAAAAAAACATAAAAAAACGCAATCCTATCAGACAGCCCAATAATCCAAAGAGGAAAGGGGGGGAGAGAACGATATCGAGTTTGTTCTTAGTAGGTTGTCCAAAAAAGAAACAATTTATTGACGTATTCTTGAAAATTTGATAATTATTGGTTTTTTTATAATTTTCATGTAAGAGAATTGGAAAAACATCATAATTCAAAGATTCATGAATTATCTTCAATTGTCTTTTAAAAGAAGTTAAAAGAAGAATAAATAATACTGGTGTGACAAATAACCAATAATCATACTTCAATATTTCAATCGAACCAGAGATTATCGATGGTAAAATTATAAAAATTAGAAGCATACTTAAAACGAGAATTGTGTTTAAAATTAAAGGATTGGTGATATTGGTCTTTAATATCCTATTGATGAAAATATACGACTTATCAATTATTTTTTCCAATGCGAGATAGTTATTGCAAGATAGAACTACTTGTTTTTTGGTTGATTCATTTGATAGGGGGTCAGAAGGCAAAAGTTCAATGTGGAAAAAATTTCTGCAATTTTCACATTGTATAATTTTATCCTCACTCTTGGGAGGCGTCAAATTCGTCCAAAAAAAAATCCTGCGTAAATCATATTTTTCTTTAAATTGAAAATTCGGGGGATGAATGTAAAAATAGGGTTTTTCAGAATTGATTTTTAACTCAAACCAGCAATAAGGACAATTGCATATGAAATCCATTGTAATACTCTTCCTTATACAAACCTTATGATGATGTTGATTTCTACATATTTCTTTAATCAGGTTGTGCGAGAATTTCCTTAACAAGAGTAATTATATCGTTTTTATTAAATTCTTCCCCATGAATTGCTGATATAGGGTAAATCGCAACATTTGATAATTTTGCGCTATTGAATGGAACAATCCCGTCACCTTTTACAAATGCATTCTGAACAGAGCTATATGTAGGCAATTGATCACCTACCAAAACGACATATGTTACTGATGGCGATATTTCATCAATTACTCCACCTTCTGAAACATCCGATTCGGCAGCATGATTGCCATTTAATTCAATTAAAAAATCGCTTCTAGGTAGCATTTCATTTAATGCTTGATTCGGATTTTCTTTTTGATATTTGTCGTTAAATAGAAGTGAAAATGCAAATGGAGGATTAATTAAAAATTGTAAAATATTATAAGGAATTTGTCGTGAGAAATCACTCCCGTGATTTGGAGTGCCAATCATTATTAATTTACCAATGTCATCATCCTTTATTTTCTGAATTCGGAAACGAGCAATAAGTCCGCCCATACTATGTGCAACTATATCTACCTTATGTACATTTCCATCAATTTTGATTGTCTCAATAATTTGATCAAGAGTTCTAGCATAATCCCTGATATCTCCATATGCATTTTCCGGACCTGACAAATATTCAACGATATAAACAGGATAATTCTTTTTCAATTCTGCATACATTAATGAATTTTCAATATTATCTTTGGAATCACCAAGCCCATGAATGAGAAGAACCGGTCTTTTATTATTTATTCTATTATTTAATGGGGAAATCGGAATTATTCCACTATTTAAGGATTCCATAATGCTTATTTCAATCTTCTCTTGAATGGATTTATTAGTACCCTAAAAAATTATTACCCTCTGAAAAACCTAGATGACCCCGGATCTTGATTTGATGCTTTGAGACTACCACATTACCAATAATGAGCGGGTATCCTTAACAGTGGGAATTCAATCCGGGGGAATCCGGACCGTAAATCTACATTGTGTCTTCTGGGTGCAATCTCCTTTTAACCAAATATATCCTTTAAGAAATTTTTTATTGAAGGACGGTTCCAAAGCCAGTTAAGATATGACGGACGGGTCCAGTTTGTGTCAGGGTATCCTGGTTGAATCTTAGTTACTTCAGGGTATGACGGACGGGTCCAGTTTGTGTCAGGGTATCCTGGTTGAATCTTGGTTACTTCAGGGTATGACGGACGGGTCCAGTTTGTGTCAGGGTATCCTGGTTGAATCTTGGTTACTTCAGGGTATGGGGGACGGGTCCAGTTTGTGTCAGGGTATCCTGGTTGAATCTTAGTTACTTCAGGGTATGGAGGGCGGGTCCAGCTGTCATCTGTAACTTTCACCAATGTCACAAAGATATCCTTCGTCTGGTCTTTTGCAGGATAGGAAGGGAGTGCCTCGTTAATGGTGACGTACCCTGTTTTGGAGACGGAATATCGATGGTAGGGCGTTGCAGTAAGGTAGATTTTCACAAGGAGCGTTCCATCGGTGATAACTCCTTTGGAATCTTGGTCGAAGTAGACTTCAGCGCCTTCAACATTACAGTGAATGAGGTAATACCCTGTATCACCGCCAACCATCGGAATAACTTGGATAAAATCATTCTTGATGATGGTATCCTCACCGGCAGCGTTGGTTACGGTCAATGAAACATTGTAAATGCCGTAATTGGTGTAGGTGTGGACGGGATTTTGTTCGGTAGAGTTGGCGCCGTCTCCAAAGTCCCATGTCCATGATGAAATTGGATATCCTAATGACTGGTCGGTGAACTGGACCACAAGGGGAGCTTTTGCAAAGGTGACATTGGCAATGAAATTTGCTTCCGGAGTAATAACATCTGGCCCAGATGCAGCTGCTGTTTTTGTAGTCTGGTTCACCCATGTCGTGTTGACAAAGCCATTTGTCCCGACCGTCCTTGTCCCGATTGAGTATTCTGTTGCAGGGCTAAGTCCGTTCACCGTGAATTGCTGAACTCCTGCTGTCACATTTGTATGGAAAATACCGTCAAGGAATACCATCACATAGTCGAAGTCAGTTGATGCAGGATCGATCCAAGCCCAGGTGATGGAGTCTGGTAGGTATGTAGTGTTTTGCAATCCAGTTATGCTTCCTGGGTAATTTAATTGTTCAGAGAGGGGATAGCTGTAATAAACGTATGGCGAAGTAGGAATATTAGCAATACTAACATTATCAGCCAGAATCAATGGATTGTCGGATGTGTAGATATCATTAATCAGATAAATTGAAAAAGCATCATTTGGATCTGCATCTTGGAAAGGTATTGCTTCAATTGAATAATTACCAATCTTCGGGTTATAGATTGTTATTAATATATCCGAATCGCCATCTCCGTTAATGTCCCTTCTTTCATATTGTGCATTGGGAACTTCACATGTATCTTTACTTATTATCAAACCATCCGGATCGGTGAGAATCGCATCTACCGGACAATAAAGGATGTAATATGCTGTAGCCTCCTTTGATATTTTCACAACGTCATGACTTAGAGTAATATCGTTCTTTGAAATTGGCAAAGCGTATTTATTGTCACCAGCACGATAATCTCGTACAAAAATGCTCTTTAAATGATGTGCCTTATCGTTTTTATTGTAATATGCCCAAATCTCGGTATGATTTTTCTCATCAAGACCATATAAATACATTTGACTGAATCCAACACCATATGCTTGAATTAACCATGAATCAAGATCCTGATTATATTGAATTGTCTTCCCATCCCAATTCATCAGATTATCCGTCGTCCTAACGTCCCAATGTAGTTTGTTTAGAGGTCGAACAACTTCTGAATATAACTTCCAATTAATTTTTATTGAATCGCAGATGTTGGAATAGGTCTGTTCTGAATTAGTTAATAGTGAATTACTATCTTTATTACTATCCTTAACAGAATCCCATTCTGTTCCGGTAAACTGTTTCCAATCTACTTCCCAATGTCCCCATTCGGGGGTATGTTCATTTGATTTATAATATGCAAACCAAGTATCCCTTACTGCTTTTCTCATATCTTCCAAGTTACCAATCGTTTTACCGTCCATTACAGATTTATGATTTTTTAATGTCGATTGAAGTGCATCTTCCCATCTTAATTTAGAGATTGTGGACCAATTCTCCCAATGATCGAGACCTCCACGAGTAAGTTGAAATGGTCCGATTCCCGATGAGAAATAAAATTGCACATCTGGGTGCACTACTCTATCGCTGGGAGCACCACTATGTGCAGAGAACTCATATTCTCCTCCCTCCGCCCAAGCGATAGTGAGAATCATCAATTTGTATTGCTCAGGGCTGATTTTCCATGATTTACTAAAATATTGGGAGTTTTCATCAGGAATAAGCGAGTCAAGGTATGCAACAACTTGGGGGTCTATTTTTGCTGAGATGGTTGTGAAAGACTCAGAATTATTAGCGTCGATGTCATTAGGATTAGATAGACCCTCGGAATCTCTGTGTATTGCTCGATAATAGTATGTAGTTCCTGGCACTAAATTGGTTAGTTGATATTCAAAATTGGGATTACTTTCAGATACTGTTGAATAACCACCTTTTGTTTTAGTAATGGATCCTCCTTCATACCTAAAACAAACAGGGTATGTCTGACCTGGATCAGGGTTTTCTATATGGCCTCTTAAAGTTGCTGTCGTCCGCCCAAATTGACCTTTATCCGTTACTAACTTTGGTGATTCTGAAGGAGAAGATTCATACACAATAACCTTAATCGGCTTTCCATCATTGAGGTCGTTTCCACCCCCTTCATGAGCCCAGGTATTACTGTCAACAATGTGGATACCATACCAATAATCCCCTGATGAATCAGGAGTGTTTTCGAAGAAGTAACTTCCCTGTGTTAATCCCTGAAGAGAAACACTCTGATTAATTTTTGTCCAATCATCTTGGTTCAATAGGTCGCCACTATTTCGCCATAATTCCACCCTTTGAATAGTAGCTCCCTCTCCAGCGGAAACATCCCCAGATATCGTGAATCTCTGGCCAACTGGACCGGAGAGTGGAGTGATTGTGAAAGTGTCAACTTTTGGATAAGATATCGGTGTATCTTCTGTAGCTGTAAAGGTAACTTCGTTTGATACGCTACCATCTGGATTCTTAACCTTGACTTTATACGTTCCAGCCGTATCAACATCCGCCTTCAAAACATCCGCCGTGACTTTTATTGATGATATAAAATCGGTCGCCCGTTCCTGCCCCTCCCAAAAGACTCTTGCACCATCAACAAAGTTGGCGCCGATCACTTCCAATGTGAACCCTTCGTTGCCCTTAGAGATCGATGAGGGATTAAGGGAAATAATCGTGGGATTTTGAATCGGCTCAATTGAAGTTCCTACTCCAAAATCCACTAGTTCATATTGGTCATCAACATTTGGGTTATTCAGGGCATTTAAGAGGGCATTTAATGCCGAATCACTATTTAGACTGCCTGGCCCCTCAAGTATCAAGAGGACAGAGTCCGTGGTTGGATAGGGTCCAACAACATACCTATACCCATAGCCGCCATCTGATCTCGGATAAATATCAAGATCATCGTTATACATCGGGTGTTGGACAATAACAGAGTATTTTCCGTTGGAAAGATTACGAGTGATATCGCCAGTCATTTCATATTCGAATGAATCCCCATTGACACTGGCAATATTATATGAAACATAGTTCTGTCCGAGAATCCAGATTGCAACACCTTCCGATGGATTAGATTTTGCGTTCCCAGTAATTCTCACAATTTCTCCTTGGTTAATTGTTGATGGTTGGACACTCACCGAAAGCTTGTCCTCTTCCACAAACGGTGGAGAACCCGTTCCCACGCTAAATTTTGATTGAATAAAAATATCGTCGATGTTCGGATTTTCTAGATTATTGACCAAAGCATCGGTAGCTAAAGTATGGGATACACTGTTTAATTCTTGTAAATTGAAAAGAATACTTCCGGCGAGTGGATATGGACCAAGAACAAATTTTTTGTCTGCACTCGGGTATACATCGAAGCCATTGTTATACATCGGGTGTTGAACAATAACGGCATATTCTCCATCTGTTAAATAAGATGTTGGCATCTTGTAGACGTAAGTTAAATTGGGGTTCACAGGTATTACCTGGTAATTGACACTATCATCCCCTATTACCCAAATCGCAACACCTTTTACTGGGTTACCTTTTGAATTTCCTTGGACTATGACTTCTCCACCGTATGAAACGATTGTTGCAGAAAGATAGTCCTCGGTTAATTGTGGTGGTGATGGCTCTTCAATTGTAAAGCTTAAGCGTACATACCGATCGTCGATATTTGGATTATTGAGGTTAAATAAAAGGGCATTTAATACCGATGAGGTTGGCGGGCTGCCTGGCCCCTCAAGAGTGAACAGGACGGAGTTCGCGATTGGGTAAGATCCGAAGACATAGCGATAGATATAGCCGCCATCACCTCTCGGGTATACATCGAGCTCATCATTGTACATCGGGTGCTGGACGACGACGAAGTACTGGCCTTGGGACATACCGGCGGTTGTATATTCATCGAGTTCATATTCGAAGGTCCCATCATCATTCACGGCTTCGGTGTTGAAGGAAACAAAGTTTCTGCCCATAATCCAGAAGGCCACACCCTGTGAGGGATCGCCTTCTGCAACACCACGGATATAGAGTGATTCATTTTGTTCAATAACATCATCCGACACATGGGCATTTAAATACGGTTTTCGGAGCGTAACAGAAACAGTTGCATAGTGTGCGTTCGTAAGGTTATTTTTATCATTCGAGGTAGTCACAGCATAAATTGTGTATGTTGAGGGATCGATGTTGAGGTTGGCGGTTTGCCACTTATATTCCCAGGTTTTGTCTGCGTTCACGTCAGTGACGGTGAATTCCCTGTAATAGCAGTTGGGGGAACTACAAATAGGTGATTTCGGGTCGGTCAGGGCCCCACCGTTGGAGGGCAGGTTCGGACCGGTGATGAACAGGTATGTTTCATTGGTGTCAAAGTTGGTGCCAGAAAGTTTGATCTCATTACCCAAGTATCCTAAATCCCGATTTGCAGTTATGGATATTTTATCATCTGATTTCGGAATTTGGGGCTGGCCATCGGTGGAAATGTCTTCTTCCGCTGTATTATCTGGCATTTGGGGATAAATCCGATTATCAGCGATGAATACAACAGACTCAGTGTCATACTGGGTTTCAGATAGCTGATCCGTGTCGCTCGGAGTTGTCACAGCATAGATCGTGTACGTCCCGGCATCGATGTTGAGGTTGGATGTCTGCCAATTGTATTCCCAGGTGTTGTCATCTTGAACCTCACTTACCGTGAATTGTAATGGGGCAACATATGGATTAATCGGAGTTCTTGGATCGGTCAATAATCCCCCTTGCCAAGGCAGGTTCGGACCGGTCACATAAAGGTAAACTGTATCTGATTCAGAATTTGATCCTGAAAATGTGATTATATCGCCGAAATATATAATATCCCTATCTGCTGTTATTGAGATAGATTGTGCCATAACTGGTGAAGTTAACCATATCCCAAAGGCCAAGACAAGAATACATAGAACAAAGATCCGAATTTCTCTCATCGTATACTCATTCCTAAAATTTTTTGAGATTTATGAGAATTAAATATCTAATCAAATTAATCTTGTCTCTTTAATTAGGAGATTTCGGTGCTATCGGTTAATAGAAACTAAAGTAATACAAACCGGGCGAGTCAGTAAAACATGTACGGTAATAATAGTAAAAAATTTGCGCGGCTCCCAATCAGGGCGCATTACACGCTCCGTTCTACCTCCCATCCCTCGCACTAGGTATAATATCTCTGTTTTAGTCAGTTATTTTTGGAAAATAGTGGATTTTTGGACCTCATTTGATACTCTTATGCCCAAGTTGAGCTCCTGGGTCTGGTAAAAGGACCGGGACCTTGGCTCCGCTCTGCTGGTCTTCGGTTCCCTGGGGATTGTTGACGGTCGACCGTGCTCCGCACCGTCTCCCTGATCTCTCTTCCTGGGTTGGTGAGATAGTTATGCCCGTCCTTTAAAGGGTTGGGATTCGATGGATGAGTTCATCCCATCCGGGGCCGACAGCTTTTCTGATGAGATCCTTTACCCCGGCATAGGTAGGACCCGGCAGTACCATCTGCCAGATTCGGGTCATATTGACACGGTCATCGATCCCGATTAAAGGATACAGCCAGGCTACAACCTCAGGGAATCGATTTTGGGGGACCTTGCTGGCCAGGATAGCCAATGCCGCCCCCTGTTCGGAAGGGGAGAGTTTCTCCCTGAAGATCCGATAGAGGTGAGCATCCTCTTTGTCCAGGTGAATAACAAGATGAAAACGGAATGCCGCAGTAGCCCTGGCTGTTTTCAAGGGATCGTTTGAAAAATATGACTCCGTCAGTTCATCATATGCCCGGTCCAGTCCTCGGTGATCCATCAAATAGGGCTCGGCAACCAGGGGGGCGACCTTCTCGATGGCTGGAAAGACCGCCGCTTCTTCTCCTGCAGCATGCCAGACCAGTATTTCATTGAAGAACCGGAACCTCTCGATGGTGCTGGCAAGACCTTTCGTTCCCTTTGCAGATTCGAAAGCGGCGGTATCGATGTGGTGGATATCATTTCTGAACGCGTTGTGAAACGCCCGTACTGCATCAATAGGCTCGGTCATTAGAAACTCATCCCCCACTACGGTTAAAATATTATTGTGTGAGCATGTCTTGGTATCCCGACATCTGCCTTGGTACCAGGTGATCTTGAAAAAGTGTGAGATAACTGGCTTGAAAAAATATTATCCTATTCCCTTGATTAGGGTATCAGATGCTACCTTGACGGGAATAACTGGAGAGATATGTCCCTTGTTGTGCGTGAGCATGACACCGGAGAAGAACGCCGTTATGGATTTTAAATCATCTGATTCAAGAATGAAGTAGAATGTGTGCTCATTAGGGGAGGAATATGCTCCATGGATTGTTATGTTCAGTTTTTTTGCCAGGTCATTCATTCCGTCAATCCAGCGCCTGGCTTCAGCACCAAATTCCCTCCGTGCAAGACACAACTCGGGAGGATGGACAAGAGTGGCTACAAACATCATAGGTTCTCACCATCGCCCTATAGGCAGACTTCAAGGGGTAAAGGTATCTATGGCACATTGTCATGGTGGGGAATATAGTTACGGAGTGTACTTAACCGCTGATAGTGTGATTCCAGAAGCATGCAAGAAGTCAATTGTTTGAGCCACTATGGTTTATTTAGAAGTGAAAAGATTATTGCCTGACTTACTCTTATTCATTGATTTATCCGTTTCTGATTGATCACGTAGGCGAGGATACCCACACTGATCCAGCCCGCACTCGCAATCACTGCATTGATATTCAGGAAAAATGCGAGGGCAACACAGCTCAATAATCCCAGGATCGGGGTGTAAGGATAGAGCGGTACTCTGAACTGGCGATTGGCATCAGGCATCGTTCTTCTGAGCTGAAGCAGGCTCGCGTTGATGAAGAAGAACGTTAAGAGGGTTCCGAAATTGAAGATGGAGGCCAGCCAGGCAAGGTTTGCATTCGTCAGGAGGACAATCAGGCTGATGACAACCCCACTGAGCAAAACGGTCGCTGAAGGGATCCCCCTGGAAGAGATTTTTGAAAGCACACCTGGTATCACGCCCTGTCTTGCCATGGCAAACAACGCCCTTGATGCACCAATCATGGAAGAGAGGATCACCGATGTGGTAGCAAAAAGGGCGGATAAGGCAACATATTTGAGAAAGAGAGGATTGGTCGTCGCAATGCCAAGGGCATATTCAAGGGGGGCTTTTGAGAGGGAGAGGGTCTGCCAGTCGACGAGTCCGACAGCGACGATTGCAACACCAATGTAGAGGAGCGTGCAGATGGCAAAGGAGAGGATGATTGCCCGGTGCACATTTCGCTCCGGGTCCTTCACCTCCTCGGCTACCATGGCGACGGTATTGAACCCGATAAACGCAAAGAAGATGATTGCCGCTCCTGAAAGCATCCCCTTGATACCTTCAGGAAAGAACGGCTGATAATTGGAATAATCTCCATGGGAGATGAGGAAATAGCCTCCAACCAGGATAAAGAGTATAAGGGCGGAGACTTTCAGGAGGACAAGGACATTGTTTGCACCCGAAGCCTCCTTCATCCCTTTCAGGTTCAGCAGCATCAGGAAAAGGGGCCAGATAGTCCCTATCGCCACCAGGGTCGCGTTGACGGGCGGAATCCCAATAAAGTAGGTCAGGTAGGCAGCAAATCCAAGGCTGACCGCACTTGCCCCCACAATATAGTCAAACGATTTCATCCACCCAACAATGAAGCCGGGAAATGCACCGAAGGCTTTTGTCGTGTAGATATAGGATCCCCCGGTTTCCGTAATAAACGATGAGAGTTCTGCCGCAGACAATCCCGAGAGCAGTGCGACAAATCCTGCAATGAGAAATGAAAGAATCACTGCTGGCCCTGCGAGACCGGCGGCAACACCGATAAGGACAAAAATACCGGTTCCTATGATCGCCCCTATCCCGATACCCGTCGCGGTCCAGAGCCCTAGCGATCTCGTGAGTTCCGTCATTTTTTTATATCGATAAATTAGGTTTTCGCGTACTCCCCTTTTTCCCGTATGACTATTATATTATTTGATACCCGAGCCGGATTCCCAAAAAAAAGGGAGAAAGAGTGACAAGGAGCCTCACCGTCCCGTTTAGGTGGAATGATTCTTTGACTGACTTGGTACCGGACCTCCCCGTATCAGGCAACGATAATTTCGCCTTGTTCATGAAATTATGCCTGATTCATGCCATGCCAAATGGAGATTAGATGGATCCCGATGTCGGGCTATGCACCGATTCCCAAGCCTGTAAGGCAGACGGTGCACCCATGAGAAGCCGCCGAATGGTATGCAGCACCACTGCATCCCTATCAGGGTCAAGGGTGTTTTGGAACGAGACGAGCAGATCGATAAGCGGCTCGTGGTATTCTTCTTCCATCAGGTCAACGGCATCAAACGCCCGCAAGAGGGAGACCACAGAGTTCTGGTTTATCGAGGCAAGTTTTTTCAGGAGGACTCCGAACAGGTCCCTTCCCTTCGGGGTCTGTAGTGAGATCTTCCGATTGGCGGCAAACGAACCATAGAGAGCCCGATGATCGTTCACCTGGGTGATATCAAACCGGGGGGATTTCTCTGCCTGACGGACCAGGGTCACGACATCCGGCGCCGAACACCCTCCTACCGCCGCGAGGAACGCCTCCCAGCTTACCGGGTGACCCGCGGCGTTCCTCCCGAATTTTTCCATGACTTCCAGCCGGTCTGGTGCCGTACTGTTCAGGTACAGGGAAAACGCCTTGAGGCGATCGGTGACAACCGCTCCCCCGTCAATCTGCGCACGGATAAGAGCATGGATTGCGGGGGTATCAAGAGTGGAAAGGAGAGCAAGAGTGAGATTTTTCACCTGCCGTTCCTTGATTACCGGGATCTGGATCTCCATCGGGGCGGTAAGGGATACGCTCTGGTCATGGCGATGATACTGATCCTGGATCTCCTGTTCATACCGGATGGCAAGGGCATGTTCAATCGTCCTCCTTGCCTTATACAATGCCAGGTAGCGGTGCGCATATTCCGGAGCATCCACGCTGTCAAAGAGCGTCAGGAGGAGTCCCCCCAAGTCATGGGACAGGTCATCATCAGAAAGGATACGGAAATAAAGTGCAAGATATTCCCCAGAGGGTTCCTTTCCGGGATCTTTTATGAGGCGGATTATCTCCTGCTCGGCGAGCCGGTATAGGGCAATGTACCGGTTCACCCTATCCCTGTCACTGACCGCTTGGATCTGGAGCGTTTTTGGATCGGCATCTGCGATAACTTTCCCATAAAAGGAATATCCCCGGTTCAGAGAGAGGAAAGCCGGCTCTTCAACATTGTCAAAGGCGATGGCTGTCACCGGGGCATCGATTCGTACGATACGTTCTGCAAGATCGTTGCCATCCTTGTCGACCAGCGCCACACGGAAAGGAAAATCCCAGGAAACACCCTGCCCAGGTACCGTCTGCTTCACGGTCATCGCGTAGCGGCGTTGGTCGTGATCATACCTGCCTGATACGGTGACGATGGGAAATCCGGTCTGTTTCAGCCAGGTCCTGGCCATCCCGGAGAAATTCTGGCTAGACGCCTCCTCCATGGTCGAGATCCATTGTTGCCATGTAGCATTTGCATGCCGGTATCGGGAATGGTAGAGGTCAAGTCCCCGGACAAACTGCTCCTTTCCCATCATGGTCTCGATCATCCGGACAAATTCGGCTGCCTTCACATAGGTAATCCCGGTAATCAGGTCATTTGGGTCATTGAACCCATCGGGTTCGATGGGCAGGGATGCCGAACCCGCATCGAGGGCAAACGTGCCAGTAGACGGGGCATACAGACCAAGGACAGTCTGGAGGCGGGAATAATCTTCACCAAAGAGCCGGGCATGGTACTTGTTTTCCATGAACGCGGTCACGGCTTCGTTGAGCCAGAGTTCGAACGGGGTCTTCCCGGTCACTTCGGATCCATTCAAGTTATGGTAGAACTCATGCACCTTGACCCGGATCATATATTCAAACGCCGGATCGGTCATTTGGGGGTAGGGCATGATCCGGTTCATGGTAATGGTGGTATTCCCGACATTTTCCATACCCCCAAAATCCGAATTCTGCATCCCGATTTCACGGTACACAGAACCGGTGTACCGATAGCCGGGGGTAATTTCTGCTGTCATTTCCCTGAGCCGGGTACGGATATCCTCCAGGATTTCCGGGTCGCTTCCCTCCTCTATCAACCGGTCCCGTTCCCTGATGAATGCAGATATCTTTTCCTTCTCATCGATCTGCTCGTAACTCCCTTTGCCGGTGAAGAGGTACACCCAGAGGATCGCATCCGCGAGCACCCGGACAGCATAGTCCGCGACTACCGGGTCCGATCCTGGCGGGACCAGGAGTTCAAGGGTGATGTGGTGCCCGTCCGGGTACTCAAGCTCCCGGGTGTGGATGTCATACGTGCCGGCACAAAGGAAGAAGAGATACGGAGCCATCGGCGTGAGGATATTGTTATACGTGATGCTCACACGACCGGGACCGGCAGGGTGACGGGGGATGGTTACATCCCCATTCGAGAGTAGGCTGGTATACCGTTCGTCAGCGATGATAGTGGTGGTGTAGGTGCACTTTGCTGTCATGTCATCGATACAGGGGACGATCCGCTGGAATCCCCACTGCTGGCACTGGGTGATCTGGGTTGGTGGGGCGCCTTCGGGGGTGCGATCGTAGTAGAGCCCTTCCAGGATATGATTACTTGGCCGGCAGACACTCTCGGTCATGACCGTGAACCGGGCATGGGGAGCAAGTTCCGGGTCAAACGTAAGAGTGAGTATGTTCCGGTTATGATCATATCCGGTAGAGACTGCTGCACAATCACAGGAGACGGAGATGATCTCGAGGTCACGTGCACTCAGCTCCAGATCCTTTACCGGACTGTTGAGGACTTCTGCAGTAAGTCGGGAGGATGCCCGGGTATATTGATCATGGATATCAAAGACCAGGTCCATATGAATGACCTTTATCGTCAATGCCCCAAAGTCGCCGGGATAGTACCTGAAAAGGCGTGAGTGTTCTTGTTCCTTGGGAATCATCAACAATCACCGTAGCAGTCTGCTCTGTTTTTCTTCAGGGATAGGGGACCGGTTCTGGCAGACATCATGGGTGAGAGTGGACACCGGCTGATGATAAGTGATGTGATCAATGCTCTTCGATTTTTCAGATACGGTAGGAAGGAATCTCTCTGGTAGGAACTAGGATCGCCATGGCTGAGTTGGAGAGGAACGCCATGGCATCTTGCCCTTTGTAAGGATCATTTATTCCCTCATATATCGTGTTCACCGTAGTATTGCCATTGCATCCGTAGTGCTTTCATCAGTATTTTTTGTCATCCCCAGTCCAGTTCTCCTTCCCGGAAGAATGATATGATGTTGTGACAATCGCTCACATGCGATGTGAGGAACCATGGTCACTCAATTACCCCTTGAACAGTACCGGAACCGTTATGATGCGTCCCTGATCGAATGCGGAAGCACAAAGGAATTACGACCCCTGAAGGAAATCGTCGGCCAGAAACGAGCACTCTCGGCACTTACCTTCGGATTGAACATTGACAAGAAAGGGTTCAATGTCTTCGTGTCCGGCATGCATGGAACCGGCAGAAAATCGGCAGTAAGCAAGTATATCGATGAGCTGGCAAAATCCAAACCCCGGGGGAATGACTGGATTTATGTCAACAATTTCGACAACCCCTACGAGCCAAACGCAATCCGCCTCCCTCCCAGTATGGGGAAACAATTCAAGGATGATATGGTCACCTTCATCGCGGAGGCAAAACGATTTATTCCCAAGGCCTTCGAGAGTGAGGACCATGCAAATCGTCATGATGCCGCTATTCGCGGGATTGAGGATGAAAAGGCACAGCTACTTGCCCATATCGATGAAGTAGCCAAGGAGAAGGGATTCATTATTCAGCCCGGACCCCAGGGGCTGCTTACCAGTCCCTTAAAAGAAGGGGGTGAGCCGTACCCGCAGGAGGAATGTGTCGCCCTTCCTCCTGAGGTCCAAGTGCAGTACCAGAAACGGAGAGAAGATCTCATGGCCGAGCTCAGGAATACCTTCCGGCAATTACGCGATCTCGACCTGAAGGGCGGCGAGGCCATTGAACAGCTCAATCGTGATGTCGTGCTGAACGCGATCGGCCACCGGATTGCATCGCTCAAGGACAAGTACGAAAAGATCAATGAGATCCGTGCCTATATTGAAGCGCTCCAGAAGGATATCGTTGAAAATATTCCTGGCTTTTTACCCGAGCCTGCAAATCCGCAGGTGCCGTCTCAGATCCAGAATCCACTGATCCGGGAGCTGATCATCAGAAAGTACGAAGTGAATGTCGTCGTCGATAATTCCGGAAATGACGGTGCACCGGTAATCTTTGAACAGAATCCGTCATACCCGAACCTCTTTGGAAAGATCGAGAGAGAAGTCCAATATGGCGTAGTAACGACCGATTTTACCATGATACGGCCCGGGTCCATCCACAAGGCGAATGGCGGGTTCCTGGTGATGATGGCGGAAGATCTCTTCAGGAACCCCTACTCCTGGGACGGCCTCAAAACAACCCTCAAGACAGGCGAGGTCGTTGTCGAAGAACCCGGTGAACGGATGGGATTCATCTCCACCAGGGGGATCAAGCCGGAGCCTATCCCGCTCTCCATCAAGGTGGTCATTATCGGCACGCCGCAGATCAACCAGATCCTCTACACACAGGACCCTGATTTATCCGAGCTTTTCAAAATCAGGGCTGATTTTGATATCACGATGGATCGCACCGAGGAGAATGTCCGGAACTATGCCTCCTTCATCTGCGGCATCTGCGGAATACAAGCTTCGGCACCTGGATAAGTCTGCGGTAGCGAAAGTAATTGAGTACGGTTCACGTCTGGCAGAGGACCAGAACAAGCTTACTACTCGATTCTCCGACGTGACCGATCTGATACAGGAGGCCGGTGCAATGACCCTTGTTTCTTTTAAGAGATGCTTGATATTTTCACGAATAAAAAAGACAAAAAGGAATCGTGATCAAGCTACAGAGATGAATGAGTTTATGAAAAAATGGGGACTCATCGGAAAAGCGCTTATGATCACCGCCATTTTGGTTGCGATCCGGCTGATCATCGACATCTCGAATTACGATATCATTGCACTGACCAATCTGATCACCGCCTTTATCGGTGCGGCAATATTTACGGTCGCTGTGATCTTCACGGGAACACTCACTGATTACAAAGAGAGCGAGAAAATTCCCAATGATATTGCGGTTTCACTTTTGACCCTGCACCATGACTCCAAACTCTTTAGGCCATCGGACAATCCAATTTCGGTTCATCTGCAGGAGCATGTCCGGAACCTCGCCCGGATCATCGTTGATAATTTCAAGACTAATACGAGCGACAATGGGAAGGTGAGGGCTGCTATTGCCGAGATAAACGAAGACCTCTGCCTGCTTGTGGATCAGAATGCCCCTCCCCAGTATGTCAATAAAATCCGGACGGAACTAGGGAATATCGACAAGATTACCAGCCGTGTGAAGACAATAGCGGAGACCTCCTTCATCCCGGCAGCCTATGCCATCGCCGAGATCTCTGTTGTCGGCGTGATCCTGATCCTGTTCTTTGTAAAGATCGATCCCTACTATGAGGGGATGATCATCTTTTCCATCATCATCGCTCTTCTGATCTCCATCATCCTCCTGATCAAGGACATGGACAATCCGTTCGAATACGGACAGAGGACCTTCGCTGACGTGGATCTGTCCCCTATCCTGGAGATTGAAAAATACCTGGATTAATTCCTCATATTCCCTTTTCCGTTCTCTGATACCCTTCGAAATAAGGAACTCTGGACAGAGGATCAGTGCAGGATTCTCCGGGAACGAATCACTTTGAACACCTCAAACCATGCGATACTCAGTATTCCACAAATGATACAGAGCATGAGATTGATAAGAGAGATGGGGGCGAACTGGAACAGTGTTCGGAGGCCCGGAACAATAAGGTCTGCTGCGAGGAATACGACCGTTCCCCCAATCACCCACCAGAATGCCTTGTTTGGTTTTTTAAGAGTAGTTACGATGCCTTCAGTCCAGGACCGGTTGGTACAGATCAAAGCGAGGTTGACAACCACAATCGTGACGAAGGTAAGGGTACGCAATTCGTCTTCGGAAAGCCCCTGCATCATCCCATACAGATAGATTGCAAGTACGAAACCGAGAGCTACAAATCCCTGGGCAAGAGCAATCGTGACTGTGGGGCGATCGAGCATATGTGCGTCGGGTTTCCGGGGAGGCAGCTGCATGATGTCAGGCTCCTCCTGCTCAGCCTCGAACACGACAGAGCATGCGGGATCGATGATCAGCTCCAGGAACACAATCTGGATAGGCAGAAGGATTAGCGGCCAACCGAAGAGGACAGGAATGAGCGAGAGTCCGGCGATAGGGACATGGACCGAAATGATATATGCCATAGCTTTCTTGAGGTTCGCATAGATCCTCCGCCCCATCCGGATCCCCGCAACAATCGATGCAAAATTATCATCAAGGAGGACCAGCGAAGAGGCCTCCCTGGCCACATCAGTCCCCCGTCCCCCCATCGCGATACCGATGTGGGCGGCCTTCAGTGCCGGAGCATCATTCACCCCATCTCCCGTCATGGCAACTATCTCGCCACCGGACTTCAAAGATTCAACAATCTGGAGTTTCTGCTCAGGAACGACCCGGGCAAAAAGAGAAGTAGCGCGTATCTCCTCCTCCCTCTTCGCTGCTGGTATCGATTCGAGGTCTTGCCCGGTGAGAATTTTATCAGTTTCAGGAAGCCCGATCTGAGCGGCGATGTTCCGTGCAGTGGCGGGGTAGTCTCCGGTGATCATAGCAACCCTGATGCCCGCGGTCCTGCACTCCGAGATTGCCGCAGCAGCATCCGGCCTCACCGGATCAGCAAATCCGATCAGGCCGAGATAGGTAAAGGGAAAGGCATGCTGGCCATCAGGCAGCTGGCCGAGCCGGAACGTTGACTTTGCAACTCCCAGAACACGGAGCCCTTGCGCGGCCAGGCTCTCTACCTCACCGGTCAGTACCCCCGTCTCCTGATCACCAAGGTGACAAAGGTCGAAGATCGCTTCGGGAGCCCCTTTTGCAGCGATAATGTAATCATCACTCTTTTTCGAACGCCAGACATTGGACATGGCCAGCAGTTCCCGGGAAAGCGGGTATTCCTGCAGGAGCTCCCAGTCCTCGTGAAGGTGCTCGGTCCCGGAGAGATCATCGATTCCCGTCTTCAGAAGCGTCTGTTCCATGGGGTCAAAGGGATCCTTCTTGCAGGAGAGGATTGCATACTCGAGGAGCTCGTGGAATGGTTCAGGGAGAGGATTGTCCCCCCCGGTGAGACAATCGAACGAGGAATCGTCAACCGCACACTTCGCTACGGTCATCCGGTTGAGGGTGAGCGTGCCGGTTTTGTCCGTACATAACACGGTGGTTGCGCCGAGGGTCTCGATTGCCGGTACGTGACGGGCAAGGACATTAATCTTTGAAAGGCGCCAGGCACCGAGTGCCAGAAATACCGTAAGGACAACAGGGAATTCTTCGGGGAGAATGGCCATGGCCAGCGTGATCCCTGCGAGGAGCCCATGGAGCCAGTCCCCTCGAGTAAGGCCGTAGGCGACCACTACAATGATGAAAAGGATCAATCCGATGAGTGCAATACTCCTGACGATATGCGCAGTCTCGACGTGCAGGCGGGTTTCTTCTTCTTTGACCGTCTGGAGTGCTTTTCCAATCTCGCCCATCCGGGTATGGATACCGACCGAGACCACTTCAGCAACACCCTGGCCCTGGACCACCAGTGTTCCTGAATAGAGCCAGGGCTGGTCATCCCCTCCAGGCCTCCGCTCGCCAGGTTCCCCTTCGGGAGGGAGTTTTCTGACCGGTACCGATTCGCCGGTAAGGAGCGATTCATCGATGGAGAGATTGGTGGACGCATCCAGCAGGGCATCTGCAGCGATGCGGTCCCCTTCACTTACGAAGAGAAGGTCACCTCTTACAACGTCGCGTCCTGCGATCCGCACCAATTGGCCTTCCCGGATCACCAATGCCCGTGGACTGGACAGGTTTCTCAAGGCTTCGAGGGCTCTCTCGGTCTTCCGTTCCTGGTAGACAGTGATTGCTATTATCACCAGGACAAAGGATAGGAGCAGGGCTCCCTCCTCGATATCGCCGAGTACGAAATAGATTGACCCGGCTCCTACGAGAAGGAGAAACATAGGCTCCCGAATGACATCCGTCACGATGCCGAATATCCCACGGGTTTCGCGAGAGGGGAGTTCATTCGGGCCATCCTGAAGAAGACGCCGTTGTGCTTCTTCATTGGAAAGCCCGGTAAAACGAGAAAGGTCCAAGGGGGGCATACGTTAGTTCGGTAACTCAAGCGGTATGTTGGCTGTGCCTATAGGTTTTCCGATTGCTGGAGATAGAGTATGATGCTGGACTGGCGATGCATCAGCAGGGACACAAGATAACAAAGATGCCTCGGGCAAGTGCCGTAGTTATGATTAATCAAGGAGAGTAACGGGACCTCTGCGTATGTCCCGTATTCAGAGATGAGCACGATACTGATCCTTGTCGAGGAGTATTTGAGAGCAACTACCGGGAGGGAACCTCCAAAATTTGACGACCATCCTGTTTTTGTTCTTCGTCTATCACTGACCTCGATTGACCGGTTTCATGGAGGGGCTATCCTGTTCTTCCATTGAATCCTCCAGAAGAAAGGACTTGACTCGATAACCGCGATGTGGATGAAAAGAAACGTTCAACCTGCTACGCCTACCCACCCCTTCCATTCGCCTTTCCACTGCAAACGGTAATCAGGTGCAGCAACAACACTCATTTCGGCATAGGGACCGTCCATGGAACCTCACGCTGCCGGGAGCCAGGAGGAGCCAAAGGGTATCGCATTCCAGACTCTCTCTCCCATTGAAGCATGGGATGTGTTGCAGACGTCCGAGAAAGGACTGGCACCAGCGCAGGTATTGGACAGAAGGGAACGATACGGCCCAAATGATATCTCTAGGGCCCACAGGCGGCCGGCAATCATCCAATACTTGGAACACTTCAAAAATATTCTCGTGCTCATCCTGCTTTTTGCGGCGATCATCTCTATTTTTGTAGGAGACATCGAAGCAGCAGCCATCATTATCATCATTGTTATTGCCAGCATAACCCTGGATTTTTACCAGGAGAATAGAGCAGGGAACGCGGCGGAACTACTCAGGCAGAAGATCATCAGCCACTCAACCGTGGTCAGGGAAGGCCGGCAACAGGAGGTCACAATCACCGACCTCGTCCCGGGGGACGTCATCCTCCTCTTTGCGGGCGATATCATTCCAGCAGATGCACTGCTCCTCGAAGAGCGGGATCTCTACGTCAACCAGTCAGCCCTGACCGGGGAACCGTATCCTGTTGAAAAGAACGCAGTACCGTCATCACCAGGCACACCGTTGACCGAAGCCACAAACTATGTATTCCTCGGGACCTCGGTGGTGAGCGGGACTGCCACGGCAATCGTTACAAGGACGGGGATGGAGACCGAGTTCGGCAAGGTTGCCCAGACCCTGGTGGACCGGCCAGAAGAGACGGAGTTCGAGCGGGGGCTTGCCCAGTTCAGTTTCCTGATGTCCCGGTTCACCTTCGCCTTGGTCATTTTCGTATTCTTCATCAACGCGCTGTTTCGCCACGGTGTGCTGGAGTCGCTGCTGTTTGCCGTCGCCCTCGCGGTGGGAATGACACCCGAACTCCTACCGATGATCCTCTCGTTGAACCTCTCGAAGGGGGCGGTTGCCATGTCAGAAAAGGGGGCGATCGTCAAGCACCCCGAGTCCATCCAAAATTTCGGGAGTATGGACGTCCTCTGTACCGATAAGACCGGTACCCTCACCGAGAACCGCATCTCGCTCATTGAATATCTTGACCCCGAAGGGAAGTCAAATGACAAGGTTCTCTCCTATGCCTTCCTTAACAGTTACTTCCATTCCGGGATACAAAACCCTCTTGATGAAGCGGTCATCTCTCACCACCATCAGGAGCCAGGGGAGTTCCGAAAGATCGATGAGATCCCCTTTGATTTCGTCCGGCGCCGCATGTCCATTGCCGTCTGCCGGGGATCTGAGCGCCTCCTGATCTCTAAAGGAGCGCCGGAAGAGATTCTCCGCATCTGTTCGTTCATCGAACAGAACGGCACAAGAACAGCCATCACCGATCAGGACCGGGAGAAGGTCTCTCTGCTGTACCGTTCGAAGAGTACGGACGGGTTCAGAACGCTCGCCGTCTGTTACCGGGACCTTGAGCACGACCAGCGACTCTTCAGCCTGGACGATGAACGCGACATGACCCTGATCGGCCTGGTCACCTTCATCGATCCGCCAAAAGAGACCGCCCCGGAATCGATACGGCAGCTGGCGGAGTCGGGAATCGAGCTCAAGATCCTGACCGGGGACAACGAGCTCGTGACCCGGAAGATTTCGTCTCTGATTGGTCTTGATGTGAAGGCGGTGCTTACCGGGACAGAGATTGAGAAGCTGGACCGTCAGACCCTCTCGCGGGTAGTGGAGGACGTTACCCTCTTCTGTCGTATGACCCCGGTCCAGAAGAACCGTGTTATCGTTGCCCTCCGGCAAAACGGCCATGTGGTAGGATTCATTGGTGACGGCATCAACGATGCGCCTTCTCTGCGGGAGGCGGATGTCGGCATCTCGGTCCAGGGGGCCGTTGATATTGCCCGCGAGTCCTCCGATATCATCCTCTTGGAGCAGGACCTTCGGATCCTGCATGATGGGGTCACTGAAGGAAGGAAGACTTTCGGAAACACAATGAAGTACCTCCTTATGGGATCAAGTTCCAATTTCGGGAACATGTTCAGCGTGGCTGGTGCATCCCTGTTTCTCCCGTTCCTCCCAATGCTGCCGATCCAAATCCTGCTGAACAACCTTCTCTACGATCTCTCCGAGTCTACCATCCCGACCGACAATGTGGACAGGTCCTATGTCGATTCACCCAAGAAATGGGATATGGACTTCATCAAAAAATTCATCCTGGTGTTCGGCCCAATCAGCTCGCTCTTCGATTTCCTCACCTTCTTCATTCTGCTGTTCTTTTTTTCAGCACAGGCTGCCTTGTTCCAGACCGCGTGGTTCATCGAATCAATCTGTACCCAGACGCTGGTCATTTTCGTGATCCGGACCAGAGTGGTTCCCTTCTACCGGAGTATGCCAAGCCCTTTCCTGCTGGGGAGCACATTCTTAGTCGTGATTGTGGCTTGTATCCTACCGTTTACGTTCCTCGGTAGTATCTTCGGATTCGTTCACCCTCCACTAGCGTTCTATGTTATACTCGGAGGCCTCGTGACAAGTTACCTCGGCCTTGTTGAGATCGCAAAGAGGTGGTTCTACCGCAGGTATACATCGCTGGTGGAACAGAAAGCCGGGGCACTTCGGTCAGGATAAGTGCAGGCATTTTTCGGGCTATTGACTCGTGACAGGCCGGCGACTGAAGCAACCGATAGGAAGTAGCCGGTGATGAGGAGCCTGCGACGAAATCACGGGCATCCACAGCGACTCATTCAAGTACAGAAAGCAAGGGATGAGGTGCGAGCGGGACGAAATGGGCTTGATCGATGTTATGGGGGGAGTGAGTTGAGATGTACCCATTTAGGATGCTTAAATATGTGCCTCTCCCAATCGGGGCGCATTACACGCTCCGTTCTACCCCCCTCCATTTCGTTGTTTTGATGGGTATTATTATAGGATACGTTTCAGTATCTCATGATGAACCAGTTACAAAATCCCCTGCTTCTGATCCTGGCAGCAGTCATCATGCTCTGCTTCTGTGGTTGTATCAGTCCGGAGATGCCATTATCCCCGGAAGATCAGGCACAGGTCATTGCATTCGCCAATCCGATCACCGACAACCTGTTGGATGGATTTAACCAGAACAATTACACCCAGTATTCAAAGGATTTCAGCAGTGAGATGAAGCAGGGTCTGGATGAAAAGGTCTTCGAACAGAATCGAGCGTTAATCGTCTCAAAGATCGGCTCCTATGCATCCAGGTGCGATCCTGTTGTGACAGGAAGCGGAGAGTTCCTGGTTGTGAATTACAAGGCTGATTTCGAACAGGAACAGGGCGTTGACGTCAGGGTCGTATTCCGGAAAGGAGATGATACTCATCAGGTATACGGACTCTGGTTTAATTCACCGAAGTTGCGCAGCTGATCCCCGGATCCTGAAGTAATCCTCTCTTTTATGTTCAGATCCCCTGTTTGAACGAAGAGGAGTGGAACGATCTCCTTTCTGCGACTTGCTCGTTCTCCCCTTCATGCTTCTCATCCCTCGTCATTTTTTCCCCGGAGAACTGGGAGGATGATGACGGGTCTGGTATACTTTGTTGGACCAGATACCTGTGCCCCAGCTACCTTGTTGCACCAGATCCCCTCCATCACCTCACTCCCGGATTGAAATGAAACGCTTTTCTCATCTCCTTTCGTACTATCTTCTCCTGTGACAGAAAACGAACTTCAGGGCATCCCCTTGGAGGATCGGGATGACCTCACCCCTCAGGAAAAGGAAGCAGTTGCCTTCTACCTCGAATACAGCAACGAGGTGCAGTATTATCTCCGGCATCCCAGGGAATTGAGCGGACTTGAGGAGTCCCCTAATTTTCGGGCGCTGGTTCATCATCTTGACAATACCATCAGCCGATCATCCATCACTCCCGGCTATCTGGTATACCGGGGAGTGAGGGCTGATTTTTCCAAGCGGCTCCTCTTCCTCCTGTCGATAGATCCTGCAGAATGCAATGACGGATTCCACAGCATCACTCCACAGATCATCCGGGACCTGGGATTTACCTCATTTACAACTGATGCTGAGAGACTGGTTTCAAAAAAGAAAGACGATCCAAAGATATTGTTCGTCTACCAGACCACATCCTCCGGGAATGCATTGTATATCGGCGGAGAGGATGCCGAACTGCTGTACCCGAGGGCGTATCCCTGGATGGCAACGGGATTTGCATGCAGCAGAAGAGGGAGGGAGACCCTGATATTCATCAATCTTGCATCATACGACGGAGGGATCACCTGATATGGCGGGAAATGAGCGGCTGTTCCTTGGGAACGATCAGGCAGTGGTGGAGCATGCCCCGCTGGTCCTTTCTGATGAAGACCATATCGCTGCAGAGCAGATCCTCGAAAGGGCGATCAGAGAGGTTCTTCTGCACAGAACATCCTGACGTCTCCCATCTTATACAGGATCAGGTGAGACGTTCTTTTCCAGGAATGACGAGGAGAGTCTTTCCTTTTCTGCAAAGACCAGGTGAATCTTTCCTTTCCCTCAATGACTGGACGAGACTGTCCTTTTCTGCAAAGACCAGATGGATCAATCCATTCCACTCAGTGACAGGGTAAGTCGTCCCTATTCCCGCAATGACTGGGCGAGTCTTTCCTTTCCAGCACTGATATCGTGAGTCATCCCTTCCAGCACTGATATCGTGAGTCATCCCTTCCAGCAGTGACCTGGTAACTCTCTGCAGGGGAATCATAAAGTCTCCCGTTTTCCCCCAATATGGCTGGTCACCTGACCTGATCCAGAACTCTGGCGTGTTTCATCTTTTCACAGGACCACGTTTACAGGCAATTTTCGATTACCCTTCACCGGATGTTTTCCGGAACATCTCTCCCATACTGATTCACCTACACCGCATGAAGGATTCTTCAGGGAATATCACAAATGCCAGGTTCTTTCTTGCAGGTATCTTTTTCATCAATTATTTTTGGGGGCATCGGGGTATATGAGGAATTTTGTTGTCTTCTTCACAACAATTCCTTTAATACCCAATACCACCGACCTCTTAGTACTGACGGTGTTCTAACCGATGCGATCTCCTTTTGAAATCATCGCAGACAGGGTCGTGAAAAAGCCGAAGATGGTCCTGCTTTTCATCGCGATCCTTCTTGCCGTGGCCCTTGTCGGGACCAGTTTCATCGTGATGGAGACGGGATCGGAGACCTACCTTGACCCCGATACCCCCCGCTCGATGCTCCTTTCTGAGTATACCGACACCTTCCAGTCAGAGAGCATCATGCTGCTCGTGGAGAGCGATGACGTGCTCAACCTCGAGACACTCCGGTATCTCGAGAGGCTCGAAGAGGAGATCTCACAACAGCGGTACATCACCGGGACATCCAGTATTGCCTCCATGGTAAAGCAGATGAACGGGGGGGTCCTCCCCCGATCCTCTGCCGAGCTGGATGCTGTCATCTCCCGCATCCCTTCTGAAATCTCTTCACGATACATCCCCTCGCACCTGCTCACTATCGCGGTGATAACCCTTGAGCCCGGCCTTTCGCAGGAGACGAAAAATTCCGTCCTTGACAACCTGGATGCTATCGTCACGCTCTCCAGTCCACCACCCGGGGTTCATATCGTTGTGACGGGGGATCCGGCATTCCAGCAGCAGATGGGAGAGGAGATGGGCACCTCGATGGGGACCCTGATCCTTATTGCCATGGTCCTGATGGTCGTCGCCGTGGGATTGTTCTTCTCCCATATCAGGTACCGGTTTCTTCCGGTAGGGATCGTTGCATCCGGGCTCATCCTCACCTTTGGGGTGATCGGATACTCCCCGTATTCGATCACCATGGTCGCGATTGCCGCGTTTCCTGTCCTGATCGGGGTCGGGATCGACTATGCAATCAATATCCAGACGAGATTTGATGAAGAGGCAAGAAAGTCCTCCCTGGAGGAGGCAGCAAGGACCACGATCACCCGATCAGGCCCCTCGATCCTCTTTGCCATGCTCTCGACCTCCATGGGATTCCTCGCCCTCTGGATCTCCCCGGTCCCCATGATCGCCGGTTTCGGCGTCATCTGTGTCATCGGCGTCGCCTGCTGTTACCTCGTCGCGCTGCTTGCCATCCCTTCTCTCGGACTTGTCCTCAAGTACCGCCCCAAACATGGCATCAACAACGCAACTGGAAGCGAAGGAAACAGCCACCTGATGGAGCGGTATAATGCGGCGGTCGGCACCCTCGCCCGGAAGATCGCAAGGCAGGCGGTGCCGATTCTTCTTGTCTGTGCCCTTATCGGCGTTGTCGGATTCCTGATGGATGCCGAGATCGCAATCAACACCAACGAGGAGACGTTCGTTCCGCAGGACATGCCAGCGTTGATCAACCTCAAGAAAGTCAGCAGGACGATGGGATCGACCGCCTCGCTTCCCCTCTATGTAAGGGGAGACAACGTGCTCGATATCGGAACAATACGGTGGATGTACGAGTTCCAGCAGTATGAGGAAGGTCATAACAGCAAGATTACCGGATCAGAGAGCATTGCAAGCCTGATTGTGGCCTACAATAACGGAATCCTTCCGACCTCAAACTCGGAGATCGACGAGATCCTGTCACGGATCCCCGGGACCCAGAAAGAACAGTATATCAGCGGCACGACCGATGCCGTGATCCTCTTCTCGACAGTGGATATGGAGAACGAGGTCGCGATGGCGATGATCGATAATTTTGCCCAGGAGATCGAATGGAACGAGCCACCACCGGGAGTGTCGGTCAGGATCACCGGGATGGGAGAGATGTTCACCAACCTGATAAAGGAGATCAATGTCGGGAAGACACAGATGACCTTCCTTGCCTTCGTGATGATCTTCGGTCTCCTGCTCCTTATTTACCGGAATGCTGTCAAAGCCCTCACACCGGTCATCCCCATCATGATGATCGTCGGGTGGAACGGGCTTGTGATGTACGTGCTCGGCATCGATTACACGCCGATGACCGCCACGCTCGGGTCCCTCACAATCGGCGTTGCTTCGGAATATACCATCCTGATCATGGAGCGGTACTACGAGGAGAGGGCAAATGGCCTGCCGGTCATCGATTCGGTGCAGCAGGCAACGGGGCAGATCGGGACTGCCATCACCGTATCCGGGATGACAACCGTCTTTGGCTTTGCGGCACTGATCGCCTCTTCCTTCAACATGATCAGCAATTTCGGCCTCGTCACGGTTATTACCGTTGGATTCTCACTCATCGGGGCCATCATTGTCATGCCGGCCATCATCGTCCTGATGAGCCGGTTCGAAAAAACCGCAGAGGGGTCCCCTGCTGCTGGTCCATAAACAACTATTTTCCGTTCGCCGCACCCACTACCTCTCTATGATCCCTCCCCGCTGCGAACTGGTACTCACAGAGGTGACCCTGCCCGGAGGGAGGGTGGCGGACCTCTCGATCAACGATGGCATCGTTGTCCACACAGGCTCACCCTGCCCCTCTGACCAGCTGATATCGTGCAGAGGCCTCACCGTCCTTCCCGGCGCCATCGATATGCATGTCCACATGAGAGGGAGGGTGCAGAGCGGAAAGGAGGACTGGAAGAGCGGGAGCGTGAGTGCGATTGCCGGTGGCGTTACCATGGTGGTAGACCAGCCAAACACCATTCCTCCTCTCATAACCAAGGAGACGTTCCGGGAGCGTATCTCGGAAGCAGCGCGGGACTCGGTCTGCAGTTATGCAATCAACGGCGGGGTCCTGCCCCGGACCGATCTCGCGGCACTCTGGGGGGCAGGGGCAATGGCATTCGGAGAGATCTTTGCTGCTCCGTCGAGTTATGGTGAATCGCTCGATGCTCCGGCTCTCAAAGCCTCGCTTGAGACCATCGGCAGGCTCGGGGGGCTCGCAACCATCCATGCCGAGGAGGCCATGCCGGGGAGTCCCTCCGACCTTGCCACCCACAACCGGCTTCGTGGTCCGGCAGGGGAGACCCGGGCTGTCAGCCGGATCGCAGGGTGGCAGCACCACTGCCGCATCCACTTCTGCCACCTGAGTACTGCCTCTGCTGTAGCTGCTGCAGGCAGTGCATCGGTGGAGGTCACCCCCCATCACCTGTATCTCTCCTATGAGCAGGCTTTGGAGACCGATACCTCCTGCAAGGTGAACCCGCCCCTTCGGACCGAGACTGAAAGGCGAAGGCTCTGGTCTGTATGGGAGCGGATCGATGTGATTGCATCAGACCATGCCCCACACACCATGCAGGAGAAGTCGGTTCCTTTCCCCGATGCTCCTTCAGGAATACCAGGCGTCGAGACCATGCTCCCCCTCCTTGTAGCCTCATTGGTGAAGGGGGATTTAGACCGGACCACCCTCATTGCAAAGACCTCGTGGCGCCCTTCAGAAATTCTCGGCATCCCGAAGGCCGGATATAGCCCGGGGGACCGGGCAGATTTTGCCCTCTTCGGATCGCAGTGCACCCGTATCACTGCAGAGACCCTGCACAGTCGTGCAGGGTGGACCCCCTTTGAAGGGCACCCCGCAGTATTCCCGGATATGGTGATCCAGTCCGGGAAGATCGCCTATGATTCCGGTGATTTTTACCCGGCCTCCCCGCGGTGGTACCCGGGAAGGGGTTATATTGGGGGAGGCCCTACCTAGTGATCGTGCCGACAAAGCGCTTCCTTAGGTCCCCGGGTGATCAACTGGCGACGACCTGGAGATGAGCTTCGGGACAACCCGGTTGCGCGACAGGCACCGCCCGGCAATGGGAAAAACATGGTGAAGAACGGCAGCATGCCACTGGTGATCCGGTGTTGTTAGTGCCGGGCGACATCATACTTCTGATGGCTCATGACCGATATCACCCCTGCTCTCTCCTGTTCTGACAAAGGCACCATTATCACGATCGAAGTTGCCGCCGGTTCAAAGAGCTCCTGTTTTCCTTCCGGGTTCAATGAATGGAGAAAGGCGGTGGGATGCAGGGTCAGGGCACCCGCAGTGGAAGGGCGGGCAAACAGAGAAGTAGTCACGGTAATCGCCGGGGCGATAGGTATCGAGCATTCACGGGTACGCATCATTTCCGGAAGCACCGCGCCGGTAAAAAAGATACTCATTGAAGGGATGACCCCGGATCAGCTCAGATCGGTGCTGACACTCTCCTGACATATTGTATACTAATAAATAAATAAATCATCAAATATTAATAATAAACATATAGTTTATCCCTTCCCGGGAGCAACTATGGTTTACCTATGATCAGGCATTACACCGATTGCATGATGCATGGGGGTGCGCTTACGTGTATTCATCAGATACTACCAAGTACCTTATTCATCTTCACCTCGAAGCAGAGGGGGTGGTCGAGAAACCCGATGTAGTCGGTGCCATATTTGGCCAGACTGAAGGGTTGCTCGGTGAGGATCTCGACCTTCGCGATCTCCAGAGGACCGGCCGTGTCGGAAGGATCGATGTCCAGATCTCCAGTAAAAAAGGCGAAACAAAAGGCGAAATATATATCGCGTCATCCCTTGACAGGGCTGAAACGGCGATCCTGGCAGCATCCCTTGAGACCATCGACCGGGTAGGCCCCTGTGTTGCCCGCGTCAATGTGGTCACCGTAGAGGATATCAGGGTCAGCAAACGGAAGAAGATCGTTGAACGGGCAAAGGAACTTCTGATCGACTCTTTTGAGGAGGGATCGATCGACAGCACCGAGATCATCGATAGTGTCAGGGAGAGCCTCCGGATCGAGAAGATAGGCAACATCGGCGGGGACCAGGTCCCGGCAGGTCCCAACGTCCTGGAGTCGGATGCCATTATTGTGGTGGAAGGGCGGGCCGATGTGATCAACCTGCTCAGGTATGGCATCAAAAATGCGGTTGGAGTCGAGGGGACCAAGATTTCCCCGACCATTATCGAGCTCTGTGAGAAGAAGACTGCTACTGCATTCTTTGACGGGGACCGGGGGGGGGATCTCCTCCTCCAGGAACTCCTCCAGGTCGCAGAGGTCGATTACGTCGCCTACGCCCCACGGGGAAAGAGCGTAGAAGACCTATCCAGAAAAGAGATTATCAAGGCACTGCGAAACAAGGTCCCGGTGGAGTACGTCAAAGAACAGGTGCCTGAAGAGGTACCTGCCGGGGAGAGTGAAGAGCCGCTCCGTCCCAATTCCCGAAAAGAGGGTATTAAGGATGAACGGGAAGAGAAGCGGAAGGTGCCGCTGAAGAAAAAGCAGGACGCCGGGGAGAAAAAACCGAAAACCCTCGGTGATCAGATCAATGCGGTCAGGGGAAAGAGGATAGCACGATTTCTCTCCTCGGATCTCTCAGTACTGAAAGAATCGCCTTCCGATGAGATTGAGAAGGAATTTACCGATCTCAACGGAGATGTTGCAGGTCTCGTCACCGATGGCGAGGTCAACCAGCGGATCCTTGATCTCGTTGCCGGCAAAGGGATTGAATATATCGCGGCCAGGGAATTCAACGGGATTATCAAGCGTCCCCTGACGATCAGGCTCATTAAAATCTCCTGATTTTTTTCATCGCTACTTATATATTTCTCCGGGAGAGAAGACTAAGACGGGTGAGCGTGTGCATAAGGAGGAACTGATATCATTGCATCAGATGCTCTATGAGATCAAGGACTACTTCGAAGGATCCAATCCAGACCTGAAATTTTCCGAATATCACTCCCTGAAAATTAATCCATCGCAGCTGCATAAAAGCAAGATGGAGCATAAATATGCCATTTTCGTCCTCGGGAACGAACTTGCCAATGCGATGAAGGAAGTGGAATTCTCTGCATCAGGGCGGATATCTGCCCGGATGAGGGAACTTGCCGCAAAGACATTGAAAGAGATGGAATATATCCAGTAACTTCAGGTTTTTGGTTTCTTTCGTTTTTCTTCCCGTTTTATTTCCTCAGAACTGCTCTTCAGGCCTTCAGGTCACGCTCTTTTTCGAGGAGGTACCGTGCAAGGAGCGCAGGGATGGGTGCAGCCATGCAGTGCCAGTTCGGAGTGCCATTCACTTCAAGGACACAATAGCTGTCGTGATACCGGAGCAGATCAACACCCCCGTAGTCGACACCGGTCGCCTGTGCTGCCGCCGCTGCAATTGATCTCATCTCGTCGTCGATCTCACTGGGAATTCCGGTGCCGCCCTGGTGGATATTATGCGCAAGGGTATCGGATACCCGCATGATGGCCCCGACCGGCTCACCGTCGATGACGAATATCCGGAAGTCCCGGTCGTTGGGGACATACTCCTGGAGATAGTAAGGGGGATTCCCCAGTTGTCCGGGAGCATCAATGAGAAAGATCCCGTGGCCATCAAATCCATATATCGGTTTTATGACCACCCTCCCGTGTTCCTGGATGAAACGGCTTGCAATCTCCTTCGAGCTGGTAAAAAGGGTCCGAGGAGAAGGAACCGAATGGCGCATGAGGAGGGCGGTGGTGAACACCTTGCTTGCGCAGATCCCTATCGCCTGGGGGGTATTCACCAGGACATTTGAGAGGGAGAGTGCCTGGAGCACCTCGAACTGGTGTTCATCCTGGGTAAGCCCGCATACCCAGACGACCTCGTGTTCGAAAGGAGGCATGAACGGATCAATCCGGTGGATGTCTATCAGCTCACAGGTCCCGCCCTGGCTCCTGATCTGTCCTGCAACAGCAGCGGTCGAGTTGTCATCCGTTGTGTCAGTTGGTTTTGGGATAATATGGATCATGATCTCCCTCGCCTCCTTCTCTTGCAGGTACAGGGTGGTCCGGGAAAGGGGATAAGCTCCGCGGAACGGGCGCAGGGTGAGTATCTTCTTCTTCCGGGAAGGGAGAGTGAGTAGTATGTTTTATTACCAGAACCCTGCCGAAGGGCTGGATATTCGCGAGGTGAACCGGGTGGTGGAGGAGGCCTTTGCCGAGCATGGCCGCGGACGCGTCCAGATGCCTCCCAAGCTCTATGTCACTTTTGACCATGGTGATTTCAGGACGATGCCCGCGTACATCCCCTCACTCTCCCTTGCCGGTGTCAAGATCGTGAATGTCCATCCCGGAAATCCCCGGATAGGATTTCCAACGGTGATGGCCCTCCTGATCATCCTTGATCCAGGGACGGGGATACCCGTTGCCATCCTGAATGCAACGACACTCACTGACCTGAGGACAGGGGCTTCAGGGGGAGTTGCGGCAAAATACCTTGCTCCGTCACGCACCGTTACGCTGGGGCTGGTCGGCAGCGGCCGCCAGGCTGCAGCCCAGCTCGATGCCATTGCAGCCGAACGCGAGGTGACAGAGATAAAGGTCTGGAGCAGGAACGAGAAGAATGCAGTTGCATTCTGCAGGAAGTACTGCAGCCTTGACTGCACTATTGCCCCGCTCGAAAAAGTATGTGACTGCGACGTCCTTGTTACCTCGACACCTTCCCGCGAGCCGGTCATCCGGGACGAATGGATCCGTGAAGGGACCCATATAAACGTTATCGGTGCCGACGCTCCCGGGAAACAGGAGCTCGATCCGGGCATCCTCCAGCGTGCCAGGGTTTTTGTCGATGACCCCGCCCAGGCAGTTCACTCGGGCGAGATCAATGTGCCCATAGCAAAAGGCCTCTTTTCACCGGAGAGGATTGAAGGAACGCTGGGTGAAGTGGTCCTTGGCAGAAAGAAACGGATGAGTCAGGATGAAATAACGCTCTTTGACTCGACCGGACTGGCCATCCAGGACCTGGCAGTTGCAGAGATTGCCATGAAGAGTCGCGAACGGGTAGCCCTCAGGTTTCCATGATGGCGGGATCCCTGGGAACCGGTCTCCGGAAATCCGCCCTCGTGCAAGAAGAGAAGAAAATAATATGATTCCTTTGAGGGCCACAAGCATAAAAGATGAAAGTGCCGGAGGCATTTTCATATAAAAAGGGGAAAAAGGCTTTATTTCCGGTGGGCACTCCACACTTTTTCCCGGTAGACCGGGCCGCTGTTGTAGGTGCAGAACGGGATCAGCTTCCCATCGGGGGTGGCATAGTGGATGCAGCAGCGTTGTATCCGGGAGAGGTCGTAGTTGTACTTGTCCATGAAATGCATCGTCCCGATGAAGAGGGCATTCCAGTGGAATTCACGCAGGGCATCAAAGTTCTGCATCACGAGGGTCTTTCCGATCAGTTTCCAGAACTGGGCGGTACTTCCCTGTTCACTCTTCCTGAATGAATCATTCATCTCCCTGATTCCTTCTATCAGGGACAGGTACTTGTTCAACTGCCCGCCCTTCTTCAGCTTCTCGGTCAGGTTCTCTATCGACCTGAAGAAACTCTCGACATCGACCATCCGGTTGATGGGAACCATTCCCTTGTCGGTGATGAACACATAGGTGGCAGCACCGCAGTGCTGGTGGGGAGTGAACCTGACCTGCGGCAGCCCGGTATATGCCTCGACAAGGTCAGAGAAGGGAACGACGCAGGGAACAGGGTAAAAATCTGATTTCCTGATGATGCCGCTGGTCTGATCTTCGATATCCTCAAGAAGCTCGGGGATGGTTATCCGTTCCCTCTGCACGTCCTCCTCGCTGGCTGCTCCGGTGAACGCGATCGGCTGGAAATTGACCCCCCGTACCGCTTTGATATGGTCTGCAGCATAACGGATGATCGGGCCAATCTCGTGATCGTTCCTTCCCTTGATAATAGTTGGCACAAGCACCACGCCAAGACCGACATCCTCGCAGTTCCTGACCGCTTTTTCATCGGATTTGATCTTGGAGTTGGTCTCTTTGGTCACCCCGTCAAAATGGAGATATACGGTGGAGAGTCCTGCACTTTTGAGATCTTCGACATACCCGACATCCTGCGCCATCTTGATCCCGTTCGTTGCCAGCTGGACCTGGGGAAATCCGATCTCCTTTGCCTTTCGGATCAGCTCCATCAGGTCATCCCTCATGGTCGGTTCCCCTCCCGAGAACTGGACTGCAGGCGCCGGGACTGGTTTTTCGGCCCGGAGCAGCTGCATCATCTTGACGATCTCGTCAAAAGAAGGTTCGTAGATGAATCCGCATGCCCGGGCGTTGGCAAAACAGAAGTCGCAGTCGAGGTTACACCGGTTTGTCAGATCGATATTGGCGAGCAGCGTCCCGGATTTATGAAAACTGCAGAGGCCGCAGTTCTCCGGGCAGGAACCGCCGGGATTGACCACATTCGGGTTCTCAACGCCCCTCCCCACGGAGTCAAACTGCTCGAACTTATGCCATAGCGCTGCATCAGACCAGTACAGGTCACGAAAATGCCCATGCTCCGGGCATGATCGCACCAGCCAGATGCTTCCACCCTCTTCCTCAATTGTTGCATCGAGAATTGCTTTGCAGATCGGGCAAAGGGTTTTTGTTTCCTTGATCATCATCCTGATCCCCACCGATCCTGTCTCATAAGTTGTTACCTGTGGGATATCTTAATGTTTATATCTGCTGTTTATTACAGATAGTGGGAGATTAGCGATTAGTCCTGATTCCTTTCTTGTCCCGCTCCTGTCAGCGCTCTGGATCATGATGCCGGCTTATGTGCCTAACCCGGTCGCGGCCTTTGTTGGGGGGGGAACACCAATCGACGGCGGGAGGCATTTTCGCGACGGGCGGCGGATATTCGGGGATGGAAAGACCTGGAGGGGTTTTTTTGCCGGGGTAGCGGCGGGGATCATTATGGGGATGCTCCAGATCCTTGCCTATGATGCTGCAGGGATCACCCGCCTCCCGGAACTAACCCTCCCTGTTGTCTGCCTCCTCTCGTTCGGGGCGCTTCTCGGGGATCTGGTAAAAAGTTTCTTTAAGCGGCGACTGGGGAAGGATCGGGGTGCACCCTGGCCGATCGCTGATCAATATGATCTGGTGATCGGTCCGTTTGTCCTCCTCCTCATGTTTGAATACACGTGGGTGGTATCATACATCACCCTCCCGATCCTCTTCTGGATCATCATCATCACCCCGCTCCTCCACAGGGCGGTGAACATTATCGGGTATATTGCCGGGATAAAGGATGTACCATGGTGAAGTCAATTGCTCATCTATTGAAGGAGAACGGGGCCGTCGAGTATGGCGAGTTTGTTCTCGCTTCCGGCGTGAAGAGTTCATATTACCTCGATGTGAAGTCGGCCATTGCCAATCCTGCCGTGCTGAAAGTGATCGGCAGGGAGATCAAAAAGATCGCCTCGTTCGATGTGGTGGCCGGGGTTGCTGTTGGGGGAGTCCCTATCGCGGTTGCCACGGCGCTTGCAAGCGGGAAGCCGTACGCCATCATCAGGGCTGGCGAGAAGCTGCATGGAAAAGGCGGGCAGATCATCGGAAAAGTCGGCGGTCTCGCGGTGCTCCTCGTGGAGGATGTGACAACGTCAGGGGGATCCGTTATCAGGGGGATTGAGGCACTCCGGGCTGAAGGGGCTTTCGTGGATACCGTGGTCACTGTTGTCGATCGGGAAGCCGGAGCCCGGGATGCGCTTGCAGAGCGGGGCGTACATCTGCACGCCCTCTGCCGTGCACGTGAGATAGTGGGTGATGAGAGAGCAATAGATCCAATTTTTTAAGAATTGCGTGTCGTATTATAGATGACTATGAAGGTGCTGGTGGTCGGTGGGGGGGGGAGGGAACATGCGATTGCATGTGCGCTCTCCCGTTCGGAAGAGGTGGTCCTGCTCTCGGTAATGCCGAAGCACAATCCCGGGATTGCCTCGCTCTCTTCTGATGTCCTTATTGAGAAGGAGACCAATATCCCGGCAGTTGTCGATTTTGCGGTCTCGCGGGGTGCCGATTATGCCGTTATCGGACCGGAAGCCCCGCTCGAGGCGGGGATTGTCGATCGCCTCGAGAAGAGAGGTATCCCCTGCATCGGGCCTACCCTGAAAGCAGCCATGCTCGAGACGGACAAGGCATTCTGCCGGGCGATGATGCACCGGCATGGCATCGCGGGCTGCCCGCACTACCGCACCTTCTACCATGCCGATGACGCGATCAGGTTTATCAGAAATTGCGACGGGGATCTTGCGATCAAGCCGATCGGTCTCACCGGGGGCAAAGGAGTCAGGATCATGGGGGAGCACCTGGACAGGGAGGGAGCAGTCGCTTATGTGCGGTCGCTCGAGGGCAGGGTTGTGCTCGAGGAACGCCTCATCGGGGAGGAGTTCACCCTCCAGGCCTTTGTGGACGGGAAGCATATCGTGCCCATGCCTCTTGTCCAAGACCACAAGCGTGCCTTTGAGGGGGATCTCGGCCCCAATACCGGTGGAATGGGAGCCTACTCTATGCCAGACCACTCCCTCCCGTTTGTCACAGATTCGGTTCGCACCCAGGCATTCGGGATCATGAAGGAGGTGGTGAAGGTCATGGGTGAATCCGGAACCCCCTACCGGGGGGTCCTCTATGGCCAGTTCATGAACACCGCCCGGGGACCGATGGTGATCGAGTTCAATGCACGGTTCGGAGATCCTGAAGCGATGAATGTGCTGTCCCTGCTCGAATCTGATCTCTCGAGTATCATAACCAGGATGATATCAGGATCGCTGTCAGAAAAAGATGTGAAGTTTGCACGCAAATCAACAGTGTGCAAATATATCGTTCCGGAAGGCTACCCGGATGCTCCACGGACAGGAGAGCCTGTGGTGCTCGGGGACAACACTCCCGATACTCTGCTCTACTATGCCAATGTAGAGGAGAGAGAGGGTACCTTGTATACCCAGAGTTCCCGAACCCTCGCCTTTGTCGGGATTGGTGATACACTTGATGCGGCAGAACACTCTGCCGAGAGCGCTGCACGATCGGTGAAAGGCCGGGTCAGGTACCGGCGTGATATCGGGACTGCGGCACTCCTCCAGAAACGGATCTCCCACATGAAGGAGTTGCGATGAAGAAAGACCTTCTCTCGATACTTGATCTCTCGCGGGACGAACTGCGTGAGATCCTCGATGATGCAGATCAGCTGAAGATCCTCCGGAAGGAGGGGAGGCCCCATGAATTTCTCTACGGGAAAGCCCTTGCCCTGGTATTTGAGAAGGCCTCCACGCGGACGCGGATCTCGTTTGAGGTCGGCATGGCAGAACTGGGGGGCCATGCCCTCTTCTTAAACCCCCAGGACCTCCAGATCGGCAGAGGTGAGGAGATCAGGGATACCGCCCGGGTGATGTCCCGGTACGTGTCCGGCATGATGATCCGGGCCTACAAGCACTCGACCATAGAGGAATTTGCCCGCAATTCCAGTGTGCCGGTCATCAACGGGCTCTCGGACATCGAGCACCCCTGCCAGATCCTTGCCGATATTATGACGATAAGGGAGCATTTCAGATCCATTGAAGGCCTCAAGGTCACCTGGGTCGGCGATGGCAACAATGTCTGCAACTCCCTTGTCCTGGCCTCTGCCCGTGCCGGCTTCGAGATAACGGTTGCATCCCCAGAGAAGTACAGGATCTCGGAAGCCGTGGTGAAGCGTGCCGTTGCAGAGGGTGGGAACATTACCCTGCTCAAGGACCCATCAGAGGCGGTGAAGGATGCCCACGTGGTGGTCACCGACACCTGGATCTCGATGGGAGAGGAGAGCGAGCGGGATGCCAGGATCCGGGCATTCAAAGGATTCACGGTGGATACCGGGCTGATGAAGAAGGCAGATCCTGATGCAATATTCCTCCACTGCCTCCCGGCCCACCGGGGGAGGGAGGTTACCGACGAGGTGATCGAGGGCCCGCAGAGCGTGGTCTTTGACGAGGCAGAGAACCGGCTGCATGCCCAGAAGGCGGTGCTGGTGAAGATGATCGGGCGGGAGATCGGATGAATATTGCCCCCCCTTTCACTAATATTCCTCTCCTTTTAGAAATATATGCAGAATATGTTTGATCATACTGAACTCTTCCAGTGAAGACCCGAGAGTAGTTGGCACGAGAGAGGGATGAGTCAGGTTGTCATAGTGTTGCGGGTGTGGATACCACAGAGACGCCGCTTTACAAATCCCTCCATCCCCCCGTGGCTCTATGAGAAAATGCTGTCACCATCTGAGACATATTATCGTGGACAGGTTAGAGGAAAGTTAACCAGCACCTCTCTCCCTCCGGTCTCCCCCTCGAACGATGGAATGAAGCCTGAAGGTGATGATGGAATTCAACAGATGTAATATATTGGTCTCACTTGGTTCCATACCATTCACATGAAGTCACCATCATCTTGGAGATATACTAGGTTAATGATGGGAACCCAATTGACGTGCATAGATTTATATACCTAATTTTTTAATTCTTGCAATGAACGCTAGTAAATTTACATTTCCAGAATCGCACATCCGATGTGGATTGGTAGAGCCATATCGGTAAATTATGAGCGATTTAGGGGATTTAAAGAATTAACTAGCGATTATCAAATGAATTACCTGCAACGAGGTTTGGAAGATTGTGAACCTCGTTCTTGAGGTAAGTAAGAAAATCAAATGGAGAGGAAAAGAGAATGGTTTGGACGGATCCACCAAGCGGGACATGGGGAACCCCTAACATGAATGATCCCCAGCAAGGGGTTCTTGATGACTGTATTTTCATTGCTGGCCTTTCTGCCTATGCATGGCATGACTCAACAATTGCCCCGAAAATTGAAGATGCAGAATATTATGTGTTTTATTTCCGTAATAGCGGCGTTTTAAAAAAGGTGAGGGTATCAAAAAAACTATGCTATGAGGGAGGGAGCCTTCCGTTTGCCTCATCAAGAGATTTCGGTGAACTTTGGCCGGCATACTATGAAAAAGCATATGCAGCATATTTAGCAGCAGGCCGGAATGCCACATCAGTTGATACTTTTGTAATGAGAAATGTGGCGTTTGGGAGAAATGGAAAACAGGCGATGGAAGACTTGACCGGATTTACCTATACTGATCCATTGATCTCTTCCATTGATGATTGTTATACCTTCATCAATGGAAAATGCACCGGTGGTAAAACCAGGAGGCCAATGATTGCCTGGACGAAAACATCCAGTGTTGCAGCGGGTATTACACTAAATCATGCTTATACCGTGCTTGGTGTGGCTTCTACTAATTATATCATACTGAGAAATCCTAAGCGAGGGGCAGCCCAACCTACAGGGAATCATATACTTACCGGGTCGGTAGTTTTGGGCGGCATTACTATTAATCTCAGTAATGGGATCTTCGGTTTGCATAAAAATTCATTCAAAGACAGCTTCTATAAATTGGCATGGACCACATAATTTTTTTAAACAAAGGAACAGTCACTGGGGGTAAACAATGTCAATTAATATCCGGTGGATTCGGGAAATAACGTCTATCCTTTTAATCTCATGTGTAATGATTGGAATAGCCGTGGGTTCGATTGACGTAAATTTTTCAGCAGACGCTACTACCGGTGAATTTCCACTGGATGTTAATTTTACTGATCAGACGGTAATTCCCCAAGGAGTTACAATTCTATCATGGAACTGGACATTTGGCGACGGAAGCAATTCTACACAGCAAAATCCACATCATACGTATACCGATGAAGGCAGCTATGACATTTCTCTGACGGTCGAAACAGGGAATGAAACGGAATCAATGACAAAATCTTCCTACATCAGTGTTTATCAGGTCCAGGATTCCCTTGATACAATTAATACATCTGATCAGCAAACAACTTTTGGCACACTCACCCTCCTGACGCCCCTCACCGAGCAGAATTGGGAGATGTCACCAAGGATATACGGCGATGATGTCGTTTGGTCCGGTTATACCGACACCAGTTATGATCTATTCTGGTATCAGGTCTCTGAAGGCACAGAGACAGATATTACACCCGATGCAACGAGACAGAACCAGCCTGATTATCCCTATCCTGATCAGGATGCTCCTGCAATTGATGGAAATTACATCGTCTGGCAGGACTCGAGAAATATATATTGGGATATCTTCCTGTATGATCTATCTAATGGTAATATTACGCTGATAACAGAAAACACTAATGAATCAAACCAGGTATCGCCGGATATTTCTGATAGCATCATCGTCTGGGCTGATGACCGAAACAAAGGAGAATCCAGGTATGATCTCTTCCTGCTCAATCGTTCCTCCGGGGAAGAGACGCTCCTCTCTCCTGACCTGACGGAGGTCAGCCTCGAACATCCCCGTATATCAGGGCATTACGTGGTATGTGAGGGTCTGGACCTCCTCAATCGTACCTATGATATCTATCTCTGTAATCTGCAGGATGCATCATGGGCCATCCTTACGCCAGGTACCCCTTCCACAGACCAGAAGAATGCTGACATCTTCGGGGATTACGTGGTATGGGATGGATATGATGAATTGAATGGCACACTTGATGTGTTCCTCTATTCCATCACTTCCGGCTCAACTTCTCTTCTCACGAATGACACAACACAGAGCAGTCAGATGAATCCCTCCCTCTCCAATTCCAGGGTGGTATGGGAGGACTCACAATTTAAAGAAGGAGGAGCGACGGATATCGTCCTCTGCGATCTTCTGACCGGATCCCATTACCTTCTTACTCCCGATACGGTGACTGATCAGAGATCACCAGAAATCTTCGAAAACAGGATTGTCTGGCAGGGGTTATCGGCTGACTGGAACTGGGACATCTATCTCTTCACCCTCGGGGTTGAAAAACCAGATCTGGTGGCGGGTTTCTCTGCAAACACATCCACAGGAGGCTGCCCGCTGGCAGTCGCCTTCAACGATACCAGCACTGGCGAGCCGGCATTCTGGCACTGGGATTTTGGCGATGGAAACAGTTCTGACGAACAACACCCGGTCCATACCTACACCACTTCCGGATCCTATGATGTCACTCTCTTGAACGGAAATCCCTACCAGAGGGCTGGAGAAAGAAAAGAAGCATTCGTGAGTGTCCAGGCCCCCCCCGTATGCAGGTTCTCAGCCGATCCAGTATCCGGAATTGCTCCCCTCTCGGTCCAGTTCTCAGATGAATCGTCTGGCGAGCCGCAATCGTGGCACTGGGATTTTGGTGATGGAAATACCTCGGATCTGGAACATCCGACGTATCAGTTCAGCAACCCAGGAACCTACACCATCACTCTGACGGTGATGAACTCGTATGGCAATAGTTCGCTTGAGAAAAACGATATGATCATGGTTGCCAATGCAACCGGGTTGACCATGAATTGTGAAATCCCGGGGCTATCGATCGAACAGAATGACGATAGCCAGGTGTTGATCCTTGATGGGAATGTATCTCCACCCGCTCTCTTGAACACCGATGGACGGGTATTGATAATATATCCCGAAACTGCATCAGGAATCGATGAGGTAGTTCTGCATGCTGGAGACGCTGGTTTTTCGACGAGCGGTAATACCATCACCGGGGTCATTTCATCAGCCTGCGTGAAAAGTCCGGAGATTGTGTACTACCCGGCAAGGGGAGATCATGGGCAGATCGCGATTTTTAACTACTCGATCTGCATGGAATACTATCCTGTCCAGGGGTCATACCATACCGCTGTGTGGGAGGGAGTGTTTCCTGGAGATTACACCGAGTTCGACAAAGCTCTGGATGACTATACCCCCTTTGGGGATATCCACGATATTGCCTATACCCTGACCCTCGAGAACACTGCACCCGATAGTGACTGCACTATTACCGCCGGTGTCGATGCAGCCTGGGTGAGGAGGTATGGGGAAGGCGACAATGGTTCCGTCACCATCGAAACGACCCCTGCAGCTGCAGCAGTTTATATTGACGAGGTTTACCGGGGTAAAAGCCCCATTACCGTCACAGGATTAGTTCCTGGAACACATCAAATGATGATCAGCCTCGAAGGATACCTTGACGAGAAGTACACCTTCAGAATCCGGGATGAACGCGACAGCATTAAAATTTTGAAAATCGGAGATGACGGAACTGCAGAAGTGTTAAACACGACGTTTGTATATCACGATCCTGTCCAGAACCTCGATTATTTCCAGGCATACTCTCCCCACGGAGGATCAAAATTTTCCGTGAGCGCTCTTGGTGGGCCGGGGAGCATCTTCCAGATGCTGTATCTCACTATATCGAGTTATGTAAAACCACAGAGCGGGAGTGCGGCGGTCGGGGGAGGTGGAGGTGGAGGAGGCACCTATAGCGGAGTCGCAGGGTTGGGCACTTCCTCCACTCCGGTCGCAACACCGACCCCTGACGCAACACTGACCCCCCGTCCAACGATAACCTCTGCCGAACCCACCAGCTCGCCGAACGCCCCACCATCAACTGTTACGGATACAAATCCAACTACGCAGGAAACATTCACATCGCCCAACATCACTGGCCAGGCCTCCCCTCCCGTTACGGGAACGGCAATGATCCTTGTCCGGAATCTGGCCGTCGTCGCAGTAGTGGCTCTCGTTACCGTCATCTTCTACTTCAGGTGGAAGAAGCAGTAAGAGTGAGATCATCTTTTTTTACACCGAACCTGCATCTCCGGTTGGAAGATCCAAAGCGATGTCTTCCCGCTTCTGACATATACGAGGGCTCGTATCACCCACGTTTCTCCTCGCCTGACAATACTACCGGCTCCTCAGCACCGGGGAAAATCACGTATACAAAGATATATCATCTTTTTTCCGAAGTACTGATTAAAATGAGAGCTGCTCCAGGTACTCTCATCGTCACCACCGCGAGCAGAACGGGAGAGAACAGCTGTGAAAGGGAGACGACCCCTGCAGGGGACAGGAGCGGTATGAATGCCCCGTCTTCTCTTCCGCCCCGGCAGATTACCTGACGTGAGGGAACTCGAACAGAAGGGGGACACAGACCGTCTCATCTCACTCCTTAATCATCATGACTTCGATGTGCAGACACAGGCAGCAGCTGCTCTTGAACGAACCAAGGGTGATCTGGTTATTGGGAAACTGATCAACGCCCTTGATACCCCTGACCGGAAAATGCGGATCGGAATCGTCGAAATTCTCTCCAACCTCCATGATCCACGGGCTGTTCCGGGGCTTCTCACTCTGCTCTCACGCGATGAGAGCAATGAAGTCAGATGGGCATCTGCCATCGCACTAGGAGAGATCGGTGATCCTGCTGCCAGGGACGGGTTGGTCACCGCCCTGAGCGAACCTGACAAGTATGTCCGGTACGGTGCTGCTCTCTCCCTCGAAAAGAACGGCTGGACTCCTCCAGATCCTGAGGGAAGGGTGTATTTCCTTGCTGCCGCCCAGCGATGGGAGGATATTCCCGGTCCTGATATGGTTCCGGTCAAGCCGCTCATCCATCATCTCAGTGACGCTGATCCCGCTGTAAGAGCCAATGTAGTAAAAATCCTCGGTGAGCTGCACGATCCCGCCGCCAGGGCAGCATGTGACCTTGTCCTCCGTGACATCACCAGTACCGTCCGGAAGGAGGCTCTCAGGGCGTTTCCGAAATGCAACATCCCGCTCATGCACCTTCCCCGGGGGATTTCAAAGAGGAGAAGGCAAAGGAGCGCGTTTGCGGCCATGGTCCTGAATTTTTTCTGTATCGGTCTTGGCTACAACTACCTGGGAAGGTGGTGGGGATTCCTGGTATTCCAGGTGAACGTCACGGCTATCCTGACCATGAGCCTGTTCGTTCCCTCCTACGTTTCCTATCTCACCTCCTGGGCGATCTCTGCACCTTTTGCACTCCACACCTATACCTATGTGAAGGGGATGCCTGATTTATGAGCGGTGATCATCTGAGGAAAAACCCCGCTTCCCCCTCCCTCTCATGCGAACGATCGCCCTTTTGGAGGGGGTAGTACATGGCAGCAGTCTTTGGAGGAGAACCTGACATCGATGCCATGCGGGAGGAGAAGGATTTTCGCGGGCTGATCACGGCTCTCAGGCACGACAAACTCGATATCCAGTGGCATGCCTCGAGTGCTCTTGCCTCTCTCGGGGATGAAGCGGTAGATCATCTCCTGTCAGCCCTGAATGCCCGGAACAAGGATGTCCGTCTCGGGATCATCGAAGCATTGGGGGAGATCCGGAATCTCCGGGCTGTCGGGCCCCTGATCGGGCTTCTTCAGGACAAAGACAATGAAGTGAGGTGGGAGGCTGCGCTCGCCCTTGGTGAGATGGCCGATCCCCGGGCTCTTGGCCCCCTTGAGGATGCCTTGCGGGATCCTGACCGGTACGTCCGTTATGGATCTGCACTGGCGCTCGAAAAGATGGGATGGTCCCCGGACACCCCGGAGCGGTTTGCCTTCCTCCTCGCCGGAAAACAGGAGTGGGATGCGCTTGCCGAGATGGGGAGGAATGCGGTATCCTCCCTTGACATCGCTGCAAAAGACAATGACAGCTCTGTCCGGCTGATGGCGGTCAGGACCCTTGGCAGAATCGGAGATGAGAAGGCCATCCCCCTCCTTTACCGTGCACTCCGTGACCCTGATGAAAAAGTCCGGTGGGAAGCAGTCATGGCGTCGCAGAAATGCGGTATCTCAGCCCAGTACCTCCCAAGGGCCCTCGCACGGCGGCCACGGACCAGGAAGAATCCGAACATTGCGGCATTCCTCAACTTTGTCCTCCCGGGGATAGGCTATTTTTATATCGGGAAGTGGTGGGGAGTGTTAATCTTCCAGATCGATACCTATGCAACCTTATTGCTTTCAACTGAGTTGGGGCTTCTCAACGCCCTTGATTATCTCCTGCCACTCTATGGTATCGCAGCGTTGCATGCCTGGTATATTGCCCGGCAGATGCCGGACCTTTGAGCATATCCCGCACTGGCTGATACCCGGGGCTTTCAGGTCAGTCGGAGAGAGAACAGGGAAGGGAGCCCTTGCCCTGAAGGGAATCGCCGCGAAAAAACGGGAGTGGCTCTTTTCCAGCGATTCATTCACCAATGAATTCTTTCAATTTTTCAACCAGATAGGCATGAGCCTCTTCCAGGTTTTCGCGTTTCCCCCGAAACGCAAGAAGCTCCCGTTCATCTCCTTCCATATTGGCAAAATAAAGGCGCTCTTTCCTTTCCACCACTACCACGTCAAATTTTTTGGCGATCTCGATGATCAGCTTGCTGGGGACGCCGGGGGGGATCAGGAGATCGAACAGTTCGGTTTGTGCCTCTTCTCCAGTTGCGTCCATTTGTGAATTATCCTCAGACATATCCTGATACCTCTACTTTCCTGCTTTTATCCGTCTTGCCATGATACAGGGGCCGCCCCTGACCCCTCCGATTGGATTCTTGGGCTTGCCGAGCGAATTCATGCACCGCCCCATCAGGGCAGCGCCCCGGGCAAGACCGTCATCGACAAACACCAGGTGGTCATTTGGATCGGTGAAGAGTTTTCTCTCTGTTATCCCTTCAAGGATGTATTCGGGTTTCCTGCCGGATATGGCTGCCCTGCCGGTAAATCCGATGGAGGAATTCGGCAGGACGAGCCCCTCTTCCTGTGACACATCCACAAGCCTCAGGGCCATCTCAGCGCAGACGTGATCGATCACATCATTCAGGAAGCTCAGACTGTAATTCCGGTAGATCTCAGCGCCGATGGCCTGAAGATCACCAAGGGCATCGCCATTCTCGCCTGCATCACACCCGATGAGTGCAACTCCGGAGTCTTTTGCCACGTCGGCATAGACAGGAACCCTGCCAAATCTCCTCCGTTCAGGAGGAACAATCCGGATGTCGATGAACTCATGGCACTTTTTGACATACCCCATGACCTTATCGCCCTGGCCCTTCAGGGAGAACTCGGCAATCTTGCTCCGGTCCCCGAATACATCAAGGGCTGTTCCGGTCTTTGGATCCACCAGCCCGGATCCTTTCACTATCGCATCCGGGATCGCCCCTGCCAGGCCGCAGAAGTTCCCGATCGTCTTGGCAAACGGGTTGGGATCGTCCTTTGCAACATCGCTCGTGATCCGGCCGTCCAGGGTCGTCCCAAAGTCGATCGAGATGCAGGGATTCCGGAAGTCCACCGGTGTCCACATCGCTCCCTCCTTGATCCCTGCCATGGCAAGCTCACCCTCCATCTCGTTTGCGACCATCTCGACACCAGTACTGCCCACGGGGGGTATCACCCCTGCTACAGCCCCGATAAAGACCACCTTATCCGCATAGGAGTACGGCTGGAGCTTCTGGGGCTGGTTGGCTTTTGCCATGGGGGGGGTCATCTTTCTTGGCGGCACCCCTGCATTGAGGCAGCCATTGGCGAGAGCAAGGACGAAGGTCCCCACCTGATCGGGAGAGTCCATCGCTGCAACAACCCCGGTGCTGCGGACGACGAAATCCAGGTCTTTCTGGATATCGAGGTGCACCTCCCGGTGGCACTGGATGAGGGTGTCCCTCACCAGATCGGTGACCGACTCCTTGGTGAGTTGTGTCCCATCCAGGGTCTCCCCAAAGATCTCCTCACCTGGTTTGGGTTTTCTCACATCCCGGCTCATCTTCACGGTCTTGTTGATCACGTAGCTCATGCCGGTCTCAAGATTTACCCCGGTAAGAATGCACTTTGTCGTTGTGTTGCCCATTTCGACAGAGGCCACAATAAAATAAGGCTTCACCTTGAACTCGGGAACATAAATGCCCGGACCATGGCTGATTGACGGGGGAGGGGGGCTCTCCACAATATGTGGGCGGGGTTTAAAAAAACGATCCAAAAAACGGGCACACATATACACGATGTAAGACTCTGCTCCCTTATATCTTTCGATTTTGATAGCGTATCGTCGGAATTGCGCGGGAGTGACGAGTATCAGCATCCGGCAGGTCCGGTGCCCGTGCTTATTTTTAATACTGATGCACCCAATAAGGAAGAGAAGGCCATGAGAATCCGGATGCTCATAGCGGTCGTCGTGGTGATCATACTGCTTCTCATCGTTATTGCCCTCGTTGCCGGAGCCCTGCTCCTCTCGACGGGGTATCCTCCCGGCGGGGAGAATTCCGGACTCTCTGGTATGGTCTCTTCTCTTGAATCCCTGTTCGGAGAGATCAGTACCGGGATTGCAGACTGGATGGATTACTTCGTGAACCTGCTGGCAGGATGAAGCGGTCTCACCTGTCGGTTCGGTTCCCTGCTCTCTCTTCTGCCATCGCGATGATCTGTTCTGCCAGCCGGGATACGGCCTTTCGTGCCACTGATCTTTCCTTGACCGATCCTACTGGCAATCCGGAGATCTCCGCGGCCTCGATCTCCGGGTCTTCAGGGATGAGAGCGAACGGTTCCCAGGCAATGACCGAGGCATCGGTTCCCTTGAAACGATTGATCACAAGGAATACCGGAACCGGGGAGAGGCCAAGCGACCGAGCCATGTCACGGATACGCACCGCGGTTCGCATCCCCCGGGTGCCAGGATCACTCACGATGACAATGATATCAGGCTGCCCGATGGTCCCCCTGCTCAGGTGCTCCATCCCTGCCTCGTTGTCGATCACGATGAAGCGGTAATCCCTGCGGAGAAGGGTCATGCAGGTCTTCAGGAGATCGTTTGCAAAGCAGTAACAGCCCGATCCTTCAGGCCTCCCCATCGCGACCAGATCAAATCCCTTCTCCTCAACAAGCGCTCTCCTGAAACAGAGTTCGATGTAATCGTTTCGTGCCATGCCGGGAGGAATGTTCCTTCTGAATTCGGTCTCCCGCATGCACCCGAGGGTTTCGTGGAGCCGGACGCCGAGTGCTTCATGGAGATTGGCATTTGGATCGGCATCAACCGCAAGCACAGGGGTCCTGCCGGCATCAACGAGTGCCCGCACCAGGAGCGCTGAAAGGGTGGTCTTTCCCGTACCCCCTTTCCCTGATAGTGCGATGGAAAAAGGTCTCACCCTGCCCACTCCTCCCTGATCTGTTCCGACAGAGCAGCAGCCGATCTCATGATCCCGACTGATACGGCGGTATCACCGGCCTGGATGCCGCAGGTCGGCGTGATGACCGACTGCCGGAAGAACAGGTCGGGGGGACAGAATTCGGTGACCTGTTCCCTGATCTCCAAGAACCGCCGGTACAATTCTGCCTGGGTGACAGCCCTGAACTCCTGTACTTGTGCAGGGACGAGTCCCCACGCGATCACACCTCCCCGTTCCAGGTAGGCAACGATATCCTCCATGAACAGGAGGAACTCACGGATGCCTGTGTATGCATCAAACGAGAGGAACGCGGGGTCCAGGCTGATCACGTACGCCCAGTCCGTGTTCGAGCAGCAGTGGATCCCAAGGCCTCCTTCTACCATCCCGGCGATATCCTGCCACCCGGCGCTGACCGTCTCCTGCTGCACGGGAACGACGGTGGAACCAAGCGATGCGAAGTAGGGTTCATTCAGTACCACCAGGGTCTGTTTCACCCCGGCAAACCGGGCCATCGCCTCCTCGCACCAGCGGGCCCGGAGTGCTATCATCTTGGGGAGGATATCGGCATACTGGTCATCATAGGCGAGGGGACGGCGTTCTGCGTCCACGATCTGCATCCCGAAGGTGACCGGGCCGGTGACCTGGCACTTGAGGATCCGTGATCCTGAAAAGTCCCGGCCGGACATCTCTGCAAACCCGGATGCATATTCCGGTGTCAGGGCGTAGGGAGTGGTATTTTTATCGATGAAATCAAGGTAGATCTGCTCCATCTCTCCCGGGATGTCTCTTGCCTGGTCAATACCGATGCGTCCCTCCCTGATCACTCCCCCCGGAAGTCTCCCCGAATCACAGAAGACGATGGATTCGAGCAGCCCATGGTTGGGAAGCGTAGGAATGTAGGGAAATTCGGGGAATAGTGCGAGGACGGCATCGCAGGCTTCCCGCGGATCGGTATGCGGAAGGGCTCCTACCCCGGTTGCCAGGCTCTCAGGGGGAGCGATCCAGCTGCTCATGACTGCTCCCGCAGGATCCGGCACTGGTCGAGCATCTTTTCCACGCCGGGGAAGAGGGAGAGATCGGTGTGGGGCAGAAAACAGCTCCCGGTGTATTCATCCATGAAGGTGGGATCGGCATTCAGCTCGATATAGGCGATCTTCCGGGCGATCTCATCGATTACCCTCTTCTTCCTGCGGTTCAGGAGGGCTATATTGGCGCCGGCTATCGCCCCGTTCCCTATCGGGGTCACCCGTTCGACCGGGATCTCGGGGATCAGGCCAATGGTGATGGCATGGTCCTTGTTGATATAATTACCAAATGCCCCGGAGAAGTAAATCCGGGCGATCTCATCCCGTCCGATCCCGGCCTGGTTCATCAGGGTCTGGCAGGCAGCGAGGATGGATGCCTTGCTCATGATCAGGGCTTTGATATCATTCTCCGTGATGACGATATCCTTTCCTATCGCTGTCTCGTCCTTCCAGGCAACGACGAATTCGGGTACCTGGCGGCCTTGCCTGATCCGTTCATGGGTGATGGCGGTATTGATCCGTCCGGTCCGATCGATGATACAGGATCTGAGCAGTTCGGCGAGGAGATCGATCAGCCCTGACCCGCACAACCCTCTCGGTTGCTGGTTTCTGATGGTGCGAAAGGAGGGTTTCAGGGTCCGGAGGTCGAGGCTCACCTGCTCGATCGCACCCGGGTTGGCTCTCATCCCGAACAGTACTTCACCCCCTTCAAGCGCCGGTCCGGCAGCCCCGGCGCAGGCGAACATCCAGTCCCGGTTGCCGAGCACGACCTCAAAGTTTGTCCCGATATCGATCAGGAGCGAAATATCATTCGACTCTGCCATCCCCGATGCGAGGATATCGGCGATGATGTCCCCGCCGATGAAATCGCTCACCGCCGGGAAGATGAAGAGGCCGGAGTTCTTGCCCACGGCAAGCCCGACCCTTCGGGCAGCTGTTGTCAGGTATCGCCTCACCACCGGGACGTAGGGCTCCTCGATCATATACGCGGGATCGATCCCCATGAGGATATGGGTCATGATTGTATTTCCTGCAACCACCACTTCATAGATATCGTCACGGTCGATCCCGGCCGAATTCGATGCTGCGGTGAGGGCAGCGTTGATACTTTCGACAGCAAGTGCCTGGAGTTTCTCGAGCCCTCCCCGTTTTGCATAGTTGACCCGGGAGAGGATATCCTCGCCGCAGCTGATCTGACGGTTGTAATTGGAACCGGTCCCCACGATACTGCCGTCAATCAGGGACCGGATATATACCACGACGGTCGTTGTTCCAAGGTCGACTGCTGCCCCGTAACTGTGGGCCGTGGTGTCTCCTTTCTCAACGTTGATCATCCGGTATCCCCCGGGCACCAGGGCAACGGTTGCGGTGATCCTCCAGCCGCTCTCCCGGAGCACCTTCGGTATCTCCCGGATCACCTCAAGAGGGGCATAGATGGATCCCTCTTTCGGGCCGCCGCTCTTCTCAATCCCCCAGAGCAGGCGGGTGAGGTCCGGTGACTGGTCGTCAAGGGTGGGAGGGCTGAGGGTGAGGGCATATTTCCAGACAGCAGGATTGATTTCAAGGGGAACGCCCGGCGAATCGACCAGGATCTGCTGCTCCTGGACGAGGGATCCTTCAGGGATGAGAACCCGCAGGTCTCCGTTGATCCTTGTCTGGCACGAGAGGCAGAATCCCTGGGGTGCTTCCTCATCCGTGTAGAAACTCCCATATTTCTCCCGGTCGAAATCGATCTCGCCGCTCCTGACCATGACGCTGCATTTCCCGCATTTCCCCTGCCCCCCGCAGACGACGTTCATGTGAAAGCCGGCCTTCTGGGCTGCCTCAAGGATGGTGCTCCCTTTCGGGACCTCGGTCTTCCTGAAGCTCGGGAGAAATGTCACGGTCGGCATGGTCAGGCCTTCCACTCCTTCTCGAGGAATTCGGCAATGTCTGCAGCGTCACGGGGCCCGACATGGACCTTCCATCCCGTTGCATCCTCGATCCTCCCCGAGAGTGGTGCAGCGTACCCGGGGATGATCAGCCTCTTGTGCGCTACTTCGGCTGAAAGGTTGTATTTTGCGATCGCATCCCGGACAAGCGTCTCCTGGAGTTTCCCGGAAGCCACCGCTGTGAGTACAGAGAGGCCTTCCGTGTCGACAATCAGCATGAAGCAGGGGACGCGTGACGCTTCGAGGTATCCCTGCAGGGTGAAAAAGGTCAGTGAGAAATTGACGGTCAGGAGTACAGGAGCATCCTTTCCGGGGCTCCCGACCCGGTACAGTCCGGGGGTGATCTGGATCGGTTTCTGGGGATCAGTATAGATGTTCTGCCGGAGTACCAGCAATGCTTTTCTCGAAGCGCTGGAAAGGTCATCGCAGATCAGCACCGATCCGAACTTGGTGACTCCGGCAATCAGGGCAGCATCCGGAAGACCGCTCACTGCGGTGTCGATACAGACCGGATACCCGAGTGCCGGGGTCTTCCGGCTGACGGCATGCTGCCTCACCGCGGTGGATCGGTCCAGCTGCTCGTTGAGCGAGGGAGATGAGAGGTCAAGGACGAGGTTCTCGATCCCCTCGGCACTGCAGAGGCCTGACAGTTCTGCAAGTGCATCGAGCGAATCCGCCCTGATGGCAAGGGGACAGGCGTATTTTTTTGCGAGCCGGCACATCTCCCCGTACTGTGAGGATGTGGCAGCATGCAGAAGGGGCCGGTAATTGCCGCATACGGCAAGTCCTGCTTCCATCACCGCCGGATCTCCGGCCATCAGCACTTCGGGCAGGTCGGCGACCGCCTCGACCGCCTCGACTGCCTTTGCAAACGCAGTCGGTGAACCGTTCACCGACCGTACCGCGATCCCGTTGAGCCTGAGGTCGGTGCCGACCCTTGTCAGGATCTCGTCCCGGACAAAGATGACTCTCTCCTGGATTGCCCCCGGGGTCATCAAATCGGTGACCGCCATAAAGATTCCCGGTTCATGAAAGAAGGATTTCTCGTGCCTGAACTGGACCAGTTCTTCGCCGATGGTAACCGCCCGTTCTCCTACTCCGATCCGGATCTTCCTGACCGGGGGACGGGTTGAAGCCCCGAGGATGGTTCTTGCGTTCTCATCGAGGTATGGGCATGCTTCCGGTTTTGCCTTTCCGCCGGCAAGCTTCATCGCGAAGGTGAGGCAGGTGGGGTCGCCGCATTCTTTACAGTTCTTTTTGGGCAGGAGCTTGTAGATCTCCAGCGGTTTCAGGGCCATATGATCACATACCTCCTTTTGGTTCGCCGTTCCAGAGTGCTGCAATTGCGGTTTTGAGGGGCTCTATCGACAACGGGTGCCGCACGCAGACAATGGAAGCCCCTGCAATGGTTGCCGGGAGCATGGCATAGATCTCCCAGGCTATGGCAGTCTGGCAGGCATCTCCCTCATCCGCCTCACGAACTTCTTTTACGACCAGGGAATCGATCGCCGAGCTGATCATCGGCATGGCAAGATCGCTGTCGCCCTTGAGGGCAGAATACCGGATCCGCTCCATGACCGAGTAGGAATATTCAAACCCATATCCCAGTGATCCGGTGTAAGGATCGATGGCGATCCGGTCAGGGGACAGCCCTGTCTCACGAAGGAGGATATTCAGCTGCTTTGCCAGGTTGATATCGATGGGTGACTGGGCGATGACCGAATGACCGTATGCCATGGCAGCGGCGGCAACACTCCGGTAGTGCCCTGCCTCTGCCGTCCCGAGGAGGATCCGTTCGCCTTCTGCCGCCTCCCCAATCTTCTGGAAAATGGCACTATCGATGGCCGGATCGTTGCTGCCCTCGATAATGAGCGGGAGCTCTGTTGCCTGGAGCACGGATGCAACCGTCTCCCCTATCCGGGAGATATCAGAGAAATTTCGTTCCCGGGTGCTCGACAGGTACAGCCGGATCAGGTCAGGTTGATACTCCCTCTCAGCATGGGCGGCCCACTCGGCCGTATCATGGACCCGGTCGCCTATGAACCGGGTGGCAGCAGCCGGCCAGAGTTCAGGATCGTCCGAGAGTTCGTAGGCAACAAGTGGTCTGTGGCCGGAAGGGGGGTTGCCGATATACGGGAGATCGTCTTCTCCCCCAAGGGTCACCGCATGGCTCCTGGTCCCGCCTTCCTTTGCCGTCGCACCGATCACCAGTTCGCCGATCCGGCCGGTCCATTCAGATAGTGTTGATACTCCCATCATCTCCACCTACAACAATGGTTTCATGGCGAGCGCCGGGTGGTCAACCGATGCGAGGAAGGCTGCCAGGTCTTCGATCGTCTCTGCCCTGGTCTCATCAGCGATCGTGTTGAAAAACGTTTCAATGCCCCTCTTTTTCAGGTATTCAAGAAGCCTGCCCTTCAGTTCCTGCTTCAGGATCTCAGGCATCCAGACCAGCCGCTCGATCCCGCCTTCAGCCTGGAGGAACCGGTCCGAGAGGATATACCCCTTCGAGATCCCGGCAAAGCCCGGCGTCTGGGCACCCCCCCCGATGGTCCCTGCAAGGGTGGAGAAGCTCATCCCCGAGGGAGTCATCCCCTTGTATTCCCGGTTCACCACCATGAATCCGTTCACCTCGGGGAGCATGACCGCGATGCATTCAAAGCACCCGCAGCAGGTCATCGGATACTCCATGATACTGTAGAGCGAGCACCGGTCTACCTCGCCATGGGAGGCTTTCTTGACGAACCGGTTGACCCCCTCGAATTCACCCCGTTCCATGTCAATGATCCTCCCCTTCTCCACCGGCTGGTTGGCTCCTGCAGGGGAGATCTCATGTGCGATCTTTCCGTCGAGCCAGGTGATGGCGCCGCAGAGGGCAGGTCGTTCGGGGGTGATGATGCAGACGTGGTTTGGTGCGAAGGTCTGGCAGAGGGTACAGGAGTAGAAGCAATCGACATCGGTATCCCGCATCCCGAGGATCCGGTCATCCCGTTCCTGGTAGACCTTCCCGGCATTGGCACGTTCTGCAAGCACGGTCTTTTCATCGGTGATGAGCGTGACCTGGACGGCATCGAGCAGGTCCGGGAAGTCCATCCTGAATTTTGCCGCAAGCAGAGTCCCGAGGTCTTTTATGCGGACTCCCCTGGCAACGGCCTCTTTTGAGAGGCGGACCCAGATCAGGTCCCGCTGGGCGACATGCCAGGAGCCTTCCCCGTAATTTACGAAATTGTGGATCCGTCGTTCAAGCACCGGCTCGTACTCTTTCTTCATCTGCTTTCCTGCTACCTCGATGAGGATCCCGAGCGGTGCTGCCGATCCCTCAGGGATTGCATCGATCTCGGGGCCGATGACCATGACCTTCCCATCTATAACCTCGGCCGGGGGCCGGACCCTGAGGAGTTCGAATGCCGGGGACCTTCCCCCGCCAAACTCGACCTGCATCTCCTCTCTCCGGATGCTCTTTCCTTCGAATGCAGGTGAACAGGCCATGGGGATCGGGATGGCGGTCACGCTCACCTTGATCCCTTTCAGATCCATCCCGGTCCGGACCGCGTCGGCAGGCTGGACACGGGGCCACTCGTCAGACTCATAGTCTCCTGCAGCAATGACCGGGATTCCAAGGAGGCGGAATGCATCGACGAGGGCAATCTCTTCGTCATCCAGGCCCGGAAACACGATTGCAATAGCCTTTGCCCGCTCCTTTGCATAGGCGAGCAGCCGGCCCGCATCCCCGGGGGTAACCCCTCCAAACATCATGGCAACCCGGGCTATGATGTCGATGAAATGGATGGCGGAGAAGGGACGGGACCCGAGTGGCACAAGGCGGTATTCAGCCCCCACCTTCACTCCCGAGGAGATGAGACTTCTGATGATATCTCCTGAGAGGAACGTGAGCATGTACTTCTCCTGGAGTTCGCGGCAGAGACCAGCGGCAGTATCAGGTGCAGGGGGTGTTCCGGCCACCAGCACCAGGCCAAGGATACTTCCGTCAACGAGGGAATAACCGAGAGTTCGGAGCACTGCATCCGGAATGAACCCGGTAAAGGGAGGGGACTCTTCTCCATGCTGTGTGGACTCACTGGCAAGGAGACACTCGGCGGCAACAAGCGGGTTATGGGCAGATGCGCCATAGGCCTGCTGTGCCTCTTTGGCTGAATTGACGGCATTTCCGGTAAGGGCAAAGGTGACTGGGAGATGGTAGGCAGTCTCCTTATAGGAGAATGATCCCTGGATGGCACCCATACGGATCTGTAAGGATTCATTCCCTTGTTCTGCTGCTTTTTTGACGGAAACCATGACATTTCACCCGGGTAATTATCATACTCTCGTGGTTACACCCTATATGGGTTTGGATCGCGCCAAATCCGGCAAGGCGTCTCTTTTTATCGAGGTATATCAGCCCGCGTATCTTGTCGAGCCCTCCCGGTCTTTTGGCATTTCTCCTTTGAGAGCATTTAAGAGCAGATCCGGCAATCCTATTGCAGGGATCTGATGAACCAGATGAAGATGGAGCATGTTCCCGGTAAAGCTCGGGGGAAGATCACCCTCTATGCCCTGAGCACCTGCGGCTGGTGTGCAAAGACGAAGGAGCTCCTCAGGGAACTCGGGGTCGATCATTTTTATGTTTTTGTCGATCTCCTCCCCCCGGAGGAGCTTGAGGAAGCGATCAGGGAAGTCGAGAAGTTCAATCCGGCTGGTTCCTTCCCAACCCTTGTTATCAATGAAGGGACCCGGGTCATCATCGGTTTCAGGGAGCAGGAGATCCGGGAGGCCCTGGGATGAGTGCAGCAGCTCCCCTGACCGAAGAGATTCAAGCACGGTACGAAAAAATCAAGCGGGAGGCAGAAGAGGGCGGCTATCACCTCAATCCTGACCAGGCATTCACGATGAACCTCGTCAGGGGACTTCTCGTCAATGAGCAGCGGTACGGCTACCCTTCCTGCCCCTGCCGGATTTCCTTTGGAAAACGCGAGGAGGACCTGGATATCATCTGCCCCTGTGATTACCGGGATCCTGACCTTGATGAGTTCAATGCCTGTTATTGCGCCCTCTATGTCAGCGATGCTATCCTGAAAAAGGAACTCTCTGTCGGATCAATCCCTGAACGGAGGCCGCCAAGGAGCGAGAGGAAGGCTGTTCTGGCCGGATCATCCGGCCGCCTGACTGACATGGCTCTCCCCTTCCCGGTATGGCGGTGCAGGGTATGCGGGTATCTCTGCGCCCGCGACACTCCCCCTCTGGTCTGCCCGGTGTGCAAGGCAACAAAGGATCGGTTCGAGCGGTTCATCTGAGAAGAGGACACCGCCTGCGTGCAGGATCCTGAACGCTAAAATATGCGCTGCAGCAGTACCTACTATGGCACTTCCGATCAAAATCGAGATCATCGGTCTGAAAGATCTCTCCTGTTCTCCGTTTCCATGCGATAATACCCGGAGCTGCGGGTTATATGACTGTTACCCGACCGGAAAACTGCTGGTGGCATTTGATGCACTCGCCGATGAGATAGGAAAGGAGTATGGCGATCGGGTGACCATGACGCTGACCCTGATCGACGATGAGGTTCCCCCGCATGTGAAAGCGATCATCGAGGAGCATTACCCGCCGCTTCCCATCGTGATCGTGAACGGCAGGTACACTCCCATGGGGAGGATCTCTCTTCCGATGATGCAAAAAGAGATAGAGAAGTGTGACCGGGAGGTCAGACAATAGTGGTCAGCGATCCATCCGAAAGGTTGTAATAGAGCCCGTGAATCTCTATCTTTTTCTCATCAAGGGCTTTTTTCACGACAGGATACCGCTTCAGGTGCTCGATCTGGAGGCGGACATTCTCCTGCTCGATCATCCGGGATCGCTCCTTTGCTGCCTCAGGGGTCTTCGGGGCAGGGATCTTCGCATCCACACGGTTCTTCGCCTCGATTGCGTTGTTCAGCCAGAGCGGGATGTACACGTCATCGGTCTCCTTGTCAAGGGCCTTGATCGCACCGCAGTCCGAGTGCCCGCAGATCACGATATCCTTTACCTTCAGATGACGGATGGCGTATTCGAGCACGGTGGCGAAGTTCCAGTCATGGAGCGGGGCAACATTGCCGATGTTCCGCTGGATGAAGAGCGTGCCTGGCATGGTCTGGGTGATGTGCCCTGTCTGGAGGCGTGAATCAGAACACCCGATCCAGAGCACCGAGGGGCTCTGGCCTTTGGCGAGTTCATCATACACTGCCCTGTTCTCTTTGAAGAATCCTTCCCTGAACTTCTTGTTTCCTTCAAGCAGGTTGTCGATCATGTCAATCCCTGTACCTGGTGCTCCGGCGCTTTCCATGGGGCCGGATCTGCAACAGGAGTATGTGGAAAATACGATCAGTTAAAGGTTGATATTCGTTCCCGGCAGGGTGTGACCGGGCAAGCCATACCGTCTTTTCAGGAACAACCCCCGCTGAAGATTTCACGGGCATCCCTCTCGAACCCGTTCTGCTGTGACCCTTTGATTGGAGTCGGAGAACCAATTCTTATCTGGCACCATGACGAACCACAATGAGGAGGGATGCATCTTCATGACTGCCAGCCATGTGCCGGAGCGATACCCGGAGATTGACATCGCACGGGGGATTGCGGTGGTGATGATGGTGCTATTCCACATCGCCTTTGATCTCTCGTTTCTTGGCATTGCGGGGATACCCGTGAGTTCACTCCCATGGAGGGCGTTTGCCATGGCTACCGCTGCGCTCTTCCTCCTCCTTGTCGGAATCTCCCTCTCCATCAGCGCTGGCTATGCAAAGACGCGACTCTCACGGTCTGACTTCATCCTGAAGTATCTGAAACGGGGTGCGGGTATCTTTGCAATAGGGATTGGGATCAGTATAGTCACCTGGATCATTCTGCCGGGCGCATTCATCGTGTTCGGCATCCTTCACCTGATCGGGCTTTCCATCGCACTGAGTCCCCTCTATACCGGATATTCGTGGCAGAATCTCCTGGCAGGCCTTGCGATGATTCTTGTGAGCCCGGTGGTGGCAGCGATGCGGGGAGATGGCTGGCTCGTCTGGCTGGGCATTCATCCCCCGGCCTTCTACAGCATCGATTATACCCCGATGTTCCCATGGCTCGGGGTGGTTTTGATTGGAGTCGGTCTGGGTGCGATCCTCTATCCTCGCGCCGCCAGGAGATGGGATCATGAGGTGCCAACGCTTCCAAGTTCACCCCTGCGGTTTCTTGGCCGCCATTCCCTGGCAATCTATCTCGTTCACCAGCCGATCATCCTGGGTATCCTGTTTATCACTTTTCCCGACGCTTTCAGCGCTTTTGTCCCCCATCTTTCCGGCTGATACCCTCAGGTAAGGGATTCAACCTCGGAAAATACGGGAATATAGGAAAACGAGTCGGTATCGAACAGGCCGCGATCCGTGATCCTCAGATGGGGAATCACGGAGAGGGCAAGAAACGAGAGGTACATGAACGAATCTTCGATCCCGCCGATCTCCCTGGCGTGACGATTCAGGCGTCCGAGCAGGTCACTGACCTCTTCGTACGGCCGGACCGACATCAGGCCGGCACATGCCAGGGGAAGAACAGTCGATTCATTACCAGACACCACAGCGAGTCCACCCGAGTTCCTGATGACAAGAGAGATTGCACGGATGATATCGGCATCCCCTGACCCGGTTGCAACAATGTTATGGGAGTCATGGGAGACACTCCCGGCGATCGCCCCCGACGTGATCCCGAAGCCCTGCACAAGCCCGGTCGCCACCTTCCCCTTCTCGTACCGGCTGCATACCACGACCTTCAGGATATCCCGGTCAGGGTCGGGTATTTTTGTTGAATCGACGTCAAGAGAGAGCCTTTTTGTCATGATCTGCCGGGGGACAAGGCCGATGACCAGGGCAGGCCCCCGGCCGTCAAGGTGAATATCGGCAACGCCCGGCGTCCTGCACCGGAATTGTCCATCGATAGGGGGGCAGGGTATTCTCTGACCAGGGACCACCAGCTCCCCGCCCCTGAAGGTCTTTTCCACCCGGAACTCATTCCCCTCGCAGATGACGCAGAAATCGGCTCTTCTCCCGGGTGAGAGGGCGCCTCGATCGTGAAGCGAGAACCGTTCTGCCGGGCTGAGTGTCGCCATCCTGAGTGCAATCTCCCTTTCAAGCCCTGATCCAACTGCCTTCCGGATACAGTCATCGATATGACCCTCTGCAAGGAGCAGGTCTGCGTGGCGGTCATCGGTGGCAAACGAGCACCGGGATACATTTTTCCATGAGACCAGGGGGATGATCTCCCGGATGTTCTTCTCGGTCGATCCCTCCCTGATGAAGAGGTACATCCCCTTCTCCAGCTTCTCTTCCGCCTCACCGAATGATGTACACTCGTGATCGCTCTGTATCCCGGCAGCGATGTACTGGTCAAGATCAGGCCCGGAAAGGAGAGGAGCATGGCCGTCAACGATCCTGAACAAGTGAATCTTATCCATGACATCAGGATCTCCCGACAGGACCCCCGGGACGTTCATCACTTCACCCAGGCCGAGAACCCCCTCCCTTCCCGAGTAGGGTGCAAGGTCCCTGGCGTTGAGCACAGCTCCCCCGGTATCCAGGGGAGTGGCCGGGACGCATGAAGGGACCATGATGAAGAGATCGAGGGGAATTCGCCCTCTCCAGCTCAGCATGAAGTCTATCCCCTCAGCCCCGAGCACATTGGCTATCTCGTGCGGATCGGCGATGATTGTCGTTGTCCCGTGCAGGGATGCGAGACGAGCAAATTCCGGGGGGGAGAGGAGCGAGCTCTCGATATGGACATGGGCATCGATCAACCCGGGGACCACCCGGCGCCCTTTCAGGTCGATCTCCGTGGTTGCCCTGTAAGCACCATGGCCGATAACCCGCCCGTCCTTCACGGCAATATCGGAATCCTGCCATTCACCGGTAAACGGGTTGAAGACTTCAGCGTTCAGGAACCGAATATCTGCGGGAATAGTACTGTCTCCTGCAGGGATCGATCCCCTCTCTCCCCTGTAGTTGTCATCATGGATCATGGCGGGTTCCTCTCAGCTGGTGAAGGGTTGTTCGAAATGAGATCGCATTTGGGGGTCATGGGCACTCCAAACACCTGGCCTTGTATGGACCGTTCCTTTTTCCCCGGGATAAAAAAACCGGGTGTTCCTGCGCTTCTCTCGCTGAGGTAGGTACCTTTGATACCAGATATAGGTTGTACGGGCTTTTCGCATCTTTTCGTACCGTATCCTCATCAAGTGATGCACACCGCCCCCCAGAACAGGTGTCCCGGAGGCGGTCATTGCCTCATTATTATGCCGATACCATCTCAACGGCGTTCCACCATGAAACAGCCAGGAGGCGATTCGTGTGGACATTCTATTAAATATGAAAATTCCTCCGGCATTTTTAATTTGTGTATGTCTCAAATACCTTCATGTAATTTTATTATCGATCCCTCTCTTCCCAGGAGCCTCATCTCCATCAGAAACAGGAATAATTTATCTAAAACTCCGTCACATAACTAAGATACGCTTGAGCTATGCAGGGAATTGTCATCACCGCCAGTCTTGTATTCGGTGCAGTAATTGGTCTTATTCTCTCGTTTGTCCTCCTGAAATTCGGAGAAATTATCGACCGCTATCCCTCGGGAGACGAGGAGAGCCGGGATAAAAACTGGGGGAGCCCTGTCCCATTCACAAGGATCTCAGTGCTCCTGTTCTGGCTTTTTTTCATCATTGGAGGATGGATGATATTCCAGCAGTCCAAGGTGATATTCGTGGGGGGGATTGCCTTGCTTATCGGCCTTCTGCTCTTCCTGGCCACCGCGGTGGTGTTTTCACTTGCGGTTCTCAACCAGATGAGCGCAAAAAAGGATGAAAAGGGGATACCCTCCCTATTGTCAGGGAGAAAGAGCTCCTCATGGTTCCCCAGGATGAGCTTTCATGGTAGTGGATACTATCCTCGAAAATCATCCCGTAAAAAGTAAAGGATCGCGGATCAGCCAAACAACTCTTTTGACCGTTCGAGCGCTTCGACTGCCGGGAGCTTTTTTCCTGTCAGGAATTCGATACAGGCTCCGCCACCGGTGGAGATATGCGAAAAGTCCCTCTCGATCCCGAGCTGCTCGACAACTGCTGCCGTGTGCCCTCCCCCGATGATCGAGAACGGTGTCTTTGCGGCTGCTTTCAGCAGCTCGTAGGTTCCCGTGGCAAAATCCCGGTCTTCGAAGACCCCTGCCGGTCCGTTGAAGACAACGGTGCCCGACTCACGGACACGATCGGACAGCCGGAGGACGGAGTCCATCCCAAGGTCGAGTACCGGTGCATCTGGCGGAATGGCACTGACCGGGTACTCGGTTCGTGCTCCCCCCTCTCTCACGGCAACCCATTCCGGCACAATAATCCTGTCTCCGAACTCGCGCAGGATCTCCTTTGCTTTCCCGATCTCCTTCTCGTACTTGAGCTGCTGGATCAGCTGGGCAGATGGCCGGCCGATGTCATATCCCATCGCCAGGAGGAAGACGTTTGCAACCACGCCGATGACGATCACCTGGTCGGCGATATGGTCTTTGAGCATATGCTCTGCGACTGCTATCGAGTCATCGACCTTCGTCCCTCCAAGGACCACCGATACCGGGCGGGGGGCATTCGAAAAGACCTTCGACAGCGTCAGGACCTCTCGCTCCATGAGGAGCCCGGCTACCGATTTCATGGCAACGGGAAGGCCGACCATGGTCGGCTGTGACCGGTGGGCAGTCCCGAATGCATCGTTGACAAAGAGGTCACCCAGTGCCGCGAGCCCCCTGACAAGATGGCACCGAGCTGCCTCTTCCGGTTTCATCGTCAGGTTCTCCTCGGCATTGAAACGGACATTCTCAAGCATCAGGATATCGCCGGCCTTCAGGGATCTGACCGACTCCCGGGCATAATGCCCGAATATATCGTCGATATATTTGACCGGCCGTTTTGCCAGCTGCTCGAGTTTCTCGGCGTGCACTTCGAGCGTGGTAAAATCTTTCTTCCCCGGCCGGCTCTGGTGGGTGATGATCACCAGACGGCTCTCCCGGAGCGCCTGGATGGTCGGGATATGCTCCCGGAACCGCTTGTCATCGAGGATAGAGTGGGTGGAGGGATCGATGGGGGAGTTCAGGTCAAGCCGCAGGAGCACGGTCTTTCCCGCACAGGGGGTCTCTCCCAATAGACCGATAGGAGCCATGTCCCTTCCTCCGTCAGGTATTTCGGGCCTTGATCTTCTTCAGCCTGAAGAGCTCCTCGCGTTCCATCTCGTCGAGCCGCATCTTGATGAAGTCCCGTGCTTCGGTCAGCTCCGGTATCACCTTGAACTCCAGGGCGTTCACCCTCCGTTTTGTGGACTCGATCTCGTCGAGGAGCTTCTTCATGGTGGTCTCGATCTCGGCACTCTCGATGATCGCCTCCACCAGGTCTTCATAGGCGGCGGCTGCTTCATCGATGGCGGAGGTGGTCCCGAGGAGACCATATCCCCGGTCAACGAGGCTCTTTTTCACCTTCGATGACTCGATCTCCGGGACAACGACCCCCATGATGTTCTTGCTTGCAAGCGTGATATCCGGGACCTCCTGGACCGAGAACGCTGCGGATTTTACCCCTATAGCTCCCTCCACGGTGTTTGCAAACGCCATCATCTGGGTGGCACGTTCGTACTTCTTCTGGAGGCCGCTCTGGCTGTCCTTTGCCTTCTCAAGCACCTTGAAAAATTCAATAATCAGGCCATCGCGCTTCATCTTGAGGATCTTGTAGCCACGCTCGGACAGCACGATCCTCCGTTTCAGGTTGATCAGTTCTGACCGTGTGGGCTTGATATCGCGCAGTGCCATGTGCCGTTACTCCTGCGCCTTGGCACCCTGCCTGAACTTCGGGTGGTACTTGTTGATCAGGTCGCGATCGATACGGACCAGCTGCTCGACAGGGAGCGTTGCAAGGAGGTTCCATCCGCCATCGAGTGTCTCAAAGATCGTCCGATCCTCATCGTATCCCTGGCGGACAAACCGGTTCTCGAACAGATCGGCAAACTCCAAAAACATCCGGTCGCGTTCGGATAACGCATCCTTTCCGACGATGGCAACCAGGCCCCTGAGATCATTGCCTTCTGCATACGCGGCATAGAGCTGGTCGGAGACCTTTTTGTGGTCTTCGCGGGTATGCTCTTTCCCGATACCGAGGTTCATCAGACGGGAGAGGGAAGGAAGGACGTTGATGGGGGGATAGATGCCTTTCCGGTGCAGCTCTCTCGAGACCACGATCTGGCCTTCCGTAATATATCCGGTAAGGTCCGGGATCGGGTGCGTGATATCATCGCCCGGCATCGTGAGGATGGGGAACTGGGTGATCGAACCTTTTTTGCCCTTGATGATCCCTGCCCGTTCATAGATCCCTGCAAGATCCGTATACATGTATCCGGGGTATCCACGCCGTCCCGGCACTTCTTCACGGGCAGCCCCAATCTGGCGGAGCGCTTCGCAGTAATTGGTCATGTCCGTCAGGATCACGAGCACGTGCATATCCAGGTCGAAGGCGAGGTATTCTGCGGTGGTCAGGGCAAGTCTCGGGGTGATGATACGCTCCACAGCCGGGTCATCCGCGAGGTTGAGGAAGACAACAGCCCGTTCAAGGGCACCGGTCCTCTCGAAGTCCTGCATGAAATGGTTGGCCTCTTCCTTCGTGATACCCATGGCTGCGAAGACCACGGCAAACGACTCCTTCGAGCCGAGCACCTTTGACTGCCGGGCAATCTGGAGTGCGATGTTGTTGTGGGGGAGCCCTGCACCCGAGAAGATCGGGAGCTTCTGACCCCTCACGAGGGTGTTTGTCCCATCGATGGTGGAGATCCCTGTCTGGATGAACTCCTCGGGGGATGCTCTGGCATACGGGTTGATGGCAGCGCCGGTGATATCCAGCCGCTTCTCGGGGACAATCTCCGGCCCCCCGTCAATTGGTTTTCCTCCGCCTGAAAGGATACGGCCGAGCATCTCCTTTCCGACCGGCATCTTGATGGTCTCGCCGAGGAACCGGACACCCGAGTCCTTCCCGATCCCAGCCGTGGTCTCAAAGACCTGCACGACGACGAGGGAATCGCTGGTATCGAGCACCTGGCCTCTCTTGATGGTGCCATCCCAGAGGGCGATATTGACGAGCTCGTTGTACCCGACCGGTTCGGTCTTCTCCACGAACACCAGGGGACCTGCAATCTTCGAAATCGTTCTGTACTCTTTCATGCTGTCGACCTCAGGGTGTTGATCTCGCTGTCCATGCTCTTCTGGATCCGTTCCAGTTCAGGCTTGTAGTCCTTGATGAACTTGATCTGGGGCAGGTCGTTCTTGGACTTGATCGTGATGATCTGTGCGGGGGATACCCCGGCAGTCTGGGCTGCATATGCAAGGTCTGCATACCCCTTGATCGCCTTCATCATGTCGTACTGCTTGGACATATCACAGAAGGTATCGACTGCATCGTAAGCGTTCTGCTGGAGGAATATCTCCCGGATCATCCTGGCAATCTCGATGGTCAGCTGTTCTGCCTCGGGCAGGGCATCGGATCCGACCAGCTGGACGATCTCCTGGAGTTCTGCCTCTTTCTGAAGGACTTCCATGGCCCAAGACCTGAGCACATTCCACTCGGGTGATACTTCCTTGTCGTACCAGTCATGGAGGGAATCAAGGTAGAGCGAGTAGGAGTTGAGCCAGTTGATCGCCGGGAAATGGCGCCGCTGCGAGAGCTTTGCATCGAGAGCCCAGAATACCTTCACGATACGCAGCGTATTCTGGGTGACCGGCTCTGAAAAGTCCCCGCCAGGTGGGGAGACGGCTCCGATAACGGATACCGATCCGTTCTTCCCGGAGAGCGTCCTGACAAGCCCGGCCCTCTCGTAGAACTCGGAAAGGCGGGCTGCAAGGTAGGCAGGGTACCCCTCTTCCCCTGGCATCTCCTCGAGTCGTGACGAGATCTCTCTCATTGCCTCTGCCCATCGGGATGTCGAATCCGCCATCAGCGAGACGTCGTAGCCCATGTCCCTGAAGTACTCCGCAATCGTGATACCGGTATACACCGATGCTTCACGGGCAGCGACGGGCATGTTGCTCGTGTTTGCGATGAGCACAGTCCGTTCCATGAGTGGTTTTCCTGATTTCGGGTCCTCGAGCTCCGGGAATTCGGTCAGCACCTCGGTCATCTCGTTGCCCCGCTCCCCGCACCCGATGTACACCACGATCTCGGCATCGGACCACTTGGCAAGCTGCTGCTGTGTCACGGTCTTTCCGCTGCCGAAAGGCCCGGGGATCGCTGCGGTTCCTCCCTTTGCTATGGGGAACAGGCCGTCCAGTATCCGCTGGCCGGTGATGAGCGGGATCGTCGGGTTCATCTTCTCGGTGACCGGGCGTGGCACACGGACCGGCCATTTCTGCATCATCGTCAGTTCAGTTCCCGAATCGAGGGTGCACACCACCTCTTCTATCGTGAAAGAACCCCGTTTTATACTCTTTACCACTCCACCCTGGACCTTTGGGGGTACGAGTATCCGGTGAACGATGTTTGTTTCCTGAACCTCCCCGATGACCATTCCGGGGGATACCTTGTCTCCTTCCTTTACAAGAGGCCTGAACTCCCATTTCTTCTGGTGGTCAAGCCCTGGTGCAGAGACCCCCCGCTGGATGAAATCTCCCATCTTGTCCACCAGCACGGACAGGGGTCTCTGAATCCCATCATAAATACTGGTCAGGAGGCCCGGACCGAGCTCCACGGCGAGAGAAAGTCCCGTGTTCGTCACGGGTTCTCCGGGTCTGATCCCTGAAGTATCCTCATAGACCTGGATGATGGTCTCATCACCCTGGATCTTGATCACCTCTCCCATGAGCTCCTCATGGCCGACCTTCACCACATCATACATGTGCGCATCAATATTGACCGCAGTGACGACAGGGCCGGCAATCCGTTTGAGGACTCCTTCCTGGCCTTTCTCTTTCTTCTCTGTTACTTCCACAGATCAACACCCACTGATCGCTTTATTCTCTCCCTCATGGACATACCTCCCTCCTCGCCACCGATTGCGATAACTGTCGGTTTTACTGAATTCTCGAGCGTGGTCTGGAGACGCCGGGGGATCCTGTTCATATCCCTGCTCTGGAGGACAAGGATACCGATGGTCCCGTCATCCAGAATCCGCGTGATGTATTCAGCGAGCTTCTCGTCGGATTCTGCTGCATAGGTCCTTCTGATCCCTGAAAGCCGGAACCCGAGGACGAAATCGCTGCTGCCAACAACTGCTATCTCCATCTCACATCACCAGGTAACTCCGTATCCGGTCGGTCGGAAGGTTCACTTCCTTTCCCCGGGCAATAGCCCTGAGATTGAAGATCTCGTACTTCTTCTTCTCAAGGTAGGTGAGGATGGGGTGAATCGAGAACGGATTGAGTTTCGATAATGACTCCATCTGGGCAAGCTGGACCTTGATCAGGTCGATCTCAATCTCACGGAGTGACTTCTCCCCGCCGCTCATCTCATCGAGGAGCATGATCAATGGCTTCACATGTACCTTAGATTTCAGGGTATCGATAAACTCCTTTGATTCCTCGATACTGATGAGATGCTGGAATGCATCGGTCGAAAACGTCCCTCCCGGGATCATCATCGAACGTGCATCTTCGTGAAGCGTGTCAGCCCTGAGCCTGAACATGTTCCTGATATTGGTAATATCAATGTCCAGCATGATGTACTCGAGGAACTGCTTGCCACCCTTGAAGCCGCTCGTCGCCTCAGACAGCAGGTTTTCATAAAACTGCTTGTACAGTTCATTCTCAATCCTGGCGAACGATCCTTCAGAGACCGCCGTTGAAAACCCGGCAGCAATGGCAGGATACACCGACTGGCCTTTGAGTGCTTCGAGGATCCGTTCCGGTGTCTCTTCTTTTACGAGCCGGTCCAGAAAAACCCTGTCCATCTCCCCGGCAGGTACGAGGATCTCACGGATCTTCCCCGGTTTCATCCCCTGGGTCTTTCCCCGCAGGATGGTAAGGATATTCTGGATGTCCCACTTCCGGAGATAGGACTGCGTGAAACGCTTCAGCACACCGGGCGTAATATCCTGGATGCTCTGGTATTCCTTTGCCAGGTTCCAGGATAACGCAAGTTCGATGAGGTCAATCCCATGGAACGATGAGGCAAGCTCATCGATCTCCCTCTTGTACTGCGTCTCCTCGATGAAACGGGTGATCTCGGGGATGCTCATATTGAGCAGCCGGAGGTAATCCTCCCTTGGGATGAGCTTTGCTTTCCTTACCCGGAGCCTCGTACAGACATAGACATAGGGGGCAGGACCGGCACTGATGTCAGCCATCCTGCATCACCTCAGCGGAACAGGATTCCCGAGGCATCCTTCAACCCTGTCTCCCATACGCCGTTCAGGAACGTCCGGTAGCTGTAGTCAAGCTGGAGCTCTCCGTCCTTACTCTCGATGATGACGCCTCCTTCAATCTCCACCGGATCTCCCTTGGTATACCCTTTCAATGAGGTATCCGATGAGAGAATCCGGCTCAGCAGCTCACTGTCCCGCCTGCTGCAGTGGACAATGCCCTCAGGGATCTCTGCACTCGCTCTCGAAAGGAGCGTCTTTATGGTATCCCTGTGGAAATCTTCCGGGAGCGCTGCTATCCGGGAAAGGGCAGCTGAATAGACCTGATCGAGGAGCTCCTTCTGGGTGTTCAGAAGCTGGCGCTTCACTACCAGGTTTGCCGCTGATGCCTCCTGGTTCGTGATATGCTCCACCTGTTTCTGGACATCCTGCTCGGCGGCCAGTTTGATCCGCTCTGCTTTCTCCTGTGCCGTCATCAGGATGCTCCCGACTTCAGCATCGGTCTCCTTTTTGATCCGGTCTCCTTCTCTCTTCCCTTTCTCCCTGATGTCGTCGATGACCACTTCCAGTCCCATGGTCTGCTCCTACGTTTAGAATAACAGCAGAAGCCCGACCACAAGACCAAAGATGACGATAGTTTCAGGAATAACGGTCAGTAACAGGACAAGACCGAAAACGTCCTTGTTCTCGGCAGTCGCTCCAACTGCTGCGGACCCGATAGCCATCTCGGCCAGTCCTGTTCCAATCCCGGTAAGGCCGACAGCAAGACCTGCACCAAGTGCCTTCATTCCGGCCTGTGAGGCCTCGATCATCTCAGGTGTCAATCCGACAAGTTCTTCTCCAACCATGTTTTAGTCCTCCGTAAATCTTCTTTTCAATCCAAACGGGTTGTACTTCTTTCCTCCACCTTTGTAAAATTTGGTGAAGAATTCGACGTAATTCAACCTCAGGGACTGCAATCCTCCCCCGAGCAGCCCCAGGATAGCATTGAAGAGGTGCCCGAGCAGGAATACAAAAACCCCTACTATGATGATTATTACACCAATGATGGTGAGACGTTCCAACTGCGGTTCAATAATAAGCCCGATGGCGATAAAGTTCACCACCATGGCGATAGCAACTGACGAGAGACCCACACCAACCAGACGTGCAAACGAGAGCACGTGGGAAAGGATAGTGGGCAGTTCAACGATTTCCAGTGCCGAGTCCCTTGCAATGAAGAGAATGCCGACAAGGATCATCACCGCCCCTGCAAGGGCTGGCATGCTCAGTCCTGCAACCAGCGGGGGATATCCGGTGAGATCTGGCATCAGCGGCATGGCGAAGAATGACCAGATCATCAGCAGGATACCCCACATCACCATAATCCAGCCAAGGTTTGCCAGGACCGCTTTCACCCGGTGAGATCCATGATCCTGCCTGGCATGGTTGATCATGCCAAGAATCCGGCCGAGGGTGATGTATGCAATGCCGATCCAGATGGCCATTATCATCAGCTCAGGGACTGCCGGCCCATGACCACCTGCCTCTCCGCCGATGTTCAGGTGTCTTGTCGGGAGCAGGGGGTGCAGGCCGGGGATCGGGAATCCCAGGAATTCACTGTACAGGAAGCCAAAGATGATACTCGAAATACTTGCATTCCGAAGGACATCAAGGAGCATTCGTCCGTCATCTCCCTTGATGATCATCCTGAGGCCAAGGCTCATCGCAAGCAGTATCGCACCGTACCCGACATCCCCGAGGATTAATCCGAAGAAGATGGGGAATATGATCGATACGATGAGGGTGGGATCAAGCTCGTTGTACTTCGGCCGGGAATACACATCGATCAGGAACTGGCTTGGCTTCACAAAATTGACGTTATGGTACTCCATGGGCGGGAGATCCTTTCCCTCCTCGACCGGCAGCTGCGTGACATATGCCTTGCCCCCCGATGCAGTTGTGATCCCCTTTACAAGGCCTTCAAGCGATTCGGTCGGGACCCAGCCTTCCGCTACAAACGCATGGTCTGTTGTTGCAAACCGGAGCGGGACCTCCGCTTTTTCTGCCTCGATGGAAAGGAGCTCGTCACAGGCTACAAGGAACTCGGAGTGCTGGGATTTCAGAGCGTTGATCTGGCTCGCTATCTCTTCGATATCCTTCTTGTCGGTTTCCAGCTGCACATTGTACACGCTGATCCGTTCCCTGGCAGGCCCCTGCTCATCGGGAATCGGAACAGCCTGGAACTGGGCATCGAGCAGTTTTCTCTCCACTTCCTGACGGTACTCGGCAGGAACTGCTGCGACAAGGAAATTGCCTTTCTTGGATTCGGAATAGTATACTTCGCTCGGAACCCCGAGGTCAATCTTCTTTGCGATGGTGCCGGCAAAGAAGGTAAGCGTCCGGTACCCGTGAAGCAGGGAGAGATCGGTTCTCAAATCTGCGAAGGGGGTCAGCGCCTCGATCTTCTGCTCGGTCTCCTTCATATGGTTCTCGATCGCTGTCTTCCTGGTGAGGAGCGACTCCACCTCGTCTTCGATCCGGGGAAGCTCCTTTTCGATCGCTGCACCCAGTTCCGATCTCCTGATCCGTGCCTTGGGATCCAGGTCATCTGCCCGCAGGGAGAATGCCCCGGTAACCGACCTGAGTCTGAGCAGTTCCTTGGAGATATCTCCGGCACCTTCCAGGGAATTCCCTATCCGATACCCGGTATACTCTTCCTGGTCATTCTCCACAAAGTCTTCGATGTGAAAAAGCCGGTGGCGATGAAGCTCCGCGATAACGGGATCCAGCGCATCCTTCGGGCCCGCGATAAGGACCTTGCTCATCTGTTCAGGGGTGAGCATGCAGGCTCTCCTTAAATCGGGAAACCAGCAGTTCAACGGCCGAATTAAGGTTTTGTGTGCCCTTTTCCTTCAGATCAGCAGATTTCCGCTCGCCTTCCCTGACAATCTCGGCATGCTTCCGTTCTGCCTGCGCCCGTGCTTCGGCAAGTCGCATCTTTCTGTACTCTTCGGCGCTGGTGCTTGCTTTCATAATCAGGTTGTCAGCCTCGAGTTCAGCGTCAGCAAGTATGCGTTTCCTCTCAGCCATAACCGTGTTTATCAACGACTGGTACTCGTCTTCGGTTGCTTTGATGTTCTTTAATACCTCAGTTTTCATCCAACCTCCTCTCACGGCAGCTGAGATATTTGACAGATTTGTTCTTATATCTGTTGATATTTTTCCCGCCGGAAAAAGCGCTGATTATCGAAATATGGCGATTATAATTGATTCCTGGAAATATTTTTTTTATTGGAGCCCCGGTATTTTTTTGCTGGAACCCCGGTATAGGCCTGTTGGTATGCGCGGAAACCATCGATCGGTTCTCCCCCCCTTGAAGGATATGAAGGGGAAAACCTGCCAATCAAACCGGGTACCTGTTCACGGTCAGCTCCCTCCTCGCAGGGCCTTCGTGCCAATCGTCAGTGAATGAGTGAGGATCAGGGCGGTGACGGATGATGGCATCGAAGCTACCCTGATCCCTTCCATCGTCCCGGACAGGAGGATGCCGGCCAGTTCGCCAGATGAACAGAGCAGGTGCTGATCCGGATGGGTCCCCCGCTGGATGCCACAGGACAGTGAGATCTCAGGACCGGCAGAGACCACATATCTGAGCCGTTTCGATCCGGGATGCCCCTGGGGAAGGACGAGGAGGGGAACATGGTGCGCCCTGACAAGCTCCATCAGCATCACCGCGGGCTCGAGAGCACCTCCTTCGGGGGCAGATACCGCAATGATATCCGTTTTCTCGATGGTGGTGCAGATCTCACCGTCTCCATATTCGACACAAAGGGGAAACCGCGATCCAGCCTTCCCGGCAAGGATAAACGATGATGGGCCCTTGAGCAGCAGGAGGGTTCTGCGGTCATCCAGACAGTACTCAGCCTCTTCCATGGATCCCTTCCTGATTCATTCTGTGTATACGTGGGATGTGGGAGTGACATAATAACTGCCTCTCATCAGGCAGATTATCCAAAGGAGAGTAATGGCCCCTGAAGGAATACACACCCACTGAGAAGGAGTGCCAGCAATCATGGAATGAGCCGTATGAGGAATCAGGTGATGGTGATTCCCGTCAGCTGGAGGATAATGACGATGAGCGCCCCCGGGATCCCTCCAAGTGCACAAAGGAGGATATTTACCGGGGTATAGGGGATGTCAGGCCTTCCAACATACCCGAGAAGGTCAAAGTAATTGATGAAGAAGAGAAGAAGGAGGCCAAGGATGGAATTGATGATTATTTTTACGATATCCTTCAACAGAAAAATCATTACGACCGCGATCAATATTCCGGCAACGATCAGGGCAAGATCGAACGACATTTTACGTACCAATGATATGCTGTTTCTTTAATCTTATTGACGGCACTACGATTGACCCGATAACTCTGTCATCACGGCCTAAGCCGGAAGTATCCCCGAGCATGTCAAAGACATTCCCGGACATCATCGCTTTTCGAACTGGTTTTTCATAGGTTCCGCCGGAAATGCGGAACGGGTTGGTGAGCTCGACTGAGAAGTCGCCTGAGAGCGGGTTTGCCGTATGGGCTCCGACCACGTCCTGGATATAGATCGCCTCGTCCTCCATGACGTCCATCCGGGGGCCATCGATGATGACATTATGGTTCCCGATGGCAGGCCCGCCCCCATGACCGGTCCGGACTGCACTCCCTGTACTCTCCTTACCGTACCGGGAGGCCGTCTTGAGGTCATAGGAGAAGTGTTCAAGGACTCCCTTCCGGATGAACGAGAGATGCCGGGTGGGAACCCCTTCAGCATCCCACCTGGTGCTTCCAAGTCCTTTTTCGAGGAATGGATCATCGGAGAGGGAGAGGGCCGGATCGATGACCTGGTCTCCGAGTGAAGTTGCAAGCTTCGATCGCCCGGCGTGGACGTTCCGGCCTGAAAGCGCCGGGAGCAGCACTGCACCAATCAGCTGGGCGAACGCAACCGGCGAGAGAACCACGTCATAGGGACCGGAGCTGATGTCGATTCCTCCGTATGAGGCTGATGCCAGGAATCCCGCCCGGTCCCCGATTGAAACGGGATCGAGATCCATCGTGTAGGAATTTCCAAATTCGTAACCCGTTGAATTCTCCCGTATCGTCTCGATAGAAGCGCTGACATGGCTCCGGGGACGGGAGTAAAACAGACCGTTGCTGTTTGCGAGGGTAGTGGTCTGAACGGAGAGGGAAGCCCCTCCAGAGGTCACTTCAACAGGATGCGATGATGCACCCTCGATCATCCCCTTCAGGAGCCCGAGAATGATATCACTATCAGGGGTAAGCGATGGATCGAATGCAATCGGCCGGGAATCGAGCTTGGCAGGATGCGGGAGCCCATTCCAGGGCTGCTCCGTCGCAAGGGTACCGCTTGCGACCGAGGCATCGAGACACTTCTCCCAGTCACGCGGATTGCTCGATTGGGAATTGCCAATCCGGCCATCCTTTATCGTCCTGACCGACAGCGAGAAATATCGCGACTCTGCGACCCGGCTCACCTGTGCACGTTTCAGCTCTCCCGAGAGTGAGTGCCCCTCGGTGAGGTAGACCTCCACCTCGTCAGCGAGAACCGCACCTTTCCTGAAAATCTCCTCAATCGGATACATGGCCACCTACCACTGCATCAGCAAGGAGGACATGGGGTGCACCGTCGCTCACCGGGACGCTCTGGCCTCCTTTTCCGCAATAGCCCTGGTGCATCAGCCGATCGTTCGAACAGAGCCGTATAGAGTGGAGCGTCTGCAGGATCTCGCCGGAAAGGGAGACATCCCGGACCATGCTGGTGCATTCGCCATGCTCAATGAGGTACCCGTACTCTGCATTGAACTGGAAGACCCCCCTTCCCGGATCGACCTGCCCGCCACGGGAGCCTTTGAGGAGAATGCCGGTCCGGCATTCAGCGATCAGTTCATCGGTGCTGCTCTCTCCCGCTTCAATGAAGGTGTTGCTCATCCTCACAAGAGGAGGTTCGCCGGGCATCGCCCGGGCATTCCCGGAATGGCCGTTTCCGACCGCAGCGAGCGTCTCCCGTGAATGGAGGAACCCTGCAACCACCCCTTTTCGGATGATCTCGGTGCGTTCCACCCGCGAGCCCTCGGCATCGCAGGGTTCGAATCCGAATTCGGGGAGGGAGGGATCATCGACGATGGTGACGATCGGGCTCCCGATCCGCTCTCCGATCTTCCCGCCGAGGACGGAGTTTCCTTCCTGTATCAGGTCCCCTTCGCTGGCATGGCCGACCGCCTCATGGGCAAATACCCCTGCAAGTTCGGGATCGAGGACGGCATTCATCGTTCCTCCCCGTGCCGGCCGGGCTGAAAGGAGGGCGACCGCCCGCTCCGCTGCAGAACGGCCGAGATCCTGCTGGTGGCGGATGTTGAGCCCCCTGATGGAATGCCGGCGTTCGTATCCCATCTGGAGGGATCCTGCCCGGGAAGCAACCGCCATGATCCCAAAGCCGCTCCGGCAGATCTCGTACTGTTCGGAGGCACCGCTGCTGTCATGGAACGTGACCTCCTCGAACCGTTCGGTGTAGTTGGCCCGGGTGTTGACTATCTCTTCGATCCTGGCCGCCCGTTCGATCGAGAGCATGATCTCTGCTTTCTCCCCGATACTTACGTCCCGAGGATCTTCATGCATGGGAGGGATCCCGCGTATCCCCCTCGTTGCATCGGCAAGGGAGACCTCTTGGGCGGTAATCGCGGAGATTCGGGCTGCATCCCTGATCAGGCGCTCCCTCTCCTTTTCCAGGGTTCCCCCGAAATTATCTACGGTGAGGATACCCCAGCCCTTTGCGGAGAGTGCCCTGATCACCGCATGATCAAAAAAAGAGGTGCCGGCAGATTCGATCACCCCGTTGTCGATCTCGATGTGGGTTGACTGCCCGCAGACATGGCGGATATCGTAATACCTGATTCCGTCCATTCAGATCAGACAATTGAGGGGGAGAATCCGGCGCCTTCGATGAGCTTTTCTGAGGTGGATATCGCCATCCTGCGGAGTTTCTGCAGGAACCCCTCCCTGTTCTCGGGAACGAGGGCGATCTTGAGGACGTCCTCGATATTGTCAACCGGGATCACGGTGACCATCGGACGGTATCGCTCCTCGATGAGGACATCGTCAAGATTTGCCGAGGGGATCAGGACATGGGTGATGCCGGCCTTGGCTGCTGCCTCGATCTTGTAGGTAACGCCACCAACGGGGAGGACATCCCCCCTGACTGAAAGGGAACCGGTCATCGCCACATCCTGCCGTACGGGGATCCCTTCGATGGCGCTGATGACGGCGGTTGCCACACTGATCGAGGCTGAATCTCCCTCGACCCCGCCATAGGTCCCGATGAACTGGATGTGGATATCCATGTTCTTGATGTCCTTCCCGGTGAACTTCTTCAGGATCGCACTCACGTTTTTGATCGACTCCTGTGCGATCTCCTTGAGCATCCCGGTTGCGATCACCGTTCCGTTTGCCCCCTGTGCCATGGTGACTTCAGCCATGATCGGGAGTACCGAGCCCGAGTCGCTTCCCATGACCGCAAGACCATTCACCCTTCCGACCCGTGTCCCTTCGACAACGGTGAGTTCATATTCGCGGCTACGGCCGATGTATTCGTCCGAGACCTGGTCCTCGATGGAACGGGCGGTCTTTTTCGCGGCAATCACATGGTCAGCGGTGGTGACCTCGACCCCTTCCTGCCGGGCAAGATCCCCTGCGACACGGATCAGTCCTCCCATGTCCCGGAGTTTGAGGGTGAGGTGGCCTTTCCGGTTGGACCTCCTCCGCGCCTCCCGCAGGATCTCTTCCATGGCGCCCTTGTCGAAGTGGGGGATCTTCCCGTCGTTCTTGATCTCCTGGGCGATGAACCTGATGAACTTCTCCCGGTTTTCAGGGGTATCCGGCATGCTCTCGCTCATGTAGACCTCGTACCCGTACCCCCTGATACGGGAACGGAGCGCCGGGTGCATCCCCTGGATGGCATCCAGGTTTCCTGCCGCGACCATGATGAACCGGCAGGGTACCGGTTCGGTCCTGACCATCGCCCCGCTCGAACGCTCGCTCTGGCCGGTGATGGGGAACTCACCCTCCTGGAGGGCGGTGAGGAGGTTCTGCTGGGAGTGGGGAGTGAGGGTGTTGATCTCATCGATGAAGAGGACGCCCTTGTGGGCCCGGTGGATGGCACCTGCTTCGACCCGGTCATGGCTGGGGGTTTCCAGGCCTCCGCTCTGGAAGGGATCGTGGCGGACATCGCCGAGAAGCGCCCCGGCATGGGAACCGGTGCCGTCGATAAAGGGGGCATCGACCGTTGCATCGTTGGTGACCAGGAGCTTCGGCACCATGGTCTCCTCCCGGGGGGTTGCATACCTCATCGCCATGAATATGAATGCTGCAGCGATGATACCCATGAGCCACTGGTAGGTGATGAATGCATATCCGACAATCCCGAGGATCAGGAGCATAACGAGGGTGTTTCTGAACTGGATCTTCTTCCTTGCTTCCGCCTTATGGGCCGTGACGATCTGCTTGCCTCTCGCCGCAGGGACGGTCCGTACAATCGGGTTGTTCGGATCATCCGAATTCGGGTATACGAGGATATCCTGCAGTTCTTCCTTCGGGAGCAGTTCAGCCATCGCCTTGGCGAGCATGGACTTGCCGGTACCGGGGCTGCCTATCATCATCACGTGCCGTCTCTGGGTGGCAGCCTTCCTGATGACCTCGACTGCATGCTCCTGACCGATGACCTGGTCGATGAGTTTTTTGGGTACTTCGATCTGGGAGGAGCTCTCCTCACTGATATCAAAGGAAAGCGGCTCCTCCTGGGCCTCATGACCGGATTCTGTTGATTTCATCGGCAGATTGACCTCGTAAAAATAATACGATACTATAACTTATCCATGGTAGTTTAAGTACTTTCAGCATGAGGTAGGATGAGATGAAGGTAATAAGCACTGAATATTCGCAGATTCTGGCATCGAGGCTTGCTGGTGCGAATGGATGGGACCTGGCAGATGTGCGGTTTTCCCGGTTCCCTGATGGAGAACTGTATCTGAAAGCGGGGGAGGTCGGAAAAGAGGTGCTGGTGGTAGGGAGTGTCACTGACAGTGATGCCCTTGTTCAGCTCATCCTTCTCATTGATGCCTGCCAGGGAGCCGACATCACCCTGGTCCTGCCGTACTTGGGATACGCCCGTCAGGACAAGCAGTTCTCGGCAGGAGAGCCCCTCTCTGCCCGGGCGGTCGCCGGAGTTCTCTCAAGGGGAGTATCAAGGGCATTTGTCGTGAACGTGCATGATCCGGCAGTCCTGAGATTTTTCGACGTCCCGGCCTATACCCTCTCCCTTGCCCCTGAGATCGGGGCATTCCTGAAAGAGACAGGGTGTGATGATCCGCTCATCCTTGCCCCGGATGATGGTGCTGCCCGGTTCGCATCAGCAGTCGCGGGGGTGAATGGCTGGGATGTCGATCATCTCGAAAAGACCCGCCTCTCTTCAGAAGAGGTGAGCATATCACCCAAGAACCTCTGCGCTGAAGATCGCGATGTTGTCATTGTTGACGATATCATCTCTACGGGGGGAACGCTGGCAACCGCTGCACGGCTCCTGTACGGACAGGGGGCACGGAGTGTCTCTGCGGCATGTGTTCACGGAGTGTTTGCCGGAGGAGCGTACGCTCATCTGATCTCATCAGGAGTGAGGCAGGTATACTGCAGCGATACCATCGAGAGGGGTTGCAGCGTCTATTCTGCCGCGGGGATCATCTCTGACGGAATCACCCAATGCTAAGGATTGACGGCTCACATCTTGAAGGCGGGGGGCAGATCGTCCGATCTGCGGTTGCGCTCTCGGCAGTGACAGGAATTCCGATCGAGATCACCAGGATAAGAGCGAAACGGAAGCAGGCCGGACTCAGGTTCCAGCACTGCGCTGCCGTCCGGGCTGTCGCCTGTACCTGCGAGGGAGATACGGAGGGAAATGAACCGGGGAGCGACCGGCTCCTGTTCTCTCCCGGCACGATCCGCAGGTCCTCGTGCGTTGTCGATGTCGGGACAGCGGGGAGCATTGCCCTTGTACTCCAGTCCTGGCTCCCGGTTGCCCTGACCAGGGGCGGGACCCTTGAAGTGACCGGGGGCACTGAAGTGCCTGCAAGCCCTACCATCGATTACAGTGAGAACGTCCTGATACCTGCTCTGGGGGTACCTGAGGGGGCAGTTTCAGTCACGATCATCCGGAGGGGCTATTACCCGGCTGGGGGCGGCCTCGTCCGGGTCCGGGTAGATCCCCAGCACCCCGGACCGATCTCTCTTGAAAAAGATCCATCCTGCGGTATCCGCTCCTGCTCGTCCGGGCTCCCTGCCCATATCGCTGAACGGCAGGCAGCCAGTGCGCAAACGATGCTATCCGGTGCACTGGGGATCGAGGTCCCGATTGAGATCCAGCGTTCAGACGGGAGATCGAAGGGCAGTTCCTGTACTGCATGGTATGGATCGAAAGGATTCTCATCACTCGGCAGTCCCGGGTTTCCCGCCGAAGAGGTCGGCAGGACCGCAGCAGCCGGCCTTATCAGCGCGTTAAACAGGCCGGGAGAGGCAGATCCCTGCCTGAGTGACCAGCTCCTGATCTCCCTTGCCCGTTACGGTGGATCATTTACAACCTCGTCGTATACTCTCCATGCAAGGACGATGTGCTGGCTCCTTGCGCTCTTCGGCTATGAGATACAGGTCAGGGAAGGCAGGGAGGTGGTCTTTTCCGCATGAGACTGGTCCTCGACTCCAGCGCATTCTTTGCCGGGGCTTCGCTTGAAGGAGCGCTGTTTGGGGGAGAATTGTGTACGACCCCTTCGGTCGTTTCGGAACTGCGGGATCTCTCTTCAAAAGCCAGGTTCGACCTCCTCTGCGAGCGAGGTCTCCAAGTGATCGATCCGGACACGGATTCGGTGCGCCAGGTCAGAGAGGTCGCTGTCGCAATGGGGGAGGGGTCATCCCTTTCCACTACCGACAGTGAGGTGCTCGCCCTCGCTCTCCAGTGCGAGGCTGCCGTCCTGAGCGATGACTATGCGCTCCAGAATGTGGGAAGGTCCCTGCACCTCAGGATAATCCCTCTCCATCAGAAGGGGGGAAGGAACATCCGGTGGAAGTTTCGGTGCAGCGGATGCGGCAGGTACTATGGGGGACCAGGGGAATGCCAGGTCTGCGGGGCCCTCATCCAAAGAAGGCTTAAGTAAAGGGGCGCCCACACTCTTTTTCAATGTCATCTCTTGATGAGCTGATCGAGAGGGCACGGGCCCTCCTCTCCGAAGGCCATAGTCCGGGACAGATTGCAGATGAGCTCTCCCTCTCCATTGAGACGGTAACCTGGCTCCTGACGCAGCAGAAGTCGGGGGCTATCCCGAAGGATGTCGGCATCGACTGGACTGCAGTGAGCAGTGAAGGGCCGCTCCTTGACGAGCTTGCCATGATGATGCTGAAACACTTTTACTCAGCGATATCGGATGAGGCGCGGGGAGAAGAACAGCCGGAATTGTTCCCCTCAGCCGTGGTGGGGATTGCAATATCCGGGATTCCGCTTGCGACCCTGATCGCGGTATCCGAGGATGTACGGCTCGCAATCTATTATCCGGCAAAGCAGAGTACCCATGATCCCCCCGTCGGATCGATCAGCGGCAACTTTGCTCCCATTTCCGGTGAACGCTGCCTGATCGTGGACGATGTGATCACCTCAGGGAATACCATGCATGAAGTGGTCCACTATGTCCGCAAACATGGAGGCAACCCGGTTGCCGTGCTCGTGATCTTTGACAAGCGCGGGATCAGGGATGTGGATGGCGTGCCGGTTTATTCGCTCTTCAGGATCTCCAGACTCGACTGATACCACTCTCTTTTCTTTCACCTCGTATGGATTGTTTTATATAGAAGTTCAATTCCATCTTTTACCACATTGGAGGATAACCTATGCTTGGAGGACAACCGATAATTATTCTCAAGGAGAATGTCGAGCGCAACCGCGGGCAGGAGGCCCAGCGTTCGAACATCGCCGCTGCTAAAGCCATCGCAAGTGCCGTTCGCACCACGCTTGGTCCGCGGGGGATGGACAAGATGCTCGTCTCAGGAACGGGGGATGTCACCATCACCAATGACGGTGCCACCATCCTTACCGACATCGCCGTCCAGCACCCGGGCGCCAAGATGGTGATCGAGGTCGCCAGGGCCCAGGATGACGAGGTCGGGGACGGGACTACCACCGCTGTCGTTCTCGTGGGATCGCTGATGGAGCAGGCAGAACATCTCATCGCAAAGAAGATCCATCCCACCGTGATTGCACAGGGATACCGGATGGGGATGGAGAAAGCCCTGGAGATTATCAGCGATCTCTCCATCTCCATCGATTCCTATGACCGGGATATCCTCCTCAAGATCGCGGATACCGCGATGACCGGCAAATCGATCGAATCCGTGAAGAAGAAGCTTGATGGAATCGTCGTCGATGCCGTCATGCTGGTCGCCGAGAAGAAGGACGGCAAAGTCATGGTCGATGACGATCATATCACGATCAAGAAGCAGGCCGGGCATGCCATGGATGACGCCGAACTCGTCCAGGGAATTGTCCTCGACAAGACCCGGTTTGCTGAGGATATGCCACGCAAGGTGACAGGAGCAAAGGTTGCACTTGTTGCAAGCCCGATGGAGATCGTAAAGACCCAGGTCAAGGCGAAGATCAAGATCAGCAGCAGCGATCAGATCAGTGCCTTCTCGGCGCAGGAACGTGAAGCGCTGAAGAAACTGGCCGATACGGTGATCGAGAGCGGGGCAAATGTGCTCTTCTGCCAGAAGGGAATTGCCGATGCAGTGGGCTATTACCTTGCCCGTGCCGGTGTCCTTGCTGTCGAAGATGTTCCTGAAAAGGACATCAAGTTCGCCGCCCTTGCCCTCAATGCCGAGATCGTCAACAAACCAGGGGAACTTACCAAAAAGAGCCTTGGGACTGCCGCGATGGTGGAGCAGGTCGACAACGCCGACCTTATCAAGGTCTCCGGGTGCAAGAACCCGAAGGCGGTTACGATCCTCCTTCGGGGCTCAACCGAGTACCTCCTCGATGAACTTGAACGTGCGGTAGTGGACGGCACCCGGGTCGTTGAGGATGCGATGGAAGACGGGAAGCTCCTTGTCGGAGGAGGCGCCGTTGAGACCGAGCTCCTCATGAAGCTCCACGAATATGCCGGGACGGTCGGGGGACGGGTTCAGCTCGCCATCGAGGCGTACGCAGCATCCTTTGAGATCATCCCGACCACCCTTGCGGAGAACTCGGGATTCAACCAGCTCGATAAACTGGTCGAACTGAAGGCAGCCCATGCAAAAGGGAAGAAGCATGCAGGGCTCAATGTCTATACCGGGAAGATCATCGATATGTTCAAGGAAGGAGTCGTTGAACCCCACCGGTCCAAGCGCCAGTCTATCCAGAGTTCGGCAGAAGCGGCAGTGCTCCTGCTCCGGGTCGATGATATGATGATCACCCAGGAGAAGTCCCCAGGCTCCGCAGGGGCATAACCTTCCGCTCTCTTTTTTATACCCCCTTTTACCAGATACAGACGATCTCGACCTGGTCTTCCCGGATCTCGCTGTCCTGGGGGATACTGGTTCCCCTGAACAAGATCAATACGGAATCCGGATTGATCCCAAACGAGAGGAGGGCCTTTTCGTAGGTATCCCCTTCCATCCCCTCATATATCTTCACCTCGTCAGTTGGAAGGAGTCTCATCCTGCTCTGTATCGCCATTCGATACCATTATACGGGTTCCAGAGAAAAATATCTGGTCCCTGTGCCGAGGTAGTCTAGCCCGGAAAGGCGATGGTCTCGAAAACCATTGGCGCCCTGCGCCTCGGGAGTTCAAATCTCCCCCTCGGCGTATCGGATCTTCTCTTCAAGCCTTTATCGAACAAAGACCCTTGCCCTCAATGATCTGTTCTTGTCCCTCTCCTCTCTTCCCAGACAATCCCGCAGAACAGAGATCCATAAAGATTACTCCTCCCCCTGCCCCGACATCATAAACAGAAATTGGTACAAATGAGCCTATATGCACTGAAAAAAGCCTATAATACAGAAGCCCTTCCTATCTTTCTGCATGAAAGGAACAATACTCGTCATCCTCCTTCTGACAGCAGTCACCCTCCTGGTGTCCGGTTGCACCGATTCTTCAGCACCACCGGAATCCCTGACCCCTGTCACGACAATACCTCTGACGTCTCCTCTCGTTACTCCCACAATAACACAGGCAATTGCCGATTACCTGACGGGACCCATGCCCGGGGACAAATCGGTCGCAATCAGTGTCGACCGGAGTGCCGTGAACCCGAACATTACGATCACCTTCCGCGGGGGAGCCGGGATCAACTTCGTAGCGACGATGGATACCGTTCTCACCCGGTCTGACGGGGTTGTTATGCAGGACAGTCTCCCGAGACCCAGGGTCAATGACCAGATCACCATGATCGGGTCAAAGGAGGTTTCAGAAATGCGAGCTGACCGGCTCCAGGTATTCATCACGCTCGTGACTGGTGACAAGTACCTGATCTATGACCAGACCCTCCCCTACAAGAGCCGGGGGTAGGTCCATTTTTTGGGACGGTATCCCTCACCAGCAGCTGGGAAAGAACCACCCGGGGAATCTCCCCGTGTCTGATGAGGCACCCTGCCCTGCTCCTGGGAGGTAAAGGGTATCCGGTCCGGTTCCAATAGAAGATCAACCGGTTTTCAGGGGGATATCTTCCCCCAGTGAAGGCCGTGACCGTGCCCCCTTTGCCCTCTTCTCCTTTATCCCGACACCATCAAACGTAGCAACCAGTCGTTTCCCATCATATACTCTGACAAGGAAGAGCGAATGCTGTTCCGTCTCGGAGACCTGCTCGGCAACTGCTTCGAGATCACCCTTTGCAGGAGAGAGGTAGGTGATCGTTGCCGATACCGCGACCTGGTGGACAGGTCCGGTGTTTGCGGCAAGGCCGAATGCCTGGTCGGCGAGGGAGAAGATTGCCCCACCATGCACGACGCCATTCGGATTCCGCTTCCCCTCTGCGGTCATGGCAATCCGTGCTCCTCCCGGCCAGGTCTCCCTGACGACCATTCCGAGGAGCCGGGCACATTCGCAGCGGTCGAAGCGGGCGACCATTTCCTCTTGTTCTGGCGGACAGGCATCTCCCTGTTTCATCAGAAGATCAAGAGCCGGTGCTCTACATATGCATTCTGGAATGAAGCAGGGGGCACGAAGGGGGCGGTATCCCATCCCTTACGCAGGCCGGAGTACCTTGCCCTTTCCCGGTACTCTCCCTATTTTTTATACTCCCTCTTGCTGTAGGAATGCTTCTCGGAGTCTCCTCCCTGGGCAACAATATACACCCATTCATAGAGTGACTGTAACGTCCCGAACTGCTCATACCGGCGCATCGAGAAGACCACTCTCATGCGGTTCTCGTACTTCACCCGCCCGAGATCCTTCATCCGTTTCGCAATTTCCAGGTCATCACCGGCATCAACCGTATGGTACATCCCCCCTGAAAAGAAGGCCTCTTTCCGGAACGCGGTGTTGCACCCGAGGGTGTAATAAAACAGCCGGGTGTAGTAGCCGAACCGTGAAAAGGTGTTGGCGAGGGCAAGGAAGAGATGGTTTTTCAGCCCGCCTTCCATAGGATCAACTGGTCCGTACAGTTGGACGATCCCCGGGTCACGTTCGAATGCCGCACTGATTACCGAGAGCCATTCAGGGGGGATGATGCAGTCCGCGTCCGTGGTGGCAATGATGGCTCCCCGTGCTTTTTGTGCGCCATCGTTCCTCGCACCCCCTACCTTCTTTGAGGTCTGGATGAACACGAGGTCGGCGTATTCGCCGGCAATCTCCCGGGTCCGGTCTTTCGAGCCACCGTCCACCACGATAATTTCATAGGAGTCACGGGGGATGGTCTGGCGTGATAATGACTCGAGGCACGTCCCGATATTCTGCTCTTCGTTGTATGCAGGAACGATAACCGATATCATGTGCCGGCAAGCTCCCTGTACAGTGCAAGATGTTTTTGAGCCGAATCCCTGATATCGTACTCTGCCGAATACGGCCGGGCGAGCGATCGATACCGGGAGAGAACGGGTTTGTCGCGGAGCAGTGTCGTCGCTTCATTGCGGGTATTGAAATAGAGGACCGCATCCCCGAATATCTCCCGGAATTCAGGGATGTCCCGGGCGATGACAGGGAGGTCGCAGGAGAGGGCCTCGAGGATCACGAGCCCGAATGTCTCGGCATAGGATGGCATCAGGAAGATATCTGCAGCACTGTATACTGAGACGATGTCATCGACATACCCTGGGAAGATCAGGTTGCTGCCACACCGGCGTTTCAGCCTGCGAATCCGCATCCAGTCCTTGGAGAGTGCCCCATAGGGAAATCCGCCCACCCAGACAAAGGTCTTGTCAGGGTGCTCCTTTGCAAGGGCAAGAAAATCGTAGAGCCCTTTCCGCGGGGTCAGCTGCGCAACGGAGAGCACCACTTCCTGGCCTTCTGGGATGCCTTGGAGGTCCCGGAATGCAGCCCCTTTTTCAGGATCGTTCCGGAAGTATTCCCTGTTCACTCCGTTTGGGATGTAGGTGACCGGGATCTCCGGGAGGAGCGATGTCACCTCTTCATGGCAGGGCTTCGAGATGGTGATAATGTGATCGAACTTCCGGTAGATCTTCGGGTAGTGTCGGTTGATCCTCTGTGCGAGCGCAATGTTTCCCACATTGATACGGGGGGTTGAATGAGCGGTCAGGACTTTCTTTCCTCCTGAAAACCTCCGGTGGAAGAGGGCGAAAGGCCCGAAGGTATGGTAGTGGACGATATCGTCATTGCCCGGTGCTCCCTTCCACCGGAGCTCGAGGTCTCCTGTCGCCGAGAGCTGCCCATAAAGGGTTTTTGCGACGGTAGCACAGCCGATATACTTGAAAAAGAGCATATCCTCGACATAAAAGTTGACCTTCATGCTATCTTCCCGATATACTCCATGACGCTCCTGATACAGCCATCCATGTTCAGGTATTCGAACTGGGCAAACCTTCCGACCAGGTCGATCCCGATCTCCCGGCAGTACTCTCTCACTATGCGGATATTGGCAAGGTAGTCGAGGTCGTACACAACATAAGCGAACCGATGGCGGGCGATCCCGGTGTAGATGACATCCTCGTTTCTGACCAGCTGCATTGTTTCGAGCGATTGTATCACGTGCGTGATGATCTCCGCATCGTTCATCCCGGTAAGGGGATCAGACTCGTTATACGTGATCTCAGCGAGAACCGAACCGCATCCTTCCGGGGCTACTCCTGTACTGTAGTTCGAGGGGAATGATACCCGGTTCAGCAGGCCGATCCCGGGGTCAGGCACATAGAGCCAGGAGATGTCGGGAACCTTCCCTTTCACCCCGATGAACACTGAACAGACGGAATTATAGCGGAGGGAACCGACCGCCTCCCGTACCTGCTCAGGTACTCCTTCGAGTGCCGGGATCAGATGCTGCAGCGGTATCGTGCTGATCAGCCGGTCGGCACAGATGGTTCGGGCGCCATCGCCGATCTCCCACCCCTCCCCGCACCTGCGGATGCTCGAAACACGAAATCCACAGGCCACCCGATCGGTGACTGGGAGCGCAACAGCCCTGACGAGGGCCTCGATCCCCCCCTCCTGCGGATAGGAGAAGACTGCCTGGTGGGTATATCCCTCGGTCTCGATCCCTACTGCTGACCGTATGATGTCCTCAACCGGAGGCCTGGGGACTCTCCCCTCTACCCAGTGGGCGGACATCTGTTCAGGGGGGTAATTCCAGATCTTCCGGTTGTAGGGGAGGAGATAACACTCGGCGATCCCCTTTCCGAACGTTGCATAAATCCAGTCCTGGAAGGTTTTCACCGGAGGGAGTTCCCCTTTCTCCGATGCGATCAGGGTTTTTATGTATTCATGGAGGCAGAAATAGAGGTCCTCTTTCGGGAGTGCCGAAAGGCTGTTCTCGAAGGGGTACTGCACAAACCGGTCCTTGTAGAAAATCCTGGTATTCCGCTTCCGGACCGCCCGGTTCCCTCCGAGGACCGAGAGCATGAACCCGAGAACTTCCTCATCCCTTGAGAAGATGATATGGGATCCTCCCGTGTCAAAACAGAACCCCCCCTCCCGCCGCGACCGGCAGAGGCCCCCGACTTCTGGTTCCGCTTCGAGGACAACGATCTCCTCCCCACGTTCATGCAGGAAGCGGGCGAGGGTGAGGCCGGAAAGTCCCCCCCCGAGAATCGCGGTTTTCACATCGTATACATTACAGTTCCGAATTTATATATGGTTGACCTCCGGCAGTCAGGCATTTCCGTGCGATTGTTTAAGGCCCGTGAGCGTGAAGAGAACGATCACAGCTGAGGGGTGAATGGATGCCGGAAGGGAAGAGACTAGGAAGAGTGGTGCTCACCAATACCTCGCGGGTGATGTACCCTGAACTCAACCTGACAAAACGTGATGTGGTGGAGTACTATCTTCGCATCGCACCCCGGATCCTCCCCCATCTTGGGAACAGGGCGCTGGTGCTCCAGCGGTTTCCCGACGGGGTGAGTGCCCCGGGATTCTATGAGAAGGATGCCCCGGCAGGGACGCCGGAATGGGTCCATCTCTATCGCCACCATTCGGTCTCTGCCAGGAGAGATCTCCACTATATCGTCTGCGACTCCCCGGACACCCTCATCTGGCTGGCCAACCTTGCCGCGATCGAACTGAATATCCCCCTTGCACGGCTGGATGACCCTGAGTCTCCCGATCTCCTCCTCTTCGATATCGATCCGGAACCCCCTGCAGGATTCAGGGAAGGGGTGACCGTTGCCCTTGCATTGCGGGATATGCTCGTCGATCTCGGGCTTGTCCCTTTTGTAAAGACATCAGGAAAGAAGGGGCTCCATGTGGTGATCCCCCTCGCCGGCGGATACCGGTTCAGCCATACGAGGAATTTTGTCCATGCGGTGGGTTCGTTACTCGCACGGGAGTCGCCGCTGGTCGTATCCGAGCTCACCCACACCCATGATCCCGGAAAGGTCTTTATCGATTATCTCCAGAATTCTGCATGGAAGACCATGATCGCCCCCTACAGCCTGCGTGCAACCGGAACGGCAACCGTCTCCGCTCCTGTCTCCTGGGATGACCTTTCCCGGGGAATTGATCCCGGTGATTTTACCCTACAGACCACCAGGGCAGAGGATGCAGATCCCTGGTTGGACCTCTACACCTCCACCCAGAGACTGCCCGAGGTGGGAAGATGAAGAAGGATGCTGCCGGTGCAGCGCCCTCCTCACGAAGGGCGTTCTGGACAGGGGCTATCAGCCTCGGGCTTGTGAATATCCCCGTCAGGCTTACGGTCCTGGTGAAAGATCATACCATCCAGTTCCACCTCCTGCATAAGAAGGATGGACAGCCCGTCAGGTACGAACGGGTCTGCACAAGGGATAACGAGGTGGTGCCATGGGAGGAGATCGTCAGGGGCTACGAGGTCAGGGAGGGGGAGTTCATCGTGCTGGAGAAGGAAGAGATCGATGCGGTGAGGCCCGAATCAGACCGGAGGATCCGGATCGACCGGTTCATCAATGTTCTCTCGATCGACCCGGTCTATTATGATCGGACCTACCTCCTGCTCCCCGACGGGCCTGCTGATGCCTATGCCCTCCTCCGGGAGACCTTCCGCACGATGGGACGGGCAGGTATCGGCAGGATCACGCTCCGGACCAAGGAGTATCCCGTGCTGGTCAGGGAGTACCAGGATGCCCTGATCCTCACCACCCTCCATTATCCGGATGAGGTGACCGATCCGGGGCAGATCGAGGTCCTTTCCGCCATCCGGGTCCCGGGAGAAAAAGAGCTCGCTCTTGCTGAGAAGATCGTCTCTGACCTCTCCGGGGAGTTCGAGATCGGGGACTACCATGATACGTACCGGGAACGGATCGAAGCCCTGATCCAGTCCAAGATGGCAGGAACGACCTATCATGTCGAGAAGCCGAAAGCTGCGGAGGTCAGGGACCTGATGTCTGCGCTTGAGGAGACCCTCGCCCAGCTGAAGGCTGAACGGGCTTCTGCGAAAGGATCGGAATAAGGTGATCGTACATGGGGCTTGAGGATTACAAGGGGAAACGTAATTTCACAACTACCCCTGAGCCTGAAGGCGAGGGCAGGGCTTCACCACGCTCCTCCCGGATCTTTGTCGTGCAGGAGCATCATGCATCGCACCTTCATTATGACCTGCGGCTGGAGTCGGAGGGCGTGCTCCGATCGTGGGCCGTCCCGAAAGGGATCCCGGAGAAGCCCGGGCAGCGGCACCTTGCGGTTGAGACCGAGGACCACCCACTCGAGTATGCGGAATTTGAGGGGACCATACCGGAAGGAGAGTATGGTGCGGGAGTGGTGAAGATCTGGGACGCGGGGATCTTTGAGCCGCTGGTCTGGGAGAAGGACAAGATCGAGATGGTGATGAAAGGAGACCGGCTTTCCGGCCGCTATGTCCTGGTGCGGTTCAAAAAAGCAGGGGAGAAGGACTGGCTCCTCTTCAGGGCGAAGGACTGAAACGGGGATCTCGCCTCTCATCTGTCCCATGCTACTGCAAGAGTGGGGTCATTTCTCACTCCTTTTCCTCCTCGTCTTTCTAAACCCCTGATAGTGGCTTTTCAGGAGAAAAAAGCCTTAAAATCGCTTATTTTATGAAACCTCCATAGAAGTGTTATAGCGGAGTTTCTGAGGAAAGATCGGTCAGAACTACTGACCCCCGTACACCTTGAACAGAAACGCAATAAAGAGGAGATTTTTTAAGGCATTAAAACACACGAAATCAAAATTGAATCGATTTTAAAGGAATTCTCCATAGTGGTGGACGCCATTTCCATTGGAATACCCCCCAGTCCGGAAAAGACCGGAAAAAGGAGACCGTAATGGGCTTTGTTTGGTAGTGATGACCAGGGATCGAAATGATCGTTTGAGAAGTGGATCCATAATATATATCTTATTTTATATAAACTATATAAAATATATACAAACGACTGGATCAAACAAATTATCTGATGTGAAGCGCCCTGGACTCCTAAACTGGACTGTCTGAAGTCTTGGGCGTCCCAGAATACCTCCAGGATGATAGTCAGCGATTAGTGAATACTGATCCTTGAGAAGTGATGCCGTAAAAAAAAGAGAATTTCCGTTATTTCCCGCCTTTCAGCACCTTTGAACCACGGAGCATCGCGATTCGGCCAGTCCTGACGAGCTCTTTTACCCCGTACTGGCGGAGGAGCTTCTCGAACGCATCGATCTTTTCCGTGTCTCCGGTGATCGAGAGGATGATGGTCTTTGCAGCCACGTCGATGATCTGGGCACGGAAGATCGTGGCGAGCTGCATCACTTCAGCCCTGCTCGTCCCCGGCTCCGCGGTTACCTTGATCAGGGCAAGTTCCCGCTCCACGCGTTCGTTATCGGTGAGATCGGAGACTTTGATGACATCGATCAGCTTGTTCAGCTGTTTCATCACCTGTTCTATCCCGGCATCGTCCCCGATGCAGACGATGGTGATACGGCTCATGCCCGGATCCTCGCAGATCCCCACCGCGAGGCTCTCGATGTTGTAACCGCGGCGTGAGAACAGCCCCGTGACCCTCGAGAGTACTCCGGCCTTGTTCTCTACGAGGACCGAGAGTGTGTGGGGCTTCATTCCTGCTTCCCCCCGATCATCTCGTTGATGGCCGCCCCTGCGGGGACCATCGGGAACACGTTCTCCTCGCGCTCGACCCGGAAGTCCAGCACGAACGGGCCATCGGTCTCAATCGCCGCTTTCAGGGCCGGGACCACCTCCTCGCAGGACTCCACTTTTATGCCGTCAACTCCGTAGGCGTTTGCGACCTTCACGAAATCGACCGGGGGAAGTTCGGTGAACGAGTACCTCCGGTTATGGAAGAGTTCCTGCCACTGGCGCACCATCCCGAGGAACCGGTTGTTCAGGATCGCGACCTTGACGGGGATGTTGTTTGAGGCTACGGTCGAGAGTTCCTGGATATTCATCTGGAAACTCCCGTCCCCGGCAATATCGAAGACGGTCTGGTCAGGGCAGGCGAAGTGGGCGCCGATGGCGGCAGGGAATCCGTATCCCATCGTCCCGAGCCCCCCTGAGGTGATCCAGGTCCGGGGTTTCCTGAAGCAGAAGTACTGGGCGGTCCACATCTGGTTCTGGCCGACCTCGCTGACGATGATGCCCTCCCCGTTCAGGAGTGATGAGAGCTCCTCGACCACGTACTGCGGGCGGAGGCAGTTGTCAGAGACATACTGGAGGGGGTGTTTCTCCTTCCATCCCCTGATCCTGGCGAGCCACCGATCATAGGACTTCTTCTTCTGGAGCTTTGCGAGCATATCCTGCAGCACCGATCGCACGTCGCCGACAATCGGGACATCGACCTTCTTGTTCTTCCCGATCTCCGCAGGATCGATGTCGATGTGGATGATGCGGGCATGGGAGGCGAAGCTGTCCAGCTTCCCAGTGACGCGGTCATCGAACCGTGCCCCGATCGCAATCAGCAGGTCCGATTCGGTGACGGCATAGTTCGCCGAGCGGGTGCCGTGCATCCCGAGCATCCCGAGGTTGAGCGGGTGGTCGCAGGGTATCGCCCCCAGTCCCATCAGGGTGGTGGTGACCGGGATCACCAGGGTTTCGGCAAGACGCACCAGTTCTTCGGAGGCGTCCGATGCAATGATCCCCCCGCCCGCGTAGATCACCGGCTGTTCTGCCTCGATAATCATCTCGAGTGCCTTGTCGATCTGCTTGGCATGGCCTCTGAGTGTCGGCTGATACCCCCTGAGCGTCACCGGTTCAGAAGCCGCATAATCGTACTCGATCGATCGCATGCTCACATCTTTCGGGATATCGACCAGGACCGGTCCTTTCCTTCCGGTTCCCGCGATGTAGAATGCTTCCTGTAGCACCCTCCCGAGGTCCTCTGTCCTTTTCACGAGGTAGTTGTGCTTCGTGATCGGGAGGGTGATCCCGGTAATGTCGGACTCCTGGAACGCGTCGTTCCCGAGGAGACTGGTCGGGACCTGGCCGGTAATGGCGACGATAGGCACCGAATCCATGTAGGCCGTAGCGATCCCGGTGACCAGGTTGCAGGCACCCGGGCCGGAGGTGGCAAGGCATACACCAACACGGCCGCTGGCACGGGCGAAGCCGTCAGCGGCATGTGCTGCTGCCTGTTCATGCCGTACAAGGATGTGCCGCAATGACGAGTCGTAGAGTTCATCATATATCGGCAACACCACACCGCCAGGATAGCCGAAGATGGTCTCGACTCCCTCGCGCTGCAGCCCTTCAACCAGGATTTTTGCTCCGGTCTTCATGTTCTTCCCTCAACAATCTGTTCATGCCGGCGACCACCGCTTCCACGCTAGCCATGATGATATCGGTGCGAGCGCCGCGAGACGTAATTATCTTCCCGTCTTTACTTAATCTTACCGTCACGTCCACGAGCGCATCCGTCCCGCCGTGGATAGCGTCGACATGGTACTCTTCCAGCGATATATCGGCGACTGCTGCGACTGACTTTCGCAATGCTTCCATTGCGGCATCGACCGGCCCGGTCCCGGTGGATGCACTGGTGACCTCTTCATCCTTGACAAGGAGGGTGACCGATGCCGTCGGGATGACGTTGCTGCCCGACACCACCGTGAACTGCTTCATTTTGAGGACCGGTGTGCATTCTATCGCCATAACCGCTTCAGCGATGGCCATAAGGTCGCTGTCGGTGACCCTCATTCCCTTGTCCCCCAGATCCTTGATCCGGCCAAGGATCTCTTTCAGCTGCTTCCCGTCCGGATGGTAATGGAGCTCGGTAAGGGCTGCCTCCACTGATGCAGACCCCGAGTGCTTCCCGAGCATGATGCGCCGTTTTCTCCCAATCCGTTCCGGGGGGACCGGTTCGTAGGTGCTCGGTTCTTTCAGCACCCCGTGGGCATGGATCCCGCTCTCGTGAGTGAATGCCATCTCGCCCACGATCGCCTTGTTCGTGGGGAGCGGGACCCCGGTAAGACGGGATACCAGGGCAGCAAGCGGATAGATCTCTGTTGTCCTGATCCCGGTCCGGTACTGGTAGAGGATCTCGAGCGCCATGACGAGCTCCTCAAAGGGGGTGTTTCCTGCCCGTTCGCCAAGTCCGTTGACGGTGACATGGGCACACGAGGCTCCTGCATGGAGTGCTGCCATCGTGTTTGCAAGCCCCATACCCAGGTCATCGTGGCAGTGGATGGAGAGCGGGGCGAGGCAGAGCGGGGGGATGATCACCGCGACCCGTTCCGGAGTGAGGAGGCCGACGGTATCGCAGAAACAGAGCCGGTCGGCACCATGGTCAAGCCCCCCGGAATAGACCGATTTCAGGAATGTGGGATCTGCCCGGGAGGCGTCCTCCCCGGAGAGCTCCACGATGAGGCCCCGCTCCTTTGCATACGTGACGGCGTCCATCGCCATCGCGTACACCTCGTCCCGGCTCTTCCGGAGTTTCTTCTCGATGTGGAGGTCGCTTACCGGGATGACGAGATGCACCGAGTCGGCACCGTACTCTGCGGCATAGTCGATGTCAAGAGGGACTGCACGGACGTACGTGCAGATCTCGGCCGGGAGTCCGGCGTCCGAGATGAGCCGCAAGGCCTGGCGTTCCCCTTCAGAAGCAACCGCGGATCCCGCCTCGATCACGTGGATACCGATCTCCGAGAGGCGCGTTGCAATCTCCAGTTTCTCAACAGGTTTCAACGAGACACCGGGAGTCTGTTCCCCGTCCCGTAACGTGGTATCAAAAAAGCGAATTTTTTCAGGGAATAAAACGATCTGTCATGGATAATCCACCACACCCATACTGTTGCTGCAGCGCCTCATTAATATATCGGACCAAGAAAAATAGACTTTTTAAGGAAAAACAGACGATTGTCTCCTTTTTTTAATTGCTCTCACGGACCCGGCCGATCCCGGTGAATAAAAGGATTTAAAAAAGATTATGCCTGGACCGGGACTGCACTCTCAATCGTCTGGTCCTCTCCGGCATCGTACACCTGGGCGAGATACCGTGCCTGGAATATCGAGAGCAGCGGGAGCAGTACCAGGTAGATGAGCCAGCCGATGTACGGGATAGCCATGATCAGGGCCAGGATGATGCCAAAGACCATGACCACCACAACAAGGATGATCAACGCAAGGATATAGCCCCCCCACCCGATCTTCCGGATCGTCTCAAAAATCGCAGAGAAGTTGAATGCCTCGCCGAACCGCTCCGCTCTCGCCATGCGTATGATGCCGATATAGGCAACGATACTGATCAGAATCGCAAGAATCACCGCGATCAGAAGCCCAAACAGGAACGTGGCGATGAGCGGCATGAGAAGTTCAGGATTCGAGGCAAAGAAGTCGGGATTCCCGCTCATGGCAGACTGCTGGATGGCTGAGAAGAGCGCCCAGCCGCCGAATACGAGCAGTACCGCGATGACAGGGAGCATATAGACAATCCAGGCCGCGATCAGCTTCAGGCCGTCAATGAAGAGTTTCCCCCAGTGTTCGAGCTCAGGGGCCGGTTTCGTGCCCCGGTAAATTTCCATCACATATCCGAGTATCAGGGGAAAGATGATGGTTGACACAATCAGAAGGATCCACTTCGTCCATTTTTCCCATACCGCTTCCTTTGCATACTCGATTGATTCGCCGATAATCGAACCGTATTCCATCGATATCACCTGTTAGATGATATCAAGTAGGGTCCTTAAAAAATATACCACAGCTCCGGAACCACAGCATCCGGACCCTCATGTCAGCTCATAGCGATTCTCTTCCGGGAAGGATCAAACGCGCGTGAAAGGAATACAATCGGAGGGGGCATTCCTGTCGATTCAAACTTTTCGGGCGATTCAAAAAATGGATGAATGGCAGGATTTCATACATGCGGGGGGGAAGTCTGGCTCAATGGAGCGGGATTCACTTCCTCTTTGCAAAAAAAATCTGGTAGCCGGATTGCCGCTGTGAGAAAAAGGGGAAAGGGTCATTTTTTCCACTCATTTTCCTCACCTCAACGTGTTTCATGTCTTTTTAAAACGCTCCGGGGGGTTCTCGCCTTCGGCTAACTCCCGCCGCTGTGGCTTGCCCAAGATGCGATAGAGTGGTATCGAGCACATACATTTCTTCATTGTTCATATTGAATTGTGTTTCACTTTTTCCATCGATTTTCGAACTCCAACTAATGAATATGTTATGAGGTGATTTATGAGAAAGAATGGTGGTAAAAAAAGGACTATACTAAAAAAATTACTCTGTCCTAATGCCTGAAGTAGCGGATTCCGGTGAAGACCATCGCCATGTTCAGGTTGTTTGCCGCTGCGATAACCTCATCATCCCGGATCGACCCGCCAGGCTGGACCAGTGCGGTGGCACCTGCCGCAGCCGCAATCTCGAGGGTGTCCGGGAAGGGGAGGAATGCATCGGAAGCCACGACCGATCCTTCGAGCGAGAAGAGGGACTTGTCGATCGCAATCTTTGCCGAATCCACCCGGCTCATCTGTCCTGCGCCGATCCCCAGGATCTTCTGCTGGCTGGCAAAGACGATCGCATTGCTCCGGGTGTGCTTGCAGACCTTCCATCCCAGCTGCAGCGCCCGGAGCTCGGCAGGGGTCGCGTCCCGATCGGTGACAACCTGCCAGTGCTCCCGGTAGGGCGGGGTCTCCTGCATGAGGATGCCCCCTGCTATCGTCCTGAACTCCGGACCAATGCTGGGGTGAGGCAGGACCACCACCCGCATATTCTCCTTCCGGTGCATGGTATCGAGTGCATCGGGGGTGAACGCAGGGGCAGCTGCCACTTCCACGAAGGTCGAACAGATCTCTTCAGCGAGCGGGAGTCCCACCTCCCCGTTTATGGCAACGACTCCTCCGTATGCCGATACCGGGTCGACCTCTCGTGCTCCAACATATGCCTCGAGGACGTGTGCTCCCAGGGAGACCCCGCATGGGTTATTGTGCTTGACGATCACGGCAGCAGGTTCTTCGAATTCGTCCAAGAGGCTGGCTGCTGCGTTCAGGTCGAGATAGTTATTGTAGGACATCTGCTTTCCCTGGAGTGGTGCAACCGCAGCGATTCCCGCCTCACCGTAGACCACGCCCTTCTGGTGGGGATTCTCGCCGTAGCGGAGCTGTCGCCCGTTCCTGAACTGGAGGGTGATGACCGGGGCATACTCTGCGCCAGAAGACTGGAAATAGTTGCTGATCGCCGCATCGTAGGCTGCCGTCCGTGCAAATGCCTTCCTGGCCAGCATGAACCGCTGTTCGGGGGAGAACCCTCCTTTCTTCAGGGCATCGGCAACAAGCGGGTAATCGCCCGGGTCCGTGATCACCGCAACATCCCGGTAATTTTTGGCCGCAGCCCGGATCATGGCCGGCCCTCCCACGTCGATATACTCCACCAGCCTGTCAAGGTCCGGAATGGTCAGGGCCATCTGCTCGAACGGGTACAGGTTTGCCACCAGCAGGTCGATCGGGGCGATCCCGTGTTCTGCCATTGTTGCGTCATCGATACCCCTCCGCCCAAGGAGCCCCCCGTGCACCTTGGGGTGGAGGGTCTTCACCCGGCCGTCCATCATCTCGGTCGAGCCGGTGTATGCTGAGACCTCGGTGAAATCAATACCCGCCTCGTCCAGCACCGTGCCGGTTCCTCCTGATGAGAGGATCTTCACCCCGGCAGCACTGAGTGTCTTTGCCAGATCCACGATCCCCCGCTTGTCCCAGACAGAAAGGAGTGCCCACTTCATGGTCAGGGTATTATGAGATGATCTGATATGATAGTGATGGAGTGCTGGCGGGGATGGTCCTGCCACAGCCTGCAGCCGTTGGCTTCAGACGTTGCATCGATGGAAATGATTTTATAGAACCACAATGCAATAATTATCCTGATCGTCTTATGGTTCACGAAAAAGAGGAGGAATTTAATGGGCTGGATCAGGAAAAAAGAGACTTATCAGCCTCCGATTCACCCACTCCCTCCCTTGAGGATCTGAAGCGTGACTATGATGAACTGAATGACCGGTTCCTGCGGCTTGCTGCCGATTTCGAAAATTTCAGGAAGAGAACGACGCGGGAGATGGACGCACAGGCCAGGTTTGCGATCGAGGGTTTTGCGATCGAACTCCTTGAGGTCGCTGATAATTTCGAACGGGCGCTCAAATCGGGTGATACCACTGCCCGGGAGGGTCTCGAACAGATCCAGAAGCTCTTCCGGACGATCCTCGAACGGCACGGGATACAGGCAATCAAATCCGTTGGAACGAAGTTCGATCCCGTCTGCCATGACGCGGTGGTCTCCCTCCCCTCTGACTGTGAAGAAGGGACAGTTGTTGAGGAGTTCACCTGCGGGTACAGGATGCATGACCGGGTAATACGCTGCGCGAAAGTTGCAGTCTCGAAGGGAAAAGAAGGTGACTGATATGGCAAAGGAAAAAGTGCTTGGTATCGATCTTGGAACAACGTTCTCCTGCATGGCAATCATGGAGGCAGGGACCCCTGTTGTCATCCCCAACGCAGAAGGGGGTCGTACACTCCCGTCCGTTGTTGCCTTCACCAAAGACGGTGAACGGCTTGTCGGGAGCCTTGCCCGGAGACAGGCGATAACGAACCCGACGAGGACCATCCAGTCCATCAAGAGGAAGATGGGTTCGACCGAGAAGATAAAAATCGATGACAAGTCGTACACCCCCCAGGAACTATCGGCGATGATCCTCCAGAAGCTGAAGGTGGATGCCGAGGCGTATCTCGGGGAGAAGATCACGAAAGCTGTCGTCACGGTCCCTGCCTATTTCAACGATGCCCAGCGTCAGGCAACCAAGGATGCCGGGAAGATTGCCGGGCTTGACGTGCTCCGGATCATCAATGAACCGACAGCGAGCGCTCTCGCCTATGGGATCGACAAGGAGAAGGATGCCACTGTGCTCGTCTACGACCTCGGAGGCGGGACGTTCGATGTATCGATCCTGACTCTTGGTGATGGTGTATTCGAGGTCAAGGCAACCTCCGGGAATAACTTCCTTGGAGGTGATGACTTTGACAAGAGGGTCATGGACTACCTGGTTGAGGAGTTCAGGAAGAAAGAAGGGATCGACCTCAGGACCGACCCGATCGCCATGCAGCGGCTGCGGGATGCCTCGGAGAATGCGAAGATCGAGCTCTCCCAGAAGATGAAGACCACCATCAACCTCCCCTACATCACGACAGGTCCGAGCGGCCCAAAATTCCTTGATATTGACCTCACAAGGGCAAAGCTCGAGCAGCTGATCGGCGACCTGGTCGAATCCACGGTCCAGCCGGTCCGGCAGGCCCTTGCCGATGCCAAGATGAAACCCGAGGACATCCATCATGTCCTGCTGGTGGGAGGGTCAACCCGCGTCCCCCTCGTCCAGGAGACGATCAAGAAGATCCTCCACAAGGAACCGGACAAGGGGATCAATCCCGATGAGTGTGTTGCACTCGGGGCAGCAATCCAGGGCGCAGTCCTCACGGGAGAGGCAAAGGACATCGTGCTCCTCGATGTCACCCCACTCACCCTCGGGATTGAGACCCTCGGCGGCATCGCGACCAAGCTGATCGAGCGGAATACCACCATCCCCACCCGGAAGAGCCAGATCTTCTCGACCGCAGCAGATGGGCAGACCAGTGTCGAGATCCATGTCTTCCAGGGTGAACGTGCCCTTGCAAAGGACAATTTCACGCTCGGAAGGTTCCAGCTGTCAGGGATCCCTCCTGCGCCCCGCGGAATCCCCCAGATCGAGGTGACGTTCGATATCGATGCAAACGGGATCATCCATGTCTCAGCAAAGGATCTCGGGACAGGGAACCAGCAGGCCATCACCATCAAGGGCGACCGGAGGCTCTCTGAAGACGAGATCAAGCGGATGGTGAACGATTCCAAGAACTTCGAGGAAGAGGACAAGAAGAAGAAGGAGGAGATCGAGCTTCGCAACCTTGCTGACAGCGCTGTTTTCAACGCTGAGAAGATGATCAAGGAGAGCGGGGACTCGATGGAACCGGCAGACCGTGAGAAGGTCCAGGCAGGGATCGATGCTGTCCGCGGGGCCCTCCAGTCCGATAATACCGAGGAGATCAAGAAGCAGATGGAAGCCCTCACGGAAGCGGTCTATGCCGTGACTACCAAGATATACCAGAAGGCACAGGCTGAGCGGCAGTCAGCGGAGGCTGCAGGGGGAGGAAAGGGCGGAACAGAGAACGATGATACCGTGGTCGATGCCGATTACAGCATGAAAGACGAGTGAGCCCGATGGCCACCGGGGACTATTATGAGATCCTGGGTATCCCGAGGACCGCTGATGAGAACGAGATAAAGAAAGCTTACCGGAGCCTTGCCCGGAAATATCATCCGGACGTCTGCAAGGAGCAGGGGGCGGAAGAGCGGTTCAAGCAGATCAACGAGGCATACAGCGTCCTTTCCGATGCCCAGAAACGGGCGCAGTATGACCACCTCGGGCATGATAGTTACACCAGTGCATCGAAAGGCTCCTATACGGGGGGAGGAGGCGGATTCGGGGGATTCTCAGCGGATTTCTCCGGTTTTGGCGATATCTTCGATTTTTTTGGTGGAGGATTCGGGGGACAGCGCCCGTCAGGCCCACGCCCCGGTGCCGACCTGATGATGAACCTCTGGATCTCGCTTGAGGATGCGGTCTTTGGGACTGATCGGGAGATCGAAGTCTCCCATGCCGAACCCTGCACGGCATGTGACGGCACGGGGAGCAGCACCAAGAAACGGATCTCCTGTCCCCGCTGCGGGGGGAGCGGCCAGCTCCGGCAGATGAGCCAGAGCATCTTCGGCCAGTTTGTCAGGATGACCCCCTGCCCTGACTGCCGCGGTGCGGGGAAGGTCCCTGAATCACGGTGTGGTACCTGCAGGGGAGCCGGGATCACCCAGGTGAAGCGGAAGGTGACCGTCCGGATCCCTGCCGGCATCGACACTGGGATGCGCCTGAGGCTGGAAGGGTACGGAGAAGCAGGGGATATCGGAGCTCCCAATGGCGACCTTTTCATCGAGGTCTCGGTGAAGCCAGACGAGCGGTTCGTCCGCAAGGGAGACAACCTTGAGACAGCAGCGGAGATCACACCAGCCCAGGCGGTCATGGGATCCGAGATTGAGATCGAGACGATCGGGAAGAAGAAGGTTGACCTTACCATTCCCCCCGGGATTCAGCATGATACCGCCCTGAAGATCCCTGGCGAAGGGGTCCGCCGCCGGGGGAGGCCTGGCGATCTCCTGGTACGGGTCAAGATCCGGATTCCCCGGCAGATACCTCCTGAAGCAAAGGAGCTCTATGAGAAGATCCTCGAGATTGAAGGGGCAAAATCCGGCCATAAGAAGGGATTCTTCTCAGGACTCATGGGCAAGGGCTAAAATCCGGAACACCTCTCCTATCCACGCTCTCCTTTTCCGGCAGATCCGGTGCCACCAGGTTTATTCCCCCGGATAGCCACTGTACTGGAACGTGAGACTGATCGTTGAGCTATCAGGCGAACACCCCGAACTTCCCTTTGCCGAGCTCCAGGTGGTGGGGGAGGTTATCGATAAAAGACCCCAGGTTGCGGTGGTGGAGAGCAGGGATCCCTGGTCAGCCCGGCGCCTTGCCATGGCTCATTCGGTCCTCGAGTATCTCGGTGATGCTCCGGCTGATCCGGATGCCTTTCTCTCAATGGTCCGGGACCTCGGGATTACCCCGGATTGCCCCTTTGCGGCACGGGTCAAAAAGATTGCCGGTTCAGCCTGGAATGTCACAGTCCCCGATCTTGAACGGCGCATTGGATCGATAATAAGGGGAACGGTGGACCTGGATGATCCCGGCTGCGAGTACCGGGCGATCCTTTCCGGGGACCGGTGCTATTTTGGGAAGGTTCTCTTCCATGGGGAACGGCCGTCTTATGAACTGCGGAGACCTGGCAGCCGCACCTTCTTCCATCCCGGGGTGATGATGCCCCGCCTGGCCAGGGCACTGGTCAATATCTCTCTTGTCGCTCCCGGAGAGAGACTGCTTGATCCGTTCTGCGGAACGGGGGGGATTGTCCTTGAAGCGGTACTGGTAGGTGCCAGGGGCATTGGAAGCGATATCGACCCGTTCATGGTCTCCGGCAGCCGGAAAAATGTCGGGGGTGCAGAATTCGTGCAGGCTGCGTGCAGGGCTCTTCCCTTTGGCGATGCATGCATCGATGCGGTGGTCACCGATCTCCCCTACGGCCAATCCGTCTCGATCGTTGCAGGGAGCCTGGAGACGCTGTACGATGATGCCCTCCTGGAGATGAGGCGGGTTCTCCTGCCCGGAAAGAGGGCAGTTGTAGTCACCCACCGGGATATCTCGCGGCAGGCTGCCGGGATCCTCTCAATCCGGGCCTGCTATGCCCAGCGCGTACACAAGAGCCTGACACGGAGGATCCTGGTCCTCGAACGATAAGAGCCTGGTTTTTCTTTTCCGATAAAGGATAAATCCGTGCCGGACAAGATATTCTTTACATATTCAGTGATCAGGTGGATCATTCCATGAATCCACGGGATGTCGCGGGGTTACCATCCCCGTGATGGAAAAAGGTGATCATATGGAGAAGGGCATTCTTCGCACCTGCTGCCGTTCCGATGCCGGAATCAGGATGGAAAATGAGGACGCCTGTGGCGTGAATCATTTCAGACACCCCATGGGCACTGTTGTCCTGCTTGCGGTTGCCGACGGCCTTGGTGGCCACCCGGCAGGAGAAGTGGCAAGTGCCCTTGCCGTGGATACCATCATCAAGGTGACAGAAGAGCGTCTCGCCCTCCTGGAGGATATCGCGGTCGAATCCCTGAAAAGGCTGCTTGAATTTGCCTTCATGGAGGCGAACAACGCGGTCATTGCGATCGGTGAACGTGATGAGCGGTGCCGCGGGCTTGGCACCACCCTGGTTGCCGCACTGGTCACCGAGAACGACACCTGCATCGTGGGGCATGTCGGGGATTCCCGTGCGTACCTCGTCTCCCGGGACCTGCACCGGATCACCCGCGATCACTCAAGGGTCCAGGAGCTTGTTGACGAGGGGATCCTCACCCCTGCCGAGGCGGAATGTCATCCCATGAGGCATATCGTCACCCGTATCATCGGGCGAAGAGGGGAGATGCCCGACATTACGATATGCCGGCTGGATGGATCCCGCCTTCTCCTCTGCTCCGATGGTCTCCTGGATGGGATGGGGGAGCCCGCGATCCTCACGGCCATGCAGGGGGCAGGGATGCCGGAGGTCTGCGATCTGCTCGTAGAGAGAGCAAGGGAGAAGAGCCGGGACAATATCACGGTCGTGGTGGCTGAACGGAAGGGCAGCAACGGCTGGTAAAAAAAAGTGGTCGGTTTTTATTTCTTGGATCCGGGGGCGGCGGTGACAATCTCCACGGCCTGCACCATCTGGGGGAGCATCTCGGCAGGGAATCCCATGACCATCTCGCTATCCTCAATGCCGGAGAACTTCCGCGATCCATCGCACCCGAGCGAGTAGTTGGCAGTGCCGGAGAGATAGGTCTGCGTGGTCGTATCGGCACAGACCGACTGGATCCCGGCAAAGTGGGAATGGACCCGTCCGCCAAGTTGGTACAGCGTTGCCTGTGCAAGCTTCAGCATGACCCGGGGGGGTGCAACGATGAGGATCACCTGGGGGATAAAGGGAGCTTTTTCAAGCGGTGCGTACATCGTCGCGTAGGTGGACCCTGACTCGAGGTGAGGGATCTGGTCGATCGTCCGTTTGCAGGCGGCAGGAGTCTCAAATTTCCCCAGCTTGAAGTAAAAATCGCCTGATTTCAGGCTTTCCGATATCTCCCGGAGCCCGAGGGCCCATGCCCCGCCTACGCATTCGTGGTTGTCCACGGTCGAGTAAAATATTCTGCCTTCCTTTCGGGCAAAGGATACCATCTGGCAGTGCCGGACCGTCTTGTCCAGTTTCTCGACACCAGAGGGGATCTCTTCTTTCTTCTGCACGATGCGGATGGCCACCGGTGAGCTGGTGAGGCCAAGTGCCTTTTTGAGGGCATCCGATGCTCTGGGATATTCGCTTGTCTGCATGGATCATTCTCCTTCGTGGATACGGTATGCTCGCATTGCGAGCTGATAAAAATGTGGAAAGTGACCTAGAGCCGGCGGAGTTTCTGGTCGACCTTTGCAAAAAAATTCCTTCCCACGTCAACGAAGAGTGCGGGAGTGGTGGATTTTTTTACCCTGATGGCCGCCTCGCAGCCGAGGTCCATGCTCTTCTGGCCATCGATCACGAGGCTGGCGGGTTTGGCACTCTCCAGGCGTATCTCGAGGGGGCGATCACCGCTGATGAAATGCGGCCGTGAAGAGAGCATGTAAGGGGCAAGGGGGACGAGCAGAGCACCCTCGATACGGGGATCGATGATAGGGCCGCCGGCACTCATCGCATAGGCGGTAGACCCGGTCGGGGTGCTGACGAGCAGGCCATCAGCCCTGAACCGTTCGGACAATATTCCGTCGATGATCACACCGAACCTGAGCATCTTTGCCGGACGGCTGGTGACGATGAGGACCTCGTTGAGTGCATCGCCGATATGGCTGTCACCGACAAAGAACGAGAGCCTCATTCTCGACTCCACCAGAAATCCGTCAGAGATAGTGGTGAGAACCCCCTCTGCCTCTTCGGGTTCAAGGTCGGCAAGGAATCCCACTTCGCCCCAGTTGATGCCGATAACCGGCACCTGCCGGTCCATGGCCTGGACGGTGCGGAGGATCGTTCCATCTCCTCCCACAATGACGGCCATATCAGGGCGGGCTTTTGAGAAGGTGGAACCCTCCCGGTGGAGCCCGTGGGCAGTCGCGGTCTCAAATTCGACGTCTATCCCCGCCCTGCACAGAGCATCTCCGAGCTTCCCGGTGTATTCTATGGCTTTCTCGTCATCGATCCGGGATACCATCATGCATTTCATAGTCTCACCGCAGGTACTCGATTACTTTCCGGTGCATCACGCCGTTTGTGGCGACCATGCACCTGCCGATCGTGACCTCGTCGGGAAATACGAGTGGTTCCCCATCCAGGTCGCTCACTCTCCCTCCTGCCTCGGTGCAGATCAGGATCCCGGCTGCTGCATCGGTAACCCGGAGGGTCCCCCGGAGGTCGATAAACCCGTCGATCCTCCCGCAGCCGGTATAGCAGAGCTCGAGTGCGGATGCCCCGAGGAGTCTCCATCGCCGTATCTTCTGCCCGAGCTGCATCGCCCTCCCCGGGTCGAATTTCCTGCCATACACCGAGAGCGCGCTCTCGTCAAGAGACGTGATCCTCGAGACAGAAATCCGCCTCCCGTCAAGAAACGCCCCTTCACCTGCCCTGGCGGTGAACGTCTCCGTGCCCGCAAGGTTCCTGACAAATGCCTGCTTCATGTACCCGTTCTCGGCATAGGCAATGGAGAGGGCGTAGAAGGGGATGCCGGCGACCGCGTTGTACGTGCCATCGATCGGGTCCAGAAAAATGGTCCCGTGCTCACCCTCCATGGCGACCTTCCCCGCTTCCTCTGAGATCAGGGTTCTGCAGAGGGGATGCCCCGCGAGGTGTGCAAGGACGCAATCCTCGGCAACGAGGTCGATATGCTTGGTCGGGGTCCCATCGGCACCCATCCGGATATTCCTGCCGGCATCCGGTGTACCGATGAGGGGATCGATCGCTTCCGCAACATCATGGGCAATGTGTTCACAGACAGCCAGGAAGTCCATGGAATCAGGGTCCTTTGGGGTGTATTTATCTCATCATATATAGATAAAATAAGTAGCGCATACGCTTCAGCGAGTGTGAATGGATGAAAGAACAGACAGAAGTTGGAAAATTAAAGGAAGGGCGCTATGTCGTCATTGATGAGGAGCCCTGCAAGATCCTCGGCATTTCCGTTTCAAAACCCGGGAAGCATGGCGCTGCAAAGGCACGTATCGATGCCGTAGGCATCTTCGATGGTGTCAAGCGGTCCATCGTCCAGCCGGTCTCTGCAAAGACCTACGTCCCCATTGTGGAGAGGAAGAGCGGCCAGGTGATCACGATTGCCGGAACGACGGCTACTCTCATGGACATGAAAGAGTACACAAACTTCGAGATCGAGATCCCCTCCGATAAAGCAGGGCAGGTAGAGGTAGGAAAAGAGATACCCTACATCGAGTCACTCGGCAAGAAGAAGCTCGATCTCGACTAAGAACACTCACCTGAACGATATTTTTTTCAGATCCTCTCTTTTCAGCACGATTTCGGCACGATCATTCCCGCTTCTCTTCGCTCTATCGTGAATAGAGGGCGGCCGTCTCGCCATACTGGAGGACGTGCGATCGCATCGCAGTGATCAGTCCCGCCTTTGTCGCACCGGGGGGCAGGGTGAGCATGGCATCGAGCCCGTACACTTTGAAGGTGTAGCGATGGGCGGTACCTTGTGGAGGACAGGGTCCGGAATAGCCGATCCTCCCGAAGTCGTTCATCCCCTGGACTGCAGTGATCGGGAACGACACACTACCTTCTGGGGGTATCCCGGCGGGGATCTCGGGTTCTGCAGGAATATTCCAGATGAGCCAGGGGCAGAAGGAGCAGCAGGAGGGCTGGAAGGGATTGACTGCCATCACGGCGACTGAAACGGCATTAAGGCCGGACAACATGATTCGCGGTGAGGTGTTGGCACCATCACAGGTATGGGTGGGGGGAAATTCCAGGAAGTCGAGCCTGACACGGAGAGGTTCCATGAACATGATATCGATGGTGTTCTATAAAGCAGGATCTCTGCACCATGGGTCGTCTTGAGAAGGGAGTGATAATGGCCGGCCCCTCATACATGACAATCACACCTCATTTGGGATAACCATGATTCGGGAAAACCGGTTATCGGATTCCAATAAAACAGGGTCACCATGATTCGGGAAAACCGGTTATCGGATTCCAGTAAAACAGGGTCACCATGATTCGGGAAAACCGGTTCATTGGATTCCAGCAAAACAGGGTCACCATGATTCGGGAAAACCGGTTCATTGGATTCCAGCAAAACAGGGTCACCATGATTCGGGAAAACCGGTTCATTGGATTCCAGTAAAACAGGGTCACCATGATTCAGGAAAACCGGTTCATCGGATTCCAGTAAAACAGGGTCACCATGATTCGGGAAGACCAGGAGACCGGGTTCCGGGAACGCCAGGATCCATTATTCCTGCACATACCAGATACCTCACGGGAAATCCCATCAATGGAAATACCCATATCGTTCCCTGCCAATACCCTGCAGGCAGGCATGAAAAACGGGAAGGATGAAGAGAAGACACTGTTCCTCTACACGGACGGGGCATCCCGCGGGAACCCGGGCCCCTCTGCATGGGCTTACCTTATTCTTGATGAAAAAGGGGCAACCCTGGAGGAGCGGGCAGGCGGTATCGGTATCAGGACGAACAACGAGGCTGAGTATCATGGCCTTATCGAGGGGCTTCGGGCTGCCCTGAGACACGGAGGCACAAAGATTTCCGTCTGCTCGGACAGCGAACTCGTCATCCGGCAGATGAACGGGAGATACCGGGTCAGCGCTCCCCGTCTTCTGCCGCTGTTTCATGAAGCCAAGTCTGTTGCCGGGAGGTTCAGAACGATCGAATATCATTCCGTTCCACGGGAACACCCGGTCATCACGCGGGCAGATCGGCTCTGTAATGCAGTCCTCGATGAAGAAGCACGAAGGTGAGAGGGGGATCATCCGGGCTTTCAGGGTTTGCCCTCATGTATACCTCTTTATTTCATTTTTTCCAATACTACACCTGCAACCAGGTGAGGCTGTTTTTTAATGAAACAAAACACGAAGACGAGTGAAGAAGAATGCAGTCATGAATGTGAAGGTTGTCCCAGTGCGGCTACCTGTGATACCGCACAGGGAACGGCCAAAGGGCTTCCGGCAAAATCCGATATCGATGTCAGACATGTGATCCTTGTCCTGAGCGGCAAGGGCGGGGTCGGCAAATCCACCGTTTCGGTGAACCTGGCATATGCCCTCTCGGCCCATGGGTACAAAACCGGCCTGATGGACCTTGACATCCACGGGCCTAACGTCCCCAAGATGCTCGGCATCGAGGATCACAAACTCACCACAATAGGGAACATGATTGAGCCGGTGAAGGTTACGGGGAACCTCTCGGTCATATCAATGGCATTCCTTCTTCCTGATATCAGCACGCCAGTAATCTGGCGTGGTCCGATGAAGATGAGCGCGATCTCTCAGTTCCTCTCCGATGTTGACTGGGGCCCCCTTGACTTTCTCGTAGTTGATTTACCCCCCGGAACAGGTGACGAGGCGCTCTCCATCATCCAGCTTGCCCCGAATGTGACAGGGGCGGTCATCGTCACCACCCCACAGGAGGTAGCGACCATGGATGCAATGAAGGCCGCAAAATTTGTCGAGAAGCTCGGCCTCAAAGTCCTCGGCATCGTGGAGAACATGAGCGGATTTGTCTGTCCGCACTGCAAGGAAGAGGTCGATCTCTTCGGATCCGGCGGTGGAAAGCGAATTGCCGAGGTGCTGAACGTCCCGTTCCTCGGCTCCATCCCCCTCGATCCTGAGATGCGGAAGGCCGGTGATGAAGGGAAACCGTTCGTGATCAGGAGCAGGGACAGCCCTACCTGGAAGAAGGTTGACGCGGTCATGGAAGAACTGGTAAAGGTGGTTGACCAGTAAATGAATTTCCGGGAGATGCTCGAAGGGGGAGGGGCCTCCCTCCCTGTGTATGATGATATCGCAATGGTGCTGGATGATATCGAGCTCTTTCCCCGGTCCATCGAGAAGATCTATCGCGCCGCAATGGGCTTTGATGATGAGACGCTCGATCACCTCCGTTTCGCCCTCCTTCGGGTGCAGATATACTCCGATATCCACCGGAACGAGGACATGGAGCAGGCGCAGAAGATAAAATATGTCGCCCAGGTCCTCGAAAAGATCATCTTTGGCTCGCTGATGATGGAGCACGAGGAGCTCGGGCACGACTAATCCGCATCAGGCTGGAACGAGAGCGGCTCTTCTTTTAACACGAACATGGTTTCGCCGTTTTGGCAGGAACACTGAACCTGTGATCCTCATCGGGTGCAGGTGACCAGAAGGTATCAGAGGGTTTTTTCGGTGCATGCGTCTCTCTCAATCAGGCTCATGGCATTTTTTCGGGGGAAATGAGGTGAAGGGGCGAACTCCTTCTCCCCGGTTGTCCTCTTCTCAGATTCCGGGGCTTCCCTCGTCTGTTCTTGAGCGGGCAGAAGACACATCAGCCCAGAGGTCTCCCGCAAAATCCTCACCAGAGAACCGCTTCATTGACCAGCTCTTTTCGGCTTGTCATCAGGATACCCTGGTGCGATGAGAGCCTTCCTCCCGGACCGGCAAGGGGATATCCCCGCAGGAAGAGTTCCGAGCAGGAAGAGAGATGTCCTTTCAGATCGAATACGTATGCCACACATCAGATTCAGAGAGATACGATGCCGAAATACTCGTTTATTGCGCGGGTTCCGAACCATCCCGGGGCGCTCCATGATGCAGCCCGGGTCGTGATGCGCGAGAAGGCAAATATCAATCGCGTGCAGTTCGACCAGCGGATCGATCCGTATATTGTCTTTTTTGAGGTATCATGCGAGGAGGAAGCATTCGGGAGAATAGAGAAGGAGCTCGCAGCGATGGGATACCTCAAGGACACGCTCCGTCCCCTGAACATCCTGAAATTTTATGTCTTTCTCCCCCACGAACCCGGCGCCCTTTTCGAGTTTTTGAATCACACCACCCGCCATAAGGCGAACATCTCATACATCGACTTTGATGATCGTGGCCGCCACCCTGAGCGACTCACGATCACCGTCAGTCTTGAAGAGAACGGTTCAGCAGAACAACTGCTCGACACCCTGAAGTCCCGCTACCGGATCGAGATCATCGAATATGATACCACAGGAAAGAAACTCGACGACACGGTCTTTTATATCCGGTTTGCCCAGGAGATCCGTGAGATCATCGGGGAATCGGAAGATCCGTTCCTCCTCTCGTTCCTTGGCGACATCAACCATGCGGTCCAGGAGCTGATGAACCTCGGGCAGGATCCAAAGAAGATCTTCGGGAGTTTCCTTGCGACCGGCCGGACCCTCACCCGGACGACCGGGGACGGATTTTATGCAGATATCCAGACCATTCCGCTCAGCGCCGGGATCACCCTCACCTGCATCCAGCCACCTGCCGGAGGCAATGTCTATCTGATCAACACCCCAGGGGGCTGCACGATGGTCGATACCGGCTATGGGATCTACTCCCGGGATATCGGGACGATCATCAGGAACGTGATCCCGGGCGGGCGGGATGCCATCCGGCAGATCGTGATCACGCATGCCGATGCCGATCACTGCGGAGCAGCAGGGGAATTCCCGGTGCCGGCCGCGATGCATCCCGGAACCCTGGATATTATCCGGGCTGCGAACCGGGCGTATGGATCGAGGAGCGAGGCATCTGTCCTCGAAGAGATCTATACCACGATGATCAACCTCTTCTCAAAGTTCAACCCGCCGGAAGAATACTGTCTCTTCGCAACCCGGAAGGACGAGGGAGAGGCAGGATTTCCCGTGATCGGATCCATAGATATAGGGGGACACCAGTTCACGGTCCTCGAGGGGCTTGGTGGACATATGCACGGTCAGATCTACCTGTTCTCACGGGAGCTTGGGGTCCTTTTCACGGCTGATACCGTGATCAACTTCGGGCACCTCACCCCCGAACGGGCCGAATATAACACACTTGCCGTCATCCTGGTCACCTCAGTGAACGTGGATAGCGGCATAGCCAGGACCGAGCGGCAGAACCTCTTGGATCTTGCCCGGAGAACCACCGGTTCCTACCACGCAGGGAGGACGGGATGCCTGGTCTGCTGCGGGCATGGCCCGGTCTCAATGATCGAGGGAGGAGCGCTCCTCCCGTTTGGAAATATCGAGCACTACCTGCCCGGTGGATGAGAGGGGGCCTGATCCAGGATGGCCTCTGCTGCAACGACCAGGGCACCTGCTGCATCCCTGATCACTTCAGGCGGGGGGGCAAAACGGCTGCTGTGGAGGAATCCGCAGGTATATTTTTCATCGCCGCACCCGATACGGAAGTAGCAGATCGGAATGCGGGGTTCAACAAGCCCGAAGACGCCGAAGTCCTCGCTCCCGGTCACCGGGTCAATATGGAGCACGTGGTCCTCTCCATAGCATCGTAAAAATGCGTCTGCAACTTTCCGGGTGAGGGCGGGATCGTTGGTCATGGGCGGGACCGACTGAGGAAGGAGCGTTATCCTGGGAAAGAGCGGGGGTGCCATCCCGGCACTCCGGGCGATCCCCTCTGTCACCCTCTTTATCGCGTTGAGCAGCAGGTCCCTGACCTCCTTCCTGAAGTACCGAATGTTCACCTGGAGCAGCACCTCATCCGGGATCGCGTTGTGCTTGCTTCCGCCATGGACCGATGCCACCGTGATGATCCCAAGTTCTCCGGGCGGGACTTCACGACTTACAATGGTCTGGAAAGCCAGGATGATCTGCGCTCCGAGAACGACCGGGTCACGGGCACGTTCCGGGTGAGCGGCATGTCCCCCGATACCACAGACCACGATATCAAGCGACTCTCCTCCCGCAGAGATGATCCCTTCACGCCAGCCGATAGTGCCTGCGGGAATCTCGGGGGCAACATGCAATGCGATTGCAGCGTCCGGTCTTGGAAACCGTGAAAAGAGCCCGTCGGCGATCATGCGGGCAGCCCCCGAAACGGTCTCTTCCGATGGCTGCCCGATCATCACCAGGGACCCGGACCAGTCTTGACGGGACGCGAGGATCCGTGCCGCACCGATCAGCGCGGCCATGTGGAGATCATGCCCGCAGGCATGCATCACGTGCACCTCCTGACCACGGGCATCATGCGTCTTCTCCCTGCTCGTGTAGGGAAGACCGGTCTCCTCCTTCAGGGGAAGACCGTCCATGTCTGCCCGCACCATTACAACGGGACCGGTTCCGCGGGTGAGCACTCCGACCACACCATACCCGCCAACCCCCCATGTCGTCACAAAACCTGCCGCTTCCAGCTCCTTTCCTACCCGATCCGACGTCCACGCCTCCTGTCCGGATAGTTCGGGGTGGGCATGCAGGTCCTTATACAGTTCGAGAAGGCAGGGGTATTCCCGGTCGAGATCTGACCGGAACGTATCGTCATGCATCACCAGCACCTCCTGCCCTGCTCCCGGCCTGGTTACGGGCCCGGTCTTCAAAACGGGCGATGGAGAGATCAAGATACTCCGGTTCGCGGTCGATGCCGACAAACCGCCTCCCGGTTGCATCCGCGGCAAGGCCGGTGGTGGAGCTGCCGGTGAAAGGATCGAGCACCAGGCTGCCTGGTACAGTACATCCAAGGATGATGCGTTCGAGAAGGGCATACGGTTTTTGCGTCGGATGTCTTCCACACTTCTTTTCAGAACCCCTGGGAGAGGGGATACTCCATACCGTCCTCATCTGGCGGCCGGGTTTCTTGAACGGATCGCATGCCCAGTCCGCGTTCTTCAGCAGGGAGTAGTTGAACGTGTGCGGGACATCGCGGCTTTTCTTGGCCCAGATGAGCGTCTCGTGGCTCGCCGTAAAATACCGGGTGCTCAGGTTCGGGGGGGCATTTGGTTTGAACCAGCAAACGTCGTTCAGGATATGGTACCCGAGCCGCTGGAGGGCAAACCCGCATGCATAGATGGAATGGTAGGTGCCACTGATCCAGATCGATCCGGTCTCTTTGAGCACCCGTTTGCAGGCAGCGATCCATTCACCGTGGAAGCAAAAGTCCTCCTCGATCCCGTTGCTCGAATCCCAGGCCCCCTTATCCACCGGTGCCCTTCTCCCTGAATGGCAGGTGAACCCGCCGTTCGACAGGTTATACGGGGGATCTGCAAAGACCAGATCCACTGATTCTTCCGGCATCGCCTCCATGAGGGCGATACAGTCGCCGAGATAGAGCGTGACATCGCCTCGGGTGTAGTAGGGTGCAGGCATCAAATACGGTTCACATCGCTCATGCTGTTCAGAGGTTCATGCTGTTCTGAGGATACGGGGCAGGGATCAAACGTCTCTCCTTTCCTAATCGGTCGTGTAAAGAATAGTATCCCGAAAGGGGCATAAATCCCTTTCACCGCCTATGGAGCCACCCATACGAAATTGTATGTAGTTTGCAGTGATATTCTCCAGTGCAAAATGGCAGCCAGGCATAGCGTTCAGGACATGATGCGGCTCATGGCATCAAAGATCAGGGATACCGCGGCCAGTCTCTCCGACAGCGAGACCGAAGCGTTCCTCTCTGCGATTCAAAATGCGGAGCGCATCTATGTGATGGGTGCGGGGCGGTCAGGGCTTGTTGCCAAAGCATTTGCCATGCGGCTGATGCACCTCGGGTTCATCTCTTTCGTGGTCGGGGAGACCATCACCCCTGCAATGCAGCAGAAGGATCTCCTCGTTATCTTCTCCGGTTCAGGCAGGACAAAGACGATCGCCGATATTGCCGAGACGGCTAAGGAGATCGGGGGCCGTATTGCGCTCATCACGTCCAACCGGGACTCGAAGATCAGCAGGATGGCAGATGTGATCGTGATCATCGAGAACCAGAGAGACCAGGTCAGGGACGAGACGGCAGAGTTTGAGATACGGCAGATGACCGGGGAGCACAAATCTTTTGCCCCGCTCGGCACCCTGTTTGAGACCGCAGCGATGGTGTTTGCCGATGCCTGTATCTCACGCCTGATGGAGGTCTCCATGATCGATGAGAAGGAGCTGAAGAACCGCCATGCGAACATCGAGTGAGGAGCAAGTATGAAGGAGTATGTATGTGCAGAACGGTGCCGGGGGATCGAGATATCCGGTATCCGGAAGTTGTTCGAGTCAGCCAGGCCTGATTCGATCGATCTCGGGCTGGGGCAGCCCGATTTCGACACCCCCGATCACGTGAAGGAAGGGGCGATTCAGGCCATCAGGGAGGGAAAGACCGGATATACCTCCAACATGGGGATCCCGGAACTCCGGGAAGCCCTCTCCACCAAGTTCAAAAAGGAGAACGGCCTCTCGTATGATCCAGGCCAGATCATTGTGACTGCCGGGGCGAGCGAAGCCCTTCACATCATCATGCAGGCGCTGGTCGGAGAAGGCGACCGCGTGGTCTTTGCTGACCCGGGGTTCGTCTCCTACGGGGCACTTGCCGTTCTTGCAGGGGGCAGGCCGGAGGGAATCCCCCTCGATGCGAAGCTGCACCTCGACATCGAGGCTGCCAAGTCCCTGATGGACGGTGCCAGGCTGATCGTGATCAATTCACCGGGCAACCCGACGGGAGCGGTGGAGAGCCGGGAGTCGATTCAGGCCATTGCCGAGTATGCTGAGGATGCCGGGGTGACCGTCGTGAGCGATGAGGTCTACGAACACTTCATCTATGGACCATCCCACCATAGCCCGGCCACGTACAGCGATGATGTCATCACCGTCAATGCGGCAAGCAAGACCTACGCGATGACCGGGTGGCGCCTCGGCTACCTGGCGGGGCCGAAGGAGTACACCGAGCAGTGCCTGAAAGTCCACCAGTACTGCCAGGCCTGCGCGAGCTCGATCTCGCAATATGCAGCCCTTGCAGGGTACACAGGCCCGCAGGAATGTGTCCATCAGATGAGGGATGAATACCGGAGACGGAGGGATTACCTCTATGGAGCACTCCAGGAGATGGGATTTTCGTTCCCCCTCCCTGAGGGTGCTTTCTACCTGTTCGTGCCGATGAAGCGGGAGATCCTGGCCAAGGTCCTGGAGAAAGGGGTCATTATCGTGCCGGGAAGTGCATTCGGCTGCAATGCACCCGACTACGCCCGCATCAGCTACGCTGCGTCGATGGAGAAACTGAAGACTGCCGTGGAGAGAATCCGGGCAGCGGTCGGGGAGTGAACCATGGTAAAAGATCTGCTGATGAAGCTCTCGAATGCACACGGTCTCTCGGGCAGCGAGGGGAGCGTTCTTTCCATCGTCAGGAAGGAACTGAAGAACCATGTTGATGAACTGCACGAAGATGCGATGGGCAACCTGATTGCCGTAAAGAAAGGGAATGATTTCAAGGTGATGATCGCGGCCCACTCTGATGAGATTGGGCTGATGGTCAAGTCCATCGATGACAAGGGATTCATCCGGTTTGTCACCCTCGGGGGATGGTATGCTCCTACCCTCTACAACCAGCGTGTGATCCTCCATGGCACAAGCGGTAAAATACCGGGTGTTCTCGGGGGAAAACCCCCTCACAAGATGGACGAGGAGGAGCGGAAGAAGGGGGTGAAGACCGATGACATGTTCATCGACATCGGGGCGACGAGCAGGGAGGATGCGGAGGCGCTTGGGATCGAGGTCGGGACCCCGGGAACGATCGACCGCGAGGTGGTGGAACTCGGAAACGGGCGGCTCACCGGAAAGGCCTTCGACAACCGGGTGGGGGTTGCAATGCTCATCTCTGTCCTCCAGAAGGTCAGGTCACCATTCACCATCTATGGGGTCTTTACCGTGCAGGAAGAGGTTGGGCTGAAGGGGGCAAAGACGAGTGCGTACACCCTCAACCCTGACTGTGCGATCGCAACCGATGTGACGATCCCCGGGGACCATCCAGGCATCGACAAGAATGATGTGCCGGTAGAGATGGGAAAGGGGCCTGTCATCACGATAGTCGATGCAAGCGGCCGGGGTCTCATTGCAAGCAGGGCTATGGTCCAGTGGCTGAAAAAGACGGCAAAGGCGTGTGACATCCCCGTCCAGGTCGAGGTGGGTGCCGGCGGGACCACCGATGCCACCGCTATCCACCTCGAACGGGGTGGCATTCCGAGCACCACGCTCTCGATCACGACCCGGTATATCCATTCCCCGGTAGAGGTCGTGGATCCCAGGGATATCGAGGCGGGTGTTGCCCTGCTTGTCGAAGCCCTCAAGACAAAACCACGACTCTGATGAGAGAACGGGGAAGACCTGACTCTTTTTTTGCGGACTGTCCTGTAGAGGGCTGTAACGACCCACCGTTTTCCTACGGGGGCGATATAGATTGATGATCAACGAGGGCATGATTGTTGGATTCTGGCATGATTCAATCGGCAGTGCTTCGAAACGAGTTTACTTCTTTATTGACAATCATCATCTCCCTATCATCATATGCTCAATCTGAAGGATAGAAAACCCAGATCCGGACATATTCCTTGCTAATTTCTATCGGATCAGGTAAAGGTCCAGTGCAAGTTAAGCTGATTTCCATTCATGGTGCGGGATAATTTTTTCCTGAATATGATATGTTTTCAGTTATTTCCTGGATTGACTGTACCCTGGTGAGTATGCATTATTCTTATTTATGAGAGTTTTTACGGGGAATGAAGAGCAAATATTCGTGCAATACGGAATCGCAGTGTCCTCCTTTTTTTGTGAACTTGTTTACCTTGTTAAGCTGAAAGTATGTTCATCCCAAAAATTGTACAGGGCCCTGAAAAAAGGTAACCCTATCATGTCCGGTCATGAAATATCATGATGCCGCAGTGAGATCATTTACATTGAAATTTTAACCTTCATTGAAGTGTATTATGGTAAAATAACCCCGCAAAACACCTCATTTTTTGGGAAAGGTTTATATATATTACGATAGAGCATATGATGAATACATTTATATCATGGAATTGGGCGCCAAATCAGTCTGTGTTTCATGATTGGGAGATGTATACAAAGCATATATGCTGAGGTGTTCGTATGAACATGAAAGGGGTAATGTGTACTGTCATTCTGCTACTGGCGGCCACCCTGCTGGTGCTCCCTGTTTCGGGCGCCTTCAATGTGACCGGCATCAACCCTGATAGAGGGAACAATACCGCGTTGCCGGTATTGGTAGATATAACGGGAAACGATCTTCCGAACCAGGTGATCGTAAAACTGGTGAATCTGTCGCTCTCATCAAATATTACCGCATCATCTGCGATATGGATTGATTCAACAAGAATCGTCTCTGTCTTTGACCTGAACGGCAAGGTTGCCGGTGAGAGAGCGGTAGTCGTTGTGAACAAGTCCGATGGGTCTGAAGCGGTACTTGAGGGAACCCCGTTCCTTGTGGAGAATCTTCCGCCAACCGTGTCATCGGTGACGCCGACTTCGGGTATCAACACCCAGGACAGTGTTGATATCACCGTGAAGGGAAGTGATTTCCGTGATGGGGACCTTAAAGTCACTCTCACCAAAGCGTCGACCACACCCATCTCTGCAGAAGGAGTAAGCTGGGTGTCATCAGGAGAGATCACGTGCAAGGTCAATGTCTCGGGTGCTGCTGCCGGGAAATGGTCGGTGGAAGTGACCAATCCCGATGGGAAGACCGGAGTGCTCGACGAAGGGTTCACGATCTGGAATCCCGCACCGACTGTGACAAAGATAACCCCGTCTGGAAGTCCTAATGATGACGATGTTGTGAGTTGTGAAGTGGAAGGCACTGGATTCATAGTTGGAGCATCAGTTAACCTTTCCATGGAAGGACAGCTCGATATCAAAGGAAATACATCAACTATAAAACCAACAGAAATCGCCTGTTCCTTCGACCTCTCTAGTGCTCATGTCGGAGCCTGGGACGTTCTGGTGACCAACGAAGATGGACAATCGGGAACTCTCCCTGCTGCCTTCCTGATCACCTATCCTGTAGCCCCGGTCGTTGATGCCATTGAACCGGCAACGGGAGTAAACAGTGGAATCGTCACGATCACGAACCTCTCCGGGACCGGATTTGAAGAAGGGGCAACGGTCGTCTTTACTAAAGACCTGGCAACCATCGCAGCCGAGAATGTCGTCGTGAACAGCCCGGTGAATATCACCTGCAGTTTGAACCTGAGCGGCGCTGGGATCGGGCTATGGAATATCACCGTTACCAATGACGATGGGCAGTCAGGGACTCTTGACAATGCATTTGAAGTGGTCGACCCGGCGCCTGAAATTGCCGGCATCTCCCCGCCATCGGGAGCCAATAACGTCGTTGTCCCTGTGGTCATATCCGGGGCCTTCTTCAATAATGCTCCTGCAGTGAACCTCACCAAAGAGGGGTCCACAACCATCTTCGGCACCAATGTGACCTATGTGAATGCCGGCACCATCAAGTGTGACCTGCCCCTTGCGGGTGCAACGCTTGGGAACTGGAGTGTAACCGTAAGAAACCCTGACGGGCAGGTCTCGAACTCCCTCAATTTCACCGTGGAGAACCCGAGGCCGACCGTCTCGGGGATCACACCCTCAAAGGGTACCAATGATACGGTGGTCGCTGTCACGATAACCGGTGCCTACTTCTTAGATTCACCAAGGACCCCCAAGGTCAACCTGACGATGGGGACCGATGTCATCCAGGCCGAGAAGGTAACCGTGATGGATTCCAGGAACATCACCTGCGAATTCAACCTGACCGGAAGAGCACTCGGCCAGTGGAACCTGATCGTGGTGAACCCCGACGGGAAGACAGGGGGATTACGCAATGCCTTCAGGATAACGACCGCTCCGCCGGTTCCTGAATTCACAGCAAGCCCGACCTATGGCACCGTCCCCCTGACCGTCCAGTTCACTGATCTCTCCACGAACTACCCCTACATCTGGTCATGGAACTTCGGGGACGGTTCAATCGTCACCGGCATCAACCAGGCAAACCCGGTCCATGTGTATAACACCCCCGGGGTATACAATGTGACGCTGTATGCACTGAACAGCGATGGTGTCGGGGAGAAGATTACGAAATCATCGTATATCACCGTGGTTGAAACCCCGGTGGCACACTTCACGGCGACCCCGATGTCGGGACCAGCCCCGCTCTTCGTCCAGTTCACCGACACATCCGATGGTGATCCCTACCGGTGGGCATGGAAGTTCGGTGACGGGCAGATCTCTGATCAGAAGAACCCCTACTTCCTCTACAAGAACCCCGGGCTCTACCAGGTTGAACTGACCGTCTATAACAAGGCGGGATCCGATACCGCAACAAAGACAATAGATGTACTTGTCTCACCACCGGATGCTGAATTCACTGCGAACCGGACCGCAGGAGACAGTCCCCTGACTGTCAGGTTCACGGACCTCTCAACAGGAGCACCCACCACCTGGTCATGGAAGTTCGGGGACTCCGGCAGCTCGGAAGAGCAGAACCCGGTATATGTGTTCTCAAACCCCGGAACCTATGGTGTCCAACTGACGGCCAGTAACGCGGCTGGAACCAGCACTGAGACCAAGAACGGGTATATCGTGGTCGGTCAAACCATAAAGGCCGACTTCAACTTCACTCCCAGCAACGAGGGTCAAACGGCCCCGCTCAGTGTGGCTTTCAGCGATCTCTCCAGCGGGAATGTCCTCAAGTGGAACTGGAACTTTGGTGACGCCCATATCTCAACGGAGCGAAATCCCATCCATACCTATCCCTCCCCTGGGACCTATACTATCACCCTGTCAGTGCTCGGTCTTACAGGGAGTGACTCGGTCACAAAGACCATCACAGTCGTAGCCCCCCTGATAGCGGATTTCATCGCGGAACCCACGACCGGTTCAGCACCATTGACGATCGTGCTCTCTGACCGATCGACCGGCGATGTTGCCACCAGGGAATGGGTCATCATGGACAACCCGGAAGAGTATGCAAAGAATATTGTATACTTCTCTGAAGGACAGGGCGACCAGATGTACACCCTCACCGAACCTGGCCTCTACACCTGTCTCTTATACACATCTCCGAGCCCACGAGACCGTACTAGATCTCGTATGCCGTCTTCTGCTTGAAAAAAAAAAAAAACACCACACACATACCGATCCACATATTCCATATCTCAACAGACACCTAGAATTAATGCTACAGATGATCACATGCTAA
>ERZ1026814.38-NODE-38-length-119013-cov-15.138309_pt1 | contig 119013 bp, 95 predicted proteins | sample MGYA00520871_ERZ1026814 | MGnify/ENA primary metagenome ERZ1026814 (study PRJEB33270, sample SAMEA104284478) | anaerobic digester metagenome | biome: Anaerobic digester microbiome; feature: mesophilic sludge digester; material: Anaerobic digester biomass | place... | reverse complement strand
GAGGAGTGCTCGCACAGCTTTTCGTACTTCTCCTTATCGTGTACCGGCTCTCCTTCCAGATATTTTGTCAGCAGTCTGTGCACCATCATGTCAGGGTACCGGCGGATGGGCGAGGTGAAGTGTGTGTAATGCCTGAAGGCGAGGCCATAGTGGCCGATGTTGTCAGTGGAATAGACCGCTTTGGCCATGGAGCGCAGGGCGAGGGTCTCGACGATGTTCTGCTCCTTCTTTCCCGAGACCTCTTCCATCAGTTTGTTCATTGCTGCCGGGAGACGCTTGATGTTTTCAGCGTCAATCTCATAGCCGAACCGTTTGATGAAATAACTGAACGAGCTCAGTTTCTCAGGATCAGGCTTGTCATGGACACGATACACAAAGGTTTTTCCTTTCAGTTTTCTGCCGACAAATTCTGCCACACGCCTGTTGGCAAGCAGCATAAACTCTTCTATCAGCTGGTTGGCGGTGCCGAACTCGCGAAAGAGAATCCCCAGGGGAACTCCCTCTTCATTCAGATTGAACCTGACTTCAAGCCTCTCAAAGGAGAACGAGCCGGAGGCGAAACGCCTGCGTCGCAGCAGCTGTGCCAGGTTATTGAGCGTCAGCAACTGTTCATGCATGTCACCCTCGCCGGTGTCAATAACCTTCTGGGCTTCACTGTAAGAGAAGCGCCTGTCAGAATTGATGATGGTGCTCCCGAACCACTCATTTACAAGGTTGGCTTTTGCATCCATCTCAAAAACAGCTGAATAGGTCAGCTTGTCCTCTGACGGGTTAAGTGAGCAGATATTGTTTGAGAGCCTCTCGGGAAGCATTGGTATGGTGCGGTCGACCAAATAGACCGAGGTTGCTCTCTCGCGGGCAACTTTTTCTATTGGTGAGCCCGGTTTGACATAATGAGTGACGTCGGCGATGTGCACACCAACCTCGATGTTTCCATTGGGCAGCTCCCTCATCGAGAGGGCATCGTCAAAGTCCTTGGCGTCCTCCGGGTCAATAGTGAAGGTCGGGACTTCGCGGAAATCCCGCCTCGCGGCGATATCATCAGCGGTAATCTCAGCGGGAATTTTTTCTGCTGCAGCCTCAATTCCGGGATCAAACCTGTTGGGCAGGCCGAACTCAGCCAGGATTGCATGCATCTCCGTATCATTCTCGCCGGGGTTGCCGAGAACCTCAATTATCTCACCCACAGGGTTTCGCGAGCGCTGGTCCCACTCCACCATGCGTGCCACGGCCTTCTGTCCCTGCTTCGCTCCGTTGAGTTTTGAGAGAGGAATAAAGAGGTCGAACGGCATGTTCTTGTTGTCGGGTATGAGGAATGCGAACTGTTTCGTTACCTCTACCGAGCCGACAAAGGTGGCTCGTGAACGGCTGATGATCTCAACCACTTCGCCCTCGGGGCGGTTCCCCTTGCGGCGTGCATACAGCAACACCTTAACCTGGTCGCCATGGAGGGCGGTATTAAGATTTCGCGCTGCGATGAATACATCATCTTCCAGCTCATCGGTGATCACAAAGGCGTATCCGAATTTGGTGAGGTCAATTGTGCCGGTTACATATCCGCCTACAGCCTTGAGGATATATTTGCCATGGCCCCGTTCATCGACGGTGCCGTCCTTCTTCATCCTGAGAAGGGCTTCGGAGAGCGCCCGTTTCTCCTCTTTTTCTGTTATCTTTAATTTTGCGGCTATCTGTTTGTAGTTTAACGGTTGTCTTGGGTTTTTTGCCATTGCTTTGACAATGAGCTCAATAAGTTTTTTCTGATCAATCCCGTTTTTTTTAGGTTGTTTTTTTCTTGACATTACAGCTTTGTTTAGCGATTCCAAAGATAGATTGAAATTGGCTATCTTTGAATTGATTATACGATTATGATTTCACTCTCATCTACCCCCTCGCATTCGCCCTCGGTGGTGTACCGCAAGATCAATGGCGAGTACCTGCTCATTCCACTGACGGACAATATTGCCGACATGGATTCTCTGTACAGGCTAACCGAGACAGGTGCTTTTATCTGGGAGTTGATTGACGGAGAGCGAGACATCAGTGATATAGCGGCAAAGATAGTGGAAGAGTTCGATGTAGAACCTGAGATTGCCGAAAAAGATGCCCTGGAATTTTTCAGGGAGATTCAGGAATTCCTTCATTTCAGGGAGACGTGACGGTTGACCTTGTCATAGCCGGACGGCGGATACGGCTTCACTCCCGTGAGGGTGTGGAGATTCGTCCTGATGAGCGTTTCAGTGCGTTCACGGCGCCGGCTGAGATGCCGTTTGCGGTACATCGTGACATTTTGCCTGAGACTGTGCCGGACACTCTGCCTCAGGAGGGGCAATCTCTTACAGGTGCCGGAATGCTTTCAGAGGATCAGTGCCATACAGGTGCCGGAATGTCTCCGGAGAATCAGCGTCATACGGGTGCCGGAATGCTCCCGGAGGATCAGTGCTATACGGGTGCGGGAATGCCCCCGGAGGATCAGTGCCATACTGTTGCTGGAATATCTCCGGAGGATCAGTGCCATACGGGTGCCGGAATGTCTCCGGAGGATCAGTGCCATACAGGTGCCGGAATATCTCCGGGGGATCAACGCCATACAGGTACCGGAATGTCTCCGGGGAGCACCGGAACTTTTTCTGACCGGGTGACAGGGGAAGATCATGATCTGGATGCTGATTCTGACCTGGTTGTTGAGGTTGAGCCCGGGCCCGGGGAGATTCCTGCGTCAGCAGAGAAGGTGTTTGATGCGCAGCTTATGGAGGAGGTGCCTGGCGGGGTAATCAATTCAGGCGAACCATTCTGGGAGATTTTTTCGGGAGGAGGTGTCACCTATGCGCGCGTGTTCCTGAAGGAGCCGGAGAGGACGGCTCTTCTCGAAATGCCTAACGGCGAAAAGCGGTGGCGGATATTTACGGGTGAGGTGACCGGCGCTCCGGAGGATGTTGGCGTCAGGGTCACGACAGATTCTTGCAATGACAGGTCAGGTTTGGCACCGGACAATTTCATTTCACCGCCCGTTACAGGTCCGCACCAGGTTGATGCCGGGGTCAGGGTCACGGCAGATCTTTACAGTGACAGGTCGGGATTGGCACCGGACAATTTCATTTCACCGCACCGTACAGATCCATCTCAGGACAATGCCGGCCCAGACCATCAAACAGCCGGAACTATTGCTGAAGCACCTATTACTGTCAATCCTCTTCCATATCCTCTTGACGGGTTATTATTTTACTTTCTCTTCTCCCGTGCCGGAGATATCATGATTCACGGCTCAGGGGTGTCATGCCAGGGCCGGGGATGGCTCTTCACCGGCCGTTCCGGCAGCGGCAAGACCACCCTGGCACGGATATTTGACCGGGCAGGCGACAGTGTCATTCATGACGACAGGCTGGTGCTGTGCCGCAGTGAGGACGGATGGATGATGCACAACACACCTGTTTACCGCAATGATGAACCCCGGTCTGCTCCTCTTGACCACCTGTGGATAATAAGGCATGGCTCAGCCAATGTGTCGGAGCCTGTCACCGGGGCAGAGGCTGTGGCAATGATTCTTGCCAACTCTATCCAGCAGAACTGGGACAGGGTAGCGGCAGCAAGGCTTGCCGCTGCAGCTGATGACCTGGTATCGTCGGTACGCGTGAGCAGGCTCTCGTTCCTGCCTGACGGAACCATTCGTGAGTACCTGCGACTGAGGAAAGAGGAGGAGATTTCAATTGCTGCAAGCGCTGCCGGGGCTCTGCTGAGTGCAGGCAAAAACATTACTGTCACTGCAGGGGGTTACAGCATGTGGCCTGCCATCAGGCCGGGTGATAAGGTGGAGATAGCTCCATTCGTTGAGGGGGCTGCGGCGGCGGGGCGGATAGTGGCTCTGCGTCGCGACGGCGGCTTCGTTTTGCACAGGATTACCCGGGTGATGACCGTTTCCGGACGCAGGGTGATAGTCACCTGCGGTGACGCCGCCGCGCGTGCTGATGAGCCTGCCGGAGCAGGGATGATCGCCGGCATTGTTCACTCAGTCACCCGCTCCGGCAGACTCATTACCCCGCCCCGCCGCCGCTGGCCACGGTGGATGAACCGGATAACGGCCGCTGTTGCCGGGTGGGTGAGAGGGTGACTCCGCTGTTATAATTCCTGAGCCCCTGCAGCGTTCCGGTTGGGGCGGCCTCGCGGATAAAGCATTGTTCCGTCATTGTTTCATGCAACAACGAGAGGGGAACTATACATCCTGGTCTTGAAAAGATTACCTGATGAACCTTATAATAGCGGGATAATAATTTCTGATCTTCCCCTTTCTTATCCGGATGGCGACAAAAACCGGATAAATAACATTTGTCATCAGGACGAGAAGCAGCATGTATGCGGTTGCCATATAATCTTTCAGTCCGAACATAAGAATGCCGACTATGATGACTGTTACTACATACCAGAGAATCTGAAAATTAATAATGTTGGCTCCCTGCTCTCTGACATGTGACGTCTTGTCCTTGTGCGACAACCATAAAATCAGTGGCAGAATAATGTTACCGAGGGGAAGCAGAAAGACTGCAGCAGGTGTAAGGTGAAGCCAGAACAGGATGCTCCTGTTTTCACGGAGGCCAGTCTCAATCACCTCTTCGATATTTACATTCATGGCATTGCATAATGCCCTCAGGGTGGTGACCCTCGGCTCCGTGTCACCGCTCTCGATGCGCTGGACTGTACGCAGGTTCACCCTTGCATTTTCGGCAAGCTCCTCCTGGGTGAGGCCCCGGGATTTTCTAAGATGAGTGATTTTTTCTCCTGTGGCAGACATATCCCAACTATTTGTATGCGAAAGGTAATGAAAATGTTCTGGCAGTGTTGCGGCATTGGCTGACATTTAAGCGGCATTTGTGCCGGAATTGCAGGATCAGGGGTCCATTCCGGCTGGCAGCATCAATCACCCACCAGGCACCTGCCACGGAGTATGCCCCGTAAGATTGCCTTTGTTGCCGGGTGGGTGAGAGGGTGACCTCACGGTTATAATTCCTGAACCCGTGCAGCGTTCCGGTTGGGGCGGCCTCGCGGTGATTCAACCGGATGACAGTCACTACACAGACTGGTTTTCATATATCGCGGCTTTAAGTTAGCTTTGACAAACTATAATCGCCAGACATTGAATAGATCTGTCAGAGAGGCACTGGCTGAGAGGATACTGGTCCTCGACGGAGCCATGGGAACAATGATACAGCGCCACAGGCTTACCGAGGAGCAGTACCGAGGTGCGCAGTATGCCAACCATCACCGGTCACTCAGGGGCAACAACGACCTGCTGTCGCTGACACAGCCCGCCATAATCCGTGATATTCACCTGAGCTACCTGAGGGCAGGCGCTGACATAATCAGCACCAATACCTTCAATGCAAACAGGATATCGCTGTCAGACTACGACATGGAGCCGCTCGTTTATGATATAAACGTGGCTGCCGCACGGCTGGCCAGGGAGGCTGCTGAGCAACACCGTGCAGAAAGTGGCCGCGAGTCGTGGGTGGCCGGCTCCGTTGGTCCGACAAACCGTACGGCCTCAATGTCGCCCGATGTGAATGACCCAGGCGTACGGACAGTAACATTTGCAGATCTTGCAGAGGCCTATGACGAACAGGTGCGCGGACTGATTGACGGCGGCGTGGATATCCTGCTTGTTGAGACCATTTTTGACGGCCTCAATGCCAAGGCAGCACTGTTTGCAATAAGCGGCGTACTGGAGGAAAGAGGTATTAATGTGCCGGTAATGGTCTCAGGCACCATCACTGATGCCAGCGGCCGTACACTTACAGGGCAGACCCTCGGGGCCTTTCTCATTACAATGTCGCACTACCCGCTGCTGAGCATAGGGCTCAATTGTGCACTGGGGGCAGAGCAACTGAAACCTTTCATAGAGGAGCTTGCGGCGAAGGCGCCATTCCATGTTTCGGCACACCCCAATGCCGGTCTGCCAAACCAGTTTGCTGAGTATGACCAGTCGCCCGAATACATGGGCAATATCATAAGGAGTTTCATCCGGAACAGGTGGGTGAACATCATCGGAGGCTGCTGCGGCACCACCCCGGACCATATTAAGGTCATTGCCTCCATTGCCGCAGGACAGAAACCGAGGGCGCTTCCGGAAAGGAAACCCGTCACGGCACTTGCCGGTCTCGAGCCGCTGGTGATCCGTCCAGACAGCAACTTTGTCAACATTGGTGAGCGGACAAACGTGGCCGGTTCGTTAAAGTTCGCGCGGCTGATACGCGAGGGGAACTTTGCGGCAGCGCTCGATGTGGCGCGTGATCAGGTGGAGGGCGGCGCACAGGTGATAGATATATGCATGGATGATGCCATGATTGATGGCGTCGCAGCCATGAGACGGTTCATCAACATAGTGATGAGTGAGCCTGACATAGCCAGGCTGCCTATAATGGTTGACTCCTCGAAGTGGGAGGTGCTGGAGGCAGGACTGCAGTGCATACAGGGCAAGCCGGTTGTCAACTCCATCAGCCTGAAGGAGGGTGAGGAGGAATTCCTGAAGAAAGCACGGCTGGTGAGGCGTTACGGCGCTGCCGCAGTGGTGATGCTCTTCGATGAGAAGGGACAGGCTGCCACATTCGAGAGACGCAGGGAGGTGGCTGACAGATCGTACCGTCTGCTGACGGAGAAAGCCGGTTTTCCGCCGGAGGATATCTTCATCGATCCTAATATTCTGGCTATCGCCACAGGCATCGAGGAGCACAATAACTACGCTGTTGATTACATAAAAACCACTGAGTATATTAAGAGAAACCTCCCGTTTGCAAGGGTGAGCGGCGGAGTGAGCAACCTGTCGTTTTCGTTCCGTGGCAATAACCCGGTCAGGGAGGCGATGCACACGGTGTTCCTCTATCACGCCATTAAGGCAGGCATGGATATGGGGATTGTCAATCCCGGACTGCTGAAGGTCTATACCTCCGTGGAACCACAGCTGCTGCAATTGACAGAGGATGTGGTGTTGAACCGACGGAAGGATGCCACCGACAGGCTGCTGCAGTATGCCTCGGCGATGAAGGAGGAGAAGCAGGATGAGGAGACAAAGCGCCCGGAATGGCGCGAAGGTGATGTGGAGACCCGTATCAGGCATGCTCTTGTGAACGGTATAGACACATACATAGAGGATGATGTTGAGGAGGCCCGGCAGCAGTATGACAGGGCACTGGGAGTTATTGAGAGTCCGCTGATGGATGGAATGAACGAGGTGGGTGACCTGTTCGGATCGGGAAAGATGTTCCTGCCGCAGGTGGTCAAGAGCGCCAGGGTGATGAAGAGGGCAGTTGCACGGCTGACACCTTATATCAAGGCTGAGATAAAGGGGGGAGAAGCCACCTCTGCAGGCAAGGTGCTGCTCGCAACAGTAAGGGGCGACGTTCATGACATCGGGAAAAACATTGTCGAGGTCATTTTGGCGTGCAATAATTATGAGGTGATAGACCTCGGCGTGATGGTGCCAGCCGAAAAGATAATTGATACAGCCGTAAAGGAGAATGTTGATTTCATCGGTGTATCAGGGCTGATCACCCCGTCGCTTGAGGAGATGGTGCATATAGCATCGCTCATGGAGGAGAGGGGGATGAAAATACCGCTGCTGATAGGCGGGGCAACCACCTCGGAGATACACACAGCGGTCAGGATCGCGCCTGTTTACTCGTATAACACTGTATATGTGAAGGATGCGTCGCGGGCTGTCTCTGTGATGTCAGGTCTGGCGGCTGCTGACGGGTCTCTCGGCAGGAGCATGAAGGAGAGGTATGAAAGGCTGCGTCATGACCATGAGGCATCGCGGAGGCGGAAAAGGCTCATAACACTGCAGGCGGCCAGGGCAAACGGCATGAAGACCAAGCAGCCAATGCCTGCACCGGCAATGCCGGGAATAATAAACTCCGGTCCCGTGAGCTTACGGACACTGGTTGATTACATAGACTGGACCTACTTCTTCTTCGCGTGGAAGATCAACGGCAGGTATCCTGATATCTTCAATGATCCTGTAAAGGGGGCAGAAGCGAAGAAGCTTTATGACGATGCACAGGTGATGATTGAACGGATTATCAGCGAGGGATTGATGAGAGTTGAGGCGCTCTCGGGGATCTTCCCGGCAGAGCGGCATGGAGATGACGTGAAGCTGTTCACCGGAGGCACGGCATCGGGAAGTGCTGCCGCTCCCGGTGAAACCTGGCTTCGCTTCCTGCGCAACCAGGAGGAGAAGGAGCCGGGCCAGCATAACCATTGCCTCGCAGACTTCGTCGCAGAAAAAGATGATCACGCCGGGCTCTTCGTGGTGTCTGTGAAGACCATCAATCCGTTGCCGGCAGATATTGCGGGAGACGATTACCGTACCATTATGCTGGGAATACTCGCTGACCGTTTTGCCGGGGCGGCAGCCGAATGGCTCCATCGCGAGATACGCGTTAAACACTGGGGCTATGCAGCAGGTGAGCAGCTTACCATGGCCGAGATGTTCAGGGGCAGGTACCAGGGTATCAGGCCGGCGCCGGGCTATCCTGCATGCCCCGATCATACCGGCAAGAAAGTGCTGTTTGATATTCTCAGGGTGCCGGAGACGATAGACGTCACGCTGACGGATAGTTTTGCGATGGTGCCTGTCTCTTCGGTTTGCGGTTATCTGTTTGGATCGCCCGGGTCATCATACTTCAACGTGGGAACCATCGGGCACGACCAGCTTGAGGATTATGCCGCCAGGTGCGGCATGAGCGTTGAGGCAGCGGCAAAATGGCTGGCTCCGAATCTTTAGATTTGCATCATGGAACAGACGACCGTAATAGAACTTATAAAGAACTCTGAAAAGTTGCTTTTACTTTAGCCCGAAAGCTTGCTTTATGTCATTGACCCTATTGAGTTCTTCCCAACTGAAGAGCCGGACGGTTACCTTCTTGTCAGGTCTGCTGTTGAATGACTGAAAGGTTTTCTCAATGGTTCGCGGCTGGCGGCCCATGTGTCCGTAAGCTGCCGTCTCACTGTAGATTGGCTTGCGCAGGTCAAATACCTTCTCAATGATTGCCGGCCGGAGGTCGAACATCTTGTCAATGATCTTTGCGATCTCACCATCGCTCTGCTCCACCTTCGAGGTACCGAAAGTATTCACGAAGATGCCAACCGGCTCGGCCACGCCGATGGCGTATGAAACCTGGACGAGCATCTCGCGGGCTACACCGGCAGCAACCATGTTCTTGGCTATGTGGCGTGCTGCATAAGCAGCTGAACGGTCGACCTTCGAGGGGTCTTTGCCCGAGAAGGCGCCGCCGCCATGGGCACCACGGCCGCCATACGTGTCAACGATTATCTTTCTGCCTGTCAGGCCGCTGTCGCCATGAGGCCCGCCGATAACGAATTTGCCGGTGGGATTGACATGATATATGATTTTCCCGTCAAAGAGCTGCTGTACCTCTTTGCCGTACTGAGCCTTAACCCTTGGAACGAGGATGTTTATCACATCCTTTTTGATCGTCTCCAGCATCTTTTTCTCATCCTTGTCAAATTCATCATGCTGGGTGGAGACGACTATCGTGTGCACTCTCTCCGGGGTGCCGTTGTCGTTATACTCAATTGTGACCTGACTCTTCGAGTCGGGCCTGAGGTATTTCATCTGCCTGCCTTCGCGACGGATCTCAGCGAGCTGGTAAACGAGCTCATGGGCAATATCGAGAGAGAGAGGCAGGTAGTTCTCTGTCTCGTCAATGGCGTAACCGAACATCATTCCCTGGTCGCCTGCACCCTGCTCTTCCTTCTTCCCGCGCTCAACGCCCATAGAGATATCGGGCGACTGTCCATGAATGGCAGACAGGATTCCGCATGAGTTGCCGTCGAACCTGTACTCAGCCTTTGTGTAGCCGATCTGGTTGATGGTATTTCGGATAATAGTGGGTACGTCTATGTATGTTTTTGTCTTGACCTCGCCCACAACAACAACCTGGCCTGTTGTGACGAGGGTCTCGCATGCCACCTTTGATTCGGGGTCCCATGCCAGGAAGTTATCAAGAAGTGCGTCGGAGATCTGGTCGGCAACCTTGTCAGGGTGCCCCTCGGATACGGATTCGGAAGTAAATAAATAGCTCATCTGTTAATCTTATTAAGTTTAACAATGGCAGGGGCGGATTGTTGAGAAAGCAGCGGATGGATACCGGTTTAGCATTTTTTTCCGTGGTTGCAATCAGTGCAAATCTGTCCACCTGTCGTATAATTGGGGTCAAAGATATATATTAAAAGGAAATGAACTCGAGTTTGGCCGGGATATTTATTTAAGAGTTAGAACTCCAATATTTTCATCTCAGTTATCGGTGGCTAATAGTATAGACAAAGCTACAGATGCTCTGTTCTGCAAATAACCAATGAAATGATTATTTCAGAGGGTTGCAGGCTATCTTCCGGTCAGTTGCCTGAAGGTTTCCTCGAGGCGGGCGCCGGCGAGGCGTGTCATACGTTATTCCGTATTTAACTGAAGATCAGGAACAGTCAGGCCTGCTGCCTGACTGTTCCTGAAACAATTCAGAATTGCAAAGTAAGCGGCAGGTTGAAGCCATAGAACGTGAAGCTTGCCCCTGCGCCTCCTGAGTAGATAGCAACGACGGATGGATTAATCCCCAGTTTCCAGATTCTTATGCCCAGACCTACAGAGCTGATAGCTCCCGGGCCGTATGATGCTTTCAGGTTATGCTCGTCTGCGAACGGGTCGGTGACATTGTTTACTATGCTCACATATTCCTTGAACGAAAAGAACCCTATTCCAAACTCTGTGGTAAGGCTGAGGATTTTGCCTTTAATTCCGGGGCTGACACCAAAATAGATACCGCCTCCGTTGATTATGTAATCATGGTTATCCGCATACTGCGGATTTACATAACCATACTCCAACAAATCCAGACCTTTCACAATTATAGACCCAACGGTAATATCCAGGTATTTGAGCTTGGTCGGGATATTTAGTTTAAGACTAATGCCTCCAAGACTTGCATCTCCGTTATCAGTGGCAAATCTATATTTGAATTTGAAATAGTTATCTGCATTCAGATTATTGTAAAGATGCAAATACCCGATTTCAACTTCAGGTTTACCATTGCTCTCGTCAATCCATCTCTCCTGGGAGAAAGAGTGGAGTCCTGACAGAAGCAGGGCGATTAGCATAACTGTTTGTTTACACATGGCAAAGGTTTAATTATCTGATTCACTAACAAGAATTTGAACGCCGTAGTTAGGAAATACCAGCCATTTTTCAGGTTGGTCAAAATAGTTCAGGTGTGAATTACCACATTTTTTCCCATGGTCTTCAAAAGTAATTTCATATTTTACTGAACCAGTGGATTGCAGGCCTTTCTTTTCCTCATCCTTCTGGTTATATGCTACTGATGTCTCAAAAGTAAACTTACTTGAAGGCTTATCATATTCGATGACAGTGAACGTAAGTACATCATACCAGAAACCAGGTTGCCATTTAAGTACCTCCACACCGTAAAAGATTTGGGACAGATTGGTTTTACTTGTAAATTGGCAATCAATTTGATCCTGAACTGTATATGGCTTTTTACTCGCATCAACATTGCTAACTGCAATATAGAATTCAGGTTTGCCTGCCGGCCATCTTTCAAGCTTCCAGTCAGTAAACTTTATCTGTTTGATATAGACCGGAGATTCTTGGGATATGTCACGATAAGGAACTTTAACAAAATCATATTTGGCATTTGATTCCCCAAAAGAGGTTACATGGTTTAATTTGTAATTAACCGTTTTGCCGGGTATTACTTCCTTATCAATGTAGTTATGTTCATTGGGGGAGAAAGATTTATATAATTGATAGCCAGGAGTAACTCCAGCAATATATTTTGAAAGCCTGGTTTCCTGTATGTATTGATCGTGTTCGTTGTCCCATCTTAACTCAATCTCACCCTTTTTCTGTTGAATTGCATCAAATGAAGTTGGAGGTTTAGGATAGTTCGGGGCTGTAATTGAAATGTAATTAGATGGGTCAGAAGTTAACCCCTGGTAGAATGCTTCCACATAATAAGAGTAGGAACGACTTGCTTCTACATTATTGTCATCATAACTTCTATTAGAAGCTCCGTACACATTTTGGATCAGACTGTAGACCGGAGTATCTGTGGTTTTACGGTAAATGTAGTAACCTGAAGTGTTTGACGGATAAGTACCAGCAGGCATTGTCCAGGTTAGTCTGATACCGGATTCTGTCTGTGTCCCGATCAGGTTGGTCGGAGCAGAAGGCTTTACGGGATTGTCGTCGGGATCAGGCGCCATGATCATTCTTTCATTCTCACTGATAACAATGACCGGCTCATCGGGTTCATTTATCGCATCAATGCTTACGATATTACCTTTCGCATCATAACCAGTTAGTGTTTCAGTAGTTGCCTCGTCATATTCCAATGGCAGAAATGTTACTGTTGGGCAGTAGTTATTTACATCCCACTTTTCAGCGTGTACAGGTATCGCGATTTGCATATCTGGATATTTCCTCAGAAGTTCATCTATTATCGATACGGAAGACTTTTTATTGTTAATCCCACCCACCATATAGGAATCCTCCAGTAGTTTTTTAACCGTATAGTCTTTGACTTCTGATTTTAAAGATGATTGGGCTTTGACCTGTTTGTTTACGAAGTGTCTCAATAGCACATCATAGTCGCCATCAAATAGTTTAAGCGCTTCATCTCTGACCATGTAACGAAAGTCTTTGTCGGATTTCAGAGCCACACTCACCGCCCGGGCGAAATCTCTGAAATCAGAATTGTACTCGTTTTTCTCATAATTGCCAACTGGCTTGGCATTGTCATTACTTATTGTCTCCTTCATTTCACATGATTGGACAACACTCCACAATACAAGACCTGCAACAAGCAGCCAGATCTTGATTCCAATTGTTTCTTTTTCCATAATTCACAAGGTTTAAGTTTGCAGCTAAAAGTTATTAAATCAAACACTTACATTCAATTCTCCTATTATTCCACACAATCAGAGATGGATACTTTCCTTTGCAGGAGCATCATTCATCAGTACGTGTCACAATCCTCTGTTTTGTGACATGAAATTTTAAAATATTTTTAAACAGGAAACTAATTTAGACGTTCTCCAAATAACATTGACAAAGCCACTGATGCTCTGTTCTGCAAATAACCAATGAAATGATAATTTATGGGGGCTGCAGGCTATCTTCCGGTCAGCTGCCTGAAGGTTTCCTCAAGGCGGGCGCCGGCGAGCGAGGAGATCTCGTCAATGGGGCCGTCAGCCACAATACGGCCATGGTCTATTATTATCACCCTGCTGCAGATGGCTTCCACCTCCTGCATGATATGCGTTGACAGCATAACGGTCTTTTCTTTGCCGGCTTCTGAGATGAGGTTGCGTATCTCTACTATCTGGTTGGGATCGAGACCCGTGGTGGCCTCGTCGAGGATCAGCACCTTCGGATCATGGATCAGCGCCTGTGCCAGTCCCACCCGCTGGCGGTAACCCTTGGAAAGCGCGCCTATCTTCTTCCCCTGTTCCGGGGTAAGTCCGGTGCGCTCTATTACGGAACTGACAGCCTCGCGGCTCTTTCTGCCAGGCGAATAAATTTCAGCAACGTATCCGAGGTACTCCTTCACATACATATCAAGGTAGAGAGGGTTGTTCTCGGGCAGGTAACCTATCTGCCGCCTCATCTCCCTGGCAGACGGGCCGGCCTGAAGCCCGCATACGGTAACCTCTCCCGCGTCTGCGGGAAAGAAGCCGGTAATGATCTTCATCATCGTCGACTTTCCTGCTCCGTTGGGGCCGATGAAACCTACAATCTCACCTGCCGGGATGGTGAATGAAACATCATCAAGAGCCTTCTGAGCTCCGTAATATTTCGTAACGTTGCTGACAACAATAGACATTGAGTACTAACGCTTACCGGGTCTTAACCATACATGAACTGGCCGAGATTGGCAAATGCCGAGGTTGGGTTCACACAGCAGACAGGTATCTTCGAACTGTTGGCGATGATGTATTGCTCCTTAGCGCCCCAGATATAGTCGGCAAAAGTGATATCCTTGGTGGTCATGATCAGTATCAGGTCTGCGTTGATCTCCTGGGCAAACTCAAGAGCCCGTTCGCCAAGCTTGTCAGCCGGTTCCTCGCGGATCTCATACTCTATATTGTTCTGGATGAGCATCCTGACAGTATAGTTCATGTTAAGGTTGGTCCTTTTAGCCAGTGAGTCATCCTTCCTGATGGCTTTAAGGATGTGTATCTTGGAGTCGAAGTATTTTCCCATGAAGATGGCCATCGAGAGCTTCTCTTTCTCCTCTGCACGGAAATCGACCGGGAACACAATGTCATGATACTTTTCATTATCGGCCGGCGGGGCCTGGACCACAATATATGGCACCTTCGACTTGGCAATGACTTTCAGCGCCCAACTGCCGGTAACCTTCTGCATACCGCTCATACCGTGTGTACCCATAACCACCAGCGATGCATTGCGGTCATTGACAAACTCCGGAATCTGTTTGAAAATGGTACCCCTGGTAACGTGAGTCTTAACCTTTACGCCAAACATGCGCTCAACATCACTCCCCCTGTTATTCATGGCAGCCTGTTTGGCCTTCATCCCTCCCTCGGTGGTGATCTTCTCAACGATATGCAGAAGGCATATCGGATTTCGTGTCATGAGTGAAATCTTGATGGCATGCTGCAATGCATATTCTGTCACCGGGGTAAAATCCCATGGCACCACAATGATCTTGCTGTCGACTTCCATAATTATAAACGTTTACAGTTTGAACAGTAAAATTACCCTTTTTACCTGATTAAGTCAAGATATACCGGTACGCTTAAAAAACGCCGCCAACAGGTGAAAAATTGCGTCAATGCACAAAAACAGTGCCATTTCCGCGAATATCAGTATGGCAACAGGAACAAAATATTATTTTTGCCTTCATAATGCGATGATCATTTAAAATGAGAAAGAGAGTAAAGGAACTGCTTGCCGGTCACCCGACAGGAGAAAAAGTGCTGGTCAAAGGCTGGGTCAGGACAAAGCGGGAGATAAAGAATGTGGCATTTGTTGCGCTTAATGACGGTTCAACAATTAACAACATTCAGATTGTCATTGAAATAAATAGTTTCCCTGCTGAGCTGCTGAAAGAGATTACCACCGGCGCAAGCATGGCTGTGACCGGCACCCTGGTTCCGTCGCAGGGCAAAGGTCAGAACGTGGAGATCAACGCATCTGATATTACCATTTATGGCAAATGTGATCCGGAAACCTATCCGCTGCAGAAAAAGGGCCATTCAATGGAGTTCCTCAGGGAGATAGCCCATCTGCGCTTCCGCACGAACACCTTCGGAGCAGTGATGCGCATCCGCCACGCCATGGCTTATGCAATTAACAAGTATTTCAATGACAGGGGATTCTATTACCTGCATACACCCATTATAACAGGAAGTGACGCCGAAGGCGCCGGCGAGATGTTCCATGTGACAACCCTTGACCTTGAAAACCTGCCCCGCAAAAAGGATGGTACAGTAGATTATGAACAGGATTTCTTCGGGAAGCCGGTCAACCTTACTGTCTCCGGTCAGCTTGAGGGTGAGCTTGGTGCCCTGGCACTGGGCGAGATATACACTTTTGGTCCTACATTTCGCGCTGAGAACTCGAATACCCCGCGACACCTGGCCGAGTTCTGGATGATTGAGCCGGAGATGGCCTTCTGGGATATAAATGACAATATGGACCTCGCTGAGGATTTTACAAAGTACCTCATCAGATATGCTCTTGACAACTGCCGTGACGACCTGGAATTTCTCAACAAGATGATTGACAAGGGCCTGATTGAAAGGCTTGAGTTCGTGCTTGGCAACAGCTATATGAGACTGACTTATACAGAGGCTGTCAGGATCCTTGAGGCTGCCGGCCGCAAGTGGGAGTATCCCGTTAGCTGGGGCTCCGACCTTCAGGCAGAACATGAGCGTTATCTTGTAGAGACGCACTTCAGGAGACCGGTGATCCTTACAGATTACCCGAAGAGCATCAAGGCTTTTTATATGAAGCAGAATGATGACGGTAAAACAGTCAGGGCCATGGATGTGCTCTTCCCCGGCATCGGCGAGATAATAGGCGGTTCGCAGAGGGAGGAGGAGCTGGATAAGCTGACGCGAAGGATTGAGGAGCTGAACCTGCCGCTGAAGGATTTGTGGTGGTACCTTGATACAAGGAGATTTGGCACTGTACCGCATTCGGGCTTTGGCCTTGGCTTTGAGAGGCTTATTCTCTTCATGACCGGTATGTCAAACATCCGCGATGTGATACCGTTCCCACGTACTCCACGAAACGCTGAATTTTAAAACAGTGAATAAACGACTCCATGCTTGACCAGAAACTCCAGCAGAAACTGCTACAAAAGCTCTCCCCGCAGCAAATCCAGATGATTAAGCTGCTGGAGGTGCCTGCCATGCAGATGGAGGAACGGATAAAGAAGGAGCTGGAGGAGAATCCCGCCCTGGAAGAGGGGCATGAAGAGGATGAGGTACATGGCGATGAGGATGAAGAGGAGGTTGATCACGAACAGGAAGAACGTGAACAGGATGAGTTTTCCCTCGATGATTACCTGAATGACGAGGATATCCCTGATTACAGGCTTCAGGTCAACAACACATCGAAAGATGATGAACGGCGTGAAGATATACCCTATGCTGCCGGATCATCATTCCGCGAAAACCTGATACAGCAGTTCAACCTCCGTACAGAGACCGAGAGGGAAAAACTTCTTGGCGAGTATGTAATCGGAAACATAGACAACGATGGCTACCTCCGCCGCGAGGTGGAGAATATGGTTGATGACCTTGCATTTCTCCAGAACATTACCACGGATGTCAGCGAGCTGGATGCGATACTGAAGATAATACAGGGTCTGGAACCGGCAGGTGTCGGCGCCCGCAACCTGCGTGAATGCCTGTTGCTTCAGATAGAGAGGAAGAGCCAGTCTGTCCCCTCAGTTGCCCTTGCCAAAACTGTTCTTACCGATTATTTCGAAGAGTTTTCCAGACGGCACTATGAAAAGATCATGAACAGGATGGGGATTGAGGAGAGTGACATGAAAGGTATCATTGACGAGGTGCTAAAACTCAATCCCAAGCCCGGCGGCACCATGAGCGACCCGTATGCCAGGCTGACCCACCATATAATCCCTGACTTCATCCTTGAACAGAGTGACAGCGGTTTCGAGCTCAGCCTCAACAACAGGAACATCCCTGAACTGAGGGTCAACCGTGATTACAGTGAGATGCTTGAGTCATACACCCGTGACAAGAAGGCTGGCAAGCAGAACCGTGACGCAATCATGTTCGTGAAGCAGAAGCTTGATGCTGCCAGGTGGTTCATCGATGCAATGAGACAGAGGCAGAACACACTGCTGCTGACAATGAATGCTATTCTTGCGTATCAGGAGGATTATTTCGCCGAAGGCGATGACACCAAACTCAAGCCTATGATACTCAAGGATGTGGCCAATATGACAGGGCTTGATATATCAACGGTGTCACGCGTGGCGAACAGCAAGTATATACAGACACATTTCGGCATTTTCCCGCTGAAATTCTTCTTCTCCGAGGGGATGCAGACCGATACCGGTGATGAGGTGTCAACCCGTGAGATAAAGAGGATACTGCAGGAGTGCATAAATAATGAGGATAAGAGCAAGCCGCTGACGGACGAGAAGCTGACGAAAATACTGCAGGAGAAGGGCTATCAGATTGCCCGCCGTACCGTGGCGAAGTACAGGGAGCAGCTGAATATACCTGTTGCAAGAATGAGGAAGGAGATAACATGAAGCCCGGAGAGAATGAAATGCCTGACAATGGCATGGCTGAGGAGGAGAGCAGGATGAACCCGGGCTCTGAACGGCGGCTGAAGAGAGCGGCTGAAATTATTTCAGTTGTTTTTCACCCGATATTCATGCCGCTGTACGGACTGCTGATCATTTACAGCGCACACACACTGCACTCATTTCTTCCCTCCCAGATCAAGAGGATGATTTTAATACTTGTGATGGCCAATAACCTGCTTTTGCCAATGGCCTTCGCCACTTTCCTTTATGCACGAGGCTCCATCAGAACATTCAATGCCAGTGACCGCAATGAGAGGGTATTACTGCTTTCATTTGTACTTATGATGTACAGCCTGACAGCTTTCATTCTGTTGAGGATGCAGGTCCCCACTCTGTTCAGGGCTTTTTTCATCTCAATAGCAATTGTCACTTTCACCATACTTCTGATAACTATCTTTTACAGAATCTCACTGCATGCTTCAGGAATCGGGGGATTGGTGGTGCTGGTTATCTGCATGACGACAGTGTACAACATCGGCATGCTCTGGCAGTCTGTAGCAGTGGCGCTGATAGCCGGAGCAGTGATGTCATCAAGAATATACCTCGGTGATCATACGCCCACGGAGGTCTGGACAGGAGTGGCAGCCGGGGCTGTGATGATGGGTCTCTCACTCTTTTTTATGCTCAGGTAGGATCACTGAGGCCAGCCTTTCAAGCCTGTTTTGATTCATGGTGATAAAACCGTAACGTCCGTCAAGGTGCCTGCCAAGATACTGCTGTTCCGTCTGTCCCGGGGTGGGTATAAGCACCGCTCCCTTTCCAAGTGAAACAAGCTCCATCACTGAAGTATATCCGGCTCTTGCAATCACCATTGATGCCCCGGTAATGACCTGTCGCATTGTGGTTGTATCAGCTCCGGTTATTAAATGTATTGCCTGACCGGGAGGCGGAGGCGTTTTCGGAGGTGTGAGTGCTTCAGGAAGTGTAGGTGCTTGCTGAGGTGTAGGTATTTCCGGAGGTGTAGGTGCTTGTGGAGGTGTGGCACTCAGCACTGTCAGCGGAAACTCCCGCAGTGATTCAGAAACCTTCCGGAGCAGCAGTGACCTCTGTGGCTCAGGACCTGACAGAATAAGGCAGACGTAGGGTTGTGCCGGGGGTGCGGGAGGCACCCCTCCGCCTGGTTGCAATGGATTATTCTCTGTCTGGCCGGTCTGCAATGGCTCACCTTTCATCTGGCCGGGCGCAACTGGTTCGCTTTTCGTCCGGTTGGCTGCAAATGGCATGCGCTTCATCTGACCGGGCGCAACTGTTTCGCCCTTCGCACGGCCGGGTCCGGGTGGTACACTCTTCGCCCGGGCGGGCGAAGATGGTTCACTGCCGGCAACGCCAAATCTTGACAGTGGCCCGATATATGCAACATTTGCCGGGAGCCTGCCACCATGAGAAAGTCTTCCCGACAGGTTTTCGCTGCCGCGATAATCAGGGACCAGACAGAGATCATACCTGCTGATTATCATCCGGTGCATCCATGCGGCAAGCGGTTCCAGAAACGCAAGGAACGCGGGGAAGGCAATCCTCACCTGGTGGGTGATATAGACTGAAAAGATTTTTTTGTGGTAAAAGCCGAACCGGTTATCAGAGATAATCACCATCGGGTTAAGCTCTTTCGCCAGTCTGCGGAGGGTGGCATGTTCCCTTACCGCCGATGCAACTATCACGGGCAATTGCAGGAAGATGGTGAGGTACTGCGGCATGAAACGGGAGTACCTGATCGTGAGGCCCGGGATTACAACTGTTTTGATGTCAGGCAGCTCCGGTGCGATCATTTTGGTCAGGAGTGCATCGGCTGCGAAGATCACCTCACAGCCTCTTCGTTTCAATGCCAGTGCCAGAGGTATCATCCTTCCGGCATGGCCGAAACCCCAGCTGAGAGGGCTTATCAGGACTCTCATCCCGTTCATGGCTGTTATCCTGAGACGCTTGTGGCGATGCCCAGCCGGTTGACCCTTTGGGCGATGGCATTGAGTTCGCTTTCAGGCACTTTCCTGAGATTGCTGCCCAGTGGCGTATCACGGTGTATGGTGTATATCATCACCTGCTGAGGCCTGAGCCTCGATATGACTTCAAGCCATGCAGTGATCTCTTCCTCTGTGGTGTTGTCAACCGTCCGGCCCTTATACTCACCCCTGACGAAGAGGGTCTGGATGATAAACCTGCCCTCAAGCTCCCTGATATACTCTTCATACCTGGCAAGGTCAGTTTTTACATTCGGCTGGTTAATCTGCCTGACAGTATCAGGAAATACCGAATCAAGCTTGAGCATGTTCTGGTCAACTTTCTTCAGTGCTTCGCGGACGCTTTCCCGGTGGAGCATGGAGCCGTTGGTGAGCACTGACACCTTTGCCGCGGGGAAGAACTCATCACGCAGTGCCAGGGAGTCATCTATTATCCCGGCGAAGTCGGGGTGCAGTGTGGGTTCGCCATTTCCGGCATACGTGATAACATCGGGCGCCTTGCCCTGCTCCTTCATTTCGGAAAGTTTCTTTTTCAGTGCATCACCTACTTCGCGGCGTGACGGGAGTTTTTCCTTTGAGTCCGGTTTGTCCGGTGTCCAGCCGCACTCGCAGTATATACAATTATATGAGCACACCTTGCGTGTGACGGGAAGGAGGTTTATCCCGAGGGAGACGCCCAGCCGGCGGCTGTGCACCGGTCCGAACACGATGCTGTCAAAAAGGAAAGTGGGCATTACGCAAATGATAGATCAAGGCTACAAATTTACGATAATATATGTATCCGGCTGCCCGGAAGTAAAGGCAGGTGGTATGTCAGTCTCCGCACCCGGCTCTCAGGAGAAGAGATGCCTGCCAGGGGTGGATTCTTGCCGGCGATTACCGGAGGGCCATAGCAGTTTTCTCACGAGGATTTCCCGAAGCAGACGTAAGCGTCATACCAGTCTCCGCACCCGGCTCTCAGGAAGCAGACGCATATTCTGCAGGTCAAACGGTTCCACCAGAAGCAGGCCCGGACGCTTGCCGGGTTCTATTGATCCGAGGGTGTCATCACACTTAAGCGCCATGGCCCCGTTGATCGTTCCACATCTTATCAGCTCCTCTGCCGTGATGCCCGGCACTGCCTCCTGCAGGAGAAGCAACTCCCTGATCATGCTCAACCGGTCTGTAGATGCAAGGCTGTCAGTTCCCACTGCAATCCTCCGGGTCACCTCCCTCAGCATTGCAGCGGGTGGCATCTTGCCGGATATATGGATGTTTGACGAGGGGCAGAGGCAGAACCATGTGTTCCCGGCAGACGCTGTCTTCACCGCTTCATCCCTGGTGATAACTGTGTCGTGTACCAGCAGCAGCCGGGAGGCGAGGCCGGAGAGGTCAAGGGCTGCATCTGCGTGGCCCTTTGCCATCCTGCGCTCATCATCCGATTCCAGGAAATGCAGTGAGATAATTGAATCAGCCGGTATATGTTCCTTGATCAGCTGTGACAGGGGGAGAGAGAGCGAGTAGAGTGAATGGGGGGTCACGTGTGCCTGAAGACCATGGCGCCTTATCTCCCTGCACACCTCAAGGGCTCGCTGCATCCGGGCTTCCGCAACAGCGGGATCCAGGCCGAAAGCCTCGGCGAAGGTGATATAGCGGATGGGGCTTTTGCTTTTTATGCCTGCAGTAACCGGGCTGTTTGAGATATCGCCGCAAGCCACCACTCCGCCTGAATGCATCTCGATGTCAGCCTTACCGGCAGCAGCCATGATCTCATCATCTGATGCCTCACGCCTGTTGCGAACGGAGACGATGAAATCACTCAGTCCCCCTCCGGCGGGAATAAGGCCGCGCATATGGGAAAGCTCAAGATGAGAATGGCAGTTGACAAATCCCGGTATGACGACGCCGTTGTAAAACTCCGTTGAGGCACTCTCCCTGAGGGAGCCGCCGGTATCTTCAACGCCGGTCACGGTGCCGTCGCCGGCAACGGTGACGATGCCTCTCCTGAGGGGCTTGCCAGCCGAGGTAAACAGGTATTGGGCAGATATTTTTCTCACTGTCACTGTGCTGCGAAGTCGTCAGCGTGCACTATTCTGATATTCGATATGCGGGCATGCTTTTCCCATTTACCCGATTGGTTGTCATGGTTAAGTAGCCAGCCGCGCAGGCGTGCATCGGGAATAGTGTCAAGGGTATGTTTTATCTGAATATTATGGATCTGCCCGTCCTTTACAAGGAAGATCTCCTGCCAGTAGTCACGCTTTTCCTCTCCGGCGCTGTCACGGTAGCTGAAGTAAACGGTGACCCTCGGATTAAGACTCTTATCGTCTTCAAAGACGCGGATGTCAGCCTTAAGGATATATTCGCCGGGCTTGTCAACCGGGATATCGAACCAGACAGGGTCACGGGTGAACTCTTCCGGCAGCCGGTAGTCGGGTTTTCCCGGCCAGAGGTTTTTTTCAGAAGGCTTTACCGCACTCTGTTGTGTCATCAACTCCGTTTCCAGTTCGAGCAGGTTCCCGGTCACCCTGTCATATATCCTTGACAGCTTCCTGGGCTTGCTCATGAAGTAGTACCTCATCGTGGTTTCAAACTGTTCATAGGTATAGCCGTGGCTCTCAATGACATCTATATAGTTCTGGATTGAGTCACGCTGAGCCCAGGTATCCCTCATGGCAAAGAGATCCATTATCCCTGCTGTCAGATAGGTGTCAGTGAGTATCGCGGCAAGCCTGTCATCCGGGATACGCATCTTCCGCGATGGTTTTTTATTCTCCGTGTTCCCGCATGAGACAATCATCAGCATGAGAGTCACAAAGAATATTTTATATACCGTTTTCATTTGATCGCTTTTTCCTTCTCTTTAAGTTGCCTGCGCGAGAGATAGTAAACCGGGTACCATGCTGCCGCGTAGCCGATTGCAAGCACCGTTGCAGCCACCAGGAAGAAATCAGCCAGGCGCATCCTGACGGGATAGGCATCAATGAGCAATGACTCACCTGCCAGCTTTACGATGCCAAAGTATTGCTGTGCTGCACAGAGGATGAATCCCAGCAGGAGGCCAATGATGGTTCCGATAAAGGATATCATCCAACCCTCATAGATGAATATTCGTTTGATCAGGCGGTTATCAGCCCCCAGACTCTTCAGGATGCCGATATCCCTCTCTTTTTCAATAATCAGCATCGTCAGTGACCCGATGATATTGAAAGAGGCAATGATCAGTATGAATGAGAGGATAACGAAGATTGCCAGCCTCTCGGCCTTCATCACCTTGTAAAAGATCTCCTGCTGTTCATAGCGGTTCTGCACGCGGAAACCGTCACCCATTATCTCCCTGATCGCATTCTGCGTCTTTTTCTCATCTGCCCCGGGTTTCATTCTCACCTCAATGGAGCTCACCTCGTCGGTGTAAGCCAGCAGCTCCCTTGCAAAGTCAAGGGGGAGGAAGATATATTTTGAATCGAATTCCTGTTCAACGGCAAAGATTCCCGAGAGGAAAATATACTTCCTTGTGAACTCATTGTCAGGTGTTCCCCTGATTTTTGCCTTCCGGTCAGGAATATAGATTGCCAGCGGGGAGACAAAGTTAAGCCGCATCCCGAGGTAGTTTGCCACACCCAGTCCGGCTACTGCATAAGGATTCCCGTTTTCTCCCTGCAGGATGAAACTGCCGTCCCACATCGCGGTATCGAGGTCAGTAACATAGGCATAGTTGAGTGACACTCCCTTCACTGTAGCAATATATTGCTGCTCGTCATAGCGGAGGAGTGCATTTTCCTCCAGTGTCAGCGCATAGACGTCAACGCCTTCGGCGGAAGCCAGCTTTTCCAGCATGAGGCTGTCGGGGGTAAAGACCTTTCCGGCAACGGGGGTTATTTTTATCTCCGGGTCAGAGGTGCTGAAGATGCTTCTGACCATATCCTCCAGGCCGTTAAAGACCGAGAGTACGGTTATCAGTGCCATTGTTCCGACGGTCACCCCTGCCACCGAGATGGCTGAGATCACGTTTATGGCGTTCCGCGATTTTTTCGCGAAGAGGTATCTTTTTGCTATGTAGAGTGAAAGCTTCATTTGCTTCTTCGTGCAATTACCAGCAATCCTGTTCCCTTACGGTGGTTACCGTTCAGGTCAGCGCAATTGAGTGCCAGCACGAACGGCATAACGGCAAGATAGTAGAAAGGCAGCAGAATAAAGAAGAGTTTTGATGCTGAGAGCATGATGACCGGATATTTCATCGAAAGCCTCCAGGCTATGTTGCCCGGGGTGCCGTAGGTGTATGACACGCTGACCTCCGTGTATCCTGCAGTCCGGAGCTTTTCCGTTATCTCCTCCCCGGCGTATCCGTCCCGCACATGTTCACCAATGAACGACGTGTCTTCATCGGAATGGACATCCGAGCCTCCCTGGTCTGAAGGTGTTGAGATGACCAGGTAACCGCCCCCGGCAGTCATATTCAGGAAATTGGAAAAAACGGTGCGGTCTTCGGCAATATGTTCCATTACGTCAACACACAGGATCAGGTCATACCTCTCCCCGCTGTTCCAGGTAACAAGGTCAGCCTCAATAGCATGCGCTCTTGTTGCGAGTTTTGTCCGGCGGAAGAATTCGTTGCAGTCGGCCACCTGTTCGTTCTTGATATCAGCTGCGGTGATCTGCCATGACGGGAAACGGGAGGCCATCCACCACGAGTACTGGCCGAAGCCCATCCCGGCATCAAGGATATTTGCAACGGCCGGAAGCGACGGCCCCAGGTTTTTCAGGGCCCTCCTGACGTGCCATGAGCGAAGGAGCAGGATGTTCAGCAGCCGGTAGAAGGTCTTCCGCAGAAGCGGATGGCGGTTGAAAACCTTTCCCAGAAGCTCCTTGATCGGGTCATAGTGCATCGGGTCTATTCCTTGAGCAGTTTGGAAATATTGTCGATATAGTCGTTGCTGTCGTCAATGAAGAAGATGATTTCGGGAACGATTCGCAACTGGTTGCGCACCTTTTGTCCCAGCTCATACCTCAGCTTCGGTGTGCGGTTGCGCAAAACTTCAAGGACAGCGGCAGATCCTTCGGAGGGAAAGATGCTGACCCATGCTTTTGCAATTGACAGGTCAGGAGAGATGCGCAGCGTGGTCACCGAGATCATCTTTCCTGGCGCAAGTTCAGTACCGTGATGCATGATGATCTTCGCAAGCTCCTTCTGCACCAGACGTGCAACTTTCTTCTGCCGTGTCGATTCCATTGCGGATGAATTATGCCCCAAAAATACTAAATAAGTTCGGTACCGGCACTCAGGCAGCTGATCATGCAGGAAATGAAATGAATTCGTGAATAATAGCTATTTTTGCAGCTGCTAATAATAAATTAATGGATACAGTAGTAAGCGGGATACGGTCAACAGGTAATCTTCACCTGGGAAACTATTTTGGAGCTCTGAAGAATTTTCTCAAGATGCAGGATGAGAACGATTGTTTTTTCTTTGTGGCAGATTATCATTCACTTACAACACATCCGCATCCTGATGACATTCATGGCAATATAAGGCAGGTGCTTGCCGAATACCTGGCAGCAGGAATTGATCCGGAGAAGGCAACCGTCTATGTGCAGAGCGATATGCCCGAAGTGACCGAGCTTTATCTTCTGCTGAACATGATTTCTTATGTGGGAGAGCTTGAGCGTACCACTTCATTCAAGGAGAAGATACGCAAGCACCCGGATAACATCAATGCCGGCCTGCTGACCTACCCGGTGCTGATGGCTGCCGATATTATAATTCACAGGGCCCACAAGGTGCCGGTTGGAAAGGATCAGGAGCAGCACCTGGAGATGACCCGCAGGATTGCCCGCCGCTTCAATACAATGTACGGGGTTGATTATTTCCCGGAGCCCGATGCCTATAACTTCGGCAAACAACTGATAAAGATCCCGGGTCTTGATGGTACGGGTAAGATGGGCAAGAGTGAGGGGAATGGAATTTTCCTGGCTGATACGCCTGCGGATATACGCAAAAAGGTGATGAAAGCCGTTACCGATACCGGACCGGAGAAACCGGATGCCGAACCGTCAGAACCGGTCAAAAACCTTTTTACAATTATGGAGGTGGTTTCGGAACCATCCACGCTTCAGTATTTCCGTGAGCAGCACGCCACATGCCGGATAAGGTACGGCGATTTGAAGAAGCAGCTTGCCGAGGACATCATCAGGGTCACTGATCCCATAAGGATAAGGATCAACGAGATACTCAATGATCCGGATTACCTGGGCAAGGTTGTGACAAGAGGAGCGGAGAAGGCAAGGGCCAGCGCTTCAAAAACCGTCCGTGAGGTCAGGGAGATCATTGGCTACAGGCCATTCACGCACTGACCAGGTGTAGCAGCGAATAGACGCAACGAAAATCAAAGATCACCGGCCACAGGCCATTCACACATTGACCACTGGCGACCTCTCGAAGGGTGCATTCCTGTCAAACAGGTACCGGTAGGTGATGTGCGTCTTGATTATTTTTGCGCCTATCTGGTCAAGAAGGTGTATCATTGAGGGATTGAAGTCGCCTATCCAGTTAAATTCCAGCTCTTTGTACGGAAACCTGTCAGACATCGCCAGTTTGGCGAATGACATTATCAGGGCTCCTTCCACCCCCTTGCGCTGATGTTCCGGCACAATGCCGAAGATCAGGCCGAATGCCTTGGTCAGTTCATTTTTAATATGCCTGTACCACAGGAATTTCAACCGACCCACATGATTGAGCTTGCCATTGAGATGCCTGACAATCTGGTTGACCTCGGGGAGCATGATGAAGAAGCAGATGGGTTCGTCTTTGTAGAAGCCAAACCAGAGCAGTTTCTCGTCAATCACCGGTCTGATGCTCTTGAGGAGAATCTTTGCATGGCCCTCGCTGATTGTCTTGACACCCGGGAAGCGGGCCCACCCCTTGTTGTAGACAATCATAAAGTTACGGGCAATGTCACGAAACTCTTTCAGGGTCATATACCTGAATGTATAGTCAGGGTTGCTGAAGATCCTTTCCGCCTTTCTCCTGATCACGGGATCCAGCCTGCTGTCGTCAACAGGCATGTGGTAAGTGTACTGGTTGAAATAGTTCCTGAATCCGTATGCCTCGAACAATTCCCTGTAGTATGGCGGGTTATAGGGCATACAGTAGTTCGCGGGTATGAAGCCGTCAACCAGCAATCCCCACCAGCGGTCACGTTCACCGAAGTTGACCGGTCCCTCCATAACGGTCATACCCTTTTCCTCCAGCCAGTTGCGGCAGGCGTCAAACAGTATCGTCGCAGCCTCCCTGTCATTAATGCATTCAAAAAAGCCCATTCCGCCCACCTGTTCTCCGGAGGCTCCTGCAATTTTCTTACTGTAGAAAGCCGCTACCCGGCCAACGGTACGCCCTGTGTCGTCGCGAAGCAGCCACCTTGTTGCCTCGCCTGTACGTAACAGCTTGTTGGAGGAAGGGTGAAAGATTGTTTCAATGTCCTTGAACAGGGGCTTTATCCAATTCTTGTCTCCCCTGTTGATAGATGCCGGCAGATCATGAAAATCTCTGATGTCTTTTTTGCTGCTGAGTTCAGCAAGCCTGTAACCACGATTCATACCCTCTGAAAACCAAAATTTCTGAAAATTACTCATTCATTTTGAATATCCAAGGAATGAAGGTGAGGAGGGCTCAAATGTTTTCATGGCCATGTTGATACAATTCTTACCGGCTTACTGCCGCTGCAGCAAATGAGTGTAGCTCATAAAGTATTACAGATCAGGCTCATTATGGTATACGATGCCTGTTGGGCATTACGCATTGAATGACTGGCAGCATCTCGTCATACACGAAGGCAACCGAACCGCCCCGCAGGGCATTTAGCATTGAATGACTGGCGGCCGGGGCTCAGATTTTGATTCTGGCGGCTATGATAAAATTTCTTCCCGGCGCTGATATGCCTGAAGAGTATGGCCTGTACCTGAGGTCAAGCAGGTTCTCTATCCCGGCTGTCAGATCAAGCCTGTTGTTGATATTATAGGAGGTCTTGAAGTTAAGGGTGAACCATCCGGGTGACCACGGGTTGCCATTTTCGTCCCTGGCATAAAGATATGGCTTGTCCTTTTCGCTGGGGGCCATCCTCTCATTGGTGATGCTTCCGTTGTAGAGCGCATAGAGGTCGGCTTTCAGGGCCGAACGTTCAAAAACCACGTGCGTTGCACCGAAGAGAGGCGGAACATGCCTCAGCGGAGCCTTCTCGTCGTCATGTCCGGCAATGAGGCTGAGTGATGACTTGACTCTGATGAATGATGAGGGTCGCAGCTCGGCCTTAAGCTGGGTGCCATAGACAATGGCATGCCCGGCATTGACCATGGCATAGACCTGGCTCTCCTCGCCCTGGAAGATAAATGTGGGTTGGCCATTGAAGAGGAACTCTCTTCGTACCATGGCATTGTCAAGGTACGACCAGAAGAGCGACGCTTCTGCAAGGAGTGTTTTGCCGAACTTCCTCGAGGCGCCAAGGTCAATGTTATAGAGGTATTCCGGCTTCAGATCCGGATTTGGTACTACCAGCACACCGGGGGCCGATTCAAAGACCTTGCCCAGGTCGTCAAGGTTAGGAGCCCTGAATCCGGTGGAGAGGTTGACCGTCAGCTCCGTACGGTCGTCAGGCCTGTAGACGGCACCGGCGGCGCCAGTAAGGGCATCGTTGCCTGAATTGATGGATGTGAACGGAAAATTATACCATGAATTGTCAGCTATCTCCGAGTTCAGGCTGACATAGTTGTACCTGGCTCCCGTGCTGAGGGTGAACCTGCTGCTGAGGTTGAACTTGTAACCACCGTAGAGGGAGATGCTGTTATAGATGTTTTTTCCGTTGGGATAACGTGACCCGGCAGGCTCGGTCTCACCGGTAACAATATTTTTTACATCGGCGGTGCTGTGGATAGTGTTCCATACATATTCTGCCCCGTAGTATGCCAGGTTATCCCTCTTGCCGCTCTTCTTGTCGAAGTCGAGATTGGCTGACCATATCCCTACTTTTTCAAACTGTTCATTGAGGGTTGTTTTGTTGAGTGCCCTGTCATGGCGGCTCTCGCGGTAATCCTGTCTGGCCACTGTAAGGCGGATCTCATCGAAGAGAGTTGTGGGCCTGTTATAGCGTACCGATGCGTTGGTCATCATCCACACCTGCGGCCCGTAATACCAGTCGCCGAACCTCAGTGTCCCGCTCCTTAACTGGATGAGCCTGTCATAGCGGGGAACATCAGAGAGGCGGGAGTAATGGTGTGCCAGGTCTATATCCAGGTGTTTTCCCGCCTTGAAGCGGAGCTTGTTGGTGGTGTTGATCTGTTTGTAGCCGGAAGCCACCTGTTTGCGGGGGTTGCTGTTCATGAACACGCTGTCACGGTTGCCGACACGCTTCTGGTATATATCGCGAAGGTATTCGGGGTGTGATACTGATCCCATTTTCAGGTCGCCGAAGTCAGACCATGTCACTGACGACAGGAAGGCCACCTTTCTGCCGCCGGCGTTGATCCATGCGTGGTATGTCTGTTCATCGGAGGCGGATGACCAGCGTGCCATTGCCTCAGCTTTGATCAATATGGAATCGCCGGTAGAGAAGAGAGCCCGCCGGGTATGGAAGTCCATGACTCCGCCCAGAGCATCACTGCCGTACATGGTGGCTCCCGGTCCGAAGATGATCTCCGTACGTTCTATGATGTTCGGATCAATTGAAATGATATTCTGAATGTTGCCCTCACGGTAGATGGCATTGTTCATTCTCACTCCGTCAATATTGATAAGTACCCTGTTGGTGGCAAAACCACGTATCATGGGGCTTCCTCCTCCAAGCTGGCTCTTCTGTACAAAGACGTCACCCATGGAGATCAGGTCAGCTGCTGTCTGCGGGTTCATGATCTTTACTGCTGAGAGCGCCACCACGTTGATATTGTTAGGCACCTCCTCCGATTTCTGTTCCCATCGGTTCGCAGAGATGATGAACTCCTCCACCTCGAAGGTTTTTGTCTCCAGCTTCACCACCCACTGTGCAGCCTCAAGCTCTTCGATGGTGAATGAAACCCTTTCGTATGAAAAGTGCTGGAAGAAAACCGGTTCTCCCCCGGTGAACTCCGAGAGGCTCACCTTCCCGGAATAATTGGTATAACCGAACACTGTTCTGGCTTCGTTGTAAACAGCCACGTCAGCTATGGGTTTGCTGTCATCGGCACTAAGAACGGTGACAGTCTGGGCGCCAAGGTTTATCAGGGGGGCTAAAAAGAGCAGCAGAAAGGTTAGTTTATTCATCTGGCAATATTGTTCTCACAGCAATTTTCGCACAAAAAGCATTCCGTTGCTATTCATTTGTAATATGTTTTCCGGCATATCAACAGTGTCTCGTCAAACTCTTCGCGGGGCTTCCTGATATTTTTATATTTTTGATGTCAGATAGCAACAGGGATATTTGTGCGGAAGAGAACAGGCATCATATTGGTGGTGATTCTTGCCATTGCTTTGGCTGTGGCAGCTTTTTTTCTCCGCAAGGAGAAGCAGGTGGTGGTCATTGACCCGTGGGAGGCAGTGCCTGCCGATGCTTTCTTTATCATTGAAACATCTGATTTCCCTGAGCTTCTGACCCGTATTACCGATCCTGCAGGCATATTGTCAGGGCTGTCAGGCCTTGACTGGGCTGCGTCACTTGTGCGCTCCGCCTCTTCAATTGACAGTGTCACCGGTGGCAGGGAAGTTCGTGAGCTCATAAGCAACCGGAGGATGCTCATCTCGTTTCATACTGCCGGACAGCGGCAGGCTGCGCCAATGGTGGTGATGAGCACCGGACCTGCATTCACGGCAAGGAAGCTGATGTTGCTTTGCAGCCAGGCGGGGGCCACGGTAACCGACAAGCGCGATCTTGGAGGCACACGTACATTCACACTTACATTCAGTCAGGGGAGCTTACAGAAGTCAGTTTATCTCGCTCTCACCTCCGGCATCCTGATAATTTCTCCCTCCGAGAGCATGATTACCGCAGCTCTTGACAACAGGAGCGCCGGTTCAGATATACGGCATCAGCAGGGTTTCTCCCGGGTGGTCAGCGCTGCCGGCAAAACTGCTGACAATCTCTTCGTGTTGTTCAGAAACCTCCCTCCATTCCTGAAATCATTCACAGACCCTGAAGATATCTCTGCTATTTCGTCAGTGGCAATTGCCGGGGGCGGAGATCTCACCACCGCGGAGGAGGGGCTTTTCATAAGCGGGTTCCTGACTACTGCCGGTGCAGGTACGGGAGCAGACCGACTCAGGGACGTTGTTCCCGCAGAGTGCGGGGTGCATGAGCTTCTTCCACGCAATACCCTCAGCTACAGTACGGTGATGCGACGTGCCTCACTCTCGGGAGAAACGGCATCTGATCCGGCATCAATAAATGCAACAGACCTTGCCCTTATTCTGAGCCCCTTTACCGGCACAGAGGTTACTGAAGGGCTGATAGCATCCGGTGAGGGCAGTGAGCGGATACGTCTCTTCCGTATGAGTGACCCGCAGTCGGCGGAAGAGGTGCTGCAACAGCGGCTGAAGGCCAGGTACCGCTATATGGGGCTAAGGGAGAGTCATTTTATGGCTTCAGCCAGAAACAGTGACGGGACGGAGGAGGTGATCTACCGTATGCCATTCACGGGGGTGGCATCCATACTTGCCGGGGTGGAGAAAAGCAAGGCGGGTGACCAGTGGGTGACATTTGCAAGGTCATACATGATCTTCTCCGAATCGCCTGAAGCACTCGCGGCTGTGCTCAGGGAGTCTGCCCTCGGAAATACCCTTATCAATGACCCGGGTTTCAGGGAGATGGAGAAAAGCATGCCCACAAAGAGCTCCTATCTCTTTTTCTCATCAGGCAGGGTGCTGAAGTCACAGCTGGCAGAGTATCTCACCCCGGCTGCAGTTGCCTCTCTGAGTGACAGGGCGCTGTCAGGGATCAGCGGGGTGGCGGTGAGCATGACCCCAAGCAATGAGATGATTTACACGAGTCTCTCGGTAAGATACAGTGCCGGCGGTGAACAGCAGGGGAGCGCTCCGGTTGCAGCAACAGATGTCACAAACGGTGAGACCGATTCATCAGGGCTCAAACTGCTGTGGAAGGTGAAGCTTGATGCAGAACCTTCCGTCAGACCGTTCTTCTTCACCAACCATAACACCGGCGCAACGGAAATATTCATACAGGACCGCAACAACAACATTTACCTTATAAGTTCTTCAGGAAAGATACTCTGGAAGGCAGCAATCAGGGAAAAGATAACCGGAAATATCTTCATGATAGATTACTACAAGAATGGCAAGCTGCAGCTTCTTTGTGCCGGCCGTGACTATATGCACCTTATAGACCGGAACGGCAACTATGTTGACAAATACCCGGTAAAGATGCAGTCACCGGCTTCAAACACCCTTGCCCTCTTTGATTATGAGAACAACAAGGAGTACAGGTTGTTCCTGGCCGGGGAAGACCGTAAGATATATGCCTATGACCGTTCAGGCACACCGGTCAGGGGATGGAACCTCTTCACCACCAGGGGGAAGGTCACCGATCCCGTATCTTTCTTCAGGGTCAGGGGCAAGGATTACCTGTTCGTGGCAGATGACCAGGCTGTTTATGTGCTTGACCGTACCGGCAATATCAGGGTAGCCCATCAGGAGCCGTTACTGAAGGCTCCGGGTTCGGCCGCCAGGCTGGCAGTTGAAGATGACCCTGCCATTATCTTTTCCGCTCCTGACGGTTCAACTGTCAGGCTGCTGTTTGACGGCACGGTAAACAAAGAGAGCATCACAGGAATCTCCGCCTCACACAGGTCTGAGTTCGGTGATCTTGACGGCGACGATGTGACTGACCGTCTTACCATTGATCAGGGTGTTCTGATAGCCTTTGACGGTTCCGGCAATGAGATGTGGAGATACAGTGCCGGGGGAGAGGAGCTGGCAGGACCGTGGTTTGTACAGACCGGAACGGATGAGATGAGAATTGCCATATATGATACCGGGAAACGGATGCTTCATCTCATCAGACGAAACGGAGCTTCAGTGAGTGGGTTCCCGCGTCCGGCAGGTCCCCTGTTCAACACAGGAAAGGTGACAAATAAGAGTACCTGGAACCTCATCTCAGTAGAGGATGAGAACTACCTTTGTAATCACACACTGAATTCCGCATCAAAATAATGACAGATTGCTAACGTTTTACTTACAGACGTTATAATCAATTAATTAGTATGTCCATTTTAAGATAGATGATAAATCTTGTTATTCAGGCAGTTAAAAGCAATCATTTTAAAATATACTGAACTATTGAACAATAAAACCGTATGAAAAGAAGTATTCTGGCACTGATCCTGCTGCTGTCACTGGTCACCACCGGCCATTCACAGAACAGCCAGGTTCTTTATTTCATGAACCTGCCTCAGGCAACTATCCTCAATCCGGCCTTTCAACCAGCGGGCAGGATTTACATTGGACTACCCGGCATATCAGATATCTCCGTCAGACTTGACAATAACTTCCTGAATCTGTCAGACTTCTTTATAAATGGTGTCATCTCTGACTCTACCCTCTCTTTCCTTGAAAAGGGACCATGGGTGAATAACTTCCTGGATGGTCTGGGCAAAAAAAACTCGCTGGAGCCGCAGGTCGGGGTCAAACTGCTCGGTTTCGCCTTTACAGTGAAGGACAACCTGAGGTTCAGCCTTGACATCACTGAACGGGCAGAGGTCAACATGGTATTTCCCGGTGATTTTTTCAGGCTGGGCTTTAGCGGCAACAGTGACTTCATCGGTAAAACTCTTGACTTTTCTTCGTTAAGGACAGACATGATGGTGTACCATGAAACAGGCCTGGGGGCTTCAGCAAACATCACCGAAAAGCTGAGGATAGGAGGCAGGCTGAAAATTTTGTCGGGAGTGGCATCTGCATACCTTAACAACAACCATTTTACACTCACAGTTAATGAAGATAACACTCATACAGCTGTTGCCGATTTCTCAATGAACATCAGTGCCCCGGTATTCTTCACAACAGATAGTGACGGCTCTGTTCACGGAGCAGAATTCAACAATGCAAGGTTTAATGATGCCTGGAACGTGATATCATACCTGAAGGAGATGGCTAACCCGGGTTTGGGAATTGACCTGGGTGCGGAATACAGGTTCAGTGACAAACTGGTAGTGTCGGCAGCCGTGAATGACCTGGGTTTTATCAGGTGGAAGAGAGACCTGTCACAGCTTACGGTTAATTCGACCTTTCAATTCAACGGGCAGACAATGCAGGATGTATATGATGAGAGCGTCGAATTTGGCGAGATGATGAACTGGGCCATTGACTCTCTCCAGAATGTACTGAGGCTTGAAGATTTGCCGCAGAAGTACACTACATACCTGCCGGCAAAATTAACCGCAGCCTTCAGCTACACACCGGTCAGGTACTTTACGGCAGGATTGCTGTCGCAGACACGGTTTGAGGGGCCGCAGGTACACCAGTCAGTGACGCTCTCAGGTAACTTTCATTTTGGCAATGTCTTTTCAACCACATTGGCATACACTGCAGCCAACAGGCGCTATGACAACATTGGCTTCGGGATGGCGGTGAGGGGAGGGCCTTCACAGTTCTTTGTCGTGGTTGACAATATATGCTTAAAGTTTACCAGCTATACAAGCGATGAGGGGAGAATCATGATTCCTGCAAAAATCAATACTGTAAATGTACGACTGGGTTTCAACCTGTTGTTCGGGTACAGGGAAAGGGTAAAGGCTCTTCCCCCGATGTAGGGAGTTTTCTATACTGAAGAATCCTTGAGCTGTCTTGCCAGTGAGTTGGCAAAGACGAAGTCATTGAGTTTGCTGCAGTCTGACTTCAGGATCTCGTTCTTGTTGCCTTCCCAACATTTCTCTCCATCTTCAATGAATATGATCTTTTCTCCGTTCTCCATCACGGAGTTCATGTCATGAGTATTGATAATGGTTGTCATGTTGAGCTCGACGGTGATCTCCCGTATCAGTTCGTCAATGACTATTGATGTCTTCGGGTCAAGGCCTGAGTTGGGCTCGTCACAGAAGAGGAACTTCGGTTTGAGTACAATGGCACGGGCTATGGCCACCCGTTTCTTCATGCCTCCGGATAGCTCGGAAGGAAAAAGCCGGTTGGAGTCTACGATATTCACCCGGTCAAGGCAAAAGTTGACCCTGTCAAGTTTTTCCTGGTATGACATGCTGGTGAACATGTCAAGCGGAAACCTGACATTCTCCTCAACACTCATTGAGTCAAAGAGGGCGCTTCCCTGGAAGAGCATGCCCATTTGCTGCCGGAGCTCCTTTTTACCACGGAAGTCGAGACGGGTGAAAGCGACATCATCGTAGTAGATTTCTCCCTCATCCACGTCAAGCAGTCCGACAAGGCATTTGAGAAAGACGGTTTTCCCGGAGCCGCTCTTTCCGATGATCAGGTTGGTCTTGCCCGGTTCGAAGATGGCGGATATATCAGTGAGCACCCGTCGGCCGGCAAATGATTTGGAAATATTTTCCGCCCTGATCATGAGAGAAGCAGTTGTGTGAGTATGACATTAAAGAGCAGAAGGGTCACGCTGCTGTAGACCACGGCTTTTGTGCTTGCCCGGCCCACCTCCAGTGAGCCTCCCTCCACGTAGTACCCCTGGTAAGCCGATACTGTGGAGATAATGAAAGCGAAGACAACTGTTTTGATCAGGGCATAGGTGATGTAGTACGGGATAAAGGCATATTGTATGCCATAGATATAATTCTGAGAAGTGATTACACCGGCGGCGGTGCCGACGACCCATCCGCCGGTTATACCGGTGATCATGCTTATAAGGGTGAGAAAGGGGTTGAAGACCACAGTGGCCACCACCTTGGGGAGGATGATGTAAGAGGCGGAGTTGACACCCATAAGCTCAAGGGCATCAATCTGTTCCGTCACTCTCATTGTGCCAATCTCCGATGCTATGTTGGAGCCCACCTTGCCTGCAAGGATGAGGGCAACGATGGTTGATGAGAACTCCAGCAGTATTGAGTCACGGGCCCCCAGGCCGATCAGGTAGGTGGGGTATATGGGGTTCTCGGTATTGTATGCTGTCTGAAGGGTAATAACCGCTCCCATGAAGAAAGAGATGATGGTGACAATTCCTATTGACCGGAGACCAAGGTTAACCAGCTCCTTCATGGTCTGACGGTAATAGATGGAATGCTTTTCAGGTCTTGCAAAAACCCTTCCGAGCAATATCCAGTAAGAGCCGAATCCTGACAAGAATTTGAACATGTGGAATAATTGTCTGGTCAAATTTAACAATAATTCGTAGCTTCTCAGCCGGCTCCGGTATTCCTGCGATGGTTTTTATATCTTTGCGGCAGTGCAGACCGATCAAGAACAACTATGAAAAATCGCTACGTACTGATAATGGCCGGCGGCGTGGGAAGCCGGTTCTGGCCTTTGAGCAGGAGGGAAAAATCAAAGCAGTTCCTTGATATCCTTGGGATAGGAGAGACCCTGATACAGATGACTTACCGGCGTTTTGCAGATATTTGTCCGCCTGAGAACATCTACGTGGTAACGAATGAGGACAGCAGTGATACTGTTGTCAGTCAGCTGGGGATAGACTCGGACCATGTCCTGGCTGAACCGTTGAGACGCAATACAGCTCCGTGCATTGCATACGGCGTTTTCCGCATAATGGCGGAGAATCCTGACGCTGTGATAGCTGTAGCCCCTTCAGATCATCTCATACGAAAGCAGGATGAGTTCAGGATGGTAATGGATGAAGCCTTCAGGTTTGCATCCGGGAATGACGCCCTGCTTACCCTCGGTATCAGACCTGACAGACCTGAGACCGGTTACGGCTACATACAGGCCAATACAATGCAACCTGTTGTTGGCTACGAGAGTCTTCACAAGGTAAAAGCCTTCACCGAGAAACCGGAACTGGCCATGGCGAAACTCTTCCTGGAGAGCGGTGATTTCTACTGGAACAGCGGTATATTCATCTGGAAGGCTTCAACAATACTGGAATCGTACAGCAGGTATCTGCCTGATATCTTCCATACATTCAATGAAGGGAAAGAGCTGTTCGGCACAGCCGGTGAAAAAGAGTTCATAACGCAGGCCTATTCGCAGTGCAGCAGCATCTCGGTTGACTATGGCATTATGGAAAAGGCAGATAACGTGTATGTTATATGCACTGACCTGGGTTGGTCAGACCTGGGTACCTGGAGTTCACTCTATCTTCAGTCAGAGCATGACAGGAATGACAATGCCGTGCTGAATTCGAAAGCCCTGACCTATAATTCCGAGGGCAACATAATCAGCCTGCCACAAGGAAAGATTGCAGTAATACAGGGTCTGGATGACTATATCATCATTGACAGCGGTGATGTTCTCCTGATTGTGTCGCGTGATCAGGAACAGAATATCAAAACATACCTGAATGATGTCGGCCGGGAGGCCGGGGAAAATTACCTCTGATAAATTGGGATGATCGTGTATTGCAGGGCATGATTCGGGTATTTGTATGCCTGCATTGCAGGAATATGCCTATATGCAGGCAGCGACGGGTCTGAGACCCGTCGCCACGTGAAATGATTCATGATTGTGCATATAAAACGTACAACGGCGGGATTCCCAACCCGCCGCTGCATCATTTCAAATCCTGATCCTAATATTCCCAAAGATCCTGTTCAAAATTGAAAATCTCATTTTTGATTCTTTCCGCTTCGAATATTTGTGAAGAGCCCATTTTGTACTGGTTGATTGACCTGTCATCGTAGACGTTGGATTCGGCAACGATGTACCCGCTGAACCTGCGTTGCAGCATCAGGTCCTCAAAGGAGATACGCATGGCGTCATTGTACGAGTTGAAAGCCTCGCTGGCAGCCAGTGCCTGCCTTACATCCTCATACCTAATCCAGAAGAGACGTCTCTTGACGAGCCTTGAGGTGATGGGGTCATAGCCCATGTAGATGGGGCATATACCTATTATACGAACATCAAGGCGCGAATGCTTCTTGTCAAAGAACCACTCCTCGAGCAGCATGAGCTGTTTGATGTCTGAAGGGTTCTCCATATTGGTCACGGTAGAGTCATGCTCCAATCCATCTGCTCCAACCACAGCAATGGTCAGGGTGTCACGGTTCATCTTGGCAGCGATGTCATTATACGTGGTAGGTACTGTCATGGCATCACCATCGGTGGCCGGAACTCTTCCCGAGAGGATCTCGTTGAGGAGGATACCCGAGAAGTTCATCCTTCCGTCTGACATCTCAGATTTGAACCGGTTCTCATCCGCATCATACTTAAGTGACGGATAGTAGAGGTTCAGGTTCATCTTTTCCCTCAGGTCGATTATCCTGTATAATCTTTTTGACCATATCACGTCTGACTCATTCAGATAGGTGTAATTAACCTTCTGATTATCGGGCATCTGCCTGGTGTAGATGTCACCGAATGACTGGGCCATTGTGCCTGTACACATCAGCAGGCCTGCGAGGCCTGCCAGAATTGTCCTCTTCATGGTTTGTATCTTCTGTTGTTAATTAATCTTGAGAATAATCGGGTTGAGGTCCCTGGTTTTGCCATCGGGTCCAACAGCCTTGATCTTTTCTATTATGAGTTTTTGTCCGGCGCGCAGGTTTGAGATAAGGCTCCTCTGCCTGTCGGTAAGTCTGTTGTTATTTGATTCGGCTGTGATTTCATAGCCCCTGTCATTGACAGAGACTGTAAAGCCTGTCACCGTATAAGTAAGGTCGAACTCGAAGTTTTCAAGTACTGCGGTCACCACCTGCTGTGCGGCGGCTACGCTCCTGAGTACGTTACCTTCCTTCAGATTGGCGAACCGTGCCTCGGGGTCGGGAAGTCTCCTTACCCTGAATTCCACAGGAGGGAATGTCTGCACTTTGCCGTCTATGTTTGCTGAGACGATAATCTGTGCATTCTGTCCCACTGTACGTGGCTGTGCCACGTATTCACCGCGGTAGTTCTTGTATTTACCCTTTTTGATGTCACCATTGGTCATGCGGACAGTCAGTTTATCTGATCCGATGCCCGGAACTGAAACGTCAAGCGGGTTCTGTATTCCCTGATAGAGGACGTTCATGGCTGTGGGTGACACAACCACGTTCGGCATTCCCACGGAATACTTCTGGTCAAATTTGAAAGTACGCACACCGCCATCAGGGGCTTTCATCCGGATGACCCCTCCCCATGATTTCTCACCTACCGAGCCTGGCCTCACCCTGTAAATTCCCCTGCCTGATTCATCAATAGGCAACTGGACAGACTGGCTGCTTGGTTCATATCCCAAGCTTCCGTCAGGATTGGTTTTCGTTGTATATGGGCCTACGAAAATCTCGAGATCCTGCGTGGTATCTGTCGCTGCCACGAATACCCTTGCTTCGTATTCATTGCCCTGCATCACGTAAGAGGTGTTCGTGGTGACTGTCGGTACGATTGCGTTGAACCTGAATGATCCGGCGTCAATCTGGGTATAGAGGAAGTTCAGAGCGTCAGTCTCAGCGTTGCGGATGTCAACCTGCATCTTCGAAAGCATGGTTAAGGCAGCAATGAGAGGCAGGGTCTGGAAATTGGCAGTGACCCATTTTTCAGTACCTGTTCCTTCAAGGTTCACAGGGTCATCAGTATTCAGAATATCAAGTATTGACCGTTCTGCTGAGGGATCCTTCCCTTCCAGGGTTTCAATGAGGTATTCCCTGAAATCCTCTATCTGGGCCTTAAGGTCATTTCCCTTTCCGTCCTGGTGTGCACCAACGAGTATTTCGGACGGAACATTGTTTTCGTCGATCTTCTTTATCTTGTTGATATCTATCTGGTTATCGGGAAGGAGCGCTTTCGAATCGACACCTTCAGCGGTGGTGACGATCTCAACTTTCAGATCCTGAATGTAGTCATAGAGTTCATTGGCGCGTAGCTTGACATCATAGGCCTTTTCCTTCCAGGGTCCTGCCTTTTCAGGATTATCTGCCGCCGCTGCATCAAAAGCTGCATAGGTTAAATTATTCTTTTTGATATAATTGGCAGTAGTCTTGGTCAGGCTCTGATCAACCTTTCTGAATGCCTCGACCGCCTCCTTCGAAACGTTAAGGGCAAGCATTGCTGTCAGGATGAGGTACAACATCCCGATCATCTTTTGCCGCGGGGTTTCTTTTCCCTTAGCCATTTGCAGATAGTTTAAATGTTATCGTATATTTTGATGAACCCGTCATTACTTCACATTCATGGCAGCAAGCATGTTGCCGTAGACATTATTGAGTGAGCTGAGGTTCTCATTGAGTTTGGCCACCTGTTCACGGTATTTTTTGGTGTCATCAGCTGAACCTGTAAGGTCATTCATCAGACCTTCCATTCCCCTGTAGATTGCTTCAGCATTCTTCACGTGATCATTGGTGCCGCGGAGCTGCAGTTCATATGCTGCATTGAGGGCAGAGAGGTTCTTGTTGAGAGCCTCCAGCTTCTCGTGGTATGATCTGCTGCCGGTATCGATGGTCTTTGATGATTCGCCGATAGCCTGGCAGGCGCTGGTAGTGTCAGTCATTGAACGTGCAGTCTGGGTAACAGACTCGGAGAGGTTCATGAGAGACTCATTTGCCTTCCTTATTGTGCTGGCATACTCATTGGTAGTTGCTGCCAGGTCACCCATAGCGTTGAAGTTATTGGTGGTTTCTGTGAGCTTCTTCAGTCCCTGGCTGAGGCTGTCAAACACAGCAGGAGTAATTCCTGCGTCAGACAACATCTTGTCAAACTGCGTAAGGCCGGCACCACCGCCACCACCGAATCCACCGCCGCCACCGCCGACATATGCAAAACCGAGATCCTCGCCAGAGTAATTCGGGTCAAGCTGGGGGTAGACAAGCTTCCAGTCAGGCTCTTCCTTGAGCGGCTCAAATGCCGAAAAGAAGAAGATGATTGCTTCTGTGATAAGACCCACAGAGAGGAATAGTCCAGCCATCGGATAGTGCTGTATCTTGAAGAGCGCACCGATGATCACGACTGAGGCTCCCCAGCCGTAAAGCTTGGACATGAATGCTTTCCATTTACTGGTATGAACAAATTCCGAGAGGCCCATATAATTATGTATTAAAGTTAGATGGTATTAGTTATTAACTCCGATATAAGTTCTCACATTGCGGAACCCGACAAATGATTTTGTTGAGTCCTGGTATTCATAGTCCCTTGTAGATGTCTGAAGGAACAATGCAATATCTTTCCATGAGCCTCCCCTGATTACCTTGCGCTTGAGCACGGGCGGATCGTCCGGGCGGGCGTTGTATTCATAGTCGGGGTTGAGGTCATGGGTAAAGATATATGATGAAGGATGGTAGGCGCACGAAGTCCATTCGGACACGTTTCCTGCCATATCGAACAGTCCGTATTCATTGGGTTCGAAGGAGGCCACCTTTATTGTGTAAACGGCTCCGTCATCGATGTAGTTACCGCGCAGTGGTTTGAAGTTTGCGAGGAAGCATCCCTGGTAGTTGCGTGTGTAGGGGCCGCCCCATGGGTACATGGAGAGGTCAAGTCCGCCGCGTGCTGCATATTCCCACTCGGTCTCCAGCGGGAGACGGTAGTTGTGCACGTCGGCGATGCCCTGTGCACGCAGGTGCTCATTCATGAAGTTGGTACGCCACACGCTGAATGCACGTGCCTGGATCCATGATATTCCAACAACCGGGTAGTCATCATAACCGGGATGCCAGAAGTAGAGTGTTGCCCACGGCTCATTGAATGAATAGGTAAAGTCTCTGATCCATGCAAGGGTATCAGGGTAGATATTCACCACGTGATGCATAATGAACGATGAACGGTCTTTCACTTCGGTGGTATTGCCCTCAAGGTCGGTTACGGTACCCTCGTACCTCTGCTCCTTGTAGTTGTATCTGGCTTTGGCTGCCTGCTTGTAGTCAACCCAGAAATATGAGTAGTTCAGGAGCCGGGTGTCCCACTGCTTGTTCCCGTTGAATCTCTCTTCGGGGGGATAATACATTGTTTCCATCACAGCCTGGATGTTCTCATCATCCAGGTCAATCTTCTCTGACCAGTTCAGCACGTTGGGTTCCAGGACATTGCCCTCCTTATCAGTTCTGAAGAATTCGTAACCCTCAATTCCTTCCTCTCCCAGCCTGGTTCTGAGGATGGAGTCACGCACCCAGTAGGTGAACTGACGATATTTATTATTGGTAATCTCTGTCTGGTCCATCCAAAACGCTTCTACCGTAACTGTTTTGGAGAGGCTGTTCATGGCGCGCAAAGGGTCCTGGTCACTGGGCCCCTGTACAAAGGAACCGGCCGGTATGAATGCCATTTCAAACGGCTCCGGCTCATAAAACTTCTTCCTTCCCTGCACGCCTGTCAACTCGCCTGATTCGTAAGAGCCACAGCTGCTTAACATTAAAATCAACGCAAGAGCTAAAAGGGTTACCTTTTTCATATACTTAAATTTAAATATGCAAGTAATTCTATTTTTTCCTGTCTATTAAAGGAAACGGATACTCTTGTATTTGGTGACACTCTTCCCGAGACCGATGTCGAAGCTGTAAGAGACAACGAACTCGTGGGAGCCGCTGGTTCCTTTTCTGATCTCCGATATCGGGAAGTCATATCCATATCCTATCTTTAGACCGTTGTATAATTCTATGCCTGCGAATCCTGTGATTGCGTCACTAATCCTGTAAGAAACGCCACCCCATATCTTTTTATTGTATTTAACCATACCTGTGGCTAAATATTGTGTTGTGGCGCCGTCATTTACTATAAAAATTGAGGGGACAAGCTCAAAGGCAGGGTTTGGAAGCTGGAAGTAGTAACCTGCAGTGAAGTAGTACTGGCGGCTGACGTAAGTAGCTGTCTGGGAATATTTGATTTTTGGCTGGTTCAGGTGTGTGACTGACAGCCCGGCATAGTAGTTAAGTCCCTGGTAGTATATCCCGGCGGAAAAGTCAGGTGCAAGAAAAGATTCATCATTCTCGGGAATCAGCGGGTCACCTGAAGGAGGTGTATGGCCCGGGCCCGAAGGGATGAACCATTCCGGCGCAACAGTCTTGTTGAGCACCCCTATGCTGAAACCGGCTCCGAGGGTACCGGTTCCGACCGAAAAGAGGCCTGAATAGGAAAGCGTGATATTGACATCATTGCTGAACCCGTATTTGTCAGCCTCCACAAGCAGGCCTGCGCCACTGCGGAAGCCGAAGAGGCTGAAAGGCATATTGATGTTGAAAAGCATGGTGGAGGGCGCCCCGGGGAAACCCACCCACTGCTGGCGCGTAAGGGCCGAAGCAGTGATCATCCCCGACATGCCCGAAAACCCGGGATTAAATGTCTGGGTGTTGAACATATAGTGGCTGAACGCCGGATCCTGCTGACCGCAGACGATACCTGCCGGGAGTAATAATGCCAGGATGAATATCCTTGTTTTCTTCATAGCCGGGTAGTGCCTGTAAACCCATACATATAACGGGTAAAATAAATAAAAATATATTCATGCCACAAAATTGAGGCCAAAAATCAGTGCCCATGACGGAGCATTCCGCGTGACCACCTGACGGGTACCTGATCACGGTTAGCCATCAGGTAATCTTCATAAGAGCAGGCGAGATACTGTGGTTTGTCATGGATGTCACGGATCTCCATCCACCAGCGCTCGGTAATGGTGCTTTTTATGAAGATGGCTTCACTCTCCAGGTCACTGAGGGTCACATGATAACGGGTGAACCTGCTGTTCGTCAGGTCACTGAGATAGGAGACCTCATACTGTTTCTGCGAGAAACCTTCGAGGAAGAACCAGATGAGCTGTGCTGCCAGGTTCGATGTCTGCATCCTGGTGTCAAGAGTCGGGTTGACCTCCGTCACGGAAAAAAGCTTCAGGTTATCTGACAGGCCTGCATACCGGGCAAGGAGGCATATCTCTTCACCATAGAACCCGTTGACTGACGGAAGGAATGTTCCGGGGGCGTCTGACTGCCTTACTGATCCGATATCAAACAGTGCGGCGGAGGCGTCACGGAAGAGCGGCTCGGTCTCATGTACTGCTGACCGCACCTCGCCAATGCGCATTACGTCATAATGACGGCGGTTGAACCTGTTCACCACCTGTTGGTCAGTGAGATAGGTCTGATACCCTATGGATGAGAGGTGTGACAGACAGCTGCCGTTGCGATAGATGAGGTCATTCATCCAGTTGAGCGAGTCAGGTGGTCTTTTCTCGGCGGTGAAGTCAATACGGGAATCAACCGACACCAACGACCATTTCTGTTTTCCTGCCGAGAGTGCACTGTCAACGGCCGGCATCAGGGAACTTGTTCCCCCTATGATCACCGGAACAATGTTCTGTGACAGCAGCTGAAGAAGCACGTCGTGCAGGCCTGCAAGGGTGTCCTCGAAGGAGGCTCCCGGCCTGAAGTTACCCAGGTCGGTGACCTTCAGCTTGCCAGGCAGCCTGGAGAATGAGTAGAGGCTCCTCCTGACAGCATCAGGCGCCTGTGCCGCTCCGATGTTCACTGAAGAGCGGTCATCCGGCACACCCAGAATGGCCACGGCATATCCGCTGAGGTCATTCAGGGGCTCATTCCCGGTATTCACCAACACATTGTGAGGGAAGGCGGAAGAACCCTTAAGCGGCTCTACTGCCGGCTTGTCAAGGCAGACGGGATCAATATACTGATTCAGGTTAATCATATTATATTAAGGTCACTTCTTCTTTTTTCCCCTGGTGGTTTTGGTCTTGCCGGCCTTCTCAATTATTGCCAGGCAATCATCCCTGGTAAGCTTGTGGGGGTCAGTTCCCTTCGGGATGCGATAGTTGGTTTTGTCATGCATGATATACGGACCATACCGTCCGTTGAGTACCATGATATCACCCAGTTCGCTGATGACCTTCTGCTTGTCGGCTTCCCTTTTTTCCCTGATCAGTTCAATGGCTCTCTCTTCTGTGATTGTATACGGATCATCAACGCCTCTCTTCAGCGAGTAGAACTTGCCGGCATGTTTGACATACGGTCCGAATTTACCCACGCCCACGGTCATCTCGCTATCCTCGAAGGTTCCCACGGTGCGCGGCAGCGCGAAGAGGGCGAGTGCCTCCTCAAGGGTGATGGTTTCAAGCAGCTGATCACGTCTGAGGTTGGCGAAGCGGGGCTTCTGTTCGCCGGAGGCCTCGCCTATCTGTACAACGGGCCCGTAACGGCTCATCTTCACTGCAACCGGCAGGCCCGTTGCCGGGTCTGTGCCAAGCTGCCGCGCGCCGGTCATCTTCGCCCGCGTGGCAAGAGACTCGTCAACGGTCTTGCGGAAGGGACCGTAAAATTTGGAGATCATCTTTTCCCATTTCACCTCACCCGAGGCTATCTCGTCAAATTCCTTCTCCACGCCGGCGGTGAAGTTGTAGTCGAGGATGTCAGGGAAATTGGCAATCAGAAAGTCGTTCACAATCATACCGATATCCTTCGGGAAGAGTTTTGACTTCTCCTTCCCGAATATTTCGCTCTTCTCGCTTCTGGTTATCTTTCCCTTTGAGAGAGCGAGCTGAACAAGGGTACGCTTCTCCCCGGGCCTGTCTTCACGGGCCACATAACCCCTTGACTGTATTGTGGATATAATTGGCGCATAGGTTGATGGCCTTCCTATCCCGAGTTCCTCGAGCTTCTTCACGAGGCTCGCTTCCGTGTACCGCGGCGGGGGTGAAGTAAAGCGCTGGAGGGCGGTGATGGTTCCGGGTGTAAGTTTCATCCCCTGGTCAACGCGGGGCAGTATTACCTTTTCATCATCGGAGACGTTGCCATCAAATGATTCGGTATAAACCTTCAGGAAGCCGTCGAAGAGGATGACTTCACCTGTTGCCGTAAAGCTGACGGGTGAACCAGACATGCCAATGGTTATGGTTGTCTTTTCCACCCTGGCATCAGCCATCTGGGAGGCTATCGCCCTTCTCCAGATCAGTTCATAGAGCTTCTTCTCATTGTTGTTGCCGGTAACCTCCTTCCTGTCAAAGTAGGTTGGCCTGATTGCTTCATGTGCCTCCTGTGCGCCGCGCGTATGGGTTTTAAACTGCCTGACGCGCGAGTAGCCTGCACCGTACTCATTGGTAATCACTTCCCTGGCGGTGTTGAGCGCCAGTGAAGAGAGATTGGTGGAGTCGGTTCTCATGTATGTGATCTTTCCGGCCTCGTATAGTTTCTGTGCCACTGACATGGTCTGTGCCACTGAGAAACCGAGCTTGCGGTAGGCCTCCTGCTGGAGGGTGGAGGTGGTAAATGGAGGCGCCGGTGAGCGGGTACCGGGCTTGACCACTATATTTTCAACGGTGAACGCGGAAGCGTCACACTTCTCCAGGAAGAGTCCCGCTTCCTGCTCCGTGCTGAATTTCTTCTGGCACTCTGCCTTGAGCTGCACATCGCTCCCTTCACTGTTTGTTCCGACAAAGGTGCCGGTTACCCTGAAGGCAGAGTCAGCGACGAAACCTATTATTTCCCGTTCACGGTCAACAAGCAGGCGAACTGCGACAGACTGAACCCTCCCGGCTGAGAGTGAGGGCTGTACCTTTTTCCACAGCACGGGTGAAAGCTCAAAGCCTACAAGTCTGTCGAGTATCCGGCGTGCCTGCTGGGCATTGACAAGGTTCATGTCTACCTGCCGTGGCGATTCCACGGCACGTGTAATGGCATCTTTCGTAATCTCATGGAACACAATCCGGCGCGTGGTTGCCGGGTCAAGCCCGAGAACAGAGATCAGATGCCAGGCTATTGCCTCACCCTCGCGGTCTTCATCGGAAGCAATCCATACCGTTGTAGCCTTGTCAGCAAGCTTGCGAAGCTCGGCTACAACCTTCTTCTTGTCTTCAGGTATTTCATAGACCGGAGCAAAATTGTTGTCAACCTCAACACCCAGCTTGTTTCGAACGAGATCACGGATATGCCCGAAGCTCGATACAACGGTGTAATCCTTTCCGAGAAATTTTTCTATCGTCTTTGCTTTGGCAGGAGATTCAACTATTACCAGATTATCAGCCATCCGAATATTTTTAAAAACAGGGCAAAGTAAATGAATAAGGGCGCCAACTTCAAAATTTTAAGAAAAATTCTGTATTAAATCATTAAATTAGCGGCCTTATAATGAGGGTATCATGAGGGATAAAAAATTCCGGAAAAACATTATCTGGTTCTGGGTTATAATATCTCTGCCGGCAGTGTTCCTGCTGACATTGTTTTTACTGATCTCCGCCAACAAGCTTGGCCCGATCCCCTCCTTCGAGGAGCTTGAGAATCCTGACAACAGTCTTGCAGCCGAGGTATATTCGGAAGACAATGTCCTTCTTGGCAAGTTTTACATACAGAACCGCACATGGACTGATTACGAAGATATCTCACCTTATGTGATTGATGCGCTTATTTCCACTGAAGACATCCGGTTCAAAAGACATTCGGGTATTGATTTCCGTGGTCTTGCAAGGGTTTTGGTCAAGACCATCATGCTTGGCAAGAACACCGGGGGTGGGAGTACCATCACACAGCAGCTGGCGAAGAACCTTTTCCTGCCGAGGGACCTCTCCAATGATCCGGCTATTGTGCGTGCCTCCAGGCTGGCGATAGCTAAGTTCAAGGAGTGGCAGACGGCTGTTAAGCTCGAGCGCAGCTACACGAAGGAAGAGATTATCACTATGTATCTCAACGTGTTTGACTTCATTTATAATGCCGTGGGCATCAATTCGGCTGCGCGTATCTATTTCAATACCACCCCTGATTCGCTTAATATCGAGCAGTCGGCAATGCTGGTCGGTATGCTGAAGAACTCCGTGGCCTACAATCCCCTACGCAATGAGGAGAGCGCCCTGAAGAGAAGGAATGTGGTAATCTCACAGATGGAGAGGTACGGATATATTTCCCGTGTCGTGGCTGACTCGGTCAGCCAGCTTCCGCTGGGTCTTGACCTGCGCGAAGACAGTCACAACACCGGGCTGGCAACATACTTCAGGGAGTATATAAGGTCAACAATGAGCAGCAGGGAGCCACAGCGGGAGAGGTTCTATTCGGATGATACCTACAATGAGGCTCTCTGGCGCTGGCAGAATGATCCGCTCTATGGCTGGTGCTACAAGAATACCAAGCCTGACGGCTCACCATATAATATCTACCGTGACGGACTGAGAATCTACACCACCCTTAACTCGAAGATGCAGACCTATGCGGAAGAGGCTCTTACAGAACACCTTTCCCAAAACCTTCAGCCGGTATTTGACAAGAGGGCAAAGAATTACCGGAATCCGCCCTACTCAAATGACCTCACCACGGCTCAGGTGAACCAGATCATGGCAAGGTCAGTCAGGCAGAGCGACCGGTATCAGAGCATGAGGAGGGCCGGTGTACCTGAGGATTCGATAACGCTGGCGTTCAACACACCCGTGCCGATGAAACTCTTCTCATGGGAGGGGGAGAGAGACACAGTTATGACGCCGCTTGACTCGATAAGGTATTACAAGTTTTTTGTGAGATCAGCATTCATGGCCATGGACCCCCACACGGGGCATGTGAAGGCGTATATCGGGGGGCCTGATTTCAGATACTTCAAGTATGATGCTGTCACCCAGCAGAAGAAACAGGTAGGTTCCACCATCAAGCCCTTCCTCTACACACTGGCCATGCAGGATGGTTATTCGCCATGCTACGAGGTTGAGAACATTGAGCGTACCTTCGAGGTCAATGACACGATATGGCGGCCCAGAAGCTCAGGTCCTGTTGAGTATCATGGCAAGATGGTGACACTGAAGTGGGGACTGGCACAGTCAGAGAACTACATATCAGCCTGGCTGATGAAGCAGTTCTCGCCGCAGGCGGTGGTTGACATAATGCAGCGTATGGGAATAAGGAGCTTTATTGATCCCGTGGTCTCTATATTCCTCGGTACCTCCGATCTCTCCGTAGAGGAGATGGTCGGGGCCTATGGAACCTTTGTCAACAAGGGGGTATATACCCGGCCGCTCTATGTGACGCGGATAGAAGACCGCAACGGGAATGTCATATCTACCTTCACACCGTTCATTGACGAGGTTATCAGCGAGGATGACGCCTATCTCATGACCTCGCTGCTGCAGGGTGTGGTAACCAACGGTACCGCAGTGAGACTGAGGCTTACCTACAAGCTTACCAACCAGATGGGAGGGAAGACCGGAACCACACAGAACCACTCCAACGGATGGTTTATGGGTGTCATGCCTGATCTGGTTGCCGGTGTGTGGACGGGATGGGAGGATCAGGCAATCCATTTCGAAGATCTCTCGATGGGGCAGGGAGCCAACATGGCTCTGCCGGTATTCGGCATCTTTATGCAGAAGCTGCTGGCCGACAAGGATTTCTCAGTGATAGCTGAATCACAGTTTGAAGCGCCCCCGGGATTCAACGTAGAGCTTGACTGTGACAAGGTGGTCAGGGAGCAGCAGGGCAATCCTTTCAGGCAGAGGGAATACTAGTACTGAAGTCAGGGTGGCGGTGTCAGTCAGCGGTCAGGTCGGAATTGCCAGCCAACGGTCAGGGCGGCAGTTCCAGCCAGTAGTCATCAGTCAGGATGACAGTACCACTCGGCAGTTTGAGACTCCGGCAGAGGAGTGAGTCTGTATACCTGATGATTCATGAGAAGAGCAACTTCACCAGCCCCTCAATCTTGTACACTTTTGATATTTTCAGTCCGGGTACATCCTTTACATCACGGTGAAATCCCGAGATGACCATCCCGGTGAATCCCATCCTGGCAGCTTCCATAATGCGCTGTTCTATCCTCGCAACAGGTCTTACCTCTCCTGATAATCCCACTTCGGCGGCAAAGGCGGAATGATGGTCAACCGGCACATCGAGGTTTGATGAGAGCACGGCTGCGGCAATGGCCAGGTCTACAGCCGGATCACTTACCTTCAGTCCGCCTGCAATATTGAGGAAGACATCCTTCACCCCCAGCCTGAATCCGGCTCTCTTCTCAAGTACGGCAAGCAGCATGTTCAGTCTCCTGGTGTCAAAGCCGGTGGAGCTTCGCTGCGGGGTGCCATAGACGGCGCTGCTTACCAGTGACTGGGTCTCAATCATGAAGGGTCTTATCCCGTCTACGGTGGCGGCAATGGTCACCCCGCTGGCCGGGTCACGGTCACGGCGTATAAACAGCTCCGAGGGGTCGGTAACCTCGAGCAGGCCCTTTGATCTCATCTCGAAGATGCCGATCTCTGCCGTTGATCCGAAACGGTTTTTCACAGGTCTGAGGATACGGAAGAGGTAGTTGCCGTCTCCCTCGAACTGCAGAACCACATCTACAATATGCTCCAGAACCTTCGGGCCGGCCAGGGTGCCATCCTTTGTTATATGGCCTATCAGTATCACTGGCACACCTGACTCTTTGGCATAGCGAAGCATCATGGCGGCACACTCCCTGACCTGGGTGACAGAGCCGGCTGATGACTCGAGCATAGAGGAGCTGAGTGTCTGGATTGAGTCAATGATCAGCAGTTCGGGTTTGATTACTCCTGTCTGTGTCAGAACACTCTCGAGTTCTGTCTCGTTGTAGATGAAGCACCTCTCATTTTTCCCTTCGAGCCGTTTTGCCCTGAGCTTAACCTGTCCCTCGCTCTCCTCTCCGGAGACGTAGAGTACCGTTCTTTCCGGCCTGGCCAGCGCTATCTGCAGTGCCAGGGTTGATTTGCCGATGCCGGGCTCACCGCCCATGAGTATCAGTGAGCCTTTCACCATTCCTCCCCCGAGGATCCGGTCTACCTCTCCGATGCCTGTAGTTATCCGGTCATTCTCGTTCGCCTCTATTCCCGACAGGAGTTCCGGTTTTCGCCGCACGGCATCCCTTCCGGGCGCCGGGGTTCGTGCAGTGCTGATTATCTCTTCGCGGTAGCTGTTCCACTCGTGGCATGAGGGACAGCGTCCAATCCATTTCGGTGACTCCGCGCCGCAGTTCTGGCACACGTAGACTGATTTGTTCTTCGCCATGGGAAAAGGAATATGCAACAGCCAAATTTACTAAAAGAAAAGGTATCAGACCTTTTTTTCAGTGACTACCGAGGAGAGTACCTTTCCTCCCTTGCTGCCGAAGAGCGCATAAAGCGAAATGGCGCCGGCAATAGCGATGAGAATCATCTGTGACTCATGCTCGAGCGTTGCATAGGCGAGCCCTTCCTCAAGGGGAATGGCGTATGCCACGAGGAGCCCGCGGGAAATAATCCAGTGATAAGCCCCCAGTCCGCTCTGAACAGGTGCGGCCATGCCGAAACTGCCTATGACCAGGATAAACATTGTGGCTCCTGCGCCGAGGTGGGCTGTTGATTCAAGACAGAGCAGGGGGAAGTATGACATCAGAAAGTAACAGACCCAGAGCAGAATGGTCATGATCAGGAACTCCCATCCGCGTTTAAGCCTGAGGATTGATTTGAGCCCTGAAAAGAGCCCGTCAGAGAAGGAGTACATCTTTTTGAACAATGGCCTGCCCGACAACCGTTCCCGGAGGGTGAAGAACATAACAACGGCTGTCACTGCCAGTAACAGCACTATCAGTGTAATTATGGTGGTTGATCCGACAGATGATGATATCTTCCTTTCAGCCGGCATAAAGACATTCTCGGAGAGGAAGCTTCCCGTAGCGGTACTTCCAATGGCGACGATGGCTCCAAGTATAATCAGAACCGTAAGTATGTCAATTGTACGTTCAACCAGCATTGTCCCCACAAGCTTGTCAAACGGGATATTCTCCTTGCGGGAGAGGGTAGCGCATTTTGCCACTTCGCCAAGCCTGGGAAATAACATGTTGGCAAAATAACCGGTAATGACGGAATGACTTGAATGGGCAAGGGTGGGTTTGAATCCCAGCGGCTCTATGAGCAGATTCCAGCGCCGTGCCCTGATAATAAAGCTGAGATATGAGAAGATCAGGGCAGGTATCAGCCACCAGTAGTTGGCCTTGCGGAGCACAGACCACAGATCATCAAACCTGATATCCCTGAATGACAGCCATAGCAGCAGCGCAGCCAGAGACAGGAACAATACTGCCCTCAGGAAGTGTTTCAAACTGTTATTCAAGAGTCAGATAATTTTGTTGGTAGTTGTATCGGGAAAGATAATCCGGGGCACAAATGAACGGGCTTCCTCCGGAGTGATAGTTGCAAAGGCCATAATGATAACCACATCGCCAACCTGGATCTTTCTTGCAGCAGGGCCGTTGAGGCATATCTCCCCTGACCCTTTCTTTCCCCTGATAACATATGTTACAAGCCTTTCACCGTTGTTCCTGTTCAGCACGTGGACCTTCTCATGTTCAACAAGGCCGGCTGCATCCATCAGCTCTTCATCGATGGTGACGCTTCCCATGTAATTGAGGTTAGCGCCGGTGACGGTGACATTGTGTATTTTTGATTTGAGTATTTCTATTGTCATGTTCTGAATCAGATTGCTTTTTGACGGTGCAAATATAGTTATCCTTTGATTTACCGCAATCGTATCTCAATGTTGTCAATCAGTCTTATTTCTCCGGCCCACAGGGCTATGCACCCGTAATACTTCTTTTCCGGTGACATCTCAAAAACCGAATGAACCGGTTTCAGCGTCTCTTCTTCCACTATCTCATAGTATTCAAGCCTGAAGTCAGGGATCATGTTAATGCGGTCAGTCACGAACTCCCTGATCTCATTTATCTCATAGTCAGAGATCATGGCTGCTGCAGCTATCAGGGCACGGTATATTTCGCCTGCTTTTTCGCGGTGCTGTGTCAGGAGCCTGCGGTTGCGGCTGCTCATGGCGAGCCCGTCATGTTCCCTGACAATGGGGCAGCCAATGATTTCAATCTTCGGGTATTCGCGCCTTGCGAGCTCCCTGATGATTGTCAGCTGCTGGAAGTCCTTCTGCCCGAAAAAGGCGCATGATGGCCTGATGATGTCAAAGAGCCGTGATACCACCTGTGCCACGCCGTTGAAATGGCCTGGCCTGTGAACGCCTTCCATTACTTTATCCAGGTCACCGAACTCGAACTGGCGGCTGTCAGGTTCCGGGTAAATCTCCTCCACTGACGGCACGAAGACAAAGTCATTTTCCCTGAGCATGCCTGAGAGCGCCTCCAGGTCGTCGTCGAGGGTCCTGGGATATTTGAGCAGGTCATTCGGGTCATTGAACTGTGTGGGATTGACGAAGATACTCACGGCCACCATTCGGCATCTCTCCGTTGCTCTTGCCACCAGTGACAGATGGCCCTTATGGAGTGCGCCCATGGTAGGCACGAAACCGGGGTTGCGCAGGACGCTGATCCTGTAGTGTTCCCTTACTTCCTTGACAGTTGACAGTACTATCATTCCTATTGTTTTTTTGTATGAAGGCCGGACTGTATACCGGCAAAGGCATTGTGTCCGGTACTGCAAAATAACACCATTTTTGTCAGTAACCCGTTGTCTCTAAGCTTGGAAATCAATTTAGTTTTTTTTATTATCTTTGCACTTTGATTAAATCCTAAGGTATATCGGGAGGTATTAATGGAGAGCAGAAGGGTATTGTTTGTTTCACAGGAGATTATGCCCTTTCTCGGTGAAACGAAGCTTTCAAGGATCAGCCGTGATCTGCCACAGGGCATACAGGAACGGGGGAAAGAGATTCGTACATTCATGCCCCGGTATGGCTCAATCAACGAGAGAAGAAACCAGCTGCATGAGGTCATCCGCCTCTCCGGGATGAACCTGATCATTGATGATACCGACCATCCTCTTATTATCAAGGTAGCCTCCATTCAGAGTGCCCGGATGCAGGTGTACTTTATTGACAATGATGATTATTTCCATCGCAAGCATACTGTAGCTGATGCTGCAGGCAATGAGTACGAAGACAATGACGAAAGAGCCATTTTCTTTGCCCGTGGAGTTATTGAAACGGTAAGAAAACTGCGCTGGAGCCCTGACATAGTACACGTTCACGGCTGGCTCGCATCGTTGGTGCCCCTCTATATCAGGAAGCTCTATTCCGATGACCCGATATTCAGCAAGGCCAAATCAGTCTATTCGGTTTATAATAACGGGTTTAAAAAGCCGTTAAATGCTTCACTGACTGACAAGCTCCAGGCAGACGGGATTGACACAGGCTCTCTCAAGTCAATAGAAGGAGGCGCTGATTTTCTCAATCTCTCAACCCTTGCCGCCGAGAACTCTGACGGAATTATATTCGGGTGCGAGAAGATTGACGAACAGGTAAAGAAAAGGATCACTGCCATGGGAAAGCCTCTGCTTGAGTACCAGGGAGAGGAGAATTATATAGATGTATACAATGACTTTTATGAGAAACTCCTTCTGGAATCTGCAAAATAAAAGACCCGGCAATACCCGCAAGGGAGCGCCTTCAATCATACTGATCCTTTCCGCCCTGCTCACAGCAGTATTGTTGTCATGTTCACAGGACCCCGTCAAAATAGGCATCGGTCTGCTGCCTGACAGCGACTTCGTGGAAATAGGCTCAACCGATACCATCGGGATCAGGGCATATACAATGTATGACGAACTCTCCGTCTCGAACGACAGCACGGTGATGATCATCGGATCAATCAATGATGACTATTTCGGTGACACATACTGTGACTTCGTGACACAGCTCAGGCTCATGAGCAAGTGGCCGGCCAAACCTTTTGTCATCGACTCCGTTATGCTGATCATGTTGCCTTCAGCTGTTTCGGGTGATGATTCCACATCAACCCACCGGATACGCCTCTATGAAACAGGAACCAGGCTTAGTGACGGCGATGAGTTTTATTCAGGTCAGGACCCTGACACAATCAGATTCCTTGGCGAATACGATCTTCCCAGAATGAAAGTCGGAGAATTGTTAAGGGTGAAACTTGACAACTCGGTTGGTGAGCACCTGCTGAGAGACACCACCAAACTATCCGCCGGAGTACCATTCTACGAGGAGTATTTTAAGGGACTCTATTGCATGATGAAAAGCTCACCCAATAGGGTTATGCTTGAAATGAATGCATCCACGGATGTCCGCACTGACCCGCTGGGTATCACTATCTATTATAAATCTGACACACTCAGATACACTTTCTCATTTGTGGCTACGCCCAGGGCAGTGAACTATAACAGGTTCACCCATGACCGGACAAAAGGAGATCCTGGCAAGCAGATAATTCATGTCAATGACCTCGTGGCTGACACTGCCGTATACCTTCAGTCATACAATGGGGTATATGTAAAGCTTGAGATGCCGACCCTCGAGCCATTCAGGGATATTGCCAACCTCTCGGTTAATAAGGCGAGGATCATTGCCCCGGTAATCCTTGATGGCAAAACCATGATTGACAATAACATGCCACAGAGGGTTTATGTCCGTTACCGTGATGCCGACGGAAAAGCCTGGTACATTCCGGACTTTATCCATAGTATCAACTTTATGGATGGTACATACTACAGTGACAAAGACCACTACCTTTTCAACATTACCACCTTCGTCCAGGAATACCTCAACGGCGAGATAGAGGAACCATCCGTGGAACTCTTCCTTCCGCTTGGCGGAGCCCGGAATGCTATCTTCAGTGCCAACGCAAATGAGCCGGCATTTAAGCTGGAGTTTGCTTACACGATATATTGAGTACTAATTCTTAGTTTTTCTTTATGTGTGGAATTGTAGGATATATAGGGTCCCGTCCTGCCCGTGATATAGTTATCAATGGACTTAAAAGGCTGGAATACAGGGGGTATGACTCAGCCGGGATTGTCATCAGTGATGGCGAGAGAACCGAGATATTCAAGTGTGCGGGGAGGGTCCGCGAGCTTGAGGAGATGGTGAACAACAAGGATTTCGACGGCTCCATCGCCATGGGGCATACCCGGTGGGCCACGCATGGCGAGCCCAACGAGATAAATGCTCATCCTCAGGTCTCATGCAGGGGCCATTTCATAGTTGTCCACAACGGTATTATCGAGAACTATGCACGGATCAAGAAGCATCTTGAGAGCCGTGATGTCAGTTTTACCAGTCAGACTGACACGGAGGTGCTTGCCAACCTTATTGAGCATCTCTACCTCGAAGGAGACCTCTCAGCTGAACAGGCTATCATCATGGCTCTGAACAAGGTGGAGGGGACATACGGCATTGCCGTTTACTGCCGTAATGAACCCGGCACGCTCTTCGCCGCAAGGCTGGGCTCACCGCTGTTGATAGGTATGGGTGACGGTGAGAATTTCATTGCCTCTGATGCAATTCCCATAGTTGAGCATACCCAGCGGGTAATCTATCTCAATGACGATGATCTCGCGATAATCAGGAAGGATGAGATGGTGCTCAAGGCCATCAGGAACAAGAGGGTTGAACCCGAAGTAAAGGAGGTAGACCTTAAGCTTGGCGAGATTGACAAGGAGGGCTTCCCTCACTTCATGCTTAAGGAGATATTCGAGCAGCCACGGGCTATACATGATACCTTCAGGGGAAGGATACTCCCGAACCAGTCTGGTCTCATGCTTGGCGGTCTGCACAACGTGTTTGACACAATTGCCTCGGCTGACAGGATACTGATAGTTGCCTGTGGCACCTCATGGCATGCGGGACTTGTGGGAGAATACATCATCGAGGAGTTTTGCCGCATACCGGTGGAGGTTGAATATGCCTCCGAGTTCAGGTACCGTAACCCGATCATAAAGAAGGGAGACATTGTACTGGCCATCAGCCAGAGCGGTGAGACGGCTGACACACTGGCAGCCATCAGGCTCGCAAAGGAGCGTGGCGCACTGGTGCTTGGCATCTGTAACGTTGTGGGCTCATCAATCCCCCGTGAAACTAACGCCGGAGTCTTCACCCATGCCGGACCGGAGATTGGCGTTGCATCGACAAAAGCCTTTACGACACAGGTGGTGACACTGGCAATGATTGCCTTCGAGACAGGCTACAGGAAGGGACTGATTGATGAGATGCGTTACCGCGGACTGATAGAGGAACTGACTTCGCTTCCCGGTAAGGTTGAAATTGCGCTTGAGACAAATGACAAGGCGCTGGCCCTGGCAGAGATATACAAGGACTCAACCAACGCGCTCTACCTTGGAAGGGGCCTGCTCTATCCGGTGGCCATGGAAGGCGCACTCAAGCTTAAGGAGATTTCATACATACATTCCGAGGGCTATCCCGCTGCCGAGATGAAGCATGGACCTATCGCCCTGATTGATGAACATATGCCGGTGGTAGTTGTAGCCACGAAGGAGAGCTCATACGACAAGATCGTCAGCAACATCCAGGAGGTCAAGGCCCGCAAGGGGAAGATCATAGCCGTTGTGTCAGAAGGTGACCAGGTCATAAGCCAGATGGCTGATCATGTGATGGAGGTTCCTGAGACAATCGGTGTCTTCACCCCGGTGCTTGCCGTGGTGCCACTCCAACTGCTCGCATATCATATAGCTGTCCTTCGCGGATGCGATGTTGACCATCCGAGGAACCTTATAAAATCAGTAACTGTAGAATAATTAAAGCTGGGAATAATGGCTGAAGGTTACAGAAGTCTGAGTATAGGAGAAATTCGCGGCCTCGAGGCAGCTGGCTGCAGGAGCAACTCATGGGAAAGTGTATTTGTCAAGGATCCGTTCAATGCAGAGAGAATTCAGAATGTCACTTTCTCCGGTACCGTCAGGCTTGGCCTCTTCAACGGCGTGGCCCGCGAAAGGTGCGGACTGCCACTGATGCGCGGCATAAAAAACGCACATATACATAATTGCACGATAGCTGACAACGTCACTATCACTGATATAACGGGCTTCATCGCAAACTATGATATCGGCGAGGGGGTGGTTATCAGGAACTGCGGGCATATTTCCACGGAGGGACACACCTCTTTCGGCAACGGAACCCGTGTGGCAGTTCTCAACGAGACCGGTGGCAGGGAGGTACCCATATGGGACCGGCTGACATCACACATGGCCTACATCATTACTCTGTACAGGCACAGACCTTCAGCCATCGCCGAGATAGAGAAGCTTATTGATGACTATACCGAAGGGGTCAGGTCAGACCGAGGCGAAATTGGCTCAGGTTCATACATCGCCGGCTGCGGCACAATCAAGAACGTCAGGATAGGCAACGGAGCCGTGATAGAGGATGTATCAAGGCTGGAGGAAGGGTCTGTCAACAGCTCGTTCAGGGATCCCGTGCATATAGGCAATGATGTGATAATGGATCACTTCATTATCTGCTCGGGATCAAAGGTGAATGACGCTGCAGTAATTGACAAGTGCTTCATCGGCCAGGGGTGCATACTCTCAAAACAATATTCAGCCGAGAACTCCCTCTTCTTCTCCAACTGCGGAGGGTATCACGGTGAGGCATGCTCTATCTTTGCAGGACCCTATACGGTAACCCATCATAAATCAACTCTTCTGATTGCAGGCATCTTCTCATTCATGAACGCAGGCAGCGGATCAAACCAGAGCAACCATATGTACAAGTTGGGTCCGATACACCAGGGTATCATGGAGAGAGGTTCGAAGACCACATCCGATTCCTTTGTGTTGTGGCCCTCCCGGATAGGACCGTTCACCCTGGTGGTGGGCCGGCACCATCATAACGTGGATACAACAAGTTTCCCCTTCTCATATCTTACTGAGGCAAGTTATGAGTCACAGCTGATCCCGGGCATCAACCTGCGCTCGGTGGGTACCATCCGCGATGCACAGAAGTGGCCGAAACGTGATATGCGCAAGGATACAAGGAAACTTGACCAGATCAACTATAACCTCCTCAGCCCCTTTACCGTGGGGAAGATGATAAAGGGACGGGACCTCCTGAAAGAACTGATTGAAGCAAATCAGGGCCAGGATGTCATTGGCTATGAAAGGATGAGGATAAAAAGCTCTGCTGCCATGCGGGGCATCTCCCTCTACCAGATGGGGATAGACAAGTACATTGGCAACTCGGTGATCAAGAGGCTTGAGGGAACCGTTTTCAGGTCTGATGAGGAGATCCGTGACAGGATGAAGCCGGATATCATGGAGGGTACCGGAGACTGGATAGACATGTCAGGGCTGATAACACCGCTCAGCTCTATAGAGGTGCTTCTGGAAGCAATAGAGAGTAAGGAAATGAAAAGCGCTGATGCCATCAACCGGAGCTTCGATAGTATTCACAGGAACTATTATAACCTCCAGTGGGCATGGGTTTACGACCATCTGCCCGGAGAGACCGGCAAACCTAATGAGGAGCTGACCGCTGATGATATAATTGCCATTGTGGAGAGATGGAAGAAGAGTGTGGTTGAGCTTGACTGGATGCTCTATGAGGATGCCCGCAAGGAGTTCACACTCTCGTCAATGACCGGTTTCGGCATTGATGGTGACGATGAGGTCAAGAAGCGCGATTTTGAGCAGGTGAGAGGAGATTTTGAAAAGAACAGCGTGGTGCTCGCCATCCTCGACCATATAAAGGCCAAGACGGAGCTTGGAGATGAGCTCATCAACCGGATGCGTAATATCGGATAGGAAAACAGGAGCCGGCTATTGGCAGTTACTCTGCCGGCACTCTGTTAAGGAGTCAACCAGGATTCAACCAGGGAGTCAGCTACTGCTGAGAGCAGATTATCTCTGCCCGTACATCTCCTCGTAATACTTCGCGTAGTCTCCGGAGATGATGGCTGAGAGCCATTTTTCATTCGACAGGTACCAGTCAACGGTCATCTCAAGACCCTGCTCGAAGGTGACTGACGGCTTCCATCCAAGCTCACGCTTCAGCTTGCTGCTGTCAATGGCATAACGGAGGTCATGCCCCGCACGGTCAGTCACAAATGTGATCAGTTTTTCCGAGTCGCCGTCACTTCTGCCCAGCCTGTGGTCCATGATCCTGCACAGCAGCCTGACGAGATCTATGTTCTTCCACTCGTTGTCACCCCCTACGTTATAAGTCTCGCCCGGCCTGCCCTTATGGAAAATAGCATCTATCGCCGAGGCATGATCCTCAACATAAAGCCAGTCGCGTATGTTCTCCCCTTTCCCATAAACCGGGATGGGCTTCATGGTCTTTATGTTATTGATTGTAAGGGGTATGAGTTTTTCCGGGAATTGGTTTGGCCCGTAGTTGTTGGAGCAGTTGGAGATCACAAATGGCATTTTGTACGTATTGCCAAACGCCCGCACCATATGATCCGAACTGGCCTTGGAGGCCGAATAGGGACTGCGCGGGTCATAGGGAGTCTCTTCGGTAAAGAATCCTTCGTGTCCCAGTGAGCCGTAAACCTCATCAGTGGAGATGTGGTAAAACCGCTTGTCAGCGCCTGAAGCCGGAACAACATCCCTGAATGCGGCCAGCAGGTTGACCGTGCCCAGAATATTTGTATGAATGAACTCGTCAGGCGAGGTTATTGACCGGTCTACATGTGATTCAGCTGCCAGGTGTATCACTCCGTCAAACCTGAACTCATCAAAGAGGGCATTGACAGCTTTCTTGTCAACAATGTCAATCTTACGGAAGAGATAATTCGGCTTGTTTCCGATATCGGTGAGATTGCCCAGGTTTCCCGCGTATGTCAGATTGTCGGCATTGACAATCCTATACCCCGGGTATTTGTTCACAAAGAGTCTTACGACGTGCGAGCCAATGAATCCCGCACCACCGGTAATGAGTATTGTTCTGTTCATGATTCCTTGTTTTTCAGTCTGTTTTCCCATCTCCAGGCTGTCTCCATCGCCTCTTCAATAGTTATCCCGGCCTTCCAGCCAAGTTCCCTGTTGGCGAGGGAGGGATCAGCCCATATCTTTTCAATGTCACCTGCCCTTCTGCCGGTGACGGAGTAATTCAGTCTGACCCCGGTGGCTTTCTCAAAGGCGGCAATTGCCTCCAGCACGGAGACACCCTTGCCCATTCCCAGGTTAAAGACCTCATAGTTAGCCTTGTTTTCTCCGCTGAGCAATCTCTTCAGGGCTACCACATGAGCCTTCGCCAGGTCAACCACATGGAGGTAATCGCGGATGCATGACCCGTCGGGGGTGTCATAATCGGTTCCGAAGACCTTCAGTTCCTCCCTGAGCCCGATGGCAGTCTGGGTGATGAAGGGCACAAGGTTTTCAGGCACCCCTCGCGGAAGCTCACCGATGAAGGCAGTCGGGTGGGCGCCGATCGGATTAAAGTATCTCAGGGATATTGCCTTTTGCTCCGGTCTGGAGGCCATGGTATCACGTATGATTACTTCGCCGGCCTGCTTGGTGTAGCCATACGGCGAAGCGGCATCCTTCACCGGCGAACTCTCGGTTACCGGGAGGGTATCCGGCTGTCCGTATACGGTGCATGACGATGAGAAGACCAGCGACGGTGTATTGTGCTGTTCCATCGCTCCCAGCAGGTTCATCAGCGAAGTCAGGTTGTTCCGGTAGTATACCAGCGGTTTCATGACTGACTCGCCAACGGCCTTGTAGGCAGCAAAGTGAATGATGGCATCAACTTTTCCCTCTGCCCTGAAGAGCTCTTCCAGCTTTTGGCTGTCACAGAGATCAAAATTATAGAACTTCGGCGTGACGCCCGTTATTGAACGGATACCGTCAAGTACCGATATGTCTGAGTTATACAGGTTGTCAATGATAACCACATCGAACCCGGCAGTTATCAGCTCAACAGCAGTGTGTGAACCGATATAACCTGTACCGCCAGTTACTATTATCTTCTCTTTCATCACAGGCTCCAGTAGGTTAACCATTTCATCCTGTTCCTGTACATACCCTTCAGGTCAACAAGGATACCCTTTTCATTGAGCAGGTCAAGGAAGAATTTCTCGTCGAGGTTGCGGTACTCCTTATGAGCCACAGCTACAATGATGGCGTCATATTTTCTTTCCGGGCCTTTTTTAAGATCGATGCCATATTCGTGCTTCACCTCAGCCTGGGATGCTCCCGGGTCAATGACATCAACCTCCACGCCGAAGTCGCGCAGCTCATTGACCACATCAATAACCTTGGAGTTACGTATGTCAGTGACATCTTCCTTGAAGGTCATCCCCATAATCAGCACGCGTGACCTGTCGGGGCTCTTGCTGGCAGCGATCAGTTTCTTCACTGTCTCCTTTCCGACGTATGCTCCCATGCTGTCATTGGTGAATCTGCCGGAGTCAATCATCTGCGGGTGGTAGCCCATTGCCTTGGCTTTGTACGACAGATAGTAGGGATCTACGCCGATACAGTGACCGCCCACCAGCCCGGGGTAGAACTTCAGGAAGTTCCACTTTGTGCCGGCCGCTTCAAGCACATCGTATGTATTGATGCCCATCCTGTTGAAGATGATGGAGAGCTCGTTCATGAAGGCGATGTTAATGTCGCGCTGGGTGTTCTCAATGACCTTGGCTGCTTCGGCAACTTTGATTGAGGGGGTGCGGTGAACACCTGCCTCAATGATCATTTCGTATGTCTTTGCAATGTTCTCGGATGATTCGGCATCGCAGCCGCTGGTCACCTTGATGATCTTCGTCAGTGTATGGTTCTTGTCTCCCGGGTTTATACGTTCGGGCGAAAAGCCCACCTTGAAGTCGGACGGGCATTTAAGCCCTGAATATCTTTCGAGTACGGGGATGCACTCTTCCTCGGTGCAGCCCGGGTAAACAGTTGATTCATACACAACGTAATCGCCCTTTTTCAGTATGCGGCCAACGGTTTCGGAGGCCTTCAGCACCGGTTCAAGGTCAGGGAGATTGTGCCTGGTCACCGGTGTGGGGACAGCTATGATGTGGAATGACGCTTCGCGAAGATCCTGCGGGTCAGCGGTAAATTTGATATCTGTTCCTTCAAACGCCTCGTGTTCAAGTTCATTGCTGGGGTCTATGCCCTTTTTCATCAGCTCAATGCGGTCAGGCCTGATATCGAAGCCCACCACGCTGATCTTTTTTGCAAATTCGAGGGCAATGGGAAGCCCGACGTAACCGAGGCCTATGAGAGAGAGCTTTGCTTCCCTCTTTACAAGTTTATCATACATAATCATTTTTTAATTAGTGGATGATATTCATCTTTCAGCACGGAAAGTGCCGAATTTCTTATCTGATATACTATTTCAATGCCCTGGCGTGCATCTTCCAGTCCGTAACCGTTTCCGCGGAGGATTTCACGGTAGGTGATGGTATGGAGGTCAGTGAATCCTTCCGAGAACTCCAGTTCTTCATTATTGACAGTTATATGCCGGTAGGTTCTTTTGCCATTTTCCTTCACTTCATCTGGCAGGTCATTCCAGTCAATGCTGAGGAACCATCTCACGCGTGCGTTTTCCAGTTCCAGGTATCCTGAGGCTTTGTCACGTTCGAGAAGGTGTACCCTGTTGGAGACCACCGGTCCGAAGATCCAACCGAGCATGTCAAAGAAGTGGACACCGATATTGGTGGCTATTCCGCCCGATTTGTTGATGTCGCCCTTCCATGATATGTGATACCAGTTTCCGCGGCTGGTGATATAGGTGAGGTCAATGTCATGCTTCCTGTTTTTCGGTAAGGCCATAATCCTTTCACGCAGGTTCAATATCACCGGGTGATACCTGAGCTGAAGAATGTTGAATATATGTCGTCCGGTCTCCTTCTCAATTTCCTGCAGGGCATCTATGTTCCACGGGTTGAGCACGACGGGTTTTTCACAGATGGCGTCAGCCTGATGGCGCAGAGCGAACCTGATGTGCGAGTCATGAAGGTAGTTGGGTGAGCAGATGCTGACGTAATCGAGCTGCACACCGGTTCTCTTCAGTTTGTCGATGTGTCTGTCAAATCTTTCATACTCAACGAAGAAGTCGCTCTCGGGAAAATAGTTGTCTATTTTTCCCACGCAGTCAAATTTGTCAAGGCTTGCGAGCAGCCGGTTGCCGGTATCCTTTATTGCCTTAAGATGGCGTTCGGCTATATATCCGGCTATCCCTATGAGCCCGAAGTTCCTGGGTGCATTGTTCATAAGATTGTTTTTCAAAGGCATAATAACAGTTAAATAATTCTGGTCACCTCCCCTCCGCTAAGCCTGTATTGCTGACCGCTCTCAGGGCATACGGCAAGGCCTCCTTCATCAAAGGAGAGCTTATGACCGTACTCTGATACCCATCCGGTTTGGCGTCCGGGGTTTCCCACCACGAGGGCATATGGCTTAACGGGTCTGGTGATCACCGCTCCTGCCCCGATGAGGGAGTACTGCCCTATCTCATTGCCGCACACTATGGTGGCATTGGCGCCTATTGAGGCGCCGCGCCTGACCATGGTGGTCACGTACTGGTCACGCCTGATGACGGCGCTGCGGGGGTTGATTATGTTGGTGAATACCATAGAGGGTCCCAGGAAAACATCATCCTCACATATAACTCCGGTATAGATGGATACATTGTTCTGTACCTTGACATTATTTCCGAGAATCACATCCGGAGAGACAACCACGTTCTGGCCAATGTTGCAGTTGGTGCCAATGACGGAGTTTTTCATGATATGGCTGAAGTGCCAGATTTTCGTCCCGCTGCCGATAGTGCAGCCTTCGTCTATTACAGCGGTGGGGTGGGCAAAAAATTCCTTTTCCATATTATTCAGATGAATTTTGAGCGGATACAGTTGGTTATGTAAGCAAGCTGTTCGTCGTCAAGCTCCGTATGCATCGGCAGCGAGAGCACCTCGCCGGAGAGCTTTGCGGAGACGGGGAAGTCATCAGGCCTGTAACCCAGGTGCAGGTATGCTTTCTGCATGTGAGCGGGCACCGGGTAATAGATCATTGCCGGTATGCCCTCGTTCTCAAGACACTCCCGGAGGGCGTTGCGCTCGCCGCCGGCTATCTTGAGAGTGTACTGGTGGAAGATATGTGATGAGAATGATGATCTTTCAGGCACGGTGATGCCGGGCAGTCCTGACAGCTGTGAATCATAGAAGGCTGCCGCCCTGGCACGTGCCTCGTTGAACGAGTCAAGATGTCGCAGCTTGACCCTGAGGATAGCCGCCTGGATAGTATCCAGACGGGAGTTGACCCCGATGGTGTCATAGTAGTACCTCACCTTCATGCCATGGTTGGTAATGCTCCTGATCAGTGCAGCCAGTTCATCATTGTCAGTCAGGAGTGCACCACCGTCACCGTAGCATCCGAGATTCTTTGAGGGGAAGAAGGATGTGCACCCTATAGTTCCCATGGTACCGGCTTTTTTCACGGTGCCGTCGCTGAAGCGGTATTCGGTGCCGGTTGCCTGTGCAGCATCCTCTATCACAAAAAGCTCATGCTGCCGGGCCAGGTCAAGTATCGGTTCCATATCGGCGCACTGCCCGAAGAGGTGTACCGGCACAATGGCCCTGGTACGAGGGGTGATGGCTTTGCGTATGGCCTCAACACTGATGTTGAAAGTGCCGTAATCAGGCTCTGCAAGCACTGCCTTCAGCCCCAGGAGCTCAATCACCTCAACGGTGGCTATAAAGGTAAAGTTGGTTGTTATAACCTCATCACCCGGCTTGAGTCCCAGCGCCATCATTGCTATCTGGAGAGCATCGGTGCCATTGCCACAGGCGATGACATGCCGGTTGCCAAGGTAACGTTGCAACTCCTCCTCGAAGAGACGTTTGTCAGGTCCATTAATGAAGGCAGTGGAACTGATCACACCGGCTATTGCATTATCAATGTCGGCCTTAAGCCTCTCATACTGTGACCACAGGTCAACCATCTCTATCTTTTTCATCTTCTGAACTCTATCTTGATAGCGAAGATAATAGATTTTAATTAACCCATTTTCCTGAGCCGGATCAGGTTTCTTTTATATCTTTGTTTAATATTTGATATGCATGGCGAGGGATATCAGTGAACTTATCAAGGAGCTTCTCTTAAAGCACGACTGCGTCATTATACCGGGGTTTGGTGCGTTCATCGGGAATTATTTTCCGGCCCGTGCAAGCCGGAAAGATGGTCTCTTTGAGCCTCCTTCACGGAAGATCACCTTCAACCGTTACCTTACCGGGAATGACGGACTGCTGATAGGTCATGTCTCTGCCGTGACAGGAAAAGGATATGGTGAGGCACGGGATATTGTAAAAAAGTGGTCAGAGGAGCTGAGAAGCAAAATCATGACCGGCAACCCGGTGATGATTTACCGGCTGGGAACCTTTTCGCTGAATTATGAGGGGGCAATAGTATTTGAACCTGACCTTACGGTTAATTACCTCCTTTCGTCATACGGACTCAGCGCCTATCACCGGAAACCGGTGAGTGGCTTTGATGTCAGGAAGATGGCTATTGAAAAGCGCCATACCCCTGCCGTCAGCCAGCCTTCCATGAGAAGCCTGCTGACAAGAGCCGCTGTGATACTACCGCTGCTGGTGGCTCTTGCCCTGGTTCCTTTCAATGACCGGATATTCAGGAGCAATATTGAGGAATCAAACCTCAATCCCCTCGCCAGGGCTGAACTTGAGTTCAACCGTGAACAGATTGATGCTGACAGGTCAGTTGCAGAGCCTGAAATCAATATCACCCGCGCTGAGGGCAATCAGGATAACAGAGTCAATGAAATGAAAGCCGCTTTAGGACTGACCGTTCAGGATTCAGAACCTGTTTCCGGCCCGGCGGAAAGAGCAGTTAAAACTCCTTCGGCAGAGAGGACAGTCAGCACTGCCCCTGCAGATAAAGCAGTCAAAACTGCCCCGGCAGAAAGGAAAGTCAGAACTGCTGCTCCGGCAGAAAGTGCGGTCAAAACTGCCCAGACAGAGGCAGCGGTCAAAACCGCTCCGGCGGTTGAATCCCCGGCTGAAAAACCTGCTTCCACCGTTAAGATGCCTGAAGCGAATGGTGCATCATCTGTTGCAGAGCCGGAGAAGGAAGCCCTTAATGCCACCGCGGCAAACAGGGCTCCTGCGAGGCCTGCGGGGAGAACAACCGCGGTTGTGGTGGAGGATTACAGGTACATGGTCATTATCGGCAGTTTCAAGGGTGAGGATAATGCTCTTGTCATGGTTGAAAAACTCCGCCAGAAAGGATATGACCCGGAGGTGACAGGCGGACCGGACGGGTTCCTCAGGGTCAGCGCAAAGGCACTTCCCACACTCGATGAGGCAAAGGTTGTTCTCGAAAGGCTGCGCCGGGAGTATCCGGGAGCGTGGGTGTTCAAATCGAGGTAGCTGACAGTATCAGCCGGCAGCCCCGGTCAGCAATGCTAGTCTGCATCAATCAGCTTGCCAGCGGCATTCATCAGTAGTGCCAGTCAGTAGTCAGCAGAATCAGTCAGCAGCTTCGGTCTTCAGCAGCCGGCAGCCCCGGTCCTTAGTAGTTTCGCAAATTATTCCCTGCTATTTTACGGGACTTCCGTTGCTGATTTTTGTCTCGGGGGTGACAAATACCAGTTTGCCGTTTTCGTCCTCGGCAAGCAGTACCATTCCTTTTGACTCGATGCCCCTTATGGTGCGCGGCGCCAGGTTGACAACCACGGATATATTCTTTCCGGGCAGCTCCTCAGCCGTGAAATGTTCGGCAATACCTGAAACGATGGTACGGACATCAATGCCGGTATCAACCTTCAGTTTGATGAGCTTTGTGGTTTTGGGCACCTTATCAGCCTCAAGTATTGTTGCTGTGCGGATATCCATCCGGGTGAACTCGTCAAAGGTGACATCCTCTTTCTGAGGTAGGACGGGAGCCTTGGCGTTATGGTTTGCTTTTTTGGTATCAAGAAGCTTTTGAATCTGTTTTTCGATCTCTGCATCATCTATCTTGCTGAACAGCAGCTCGCCCGATGATATGCCATGGCCTGGAGAGAGAAGATCTGAACGGCCGGCGGCATCCCATTGCAGCCCTGCGATGCCCAGCCATCCTCTCAGCTTCTCCATTGAGAAGGGGAGGAACGGCTCAAGCAGAATTGCCAGGTTGGCTGTGATCTGCAGGGAGATATACATGATGGTCTTAACCCGTTCAGGGTCTGTCTTGATCACTTTCCACGGTTCGGTGTCAGCAAGGTACTTGTTCCCAAGGCGCGCGAGGTTCATCGCCTCGGCAAGCGCCTGGCGGAACCTGAAGGCCTCAAGGTTGCTCTCAGTGTTCTCACGGCAGGTCATGATCGATTTCACAGTCTCCCTGTCATAATCATTCATGACGCCCGGAACGGGAACGGTACCGTTGTAGTAGTTTGCCGTCAGTACTAGTGTGCGGTTGACGAAGTTGCCGAGGATGGCAACGAGTTCGTTATTATTGCGGGCCTGGAACTCCTTCCAGGTGAAGTCGTTGTCCTTGGTCTCGGGTGCGCTTGCACAGAGCGCGTAGCGAAGGGAATCCTGCTTGCCGGGAAAATCCTCGAGATATTCATGCAGCCACACAGCCCAGTTCTTCGAAGTGGAGATCTTGTCATTCTCGAGATTCAGGAACTCGTTGGCCGGCACATTGTCGGGAAGGATATAGCTCCCCTCTGCCTTAAGCATGGCAGGGAAGATGATGCAATGGAACACGATATTGTCCTTTCCTATAAAGTGCACCATTCGGGTCTCCGGGTCTTTCCAGTACTTCTCCCAGTCAGGGGTCAGCTCCCTGGTTGCGGAGATATACCCGATGGGGGCGTCGAACCAGACGTACAGCACTTTACCCTTAGCGTTCCCGAGGGGTACGGGCACTCCCCAGTCAAGGTCACGACTGACAGCCCTGGGCTGAAGCCCCTGGTCAAGCCATGACTTGCATTGTCCGTATACATTTGGTTTCCATTCGGTATGTTCTTCGAGGATCCACTTCCTGATCCAGGGCTCATGTTTGTCAAGCGGAAGGTACCAGTGGAGTGTGTCACGCATCACCGGGGCACTGCCGCTGATGGTTGATTTAGGGTTGATAAGGTCAGTGGGGCTGAGTGATGTTCCGCACTTCTCGCACTGGTCACCGAAGGCCTCCTCATTGCCGCAGTGAGGGCAGGTACCGGTTATATACCTGTCAGCCAGGAAGCAACCGGCCTCTTCGTCATAATACTGGCTGGTGGTTTTCTCAACGAATTCCCCCTTGTCATACAGTTTGCGGAAAAACTGCGAAGCGGTTTCATAGTGAATCTTGTTCGATGTGCGGGAGTAGATGTCAAAGGCGATACCGAAGTCGGCAAAAGCCTTCTTGTTCAGCTCATGGTAGCGGTCAACCACCTCCTGCGGAGTGATTCTCTCCTTGCGGGCTTTCAGGGTGATGGGTACTCCATGCTCGTCGGAGCCGCAGATTGAAATGACATCCTCGCCGCGCATCCGGAGGTAACGGGTATAGATATCCGACGGTACGTAAACCCCTGCAAGGTGCCCTATGTGTATTGGTCCGTTTGCATACGGAAGGGCTGATGTGACCAGATGGCGCTTGTATTTCTTCATTTGAAGGAGGTGATTGCTGATTTTAACCCGGCAAAGATAATGATTTTCAGAAAACGCCGGGAGACAGGCTATTCAACATGCCCGAAGGCTGCGAGCACATCGTGCATGTATGTGCGTGACACCGGTACCGATGATGGCGGAGTGCTGTCGAGCTCAAGGAGAAGTCCATCCTTCTCCCTGCGTATCAGCTTGACTTTTTCAATATTTACAAGCCATGAGCGGTGGCATCGGATTATAGCCTCCTCCTTAAACTCCTCCTCCAGGGCCCTGAGGGTATTTCGCAGCATGAACCTGGTCAGCTTATCCTGAGCCTGGTAAAAGACAGTGACGTAATTGTCGCTTGCCTGCATATAGAGAAGGTTGTCATGCTTCAGTGAAAGCCTCAGCACTCCCTTTTCGTCACGGAGGTGTATCATCGGGTGCCGGGAAGCCGTCTCGGGCTGCTCCATAATCCCTGACAGAGTTTTCTTGCCTTCGCGCCATGCGAACCATAGCCACAGAAAGGTATAGGGAAGAAGCAGGGTGAGCGAAGTGACCTGAACTGATCTTACAAGGAGCTCAGGAAAGGGGCGCTGGTCATAAAGGATAACTATCTCGAAAAGGGTGAAGAAGAGAGCCATGGCAATGATCTCGGCGGCCACCCAGATGAGATAATGCCAGATGAGAAGGCTCTTTCCGCGTTTGACGTGGTGGTACATCAGAATACGGCTTATTGCCACCACCAGCACCCCCGCGAGGATGACACCGCTGGAATAGAACAGCAGGGTGGGCTTCGAAACCTCAAACCAGGTACTTACACCAAAGGGTGTGTACAGGTTGAGGAAGAGAAGTGCAAAGCCAGCCGTGAAAAGTATCGTGGTAACGATATTCCCCTTTTCCGTCAGGTACGCGGGCAGTTTTTTGTTCAGGTCAATATTCATGGTATCTATTGCAAAAATAATACTTTTACCGACCTGCTGTTTAAGGTACTGAAAAGGGAGTCGATTCCGGGAGACATATAACCAGTAACTGTTCCGGGTGCTGAAAAGTGAGTCAATTCCGGAAGAAGTGTAACCAGTAACTGTTCCGGGTGATGAAAAGAGAGTCAATTACGGAAGAAGTGTAACAAGCAACTGTTCCGGGCGGTTGAGAGCAGAACTTAAAAAGGCCTGTCAGGCATCATTCCGGCATGAATCATGGCAGAAATTTTCACCCCTGAATGCTCTGTTTCGCCCCTGCCCGGAGAATTCCGGCCCGCTGGCGGGTGCAAGACACCTAATTTTTGGAGTGCCGCTTACTCTCTGTTTTGTTTGCTCCAAAATTCAGCTATGGGTTATACGGCAACAGAACGGCAAATCTCCTCACACTTCAGGGAGGGCTTGGCGGAAGGAGTGATTCCGGGAACCGGGGTAACTGTCTCTGTCCGGAGATTCAGCTCTGCCGTTGACAGCTCCCTTCGTGACGGGCAGAATGTGCCGGGCCTGTTTCGTTCTCTTTTCCGCTCACGCGAGGTGGAAGAGAGCAACAGGGAGTTCAGTTATTATATCCTGAGCCCCGGTGGTGACAGCAGTAAACCATGCGACGGCAGCGGTGCAATCATACTGCTTCACGGGCTAAACGAACGGAACTGGTCAAAGTACATTCAGTGGGGTGTATCGCTGGCAGACAGAACAGGGCGCCCGGTAGTGCTGTTCCCGTTGGCCTATCACATGAACCGCTCACCACGCAGCTGGATTGACAGGCATATCATGATGCCACTGGTCTCTGCCCGGCAGGCGCTGATGCCTGACGCCAGGCTCTCTACTTTTGTGAATGTGGCTCTGAGTACCCGCATGACAGCCTCGCCCCAGAGGTTCATGCTCTCGGGATATCAGACCGCACGTGATCTTACTGCGCTGATCCGTTCCATGAGGGAGGGCAGCATCCCCGGGATAGCTGCCGGCGGGCGGACAGATTTTTTTGCCTACTCCATAGGAGCTCTGCTGATCCAGGTCATGATGCTCTCCGATACGGCACTGCTGCCTGATGACAGCCGCATCATGCTCTTCTGCGGCGGCAGCGCTTTCAGCATGATGAACGGAACCTCGAAGCTGATAATGGACAGCCGCGCTTTCGAGATGCTGCTCTCATTTTATATAGGCTGGCCTGAGAGTATCATGAATGGCGGGAGGAAACGACTTACCCGGTTAATGAATGATACCCCCGAGGGGAGAGCGTTCTTTGCCATGACCACGCTGCAGCGACTGGAAAATCTGCGGGGAAGACCATTCAACCGATATGATGGCAGGCTGAAAGCGGTGACGTTTGAATCGGATACTGTCATTCCTGCAAAGGCTGTTATGGAGACACTCAGCGGTGCAGATACTGAGGTATGGGATCCGGGATATCCGTGTACTCATGAGTCACCCTTCCCGGTTCTTGCCGGGGCCAATGAAATCAAAGTTGACCGGACCTTTGACCGGCTCTTTGATACCGCTGCGCGATTTTTTGCATGAAATGACTATTTTTGATACTTAACCGTATCAACAGAGTCTATGAAATCACTTTTGATTCCGCCATACCTCAGGGAGGGCGACCGTATTGAGATCATCAGCCCTGCCAGTCATATCGAAGAGGGCGTGGTACACAGTGCCGTACAGATGCTTGAGGAATCAGGCTTCCGTGTCACCCTGGGCAGCCATGTTTTTACCCGCAGCGGCCCATTTGCAGGAAATGAGGCAGAGCGGCTGCATGACATTCAACAGGCTACGGATGACCCGGATGTAAAGGCTGTTATCTGTTCACGCGGCGGTTATGGCATGTCAAGGATTGTTGACCGGATCGACTTCTCAGCTCTGAAAAAGCAGCCTAAGTGGTATGCGGGCTACAGCGATATCACTTCACTGCACATGTGGCTCAACCGGGTATGCGGCATTGCCTCGCTGCATGCCGAGATGCCGCTAAACTACTCCAATTCTGAATACCTTCCGGTATGCTATGACACCCTGGTAAAAGCACTGCGGGGCGAAGCTGAACCGGTACGCTGGCTGCCTCTGCATGAGGCCTCGCTTGAGGTCTCCGGCCACGTCACCGGTGGCAACATATCGCTGATATACAGCCTCAACGGAACACCTGCGCAGCCTGACACAGAGGGGGCAATCCTGTTCATAGAGGAAATAGGGGAGCGCTTCTATCATCTCGACAGGATGCTGGTAGCAATGAGGATGGCAGGAGTGCTGAGAAACCTGTCGGCACTGGTGGTAGGAGGTATGGAGAAGATAACGGAGGGGGAGCACGTGTTTAACCAGACCATTGAGGAGGTGGTGATGAATGTGGTGGCAGGGTATGATTATCCCGTTCTCTTCAACTTTCCGGCAGGACATATACCTGACAACAGGGCAATTTACCTGGGAAGGAATGCAAGGATCACACAGTCAGGCAGTGAAGCTGTCATGAGCTGGATCTGATCTGTGGCGGGCCGGCTCGATCTGATCCATGACGGGCCGGCTCGATCTGATTCGTAGCCGGATTGACTCAATCCGATCTTTGGCGGGCCGAGTCGATTTGATCCGCCACAGGCTGCAATGCTTTATGGCCTGCAGCCATTATTACTACTGCCTGCTGATCAGAACGCTGCCAGCAGCAGGTTGATATCCTGCGAAAGGATACCGAACTTCTGGCCCAGCACATCATTGGTGAGAATACCATTGTAGATATAGACACCGCTCCGTAGTCCGGGATTGAATCTGAGCATATGGGTAATGCTTCCTGCGTCAGCCATCTCCTGCATCAGTGGTCTGAAGACGTTGCTCAGTGCTATGGAGGCTGTCTTGGGCACCCGCGAAGGCAGGTTCCAGGCGGAGTAGTGTATCACTCCATGCTTCTCATAGATCGGGTCTTTTATCGCCCTCGGCTCAGCTGTCTCCACACAGCCGCCGGTGTCAACACTGAGATCGATGATAACCGAACCGCGCTTCATCCCCTGCACCATCTCCTCGGTGACGTAAAACCAGGGCATGAGTATATCTGATGAGAGGGCTCCTATGAGAACGTCAGCCGACTTGAGCGCCTTCTGCAGCACCTGCGGGTGAAATGTAGAGGTGTATATTCTCTGCCCCAGCAGGTTCTGAAAGTTACGGAGGCGATGCACCGATGCGTCAAACACTCTCACGATGGCTCCCAGCCCCAGCGCTGCCCGTGCGGCATACTCACCGGCCGTATTGGCGCCGATTATGATCACCTCCGTGGGTGTCACCCCGGTCACACCTCCGAGCATCACTCCCTTGCCCCCGGAGGCGGAGCTCAGATATTCGGATGCCAGGAGTACTGATGTAATGCCGCTGATCTCACTCATTGACTCAACCACCGGAAGCATCCCGTCGGTATCCTTTATCTTTTCGCTTGCCAGGGCCGTCACCCTCTTGCGCATGAGTGTCGAAAGAACATCCTCGTCCATGGTGGCGACATTCATGAATGAGATGACCGTCTGCCCGACTTTTAGCTGTGAGGCTTCATTCTGTTTGAAGGGAGTTATCTTGATTATAATGTCACACTCATATATCCTGGATGGAGTGTCAGCCACAATTGCCCCATTGTCGCTGTATTCCCTGTCGGTGAAACCGGCAGCCTGTCCGGCACCTCTCTCCATGAAGATCTCGTTGCCGGCATCGGTAAGAATCCTGATTGCTTCAGGGGTTAGTGGTATTCGTTTTTCATCATCATGAACATCACGGGGGAGACCAATCGACATCTGCTTCCTGCCCACAGCTTTTTCAATCTGCTCTTCCCTTGGCAGGAGAGCGCTTCTGGCCGGTTCATTCATCTGGCTTCGTTTTAAAAGGTTAAGAGTGAGGAAAAAACTTACCAGATCAAAATTAAGATTTTAATTGTACAGATGACAGAATGAAGAGGATAAATCAGAGACGGTTTCCTGCAAAGTTAACAGGGCGATTCTGTCCGATTCATTTTCAGCCCGCGATGATGATCATTGTGCAGAGGCCTCTCTTCTTTCACCTGCTGTGATAATTATTGCTCAGAGGCCTCTCTCCCCGGATCAATTGTCTCAATGATCCGGCTTCCGTCAGGGGTGACGGTGATTGAGACCCTCATGGTTTCCTGCGGCAGCAGCGGTTCGATGAGTTCAGGCCACTCCATGAAGCATGGTGCGGCGGAATCAAAATATTCCTCGATGCCGAAGTCGAGCACCTCGGTAATCTTCTTTATCCTGAAAAAGTCGAAATGATAAACAGGTGTACTGCCCGGCCTGCGATACTCGTTGACCAGTGTAAAGGTGGGACTGGTGACGGTGTCTGCCACGTCCATCTCATGGCACAGTGCCCTGATGAAAGTTGTCTTTCCGGAGCCCATCTCACCGTAAAAGGCAAAGAGTCTTTTCCCGGCTGTCTCCTTCAGGAAATGCCTTGCAGCATCATGCAGTCGGCTCTTGTCGGCAATAACGATTTTCATGCTGCAATAAAGGCAAATCAGAGCGGTTCCAGGGAGACCAGCGGCAGCAGCATCTCCTGCATCGAAATGCCGCCATGCTGGAATGAGTCGCGATAGTAGGCGACAACGCTGTTGTAGTTGTTCGGGTAGACCAGGAAGTCATTTGCGCAGGCGAAAATATACCTGGAGGTTATGTTCACCATGGGCAATCCTGCCTTTGCCGGTGCTGTGATCTCAAATACCTCGCGCGGGTTATAGTCGAGGTTCCTGCCCATCTTGTAACGCAGATTCATCGATGTCTGCCTGTCTCCCACCACTTTAAGCGGCCGCTGCACCCTGACCGATCCGTGGTCAGTGGTGAATACCACCCGTGCACCACGGGAGGAGACAAACCTCAGCAGTTCCATCAGCGGAGAGTGGATGAACCACGAGTGGGTCAGTGTGAGCCAGGAGGCCTCGTCAGCAGTCAGGTCACGTATGAGGTTGATCTCGGTCCGGGCATGGCTCAGCATGTCAACAAAGTTGTATACCAGCACGTTAAGGTCATTGCCCATAAGCTGTGCGATACGGTCGTTGACGCTTCTGCCCTCAGCGTCGGAATTGATCTTGTTATAGCTCCACCGGCAATTGATACCGGCTCTGAGCAGGTTCTTTGACAGGAGCTGCTCTTCGTGCAGGTTTTTGCCTTCATCCTCATGATCATCAATCCAGTATTCAGGCATCAGCTCCTCGATGGCAGCCGGCATCAGACCGGCAAAGAGGGCGTTGCGGGAATATTGTGTGGTGGTGGGGAGGATACTCAGGTAGAGCTCTTCGTCAACAATGCGCATCACCTTTCGCAGATCGCCTGCAATGGTCTGCCACTGGTCGAGGCGCATGTTGTCAATGATGATGAAAAAGAGCGGAGTCTCCCTGCTGATCATGGGAAAAATTCTCTTTGACAACACGGCTGGCGACATCAGGGGCCTGTCAGCCGCCCCGGCGGAAACCCACTTCATGTAGTTGCCGGAAATATATTTTGCGAAAGCCCTGTTGGCATCTGACTCCTGCATGCGAAGCACCTCGCGCATACCGGTATCCGGTGACCTGATCAGTTCTCCCTGCCAGAAGGTGAGCCGGCGGTAGAGCTCGCTCCACTGTTCAAAGGTGGAGGCTGACGAGATCATGTCAGCAATGCTGCTGAACTCTTCCCGGAAGACAGTAGTGGTCTGCCTTGCCACAATCTCCTCGATATTCAGTATACGCTTAAGAGTCAGCAGAATCTGCTGCGGCTTGACGGGCTTGATAAGGTAATCAGCTATCTGTGAGCCGATAGCGGCGTCCATGATATCCTCCTCCTCGCTCTTGGTGATCATGACAACGGGGATGGCAGGCCTTATGGCCTTTATCCGGCGCAGGGTCTCAATACCGCTGAGGCCAGGCATATGCTCATCAAGGAAGATGATGTCATAGGCCTTCTCCCTGACCATTGCAATTGCATCATTGCCTGAATGGCAGGTGTCAGTCTCAAAACCCTTTTCTTCGAGGTAAAGGATATATGACCTGAGAACTCCTATCTCATCATCTACCCAGAGAATTCGTATCTGTCTCATTTGCAGCTTTTCAGGTTACCGAAGGTTGGGATACGCTTTCGAGTGAAAGATAGCATATCTGTCGGTATTCTTGTCTTCCCGGAATTGCTGCAGGTTGTCGCGGCTGATAAGATATACCGTCAGGCCGGCGGTGGCTGCTTCCCTGACAACCTGTTCCGGGTTGAATGATCTGTACCATGCCACTGCATCGGCTGTTTTTTCAAACGGCCCGACGGTGATAAGAAGGTATCCGGCGTCTATGGCAGCTCCTTCGGTGCGATAGCTCCGGTCAGGGTACTGGTCAAGGTTGTGGTTGATGATGTCAAACACCATCTGGTTCATGTTTGCATTGGGATTGGAGGCAATGATTATGACATAATGCGGCTGCAGTGTGTCTGCAATGTAAATTTCCTCCGCAATGCGGGTATCTTCTGCTATCCTGATTTCCGGTTTCTCCTTGCGGAGGAAGTCGGTGATTTCAGCGGCTCTTTGCCCTTCAGGTGTTGTGGGAAATTTCGCCACCAGCGAGTCAAGTTTAGCCTTGTAAGCCAGCTCGCCCTCCAGGGCGCCTGTGGCAATGGCATCGAGAAGCATGAACTTAGGCAACAGTTCATCTTCGGGATAGAGTCTTTCAGCCTCGGTGCAGAGGCTGATTGCGTCGGCAAATCTCTCCTCGGCAAATGCCAGGTAAGCAGCGTCATAGCTTCGTGAAGCCCTGGCAACCATCTCCCTGTGCCTGTTGGTATAATCAGGATCAGAGAGGATGAGGGCATATTCCGAATCAGGATATGATGACAGCAGTTCAGCTCTGCGCCTTTCAGCCCTGGACGGGTCGCTTTTACTCAGCAGCCGGTATAGTTCGTAGAGAGCTTCTGCCCTGATGTCGTCATCAGTTCCTGTTCTGGCAGCCTCTTCAAGTGAGGTGGCTGCAGAGAGAGTGTCGTTGAGCCTTGATGCAAGTATCTTGCCCTCACCAAGGAGCGCCTCCGCGCTCCGTGTCACAGAGACTTTGAGGAGCGAGTCTGTGAGAGGCAGGTTACGGAGATAGTACTCCTTTGTCCGTTCCGGAGCCACTCCGGCGCTGTCAGTCTTTTCCCCGTTGTTCTCAGCGTCCTGTATTGTTCCGGGGGCGAATGCTGATCTGGTCTTGTTTGCCCTCCTCCAGTTATCCTCGAGTCTTCTGTCTCCCCAGCGGCGCCTGAATTCAGTACGTCCGAAGGTCAGAGCCGCCTGGTTGTAGAAATACCATCCTCCTTCGGCCGAAATAGCTCCGCGGTATCGCTGTTCATTCTCATAATACTGCCCCATATTGTACCTGTCTCTGCCGTCACCGGTTCGCCCGCTGGTCAGCTCCTCCTCCACTTTTCTTATCATGCCTGCAATCAGGGCATCTCGCTCGGCAGTGCTCATGGCGGCCACCCTGCGGAGGCTGTCTTCGGTTATCACCACGGTGTGGAAGCCGGCATATTCGCCAAGGTCAGAGGTCCTGCGGCTGATCATCTCATAGTTCGGAAAACGGTTGTCTATGAGGTATGAGGCGCTGTCATAGTAGTACCATGACTTCAGGTAATCAGGCTTCTGGTATAAGTGTCCGGCGATGGCAAGGTATGAACGTGCCTTCTGCCTGGTGTTGACAGTGCTGCTGGCTGCTGCCTGTGACCATAGCTTCAGGGCTTCGTCAATGTTGCCCCGGCGCTGTTCAAGCTCACCCAGGGCAAAGTATATCTGATCAAGATAATCCTTGTTCCTGGAGTCGCGAAGCATCTTACGCAGTGATTTGAAAAGATCGTCAGCGTCACCATGCGAAATATCTGTCACTCCTGCCAGGTTGATGCCTGCATTGAACTCCAGGTCATAGGGCGGATTCATTTTCATCACTTTGCTGAAGTAATGTGTTGAGAGGTCATTGTCACCGGCAGCCCTGCAGACCTGGGCAAGGAGATAGGTCAGACGCACCTTTGTCCTGTTGTTCACGGCGTACTCCGTGGCGGCGGTGAGAGGTTCAAGAGCCTCGTTATACTTCTTCTGCCTGAGAATGATATCTGCCCTGGTGGAGTAATACATTGCCTTCATCTGACGTGACAGACTCTCTGGACTGGCTGTGACCTCCTGCAGCACGCGCAGCGCTTCAGTATAATTTCCCTCCTCCGTCTGAATGCGGGCCATCCATATACCGGCTTCGGTGACAAGGTCACGGTCAGTGGCAATGCTCACGGCAAATGAGAGTGATGAGCGGGCTGCCATAAAATTCTTCAGGTAGAACTGCGCCTTGCCCATAAGCAGGTAGGAGTCATCAACCCATTCATTGAATTCCCTCCTGTTGTAAAACTCCTCACTCCTGGAGGATGCATTCCTCCGGTTCTTTTCTTCAGGCTTTGCGGTGATGGAGTGGAGCGCTATCACTTTGGAGGCTTTCTGAACAGCACGTTCCATGTCGGAATTTGCCATGCGGGCCGACTCCGCATCGGAGTATTCGAAAACGGGAAGGAGGTCACTGTAGTCATCGCGGTGCGACTCTCTCACCTTCTTCACACCGGCTTTGTAGGCTTCATTGCCGTTGAACCAGATATTGTACCTGGAGATCAGTGAATTGTAAAAACGGCTCGCACCGGTGTTCTTTTCAGCAGAACACCCGGCAAGAATCAGAGCGATAATGACCATTACCGCCGCAGTGTATTCCCTATGCCGTAATTTCAACAAAAATGGTTTATACTCTAATAACTGATGAGGCACTCTGAAAGTATCCAAAGTTAAGAAAAAGAGGCGGGAAAAAAGGTGCCAGACTACCGGGGGCGGCAGCATGCTTACTTCATCTCAACCCTCTTCGTCGGGGCAAGCTCCGCGTTGCGTATCTCCACCTGTTTCACCACCATATCGGCAAGGTTCCTGAAAGCAGTTCCTGTTGCGTTGTCTTCCAGCGCCGCCGGCCTGCCGGAGTCACCTCCGTCACAGATGCTCTCCACAATGGGTATCTGCCCCAGCAGCAGGGTGCCGCTCTCTGTGGCAAGCCTGCTGCCGCCTTCCCTGCCGAAGATGTAGTATCTCCTGCCGGGAAGCTCGGGAGTTTCAAAGTAGGACATGTTTTCAACGAGACCCAGTACAGGCACGTTGATTGCCTCGCTGCGGAACATCGCTATCCCCTTCCGCGCATCTGCCAGCGCCACCTCCTGGGGTGTGGTCACCACAATGGCTCCTGTGACAGGCACCTCCTGAACAAGTGTCAGGTGTATGTCACTCGTCCCGGGCGGCAGGTCGAAGATGAGATAATCAAGCTCTCCCCAGTCGCCCTGGCTGATAAGCTGCTTCAGGAAACTGCTGGCCATGGGCCCCCGCCAGATGACAGCATCAGAATCCCTGACGAAGAAACCTATGGAGAGGATTTTTACGCCATACTTTGACATCGGGACAATCATGTCTGTTCCGTTCTCACTCCGTATATCGGGACGGTATTCGCCGGCATCGAACATTCTCGGCACCGAGGGGCCGAAGATATCGGCGTCAAGAAGTCCGGTGGCATAACCTTCCCGAGCCAGCGCCACTGCCAGGTTCACGGCCACCGTTGACTTGCCAACACCACCCTTGCCTGAGGAGACTGCTATGATGTTCTTCACGTCAGGCAGCACGTCTCTCTTCGGCTCTGCCATTTTTTCAACCACTATCCTCGGTTTGACATCTATTGATGCGATGACTGCGTCAGGGCCGAGAGATTCCTTCAGAGCCCTCACGCAGCTGCTCCTGAGGGATGCAATGAACGGGTCATTTGATTTTTCCGGCACAAGCACCAGGGAGATTCCCTCTCCGGATTGTGTAATGTCACCCACCATTCCGAGGGTGACGATGTCAGTACCCTTCTCCGGGTGGTTGACCTTGCGAAGGGCGTTCAGAATATCTTCCTTTTTGTACATGTTATTTTGTTATGATTAATGATCTGGTCTGTAATGCTGAATCCTTTCCCTGGCGCTCTGCGGCTGCCGGGTCAGGCTCTGCGGGCAATATAAATTCTCCTCCTTTGGTTTGCAATGTCTTATGTTCTCCTGCCCTGCCACAGCTGCCGGGTCAGGCTCTGCAGGCAATTTGAATTCTTGTCATTAGGCCTGCGATACATTATGTTCTCCCTGGCTACGTCACTGCTCCCTGCTTCTTTCATTATCAACACAATCTGTCATCTATAGTTCAACAGAGGGATCCCAGAACCGCTCCCTGAATTCAACCACCCTGTCGTCTATCACCGTAAAGTTTTCATTCTCCAATAATTGCTGCATCGTTGATGAGTTGCCGAAGTGATGCTTACCGGTGAGAATACCGTTGCGGTTTACCACACGGTGTGCCGGGATATACCCGTTAGCGGTGTGCGATGAATTGAGGGCCCATCCCACCATTCTGGCGGAGCCCTCCACGCCCAGATATCTGGCAATGGCGCCGTATGACGTAATCCGGCCATAGGGCACCAGCTTCGTTACTTCGTACACACGCTCGAAGAAGCCTTTGTTATCACCCACCCGGGCTGACGATCTCTTTTTCATTTGGCAGTCTGAATGACAGATATGTTATCGGGATACCCTGGTTAAGGAAAATCTCTTCGTAATGTGTCCTGATTGAGAGCAGCGGATCACCCGGCATCTCCCGGTGAAGGTCGGTGACGGATGTGATTATTGCAAGGCCGTTTGCCTTTGCAAGCGCGAGTGTATAATCATACAGTTCACGGCAGTCGGTCTTCAGATGCACTATGCCCCCGTCTTTCAGGTATTGCCTGTACAGATTCAGGAAATGCGGGCCTGAAAGCCTCTTCTTTTCCCCTGCCCTCTTCATCCGGGGGTCAGGGAAGGTCAGCCATATTTCGTCTATTTCGCCGGGGGCGAAGAGCGAGCCTGTAAACTCTATGCGCGTACGGATGAATGTGGAATTAGGAAGACCCATGAGATGGGCATCCCTGGCGCCCCGCCACATACGCGCCCCCTTGATGTCTATGCCGATTATATTCTTCGCGGGGTAGAGGCCTGCAAGCCCCACAGTGTATTCTCCCCTGCCGCATCCGAGCTCCAGGGTAATGGGATTGCTGTTGCCGAACCATTCCGCGTGCCACTTTCCCTTAAGTTCGTGGTCACACCTGAACACCTCCTCAAAAGAGGGCTCGATAACACGGTCGAACCCTTTCATCTCCGCCCACCGGGCGTGTTTGTTCTTGCCCAAAATCCAGGTTATTTTGCTTTCCCGCCTGTCAGCGAAATCTTCATCCCCATGTCATAGACACCATTCAGGAGTGTGTCCCTCATACCGTGGATAACCCTGAAATGATATTCGCCCGGCTCAGGAAAATATACATTTGACTTGAAGGGGATGGTCAGTTCACGCAGGTCACCCGTCCCCCTGCCCAGCCACCTGCCTTTTTCATCGGTCACCATGGCCTGGATGGTGTCAGTTACAAACGTGCCTGAAGGGAAGGATGTAACAACAAAGAGGTAGATGTTCCGGTACGGGTAGTCGGTCGAGGTACGCAGTGACAACTGTATGTTGTATATCTTTAATGTGTCATCAATGGCACATGTGTATTTTGCCGGATCAAACATGCTCCATCTGCCTTTCTCCAGACTATAGTTCTCCGAGTATTGAATGCTCCGGTCGCATGCCATGGCAGCCACTGCAATCATCAGCACGGCTGCTATGATCTTACTTTTGCCTCCTTTCATTTTTCCTGTGATATGGTCTGTTTCTGCTCTTGCCTTCACGCGGACGGCTCTTTGACTCAAACCTGTCAAGCCCGCTGTTCTGCAGCAGCAGATCATTGCCTCTTTCCATGCGGTTGTTTGCCGGTTTGGCCAGCAGGGTGTCAGGCTTGATCCCTTTACGGTTCAGCCTGATTATCTCGCGTACCCGTGCCACAGGCACTGCCGTCATGTTGGCGGTAATCCGCGGATCAGTCGAATACCAGTAAATGCCGGCGTGCACCTCCATCTTTATGAAGTGGGCTGTGCCTCCGGCAAGTTCCAGGGGTATCTCCTTCGAGGGAAATTCCTTTTGCGCATCAATATAGCAGTCAAGCTCATAGTTCAGGCAGCACTTGAGTTTGCCACACTGCCCGGCAAGCTTCTGCGGATTGAGGGAGAGGTCCTGGTAGCGTGCATGTGATGTGGTCACCGAGATGAAATTCGTCACATAGGTTGAACAGCACAACTCCCTGCCACAGGTGCCAATACCTCCGATGCGCCCTGCCTCCTGCCGGGCACCTATCTGCCTCATCTCTATTCTTATATGAAACTCCTCGGCAAGGACCTTGATAAGCTGGCGGAAATCAACCCTCTCATCGGCAAGGTAGTAGAAGATGGCCTTTGTCTTGTCACCCTGGTACTCAACATCACCGATCTTCATATCCAGACCAAGATTTTCTGCAATCTTCCTCGAGCGAAGCATGGTGGAAACCTCAAGACTCTTTGCCTCCTCCCATTTCTGAAGGTCAACAGGCCTGGCCTTACGGTAGACCTTCTTCAGCTCATCGATGACAGGCCTTGTCTTCATCTTCTTAAGCTGCTGATTGACAAGAAAACCGGTCATTGACACATAACCGATATCATGTCCGGGTGAGGCCTCCACTGCAACAATGTCACCAACTTCCAGTTTCAGGTTGTTCACATTGCGGTAGAAACCCTTTCTTGTGTTCTTGAAGCGGACTTCAACCACCTCATTGTGGCGTTCGTCGAAGGGCAGGTCGGAAAGCCAGTTGTACTCATTCAGCTTGTTTGCCCCCCCGATTGCCTGTTTTATTTCATTCTTTGGCTGCTCTTCACCGGGCTGGGCCTGTATATCATCGTTTATCATAACATCTTGTTAACCGCTGGCGGAAGTAAAGATCAATTTCATCCTTTCCGTAAAGGTGAATACAAAATTAGGAATAAAAGAGCTATTGTCAAGTGATTCCTTTCAGTTACCTGATATGTCTCATGGTCTTCAGGGCCAGATCAAGGAAGATCATTTTGGCATTGCCGTTGCTCTCAACGTGGGCGTATGCAAGGTTGAACTCATGGTTAAAGGCAGCGATGTTCTTCTCGTTGATGAAGGGGTGGAATTTTTCAGAAAAGTCATCCTCGGCGCGGGTGAGGTAAACAAGACCGTTTTCATTACCGTTGTAATTTAGTATGAAATTTTCACGCATCATTCTCAGGGAATAGGAGAGAAAGCTCTTCTGTCTCTCCCTTCCCAGCGCTGCAGTCTCCTCTGACCAGTTCACAAGCGAGTGGATGTCACGGGTCCACGCCGTACGCATCAGTTTTTTGAACCGGTCAAGGTGTACCGTGGTGTTGTCATCTTCGCGGGCAAGTTCCATGGCCCTGACCATGTTGCCGTTCGCAATGGCGGCTGTCTCCGAGGCCCTGACATGATCCATGCCCATGGTCTTTACCAGGTATGCACTCAGTTCATCTGCTGGTATTGAAGGAATCCTGATGTGCTGGCATCGCGAGGTGATCGTCGGAAGCAGCCTGTCATCCTCTTCGGAAACAAGTATGAAGAGGGTGCGGGCAGGGGGCTCCTCTATCATCTTGAGAAGCTTGTTCGCCGTCTCGGCATTCATCTTTTCGGGAAGCCAGATGATCATTATCTTGAAGTCAGACTCAAATGCCTTGAGGCTGAGCTTTCGGATTATCTCCGCTGCTTCGGCCACGTATATCACGGCCTGTTCGTTGGCCACCTCCATCGCCTCTGTCCATGTGCTGAGCGAGAACCATGGTGACCGGAGCACCATTTCGCGCCATTGCGCGATATAGTTATCACTGACATACTCCATGTTTTGTTTCTTTTTAATGACCGGGAAGACAAAGTGGAGGTCAGGATGTATCAGCTTATCATACTTGACGCATGACGGGCAAACGCCGCAGGCATCTTCAGCGGTGCGCTTCTCGCAGCTGATATACCTTGCAAACGCCAGCGCCAGGGCGAACTTGCCGCTTCCCTCGGGACCATAAAAGAGCAGGGCATGACTGACGCGGTTCTCCGCCACGGAGCTCCGCAGCCTGTCAATCACTGCCTGCTGTCCCGGTATCTGTGAAAAGTTCATATTGCCTTTCGGATGACGAAGAGCAAATTTATACAAAAATCAGAAAATATCTGCCTTTCAGAGCGCCGCGGGTGAACTGTCATGGTCAGGCTCCTGCACGAAGATTCCCGTATTTAACAAATCACCGTGGTATTTGTTAAATAAAAAATAAATTGCCATTATTAACCCTCCTGCATGCGAGGAACGCTTCAACTTCTTATTTTTGCACAATACAAACGAACAGTTAATTTATAAGTATAAATTCTATGAAAACCATTGACAATTTTAGTTTTAAGGGCCTCAGGGCAATAGTACGTGTTGATTTCAATGTGCCCCTTGACAAAACCACAGGCGTGGTTACAGATGACACCCGCATACGCGGAGCTCTCAAGACGATAAGGAAGATTATCGCTGACGGCGGAAGTGTCATTCTCATGTCACACCTGGGCCGGCCGCAGGGAGTAATGGAGAAGTATTCCCTTAAACCAGTTCTCCCGGTTCTGGAGAAACACCTGGGGATGAAGGTTGCTTTTGCTCCTGACGCCCTTGGCGAAGAGGCCGCAGCGATGGCTGCCGCCCTCAAGCCGGGCGAAGTGATGATGCTCGAAAATGTCAGGTTCTATCCTGAGGAGGAGGGCAAACCGATACTCCCGGAAACCGCCACGGATGAGGAAAAGAAAACTGCAAAGGCAGCCCTGAAGGTGAAACAGAAGGAGATGGCTGAGAAGCTTTCGACCTATGCTGACATATATGTCAACGATGCGTTTGGCACGGCTCACAGGGCCCACGCTACCACCGCCGTTATAGCCGGCTTTTTCCCGGAAGATAAAAGGATGTTCGGCTTCCTTATAAACAGCGAGCTTGCTGCAATGGACAAGGTGCTGAAGAGCGCCGGCAAACCGTTCACTGCAGTTATGGGTGGTGCCAAGGTGTCAGACAAGATACTCATCATCGAGAACCTGCTTGACAGGGTCGATAACCTGATTATCGGCGGAGGCATGACATACACCTTCATAAAGGCTATGGGAGGAAACATAGGCAATTCCCTGTGTGAGGCCGACAAGCTTGATGTGGCAAAGGCGGTCATCGAAAAGGCAAAGACAAAAGGGGTCAGCCTGCTCCTCCCGGTTGACGGGATTAATGCCGATAAGTTTGATGCTGAGGCTAATACATATATTTCGGCAATTGATGATGTGAGGGACGGATGGATGGGCCTTGACATCGGACCGAAGAGCATTGAGCTTTTTGAAAAGGTGATTATGGATTCAAAAACCATCCTCTGGAACGGCCCGATGGGGGTGTTTGAGATGGCTAAGTTTGCCGCCGGAACCACAGCAATAGCAAAGGCAGTGGCAAAAGCCACCGAAAACGGAGCATTCTCACTGATAGGCGGGGGCGACTCTGTTGCAGCAATAAACAAGGCCGGCCTGGCCGACAAGGTGAGCTATGTCTCTACCGGCGGAGGCGCCATGCTGGAATATATGGAGGGCAAAAAGCTGCCGGGCATCACAGCAATCAGGGGTGAATAATGACCAGACGGGTCATACCGGTCGTGGCCCTGATGATGATGTTTGCAGGGTGCGGAGGCAACGACCAGAAAACCTCGGGAACAATCACTCTTTCGAGTGACCTGTACGATGGAGGGTCTTATTATTATGCCATGGGACTCTCCTTTGATGAGGCCGGCGAGGTGCCCACGCTTCCTGATCAGTACCGGGTTGATATAATACTGGGCGCTGGTCCGGTTGAAGGCGGGCCGGTGGTTGCATACCTTACGGCAAATACATACAAGCCCCCATTCGCCCTGGCGGGAACATATGATAGCGAGAGCCTGGCGAAGAGTGCCTTCAGCGAACTGAAGAGCGTGGGGAGTTATTCGTGGGTGGAATTTGCATCACCGCTTGCCGCCAACCAGATATGGGTGGTAAAGACACGCGACTCGAAATATGCCAAGCTCAGGATTATCAGCGTGATACTCAATACATCGGTCACTCCTGCAGCTGCCACCTGCACCCTTGAGTGGGTGTGGCAGCCTGACGGATCATCAACCTTCCCGGCGAAGTGATGGAATTCCCGGAAGAGATATTCAGGATCTCCGGCGCCAGCTCATTTGAAAAGCTGGCACTGGAGATCTTTCGCTTCCAGGCTGCCGGGTGCCCGGTCTACAGTGAATATATAAGCCTTCTCGGAATCAAACCGGAAGAGGTTGATTCAATCCTTTCAATCCCCTTCATGCCAATATCGTTCTTCAGGGATCATCTGGTCATGACCGGAGGAGGGGAAGCTGAACGGATTTTTCTGAGCAGCGGCACGACGGCGATTCGTGGCGACACCGGAGACATGAAGAATCAGGCAGACACAGAAGTGAGGAATCAATCCGGTGCTGTCAACCCCAAACGCAGCCGCCATGAGGTAAAAAGCCTTACCCTTTACAATGAAAGCCTGGAAAGAACATTCAGGATGTTTTACGGCGATCCTGGCGGGTATGCAATCACCGGGCTTTTACCATCATATCTTGAGAGGGAGGATTCGTCGCTCATATACATGGTTAACAGACTTATGCAGCTCTCGGGCAATGATGCCGGCGGTTTTTTCCCGGATGACCATACGGCTCTTCTGCAGACCATTGAAAAGGCCAGGGCAGCACGACTGAAAGTGCTGCTGATGGGAGTCACCTTTGCGTTGCTTGACCTGGCGGAAAAGCATCCGGTTGATCTCAGCGATGTCATCATTATGGAAACCGGCGGCATGAAGGGCCGGAGGCGTGAGATGATCAGGGAAGAGGTACATGAGATAATCAAGAAAGCCTTTGGTGTCAGCTCGGTACACTCGGAATACGGGATGACCGAACTGCTCAGTCAGGCTTATTCCCGGGGGGATGGGATATTCCGTACCCCGCCATGGATGAAGGTGCTGATACGTGACAGCCATGATCCGATGTCACACTCTTCAGAAGCCGGAGCGGCCGGAGGTATAAGCATCATTGACCTTGCCAACCTCTGGTCATGTTCATTCCTGGCAACTGACGATCTTGGCCGGATGCACCCGGGCGGACTCTTTGAGGTTCAGGGCAGGTTTGACGAGGCTGATATCAGGGGATGCAATTTACTGGTGAGTTGAAGTATTGGGTCAGGTGAGTTGAAACGATGGATCAGGTGAGTTGAAACGATGGATCAGGTGAGTTGAGGAAGTGCATCAGGAGGATTGCTCTCCGGCATTGCCCGTTTCCTTTTAAGGTTGACAATCTGGACTTAATCCTCAATCCTTGAAAAATTACCAGCTGTTTCTGACCACATTACCATAAAAAAAGTGCTCATGAATTGATCATGAGCACTGTTTCTAAAAAAAGGTTCCTCAGGTTTTTCCGGGGCTCAGATTCCCATTTTGGACCTGATATCTTCCGGGACAGCGTCCTTATGAACAAGGATAAAGACCGTCTTGGCCCTCACGTAGCTCTCAGACATGTTCAGGTAACCGCCATGAGGATTCCTGTCAGTGCCCCATGAGTTCTTCGTGATGTAATACTTCGTGCCGTTCTGGTCTTTTACAATACCGGTGACGTGCATCAGGTGGTCATCGGAGGTTACGTATGTTTCGTATCCGTTCTGACGGATTTCCTGGGTGACATTTATTTCAGGACCTGGTTTTTCAAACAATGCCTGGTTGGCGGCAGGGGCACCCTGAGCTGCCTCGAAACGGGCCCTGTCTGTGCCGGCTAACGATTCCACCCTTGCGAGGTCAGGGTTGATGGCAACGCCATTGGCATGAGAGAAGCCCCTCTCGCTTACATCGCCGTCCCAGGCAACAGTATAACCGTTGTTAAGTGCGTAGTCCATTATCTGGATCAGTTCGTCGAGGGGCACATTGTGAAACCGGTTCATCTCCCAGTTGTCAGGCACCTCAAGAAGTCCTTCGGTATAGAAGGGGAAGTGCGAAAAGGAGGTGATGTGAACATAATCATCCATGTTCAGTCCCAGACTGGCTGCAAATGTCTTCGGAGTGTAGCTCTGGCCCTTATAGGTAAAGGTGGCAGGCACTTCTCCCATGTAAATGTCGAGAACAGCGTTTGCCACTTCGTTCGACTCCTCGCTGAGGCGCCTCATTTTTACCGGAACAGTCGCAATGGCGTCTATGTAAGACTGTAATTCACTGTGGTTATGAAGCTGTGAATCATAGTTGATGCCGCTGTAAACCTCCTGCGGGACAATCCCGTTTTCTCTGAAAACGCGAAGCCATGAAGGAGACAGGCTGCCCTGACCCAGGTTTCCTTTTCCCCGGCGGAGATAATTGTCAAATAACCGGTTCTCGTAAGTTTTCCTTACCACGTACATCTCCGCGAGATCATATTCGCCCTTGCCCATCCTCAGGAGCTCCGACTCCATGAATGAAGTGGTTGCAAAGCACCAGCATGTGCCTGTGGCTGACTGGTTCTTCACCGGAGTGACGGGAAGGGAGACCACTGTGGTAAATTTATATCCCTCAGGCTCGGGAGCGGCCTGTTTCTTGCTCTTCTGGGCGTACATCGGCATGGCTGCAACAGCTATTGCCATGAGAATCAAAACTGTCTTTTTCATCATAGTATTATTTAGAATTTAAAGGTATGATGGAACCCGCATGACTGAAAATAATATACAGTTGTTTGTCTGTTTGATACATGTGGGTTTCATCTATGTCTGTTTTGGTTTGTTAATTTCAGTAATCCGGTATATTTTTCAAATGAATGCTCATAACTACCTGACTATCAGGATTGATCATCTTTTTAAATGAACACGCCAATTAATTGATTATGTGACTGTTAAATAAAAACTTGCCGGCCCGTTACATTTGGGACAAATCAAAAATATACAATAATATTCAAAAGGGAAATGTTTTAGAGCAGCAGCGCCGTGTGGAGGAAATCACATGGTGGGATAGTAGGCGCCCTCAATCTGGTCAATCTCATGACCATTCTCTCCGATTATTACAGATATGATATCAAACCTGGCCTCTTTGGTGATGCCGTAAGTATCTATGTAGTTGGAAGCTGCGAAGATGATTCTCCTCTGTTTGGGCACGTTTACAGCTTCGGAAGGGTGAACCTGATAACCTTCAAATCTTGTTTTTACTTCGGCGAATACGATGAAGGTGCTGTTTTCGGCTATAATGTCTATTTCAGTGCGTCCCGAATGCCAGTTCCGGTGGCGGATTGAATAGCCCTTCCCTTCCAGCCACGAAGCGGCTAGCTCTTCACCAATGGGTCCCAGTCCTTTGCGGTCACTCATATCATACTTGCCCTGGCGGGGGAGGAGAGCTTATTCAGGCTGCTCACGGATTGCTTTACGGAGAGGTCAGACTTCTATCAGCCTGTTCTTTATTGCGTAGAGGATCAGGCTGGCGGTGTTCTTGGAACCGGTTTTGGCCAGCAGGTTGGCCCGGTGCTTGTCTACCGTCCGCTTGCTGATGAACAGTTCCTCGGCAATCTCGTGGTTGGAGAGTCCTTCGCAGATCTTGAAAAGTATCTCCTTCTCGCGTCTCGACAGGTTTGAACTCTTCTCCTCCTGTTCCCTGTTCTTGATACGCCTGATGACATGATATAGCAGTTCCTGCGAGAAGTAGTTGCCTCCGCGGTGTACCGCGATAATTGCATCATGCACATCAGAGATGTCGGAATCCTTCAGAATGAATCCCTTCGCTCCGGCCTCAACCATTCTGTAATAATACTCCTCCTCACCGTACATTGACAGTGCAATAACGAATACCTCCGGGATCTGGCGGGAAATGCGCGATGTGGCTTCCACCCCGTCCATCTCAGGCATGTTGATATCCATAAGGACAATATCAGTGGGACAGTTTTCGAGCACCTTCAGCAGTTCGGTGCCGTTTGATGCCTCAGCTACCACCTCGAATTCGGGATAGCCGCCAAGTAGGATTTTCAGTCCGTTCCGGAAGAGCTGGTGGTCATCAGCAAGAGCTATTCTGATCTTTTCCATACAATGCTTAATGCCCTGCGGGCATGTTATTTTTTACAATGCTTTCCTCCCTCGGGGATATTACCTGTGTCATTCTTCTGTCATGTCTTACCCCTTCAGGGAATATTATCTATGCTATTTCTCTACACTGTTTCGCCCCTTCGGGGGAATATTATCTATATTATTCTTCTGCAATGCTTAATCCCGGGGACAAATCCTGCTACTGCCAACTTCCGGTTTCACTGGTCCACCTTTATCAGCGCGCTGGTTCCCTTGCCTCGCGAGCTTTCAATGACAAAGACCCCGTCGACAGATCTCACGCGGGTTTCTATGTTCGGAATACCCATTCCCACCGCCTCTTCCGATGACAGCTTTTCCATGTCAAATCCGCGGCCGTTGTCAAGATACTGCAAGGTAATTATTTTTTTGTGGCGGTGAAGATCTATTTCTATTCTGGAAGCGCCGGAGTGCTTCATGCCGTTGTTGATAAGCTCGCATGCCGCACGGTAAATAACCACCTCCTTATCAGTGTCAAACCGCTCCCCCTCCATGTTTGTCCGGAAGTCTATCACTACGCCCCGCATCATGTTCACCTTTGCCGCGAAGGCGCTGATGGCGCTTGCCACCCCCAGGTTAGTCAGCACATGAGGACTCATGTTGTTGGATATTTCCTTGATGGCATTCAGGGCTTCATTCACAATATGGTTCGTGTTCTGAAGAATCTCCTGTCCCACCGGATCGGTGACCCTGCTGTTGAGTGCTGAGAGAGACATTTTTACGGTAGAGAGCAGCGGACCCAGTCCGTCGTGCAAATCCTTTGCGAACCGCTTTTTTTCAGTCTCTTCCGTATTGATTACAGCATTAAGGAGCCTTCTGTCATATCTTGCCCTGTCAATTTCCGCACGTTTCAGTGAATAAAAGATCTCCCTGATAAGTACCACACCCGTAATTATCATCACCGAGATCAGCACGTTCATCCACTCATCAACCATCATCAGTTCAAACGAGGGTTTGCCCTGGAAATACTCAATGAGCTGGATGAGAGTGCGGACTGCCATCAGCACGAATGATGTGGAAAGAAGAATCCATGAGAGGCGGTAACGTGTTATCTTCATGAATCTTATGGCTATGCTTGCAGCAACTATCTGCAACACAACCGATATGAACAGGGCTACCAGGCGTACCATTGCAACAAAAATTTAATATATACAAAAGTATGAGTTTATTACCTTTGGGGCGTCAAAACCAGGAATGAAAACTTTCTATACAGGCCTCATCGCTCTTTACTCTGTCATGGCACGGGCAGCGATACCTTTCAGCGCCAAAGCCCGCAGATGGGTGAGAGGCAGGCGTGGATGGAGGGAACGGCTCAGTTCATTCAGCAGGGGAGAAGGGAAAGTGGCATGGGTTCACTGTGCATCACTCGGTGAGTTTGAACAGGGCAGGCCTGTTATTGAAAAGATAAGGAGGGAGCGTCCGGACTGGAAGATGGTTGTGACCTTTTTCTCTCCATCGGGGTACGAAGTGAGAAAGGATTACACAGGAGCTGACATGGTCATGTACCTTCCGACTGATCTGCCTGCCAATGTCAGGTTTTTTCTTGATCTCCTGAGACCTGACCTTGTGCTGTTTGTCAAGTATGAGTTCTGGTACAATTACCTTGGTGAGCTCAAGAGGAGAAATATCCTGACCTGTCTCGTCTCCGGAATATTCAGGCCTGACCAGTATTTCTTCAGGTGGTACGGCAGACCGGCAAGAGGAATGTTTTCGGTGTTCAACCGCATGTTCCTCCAGGATGAGCAGTCGGGCCGGCTTCTTGAAAGCATAGGATATCATAATTACAGTGTGACCGGTGACACCCGTTTCGACAGGGTCAGCCAGATTGCCGCTGCCGCGAAGGAGCTTCCGGTAATTGAAAAATTCCGGGGCGGAGAGTCACTTTTCGTTGCAGGCTCAAGCTGGGATGAAGATGAAGATATAATTGCCAGGTACATAAATGCAAACAGCGGCACAATGAAGTGGATCATCGCTCCGCATGAGATAGACGAGAGTCACCTGTGCCGTATAGAGAAGAGGCTTGCCCCCAAAAGCGTCCGCTATTCGCGATACGACGATGAGGCCGGAGATTGCCGGGTAATGATTATTGACAACATCGGCATGCTCTCATCGGTCTACCGGTATGCATCCATTGCCGCCGTGGGCGGAGGGTTCGGAAGGGGGATACACAACATTCTCGAGCCTGCATGCTGGGGCATACCGGTGCTCTTCGGCCCGAACCACCTGAAGTTCCGTGAGGCAGTGCAGCTGAAGGAGCGGGGCGGGGCCGTCTCATTCAATAATTTTGAGACATTTGCAACAATTGTTGAAAAGTATCTCTCGGATCCGGCGGCGATTGAGACAGCCGGAAATGCCAGTGCTGCATATATAGCTGAAAACAAGGGCTCTACAGATAAAGTATATAAAGAAATTTTTGAAGGCCAGGCCGCTGAAAACTTGTTGAAAAAGTGATAAAAAGTTGTTTATAATTCCCAAATGCCATTTCTGACTTATTATGCTCATAACTGTAATTTAACCCTTCACCCAATGAGAACCGAAACTTGACCCGAACCAATTGAAATTCAATACATTTAACAGAATACAACAACAACCATAACTTATTCAACTATGCGAAAACTAAAAATTACACTCATGCTGTTGTCCCTGATTATAGGGTCAGCCACCCTTATGGGTCAGGTGACAACCTCGTCTCTCACCGGTACAATATCCGATGAGAATGGTGATCCGATGGCAGGAGCTACTATTGTAGCCACCCACGTGCCATCAGGTACCGTCTATGGTGCAATTGCCAACAGTGTGGGTCTCTATTCGATCCAGGGCATGCGCCCGGGCGGCCCTTATACGGTCAATGTAACTTTCATCGGCTACAAAACCCAGAGTTACACAGAGATTACCCTGTTGCTCGGGGAAAACACAATCATGAACTCAACCATGGTACCAACCACCACCGAGATGACGGAGATTACCGTGGTTGGTTACGCCACATCAAAATTCAGTACCACGAAAACAGGTGCGGTGACGAATATCTCAAATACACAGATAGCTAATCTGCCAACAGTTAGCCGCAGTATTATGGATGTTACCCGCCTTTCACCCTACGGAGGGAATGGTATGAGCTTTGTCGGCTCTGATGGCCGTACCGCAAACTTTACAGTGGATGGTGCGAATTTCAACAACAACTTCGGTTTGAGTTCTGCCCTGCCCGGTGGAGGCAGCCCGATCTCTCTTGAGTCTATCGAAGAATTGCAGGTTGTAATTGCTCCATATGATGTCAGGCAGACTAACTTTATTGGTGGTGGTGTAAACGCTATTACCAAATCAGGTACAAATACCTTTAAAGGCAGTCTCTATACTTTTCACAGGAATGAAAACATGCGCGGTGATGCTGTCTATGGTAACCCAATAGCAGGTGCGCGCAATATTGACCGCAATACAACCTATGGTTTTACTTTTGGCGGGCCACTTATCAAAAACAAACTGTTCTTGTTTGCAAACGGTGAAATGGCTAAAACACCAACCGTTGTCAACCGTTGGAGAGCTTCAACGGACGGTGTTGCCGATCCCGACAACTATATTTCCCGCACAACAATAAACGATCTCAGAACGGTTTCTGATTATGTTAAAAGCAAGTATGGTTATGATACGGGATCATTTACCGACTTCCCTGCTGATGAAAACAACTACAAGCTTCTTGTGCGTCTTGACTGGAATATGACAGACAAGCATCGTGTGGCCCTGCGTTATAATTACACGAAAAACCTTTACTGGAGCTCTCCGAATGCTTCATCAATGGACGGAGGCACCCGTATGTCTGAGGCAAGAATGTCACAGGCCTCAATGTCGTATGCAAACTCGATGTATTCAATGAACAATCTTGTTCATTCATTCTCCCTTGACCTGAACAGCCGGTTGTCAGATAACTTATCAAACCAGTTCCTGGCAACATTCTCAAAACTTGACGATGTCCGCGGATCTACTTCAAATGAATTCCCCTTCATTGATATTCTGAAAGACGGACAAGCCTATCTCTCTCTGGGATATGAACTCTTTACATGGAACAATGCTGTTCACAACAACGTCTGGAATATCAAGGACGAGCTGACATACTATTCAGGCAATCATAAAATTATCGGAGGAATAGCTTACGAATACAAGATGGCAGATAATGCCTATATGCGTAACGGTACAGGATACTATCGCTACAGGAGTCTTGACGACTTCCTGAACGAAGGAACACCTGAAATTGTAAACCTGACTTATGGTTATGATGGAGAGAGCAATCCTGCAGCCCGCATAAGAACAAACAAAATTGGAATTTACGGGCAGGATGACTGGAGCGTTACCCCGAATTTCAAACTTTCGTACGGACTTCGTATCGACGGACTTTTCTTCAATAATGATGATTTGATGACAAACAAGGCCATTTATGACCTGAATTATTCCGATCGTCATATTGATACAGGGAAATGGCCCACAGCTAATCTCATTGTTTCTCCCCGCGTAGGTTTTGTGTGGGATGCATATGGCGACAAGAGCCTGAAGCTTCGTGGAGGCACCGGTCTTTTCGCGGGTAATTTGCCGCTTGTATTCTTTACCAATATGCCTACCAACGGTGGAATGGTACAGTATCAGGCACAGATAAATGCAGCGAATGCAGCAAAAAGAGGTTTCTCAATGGATGAATTTGCCGGCGGTCTAGTAACTGATGCAAGCGGACAAGCTACTACTGCCGCACTTTATAACAGGTTAATATCATTGGGATATCCTTCAACTATTTCTCCTGAAGATGGGACAGTTCCCTCTGCTGTCAATGGTGTGGATCCAAATTTCAAAATGCCCCAGGTATGGAAAACATCACTTGCCGTTGATTATGCATTCAAGACATCCTTCCCGCTCTCTGTAACGCTGGAAGGAATCTTCAACAAAACCATCAACGGTGTTTCCATTTCTGACTGGAGTATTCCAGATGTTGGTGGTTTCGCCCGTTTCAACGGCGTTGACAATCGTCCGGTTTATCCTGCCGGTTATCGTACCAAAACAAAAGCCTTTGTGCTGGAAAACACGAAACTCGGTTATGGCTGGTCAGGTAACATTACTATCAATGCTCAGCCGGCAGAATGGCTTAATGTGATGGCTGCCTATGCACACACGGTAGCCAAAGATGTTACCGGGATGCCCGGATCAGCTGCAGAATCTGCATTTACATACGTACCCACCGTGGAAGGCCCCAACTTCATCAGATTGCACAATTCACAGTACAACACACCTGATCGTCTGGTGGCTTCGCTCACTGCACATGACAACAGCGGCAATCACTTCAGCCTTATCTATGAATCATGGCTTGGTGGAGCAAACTACTCATTCATGATGCTTAACGACATCAACAGTGACGGTTACAACTACGATGTAATCTATGTTCCCACCGACGCTGAGGTGCAGAGCAATCAATTCAGGTTTGTTTCGGCAGATGACAAAACCCGCTTTATGGACTATGTTCATGCCAATAGTTATCTGAAAAATCGTCAGGGGAAATATGCAGAACCCTACAGCGTCTACTCTCCCTGGGTTCATCGCATTGACTTTGGATACAAACATGATTTTGTCTTTAATGCAAACAATACCAAACATACGCTGCAGCTTAGCCTTGATCTCAAAAACGTGCTGAACCTGTTCAACTCTGAGTGGGGCGTCGCCAAATATCTGAATCCGGCAATCGGTTCGGAAGCTCGTATCCTCAAATTTGAAGGTGTGGATGCTGAAGGTGTGGCTACATTCTCAACACCCTCTGCTATCAATGGTGATACCAAAACATTCACACCAAGCCACTCATTGGGTCAGTGCTGGTATGCTTTGATCGGTGTCAAATATATTTTCAACTAATTAAAGTACAGGCAATATGAAATTGAAATACTTTTTTCCATTAATCATCGCGGCAGTTGCCTTTATGGCAAGCTGTGACGATGAATTCTCTGTGACGTTGCTTGATGAAATCCAGGTATCGTCGTCTTATGTGTCTATCCCGGTAGAGGGTGGCTCTTCATCCATTACCGTAACAGCTACTGAGAGCTGGACAGTAGTGAACAATTTATCATGGCTGACTATCTCTTCAGCCTCCGGCAGTGCAGGTGAATCAACACTTTCGTTTTCAGCTTCAGCTACCCTGGATGGCCGTACCGGAGAGGTGAAACTTCAATGTGGAGACAAAACCCAGAGAATAATCGTTATCCAGGGCGTGCCAGTAGTTGCAACTGCCACCTGTGCGGAAGTAATTGCCGGACCAAACGACAAGACCTATAAGGTAACCGGGGTTTGTACGGCAATAACCAACACCACCTACGGCAACTGGTATTTACAGGATGCAACAGGGACTATTTATATCTATGGTACTCTTGATGCGAAGGGTGGTACGAAGAACTTTCTAAGCTGGGGACTTGAAGTGGGTGATGAAGTAACTGTTCAGGGACCAAAAACAACCTACGGCACAACGGTGGAACTGGTAGATGTAACAGTTCTCAAAATCAACAAATCACTTGTGAAGGTTGATTCGGTGGAAAACGCAACGCTTCCGATCGAAGGTGGTGAGTTTATTGCATACCTTACCTGCAAAGGACAAGGCGTATCGGTAGAAATTCCTGAAGATGCCGAGTCATGGTTGTCAATTTCCTCCATCCAGTCGGAAGGAACCTCTGTTGTTGTGAAATTCAAAGCCGCTCCCAATGAAGGAGGAGACCGCTCAACCACAATCACATTCTATACCACTGACGGTACAAAAGACTACTCTTCACAAACAAAACTTTCCCAGACAGGAGCGATTATAAAGGCCTCTATTGCCGAGTTTCTTGCGGCTCCAGTTGGTGATGTTCAGTACCGCCTGGCAGGTGTGATAACCAATATTGCCAATCCCACACGTGGCAATTTAACCCTGAGAGATTTCTCAGGCGAGGTGTTTGTGTATGGTATACAGGATTTCAGTACCAAAGATTTGAAAGTGGGTGACATCATCACAATTGTCGGAAAACGTGCCGAGTATAATGGAAACCCACAGGTTGGCTCTTCTGTATTGGAAAGCTCGATTCCGGTAACACCGGCAACCATCGCAGAGGTGCTGGCCAAGCCAGACGATCCCAATACATACTTTATGGTAACCGGCGAAATCATATCGATTGCCAGTACCGAATGGGGTAATCTTACCTTGAAAGATGGCGATAGTGAAATCTATTCGTATGGCTGCTATCCGGGTTATGGCGCAACCGGCGATGCCAGAAAAAACCTGTTGGTGGACAAAGGTATTAAAGTGGGAGACCAGCTGACGGTTATTGCACCGAAGACCACTTATCAAGGAACCCCACAGCTTTCACGTAGTATTTATTTCAGCCACACAAGTGCGAAGTAAGTAATGTGACACGCAGCATAAGTTGCGTGAGAGATAATAAGAGGAGCTGCCTCATAGCGGGGCAGCTCTTTTTTTCAGGCTGGTATAGATCCCTCTACCCTTTTGTAAGAGCTGCTTCATAGCGGAGCAGCTCTCTTTTTTCAGACTTGATATAGATTCTTCCACCCTTTTATGGGGGCTGTCTCAAAGCGGGGCAACTCTCTTATTATCAGCATGTCAGGCGTGGCAGACGGAGGGAGGTCGGGTTGGCGGGCAAGAAGAGTGTTTTGTAAGAGACAGAGAGATGGTATCAACAAAGTTCATAAAAGTTAATATGTATGTTAATAAAAGAGAACTTTTATCCTTGACTGCTCTGACCCGCTTGCCTATTTTAGCAAAACCCGTTCATATTTACGGAAGGTAGACTAACTAACTTATTTTCAAACTTTAATTTTTTTTACGATCAATGGGAGATTCAATTGTCCATTCGGCTACCGTCGCCTCTAATGAAAAGGAAATGGTAAGGAAAGAGGAGAAGAAAATCAAAAAGGAAGAGCCGGTGATGGGTAAACCCAGCAAAACTCAGGGTGAAACGTCAAAAAAGACTTTCACCTATGATGAGGCTTTGGAGGCTACCCGTCAGTACTTCGGCGGTGACGACCTGGCAGCCAAGGTATGGACAAGCAAGTATGCTCTTAAAGACTCATTCGGCAACCTATATGAAAAGACACCTGATGACATGCACAGGCGTCTTGCTTCCGAGGTTCACCGGATTGAGATGAAATATCCCAACCCTGTTTCGTTTGAGGCTATTTATGAAGCATTCAAGGATTTCAGGTACATCCTTCCGCAGGGCAGCCCCATGACCGGTATAGGCAATGATTTCCAGATTGCCTCACTCTCAAACTGTTTCGTGATTGGCAACAAGGGTGACTCTGACTCATACGGGGGCATCATGAAGATTGACCAGGAGCAGGTTCAGCTGATGAAGCGCCGCGGCGGTGTGGGTCATGACCTCTCGCACATCCGCCCGAAAGGCTCACCGGTGCTTAACAGCGCCCTCACCTCTACAGGAGTGGTACCCTTCATGGAGCGCTATTCAAACTCCACCCGCGAAGTGGCCCAGGATGGCCGCCGCGGAGCGCTGATGCTCTCCATCTCAATCAAGCACCCTGACGCCGGGAGCTTCATAGATGCCAAGCTCGAAGCCGGAAAGGTCACCGGCGCAAACGTCTCGGTGAAGATTACCGATGAATTCATGCAGGCGGTGATTGACGGAAAGAGTTTCCGCCAGCAATACCCCATCAATTCGGATGATCCAAAGTATGTCAAGGATATAGATGCCCGCAAGCTCTGGAACAAAATTGTCCACAATGCATGGAAATCAGCCGAACCGGGAGTGCTCTTCTGGGATACCATAAAGAAAGAAAGCGTACCCGACTGCTATGCTGACCTGGGTTATGAGACTGTATCAACCAACCCGTGCGGCGAGATACCTCTTTGTCCGTATGACAGCTGCAGGCTCATTGCAATTAACCTCTTCAGCTATGTGAAGGACCCCTTCACACCGAAGGCAAGTTTCGACTATGATCTCTTCCGCAGGCATGTGCATCTCTCACAACGCATAATGGATGATATCATCGACCTCGAGCAGGAGAAGATTGATGCTATTATTGAGAAGATAAAAGCTGACCCGGAGGACGATGAGCTCAAGAGGGTGGAGCAGAAAATGTGGGAAAATATCAGGCACAAAACCGGTGAAGGCCGGCGTACCGGCATCGGCATCACGGCCGAGGGCGACATGCTTGCTGCACTGGGTCTCCGTTACGGGAGTGATGAGGCAACGGAATTCTCGGTGAATGTACACCGTACCCTGGCAATCGAGGCCTACAGGTCGTCAACCAAAATGGCAACTGAAAGAGGGGCATTCCCCATCTACAACGCTGAAAGGGAAAAGAATAATCCCTTTATCAACCGCATGCGTAAAGCAGACCCGGAGATGGTTGCCGAAATGGAAAAATCCGGCAGGCGCAACATCGCACTGCTGACCATAGCTCCTACAGGTTCAACCAGCCTTTTGAGCCAGACAACCTCGGGCATTGAACCGGTGTTCATGCCCTTCTACAAGCGTCGCCGCAAGGTTAACCCAAGTGACAAGGACGTGAAGGTGACCTTCATTGATGAGGTGGGAGACCACTGGGAGGAGTTTACCGTATTCCACCATAAGTTCATTGACTGGATGAAGGTGAACGGCTACAACTATGATGAGGTGAAGGATATGTCAGAAGCACGGATAAATGACATTGTCGCTGCCTCTCCCTATTATAAGGCAACAGCAAATGATGTAGACTGGGTTGCAAAGGTGCGGATGCAGGGAGCCATACAGAAATGGGTTGACCACTCTATAAGCGTCACCATCAACCTTCCCTCAGGGGTGAAGGAAGATCTGGTATCTGAACTCTATCTGACAGCCTGGAAGGAGGGTTGCAAGGGAGCAACCGTCTACCGTGACGGATCCAGGGCAGGTGTGCTTGTCTCCAACAGCAGGGAGGAGAAGAAGAGCAACTGGTCGCCTTTAAGACCCAAGGTGCTCGAGGCCGATGTCATCCGCTTCCAGAACAACGAGGAAAAATGGATTGCTTTTGTCGGTATCAAGGACCACGTACCATACGAAATATTCACCGGTCTCCAGGATGATGAGATGTTCCCCATTCCCAAAAGTATTATCAAGGGTAAGATCATCAAGAACAAGGATGATGCGGGCAATACGCGGTACGACTTCCAGTACACGGACAAATACGGTTATAAGAACACTCTTGGCGGCCTGTCACACATGTTCAAGCCGGAATTCTGGAACTATGCCCGCCTGATATCGGGTGTACTCCGCTACGGGATGCCGGTGAGTGACGTGGTTGACCTCGTCTCGTCGATGAAGCTTGACAGCGAATCAATCAACACATGGAAGAACGGTGTTGAGCGTTCGCTCAAGCGTTATATCCCGAATGGCACGAAGGCAAAGGGCAAGTGCGAAAACTGCGGCTCAACCTCACTTGTCTACCAGGAGGGTTGCCTGATATGCACTGACTGCGGAACCTCGAAGTGCAACTGAGCACTTATTAAGCATCATATCACATTTAAGGAAGAGTGTCTCAAAATATAAATGGGGCACTCTTTTTTTTGGTAATGTGGTTAAAAAGAGCTGGTGATTTTCAGGGAGTAAGGACAATCATCAGCGGCCGGTGGTCAGAGATGACCACTTCATAATCGGGGTAGCAGGTACTGGCCTTTATAACCATTGTGGTATCGATGGATTCGAACAGTTCATCAGTCACCAGTATATGGTCTATATGGCTTGGCCACGACGGATAGGACCACCATAGTTTGCTTCCCAGGGCGATTTCCATATCGGCAAACCTGTATGATGAATCATCATTGATGAAGTTAAGGAAGGGGTTTACAGTTGCTGAACCGGATGCAATCTCATCATTGTAATCGCCCAGCATCACGACGGCGTCATCAGGTCTTTGCTGGTCAAGGTATTCCTTCAGCTTTTCCGATGCTGAGCGGCGGCGGTTTTCGTTATCCTCGCCCTCGCAGCACTTCAGGTGGAGGTTGATAAGGATTATTTCCCTTCCTGATTTCCTGTGCCTGACCATTATCTCCATCGGAGGGCGGGGGAAGGCATAGCGGTCACCTTCGAAAAGGGTCCGCAGCGAACCGGCTACTGTTTCCAGTTCACTTACCCTGATCAGGTATGCCAGGTTCCATTCTGCATTGTTTATCGGATAGAAGACTCCGCTCCATCCCGGCATCAGTTCCACGAGCCTGTTGAATTCAGTTTCGGAGGCAACCTCCTGGAGTGCCACCACATCAGGGTCCATGGCCTCTAACAGGTCTGCCAGTGTTGTGATGCTTAAATATCCTTCTTTCGGGAATCCCTGAACGTTGAAGGATACGATGTCCAGGGTGTTATCCGTGCCGGGGATAACGCAGGCGGCAAAGGGGTTGCTGTCATCGGGTAACGGAGGATCCTGTATCCTGCGGCAGGAAATTACAACGGTCAGTGCAGCAAGGGTGACCAGTAATATCAGTTTATGAAAATGATTTCCCAACATACCCTGTAAAGTTGGCAATTTTTAATTCATCAGGCAATAGCAGTCATGGGCGACAGGGAAAAAAAGCTGTCCCAATGCGGAAAACAGGAAGAAATGAAGAGTCATCCCCCAAAAAATGACACCCTCTTCCAGAACGGAAGTCCGCAGGCGGAAGTCGACAACCGGTATTCAGGAGCCTGCAGTCTGCAGTCGGTATCCTGTAGCCTGCAACCGGCAGTCAGCAACCTGCACTTCCGGATATGAAGTACCGGGGCAGCAATAATGATCATCAGCCAATCATGGGGATAGCTGAATTCTGGAGTGACTGGTTGATCTCCTCCGGTGTGGCCTCATGATCGGGAAGGTTACCTTCGAAGAACTTTTCATAGGCGGTGATGTCAAAATGACCGTGACCGCTGAGGTTGAAGAGAATAGTCTTCGAAACTCCTTCCAGGTCAGCTCTCCTTGCTTCATCAAGGGCTCCGGCGATGGCATAGGATGATTCGGGAGCGGGGAGGATTCCTTCTGCGCGGGCAAACAGAATAGCACCCTCGAAACACTCGCGCTGAAACTTGGCCTTCGCCTCAATGAACCCATCTTTCCGAAGCTGGCTTACCAGTACCCCGGCGCCATGATAGCGCAGTCCGCCGGCATGAATTTTATCAGGCATGAAATTGTGGCCGAGGGTGTACATCGGCAGCAGCGGCGTCATGCCCGACTGGTCACCAAAGTCATAGGTGAATTCGCCTTTGGTCAGCTTGGGGCATGATGCCGGCTCTACTGCCACCAGCCTTGTTTTTTTACCGTTGATAAGGTTCTCCCTGAGGAAAGGAAAGGCAATCCCTGAAAAATTGGAACCTCCACCGAAGCAGCCGATAACCACATCAGGATAGTCTCCTGCCTTTTCAAGCTGTATCATCGCCTCCTGGCCAATGATTGTCTGGTGAAGGATGACATGGTTAAGCACGCTGCCCAGTGCATACTTTGTATAGGGGTCCTGTGTTGCTATCTCCATGGCTTCGGAGATTGCTATTCCCAGGCTTCCGGGAGAATCCGGATCTTTATCGAGTATCTTCCTGCCAGCGGTAGTCATGGTGCTGGGTGAGGGTACCACCCTGGCGTTGTAGGCGTTCATCATCAGTTTGCGCCCCGGTTTATGGTTATAGCTTACTCTGACCATGAAGACCAGCAGCTCGAGTCCGAAGTGGTTGCAGGCGAAGCTCATGGCACTACCCCACTGTCCGGCACCGGTCTCGGTGGTGATGCGGCGCACACCCTCCTGCTTGTTGTAGTATGCCTGCGGGATGGCAGTGTTGGCCTTGTGTGAGCCTGAATAGTTGCCACCCTCATACTTGTAATAGATTCTGCTCCTTGTCCCCAGCGCCTTCTCAAGGCTACGGGCCCGGAACAGTGGCGACGGGCGGTAGGTGTGGTAAAGGTGGGCTACCTCATCAGGGATATCAATATATCTCCCGGTTGATACTTCCTGCCTTATCAGTTCCATGGGGAAGATAAGCGACAGCTCTTCCGGGCCAACCGGTTTACCCGTGGCAGGATTAAGCGGCGGCATCGGTTTGTTGGGCATGTCTGCCATGATGTTATACCATTGACGGGGCATTTCATTTTCAGTCAGCAGAATCTTTGTCATCTTTTCCATTGTCATTGTTTGTTTAAGGGAGTTATAAAAACAAGAAGCACGCTGTGATCAGCGTGCCTCTTTGTACAATTATCCTGTTCGGGTTACATAATGGCGTGATTCACAGCTTCATTCTATGAGCTGCACCAGCGCCAGTTGTTTAACCTCATTGTCTTCATCAATGCAAACATAATGATTGTTTCCGTTTGTAACCTGGTCAGGAGTGATTTTTTAAAACATATCCCTGAAAAAACTTTCAACCCTGTTTATGATCTCTTCCAGTTGCCGGATAAAACCCGTGGGTTGAGGTTCGCTTCCCGGTTTTCCGGGAAGCTTTCAGGCATTATGATTTATTTAATAATACCAAGTTCTTTACCAACCTTTATGAATGCAGTTATGGCCTTGTCAAGGTGTTCTGTCTCGTGGGCCGCCGAAAGCTGTACCCTGATGCGTGCCTCACCTTTCGGCACCACCGGATAATAGAAGCCGATGACATAGATACCCTCCCTGAGGAGTCTGGCAGCCATCTCCTGTGACAGTTTGGCGTCATAGAGCATCACGGCGCAGATGGCTGACTCTGTCGGTTTGATATCAAAGCCTGCCTTCATCATCTTCTCCATGAAGTATTTGGTGTTGAAGTGCAGCTTGTCCTGCAGCTCGTTGGTCTCTGTCATCATCTCTACCATCTTTATTCCTGCTGCTGCCACCAGCGGGGGAATGGAGTTGGAGAAGAGGTATGGCCTGGACCGCTGACGGAGCATATCAATGATCTCCTTTTTGCCGGTTGTGAATCCTCCTATCGCACCGCCAAAGGCTTTGCCAAGGGTGCCGGTGATAATCTCTATTTTCCCCTTGAGATTATAGAGTTCCGTGACTCCACGGCCTGTTTCTCCAACCACACCTGCTGAGTGAGATTCGTCTACCATGATCATGGCATTGTATTTATTGGCCAGCTCATATATCCTGTCAAGCGGCGCCACATTGCCGTCCATTGAAAAGACGCCGTCAGTGACTATAAGCCTGAAGCGCTGTGCCTGTGCCTCTTTCAGCTTCTCCTCAAGGTCATTCATGTCAGCGTTGGCATAACGGTAGCGCTGTGCCTTGCAGAGCCTGACACCGTCAATGATTGAAGCATGATTGAGTGAGTCACTGATTATGGCATCGTCACTGGTGAGCAGCGGTTCAAACACTCCGCCGTTGGCATCGAAGCAGGAGGCATAGAGGATAGTATCCTCTGTTCCGAAGAAGTGTGCAAGCTTCTGTTCCAGCTCCTTGTGAAGATCACCCGTACCACAGATGAAACGGACCGATGACATGCCGTAACCGTGAGTGTCAAGTGCCTGCCTGGCTGCCTCAACAAGCTTTTTGTTTGCCGAGAGGCCAAGGTAGTTGTTGGCACAGAAATTAAGCACCTTCTGCCCTGTATTCAGGGTTATCTCCGCCCCCTGGGGCGAGACAATGATTCTTTCGTCCTTGTAAAGACCAGCCTCTTTGATAGCACTGAGCTCACCGGTCAGAAATTCCTGAAAATTTGTGTACATGGATATGTGATTATTGATTAACTATGTGAATGGTTATTAGACGAGCAAATATATCAACTTTGTTTCATAGGCCCTATTTTATCCGGATAACAATGAGATGATTTTTATCAGAACAAGTTACCGAAAAAATCATGAAGTTTGTGTGCCTGTTCTGATGATCAGACATGAACAGAAAACCATAACTCATACAGATAAGAATGAAGAACATACTGGTAACCGGCTCGGTAGGTCAGATAGGATCTGAGCTTACCCTGGAACTGAGAAGGCGGTACGGCAACGGCAACGTGATAGCAGGCATTAACAGGACCCAGCCCACCGGAGCGCTGGCCGAAACTGGTCCTTTTATGAAGGTTGACGCCACCAACAGGGAGGAGCTTGCCGCCGCAGTGAAAAAATATAACATTGACACCATCTACCACCTTGCAGCCGTACTCTCTGCCGTGGGAGAAAAGAACCCCGGGCTGGCATGGAACATAGGGGTCAACGGGCTCTATAATGTACTTGAGGTAGCCCGTGAGTTCAACTGCGCAGTTTTCTTCCCAAGTTCCATCGGAGCCTTCGGGCCTACCACCCCCCTTGACAATACCCCGCAGGATACCATTCAGAGGCCAACTTCAATGTACGGCATCACAAAGGTAACCGGCGAGATGCTGTGTGATTATTACCATCTTCGCTTTGGCGTTGACACAAGGGGTGTCAGGTTTCCCGGCATCATCTCAAACGTTACTCTCCCGGGCGGAGGAACCACTGACTACGCCGTGGAAATTTATTATGAGGCAGTGAAACATCAGAGGTTTACCTGTCCCCTCTCAAAGGGAACCTTCCTTGATATGATGTACATGCCTGATGCAATTAATGCCGCCGTCAACATCATGGAGGCAGATCCTTCCAGACTGAAGCACAGAAATGCATTCAATGTCAGCTCTATGAGCTTTGATCCCGAGATCATTGCAGCTGAGATCAGAAAACATATCCCCGGCTTCATCATGGAATATGATGTTGACCCCATAAAGCAGAAGATTGCTGACTCATGGCCAAACTACATGGATGATTCTGCAGCCCGTGAGGAGTGGGGATGGAACCCGGTTTACAACCTTGAGTCGATGACCAGGGACATGCTTGCGGTGATAACCGAAAAGCACAGAAAAGGGCTGATCTGATCAGAAACAATGGTTTATCGTTCAGGAGGCTGTCATCCGCGACAGCCTCTTTTTTAATTTTATATCTTTATCGCCGGCAATTAACCAGCAGACCATAATGACGAAAAAAAACATTCGCGTACGCTTTGCCCCTAGTCCTACCGGACCTCTCCATATAGGAGGCGTGCGCACGGCACTTTATAACTATCTCTTTGCAAGGCATCATGGCGGGACCTTCATCCTCCGGATAGAAGACACCGACCAGGCACGCTACGTTGACGGGGCGGAGGAGTATATAATGGACTCACTGGAGTGGGTTGGCATAAAGGTCGATGAGGGTGTTCGCGAAGGCGGCCCCTTCGCACCCTACAGGCAGAGCGAAAGAAAGGATATCTACCACCACTATGCCGGTGAGCTTCTCAGAAGCGGTGACGCCTACTACTCTTTTGACACTCCTGAAGAGCTTGAGAGGCTCAGGCAGGAATATGAATCACGCGGTGAGACGTTCAACTATGGCTGCACCACCAGGATGAGCATGTGCAATTCCCTTACCCTCCCTGCAGCGGAGACAGAACGACGCATCGCCTCAGGGGAGAATTATGTGGTAAGATACCGTATGCCTGAAAATGAGGACATTCACTTCAATGACCTGATCAGGGGTGACATCGTGGTCAACAGCTCCACGCTCGATGACAAGGTGCTGTACAAGTCTGATGGTATGCCAACCTATCACCTTGCCAACATCGTTGATGATCATCTGATGGAGATCTCGCACGTGATCAGGGGCGAGGAGTGGCTTCCGTCGCTGCCGCTGCACGTGATGCTTTACCGCAGCTTCGGCTGGGAAGCTCCCCTCTTCGCGCACCTGCCGCTGTTGCTCAAGCCTACAGGCAAGGGTAAGCTGAGCAAGCGTGACGGCGACAAAATGGGGTTCCCGGTATTTCCACTCTACTGGCCATACGGCGAAACGGCTACCGGATACCGTGAGGAGGGCTACTTCCCTGAAGCATTTGTCAACATGCTCGCCCTCCTGGGATGGAATCCGGGAACAGAACAGGAGATATTCTCGATGGATGAGCTGATTGCAGCCTTCACCATTGACAGGGTCGGAAAGTCAGGTTCGCGCTTTGACCCTGACAAGGCGAAGTGGTTCAATGCCCGTTATCTCCAGATGAAAAGCAATGAGGAACTTGCTGGCCTCTTCATGCCTCTGGTGAATCAGAAGGGGTTCAGCCCTGACCGGGCTATTCTCGTCAGGATAGTATCACTGGTGAAGGAGAGAGTCGGGTTTGTAAAGGATCTATGGAATGAGTCGGATTTCTTCTTCGTGGCTCCGGAGAGCTATGATCCCGAGGTTATCAGGAAGCGCTGGAATGCTGACTCGCCGGGGCAGATGAGCGAGCTTCGCGCGAAGGTTGCGGAAGTACAGCCATTCGCACCGGAGGTGCTGGAGCCGAGCGTGAAGGAGTGGATTGACTCGAAGGGATACAAGACAGGGGCGATACTCAATCTCTTCAGGCTGCTGCTGGTGGGTGCTTCCAGGGGCCCGCACCTTTTTGATATTGCTGCACTGATAGGAAGGGAGGAGACGCTGCGACGGCTTGATGACGGCATCAGGCGGCTTTCACAATAAACCTGATGAAACCCCGCGGGGAGATAAGATATATTGACTTTCACACCCATTCACAGGGGGGCGGAAGTGACGCCATTGCTGTCAGGAACCTGATGGCAGGTGATGAGGTGCCTGCGGATTTTCCCGCAAACACACTCTTTTCTGCAGGCATCCATCCGTGGCAGCTGACCGGTGACAATGCCGAAGAGTTACAGACAGAGTTGCTGTTAACTGCAGCGCATCCCCATGTGGTGATGATTGGAGAGGCCGGGTTTGACCGGCTTCGTGGGGCGCAGGGAGAGGTGCAATACCGTGTTTTTCTTTTCCAGGCACACATAGCCGCTGAGATGGGGAAGCCGATGGTAATCCATTGCGTTAAGGGGTGGAATGAACTGAGGCGTGCGCGCAGGGAGGTCAAACCCGGCCGGCCATGGGTCATACACGGATTCCGGGGTAGCGGCAGACTGGCAGCATCACTGGCAGGGGAGGGATTCTGGTTTTCACTGGGAGCAAAGGGATTGACAACTGAAGTGCTTCAGTCGGTTCACCATGAAAAACTGCTTCTTGAGACTGATGAATCAGGTCAGTCAATAGCTGAGGTGTACCGCCTCTTTGAAGCTGCCACGGGGTATGACGGGCAGAAGGCGGAAAGCCTGATACGGAATAATTTCAGATTATTAATGAATTACAGCCTGTAATGGAAGGTTGGCTTGCACGCACGGAGATGCTGCTGGGCCCTGAGGCACTGAAGAGACTGAAGGAGTCGCATGTGCTGGTGGCAGGGCTGGGAGGTGTGGGATCATGGGCCGCAGAGATGATCTGCAGGGCGGGGACAGGCGCAATGACAATCATTGATGGCGATGTGGTTACGGCAGCAAACAGGAACAGGCAGCTGCCGGCGCTTACATCTACCACGGGCAGAAAGAAAGCCGATGTTATGGGAGAGAGGCTGCTTGACATCAACCCCGGCCTGCAGCTCCGGATTATTGACGAGTTTATTCGTGACCAGAGGATGGTTGACATTCTGGAAGCAGAGAAATATGACTTTGTGGTTGACGCCATAGACACCCTCTCGCCCAAGGTTTTCCTCATATATCATTCCTTGAGACTGAAGCTGAGGGTGGTAAGCTCCATGGGTGCCGGAGGCAGATTTGATCCAACGGCCATAAGGGTGTCTGATATCTCTGAAACGAATTTCTGCAACCTGGCACGCATGCTTCGCAAGAAGCTGCACAAGCTGGGTGTGTATGAGGGGTTCACTGCTGTTTACAGCCCGGAGGTAGTTGACAAGAGTCTCATTGTCAGGGGCTCTGACGAGAGCAACAAGGCATCCTCTGTAGGAACCATCTCATATATGCCCGCTGCGTTCGGCATTGCCTGTGCCTCGGTGGTCATCAGGGAACTCGCCGGTGTAACCGGGAAAGATTAAACGGCTCTCCGTATCAAGTCATCGGCTGATACGGGGATATCATTTGGTAACCGGGGCAGATCAGACTGATCTCCGTCCGGCCACGGGAAACATCCTATTCTTCCATTACTGCCTTTACCTGCGGTGTGTCCATGCCCGGGGGAGGACTGAGCCTCATATTCATGATCAGGGTGTCAGCTTCAAAGGTGAAGTTAAACATGATACTGTGAGGGCTCTCGATATACCTGGCAGTCAATCCGAGGGTGCTGTCGTCTTTCCATTCGTAAGCTGCTGCAATCCGATGTGAAGTGAACCCGAGCGGCCGGCTGAGGAGGCTTGGTCCTGGAAATCCGGTCTCAGATTCGATCCATCTGCCTCTCCCGAAAGCTATTGAAGCTTCCTCTCCATTCATCTCCAGTGAGAGGTGGCATGTGTCACTGCTGAAGCGGAAGTTGAAATATCCCTGGCTGCCATGATCACTTATTATTTTGAAACTCTTGCCTGAGATTGCGGAAGCAAGCGGCGAGTCCGGTTTTTCTACAGGAACCGGCAGTGCAAGGTTCGCAAACCGCTCCTTCAGCACTGTCAGCGTCTCTTTATCCTCTTGCAGCGGGCCCTCTTTCATGGCAGGAAGAATATAATCCCATACCAGGTTAATCTCATCCTGCAAGTCAGGTGATTCACATGTGATGGCTACAACGGCATCCTTTTCAGGCATTACAATAATATATTGCCCGAAGGCTCCGTCAGCTCTGTAGGCGTTGTTGCGGCAGCGCCAGAACTGGTAGCAGTATCCCTGCTTCCAGTCGCTCATTGCCTTTTCTTCGGGCAGCTCGCCCGGCGCCTGGTCAATCTTGAAGGTGGTGGCTTCCTCAATCCATGCTGCCGGGATTATCTGCTTACCGTTCCACATCCCTTTCTGAAGATACAGAAGGCCGAATTTGGCCATGTCCTCAGTTTTCACCCTCAGTCCCCATCCGCCGGAGGTGATTCCGCCGGGACTCTCTTCCCAGTCATATCCCTCAATTCCCAGTGGCTCAAAGAGACGTGGCCGGAGATAATCGGCTATCTTCTCACCTGTTACCTTCTGTACGATTGCCGAGAGCATGAATGTGGCCATTGAGTTATAAAGGAACTCCGTACCCGGCTCTTTAAGCACCGGCGTGGCCAGGAATTCCTTCACCCAGTCACCGGATGAGGTAGAGATTCTCCCTGTAGGATCGGGTACCTGTCCGGCCGACATTGTCAGCAGGTCCTTTACCGTCATCCGGGCCAGGAAGGGAGAGACGGTATCAGGCAACTGGTCCGGAAAGAATGATATCACAGTGTCATCAACACTCAGCAGTTTTTCCGTAACGGCAAATCCCACTGCCGTGGAAGTGAAGCTCTTGCTGGTGGAGTACATGGTATGCCTCAGTTCACGGCTGTAGGGGGCCCACCACCCCTCGGCAACAACCTTGCCGTGGCGGATGATCATTATACTGTGAAATTCATGCCTGCCTGCAGCGACAGAATCAAGAAAGGTTATCAGTTCTGCTGATGCCACTCCTTCAGCCTCAGGGGTGCTTCGGGGCAGTGACGTGGATACCGGCGCTCTGTTTTTACAGCTGCCTGACAGTATCAGAAGAACAAAGAGGAAACTGATGGTAATAACTCTCGGTGTTTTCATGGAACTGTGATTATAGTTAATAGTTTGGTATATTTTAAAATGGCAATATGGTCAAAAATAGTTATTCATAATCACCTCATTATCAGAGTTGATCATCTTTCCTGAAATGAGCACTCAAATTAATTGCCAATATTTTTGGCAGCAAAAACCAACCGCCCCGTTATATGGCAACAGAGGTTTGGATACCAATATCCAAAAGTATAACAATAATCCGGTTCCCGGCAACCTTACTGCCTGCTTCCCTGCGGGGACACTTCCTCCTTTTTCTTTTCAGTCACCTCCTTTGCGGTGAAGCCAAGCTTTTCAATTGATCTCTTCAGTGTTTCCGGAGAGGTCTTGTCCTTCTGGTACTGCACGGTGACCTCTTTTGTTTCGAGATCGCATTTCACGTCCTTTACGCCCTTTTCAAAGGGGATGTTCTTCATGATTGTGTTGACACAGTTCTCACAATCGATGCTTGTCTCGAACCTGACCGTTGAGAGATTCTTTTTGTTCTTCACCTGGGCGCTGAGAGTGAGTGAGGAGAAGAGGAAGAGAAGAGCTGCTGTGATTAAAAGATTGGTTTTCATTATAATATAATTTTGATTTTTAAGGTATGATGGAACCAGCATGACTGAAAATTCTACAAACAGGTGTTTTTGAATTTGGTACATGTGGGCTCCATCGTGTTGTTTTTTTGATTGTTATTAATTCTGCGGTCTGTCAAGTGCGAATCTGAAGCCGGCAAATAATTTCCGGCCGTGCACCGGACCGTAGATCATTGAACCGTCATAATATGGGCCAAATGGATCATTGGCTGCGATTATCGCATCATGCTGCCTTGACCCGGTGATGTTCTCGGCGCCGATATAGACGCTCCATTTTCTGAAATACTTCGTTATCTGGGCATTCAATACCGGGTAGGCGCTGAAATGATCAGCTCTCCGGTAAGGCTCCGGATTTGCCATAGTGGAAGGTATCCTGCCGGGACCGTTGTACTGCAGTGTGCAGTCAACCTGCCACTTCCTCATGCGTGTTGTGTATGAGGCGGTGAGAAGTCCCTTGTAGCGTGAGGCAAGAGGCTTCTCGCGAAGCTCACCTCCGATAGTCTGTTTGACATCGTTCCAGCGCCATGCGGCTGTGATATCCAGCCCTGTCACCGGTTCTATCTGCGCTTCAAGCTGGTAAACATTCGAGTATGATTTTCCGTCGAGGTTGTAGAATGATACCCTGTCAATATCGGAGTCGAGATCAATCACTATCTGCTTTACGAAGCTGGTACGGTAGGCTTCGCCGGTAACCCTGAGTTCCCGTTTGCCGATATGGAGATACCCTGTCATGTTGATGCCCGCGTTCCATGCCTCTTCGATGTCAAGATTGTCTGCTATTACCATCTGCCTGCTGCTTGAGAGGAAGTACATGTTTTCAGCAAGGACGTGGACTGTACGATAACCTTTTCCTGCTGAAGCCCTGAGGGTTATATGGGGTGTGATTTCATATCTCAGGTGAAGGCGGGGGGTGAACTGTGCACCGTGGTTACGGTAGAAGTCGTACCTCACTCCGGCCAGTAGTGTCACTTTTGCAGAATCAGTGTAAGTGTACTGCATGAATACTCCCGGCACTGATTCCACTGTTTCCGAATTGATGTTGGTTGTGATATGTCCGGTCAGCGGCCTGTATATGCCCTGCAGCTCGTCATAATGGTCGAAGCGGTAGCTGACGCCTGCGTCAACAGTGTGTTTCTCCCCCGGGAAGTACTGGTAGAGAAGGTTGGTGTAGTAGCTCTTCTGGGTTGCATCGTACTTGTTGTATCCCAGCCAGGCGTTCATCTCATGGAAGGCGAAACTCTGGATCCAGCCCAACGACATATTGTCATCAGGGCCGAACATGCCGCCCAGCTTGGTGAAGGCTTCAGCCCTCTCTGTGGCCATGTTTATCCCGTAGCCGCTGTCCCAGGTGTTTGGAGAGTTGCGGTTATAGTCAAACTGGCCGCCGATTCTCTCCTCATTCATGTACTTGATGCCTGTGCGGAAGGTGAGATTATCGCTGAGGTAGTCCCACCGGTTCATGAAACTGTATTGCCTGACGTCGGGCTCATCGCGGAATCCGTCTTTGTTATGGTCGCTGGCGCCTGACTGTGTTTCGCCGTGACCAAGCAGCATCGTGCTCCAGTATGGATTAAGCCTGAGTGAAGCATTGGCATTGCTTTCTATCTTGCCTGCATCACTCACGAATCCATTGACAAACAGTATCTCACTTGTTACCGGTTTCTTGTATTCGACGTTAATCTGCCCGGTGATAGACTCATTTCCGTTTCGCACCGAGGAGGTGCCTTTGGAGACCTGTATTGATTCCATCCACGGGCCGGGGATGTAGCTCAGTCCATAAGCCGCTCCCAGCCCGTACATTGACGGGATATTCTCAGTAAGTATCTGAACGTATGAGCCGGCAAGGCCAAGAAGCTGTATCTGTTTCGCACCGGTGGCGGCATCAGCATAGTTGACATCAACGGAGGCGTTTGTGACAAAACTTTCCGAGAGGTTGCAGCATGCCGCTTTGCATAGCTCCGCGCCGGTGATGTTTACTGTGGCAATGGTGGCCTTGCGGTCAATGTGGGTACCCGTGGCCCGGCCAATTACCCTGATCTCATCAAGCATGCTGCTTTCCTCAAGGATGATCTCAATGTAATCAGTGTCCGGATCAACCACAACGGTGTCAGTTGTATAACCTACGAAACTGGCTACAAGCAGATTGTGATCCTTTACTTTTTTGATGGTAAAGTAGCCGGCTGCATTGGCGGAAGCGCCGACGGTTGTTCCGGCCCAGACTACGTTTGCACCGGGAAGGCCTTCTCCGTCAGGCGCATCGTCATTGCCGGCAACCATGACCTTTCCCTCCAGACGACCCTGGGCCACAACGAAGGCAGGGATGAGAAGAATAGTTATCAGTATTGTTAAATGCTTCATCATAATCTTGATTTTAAAGGTATGAGGAACCCACATGACTGATGATCATATAAGCAGGTGTCTGTCTGTTTGAAACATGTGGGTTTCATAGGGAATATTTTGAAAATTAATTAAATGGCATCTGTGCAGTGGTTTTTGAAAACCATCACGCATGCAGCGTCAACAACAAAGGCCGGGTAAGGGAGTCATCCTTTCCGGTGTCAGTTGTTTCCCTATGAAAGCATCAGGAGCGGATACAGCAGAGCATTGTAGTCAGGTCGCGTCCGCAGTGAAACGGCTGCTCTTCTGAAAAATGATTGTAATTATTGGTTTGATATTCTTCCATGACAGCAATGATCGTTGCTGCAAGGAAGTAAGGAAGAATCTCATTCTGTGCCTCTGTACGCACCAGTTCATCCGTCACAATCCTCTCTGCCTCGTGTGTGCAGCAGTCATCTGACAGTACCATGTCACCGGTGCTGTGGCGGTGTTGTACGTCACAATCATCATGACTGCAGCAGGTTGCTTTCCGGTCACCGAAGCACTTGTTCCCGACCGGGTCACCGCAGAGGGAGGCGATTGTCTCGTTGGTCCCGCAGTGGAGACAGGTATGATGAATAAGGGTAAAACCGAAGCTGCCTGAAAGAATGAGTGTAATCAGGAAGACGGAGATGAATGGCGATATGATGCGTATCTTTCTCACTGGCCCAAATATAACAACATTTATAAACAAATATTATGACGAGAATTTCTGAGGCAGGCTTATGACCTGCCTCAGAGATGAACAGTAAGCCAAAAGAAAAAGGGCGCCCTTTTGAGGCACCCTCTGCAAATATCGAATGCAAAACTTTCCTATTTGAGTGGAGGAATAACCAGAACCTGCCCGGGATAGATCAGATCAGGATCCTTGAGCATGGGTTTGTTGGCTTCGAAGATGATCGGGTATTTCCTGGCGTCACCATAAACCTCCTTGGCGATCTTTGAGAGGTAATCACCTTTCTTGACCGTGTAGAACTGTTTCTCCGGCTCGGGAGGAGCAACAGGTTCGGGTGTTATGACCAGGAGATGATCTTCAACCACCGAGATGCCTTCAACGTTACCTGCGGTAACGATAATCTTGTTCTTGTTCTGGTGGGTGTCAACAGATCCGGTAAGAATCACCTTCTCGTCATCAACATCAACCTTGACCTTGCTTACGTCAAAACCAAATTTTTTGATATGCCCGGTGATCAGATTTGCCTTTTCCTCTTCGCGCTTCTCTTCTGATTTGAAGATCTTTGCACCTGCATTCTTGATAAATGAAATAAGTCCCATAATCCTGTTTTTAATTAAACTACTTCAAAGGTAATTTTTACATTAACACGGTATTCTGTGATCTTGTCCTTGTTTACCACAGCGCTCTGGTCCTGTACATATACAGAACGTATTTCCCGGACTGTTTTTGCTGCCATCTTCACGGCAGAGGCTGTTGCATCCTCCCAGCTGACCGGTGATGATGCAAGAACCTCGATAACTTTAAGTACTGCCATAGTCATTCTTTTTAAAAGGTTAATATTTAATATGTTGACAATTCCGTCTGATTTGGACGGTAAGTTTCGTAAGTTAATTAAAATAATCGGGTTTAATGAATCACGGAGTGGTAAATCAAAGTCACCGTTAAACTGAATATCTCCTGCCTTTTTGTATATTTGATATCAGTTAACCTGTTTGTATTAACAAACCAAAAACCTGAAAGAGTATGGGAATAGTAAAGGAATTCAAGGAGTTTGCCGTGAAGGGCAACATGCTTGACATGGCTGTTGGTATCATTATCGGCGGAGCATTCGGAAAGATTATCACATCACTTGTAAATGACGTTCTTATGCCGCCACTGGGCTTGCTGTTGGGAAAGGTGGACTTCAGCAGCCTTAAAGCAATACTTCAGAAAGGCTCCGATGCCGTGATGGACGGAGCTGTAGTCGTACAGCCTGCAGTCAGCGAAGTGTCAATCAACTATGGGATATTCCTCAACAATATCATTGACTTTCTGATTGTGGCGCTTTGTATCTTCTTCGTGATAAAAGGAATGAACACCCTGAAGAAGAAGGAAGAGGCAGCTCCTGAAACTCCTCCTCCACCGAGTGAAGAGGCAGTTCTTCTGAAGGAGATACGTGACCTGCTGAAAAAATAGTTAGTGGTACAATAATTGCTGTCAATAATTGTTTGCATATTTGCAGGCGATTTAACTATGGCAAGAATAAGGATATTTTTCTGGTGGCACAGGTTCTTTCCTGACAGGGGTTAGAGCGGCTCACCGCAATAGACCTGGAACAGAGGCTGCATTCGCAAGAGTGCGGCCTTTTCTGCAGTTGGCTGTCTGCCGTCAGCAGCAGGCAGTCATCTCAGTGAACAGCAGTCATTAAAGCATTGATATAAAAAAACCGACCCTTGACGGGTCGGTCTCATTACACCGGAAAAACCATTAAACAGAACCTTATCGTGAGATATTACCTGACGTAAAAAACGTATTCGTAGGGCATTCCATTTTCGCGTAACCACCTGCGAAGTGCCTTGGCAATTTTTCTTTTCCGGAGCAGTACAATACCTATTTCTTCTGCTGTTATCTGATAGTACGTTTTCATCTTTTCCGTGGTTGAATTCTATACTAATATACGATCGAAAAGAGCTTTTGTCCAGTCTCTTTTGACGGACAATGGACAGGTATTGACCAACAGGTCTTCTGTCATGATAACTGGTTTTGATCGATTGTTCTCTTGGGGCAGGGGTGAAGGAAAACACAGCGGACCCTGTCCGCGCCCCGGCGCGCACCTCGGCCCGAAACCTGGCCCCGGGAATCACTTAATTATATGCCAATGTCAGTTCTGTGTCTGCGCCTATTCACCGATAATCTTGATGTACCTGCCTGCCTGCACCGTCTCATTAAGCTCTATGTTGTTGAGGAGAGAAAGCTCTTCCATCATGTTCTGGGGCATGTTGAAGGAGCTGAGTACGCTGGCCATGGTCCCTGTACGCTGGACCTTTCTGACATGAATTCTTTTCGGCTTGACATTGATCTTTGACTGGTCAGTGAGCTGTGCGAAGGTCTTCATCGATGCTTCCATTGTGGGGGCATAGCTTTCGAAGTCAGCTTCGGTGGAGACACCATGGAATACATATATCAATGATCCATACTGAACGAAATAGGTGAGGACGACATTTGTTCCCGTTGCTCCGGTCGACTGGTCCTGAACCGGCTGTTTGGCAAGGGTGACGATAGCCTGCAGTCCGTTGACACTCTTTTTCTCGCTGCGCTGCAGCTGGAGCCCGTACATTGCCATCGTGGTGTCAACAGCTGACTGAAGGGTTTTCTGGTTGGAGAGGGTGAAGAGCATCAGTGCCTTTCCGTCAGAAGGCTGAATGGTTACCTGGGTAGGTGCATTTGTCAGTTGCCATCCGGCAGGGAATGAGAACCTGAACCTGAGTTCGGGGTGATAGAAGATGTTGTCGATAGTGTATCCCTGCTTCGGGTCCTCGCCATAGACCATCCCGTCAATCATCTGGAGATATGAATCTGCATTCACCTTGTAGGAGGGAAGCTGCAGTTTGTCCTGCCATGCTTTGGTGTTCCTGAGCACAGCATTGTACCTGTCACCCGGATCAGGGTGGGTTGACAGGAACGTGGGAACCCCGCCTTCAGCTTCAGAGAGGTTCATTCTGATGAGCACCTTGTAGAAATCGGCCATTTTGGTACCGTCATATCCCATTTTTGTGGCATATTCTGATCCGAGGGCGTCAGCTTCACGTTCATCCTCGCGGCTGAAGCTCAGGAAGAGTAGCCCAAGACCCTGCATTGCCTGCTCGGCATAGTTGGCAAACTTTGGCGAGGCTACCATTCCGCCTATCAGAATAAGCGTTCCCAACTGCTGCTTGGTTTGCTGGCTGACTGAGTGGCGGGCGGCAATGTGGCCCATCTCATGGCCGAGAACACCAATGAATTCAGCTTCGTTATTGAGATTTGCCATTATACCTCTGGTAAGGTATATGTAACCTCCTGGAACCGCAAAAGCGTTTACCACCGGCGAGTCAACCACTTTGACATGATATTGGAGGTTCGGCCGGTGTGAAATCTTTCCCATCTCTGTCCCCTTTGCCTGTACCCACGACTGAAGTGCCGGATTATTGTATTCACCGAAACTGGCAAGTACCTGTGGGTCATATGATAACCCAAGCTGAATCTCCTGTGCTTCTGACATAAGCATAATCTGCTTCCTGCCGGTAACCGGGTTGACTGCGCAGGATATAACCGTAATCACTGCTGTGCTGATAAGCGCTGCATAGATAAGTGCACTTTTTGTTTTCATCATATCAGGTAAATGGTTTCTTTGCAAGGATTTGGTTCATCGCCATAAACATGGCTGCAATCTTTCAAATCTAGATATTAATTATACAAAAACAAAAGCCGTGCCTCTCCGGCACGGCTCAAATTTAAGCCATATTAAAACTATTCAGCCTGTTATTTTTTGGTAAGTACGAAATTCTGAACAGTTTTATTACCTGCGATGACATTTATGCCGTCATAACGGACCGTATCATAGCCTTCTCTGGTTGCTGAAACTGACCATATGCCGGTTGGCACACCGATAATCGCATAAAAGCCCCGGGTATCAGTGAATGTTGTGGCAGTAACGGTATCCTGCTCAATCCAGACACTTGCCCCGCTTATCTCCGTTCCTTCAGTATCAGTAACCACTCCTCTTATACAACCAGCCTTCGCCATATTGGCTGCCCTTACCACAGGCTTGAAGATAAAGCCGTTATTGTGAGCGGGGTTACCCCTGAGGATAAATGACCTGGAGAGGTCTATATCAAGCAGGATTTCCTCAAGGCTTCCCTCAGCCACTTCAAGAACCGGGCGAAGGAAAACCTTAATTCCTGACTGGCTGCCACCTGGTACTTTCAAGCGGTGAATTAATTCGGAGTCTTTCAGCTTCAGGCCGGCTTCGTAAATGTAGAGGCGCACCATATCATACCTCCCGGCCGGAATCTCCATATCAAGGAGTGTTTCGGTAACACCATTCCTGAGATCGATCAGGTCAAGGGTCACGGTATCTTCCGAAAGTGTGATAAACTCACATGCGTCGCTGATGCCGTCACATTCTTCTCTCAGCTCTACTTTTGTGATGGTCACAAGTGCTGATTCGATACTGTTGATGTCAAACGGGGCGTCAGTAACCTTCAGAATCACTCGTCCTGTTCCATCTCCGTTCCTTATTTCGTTGCATGCTCCTGAGATAAGGATTAATGCCGCTGCTAACAGCAGGATTGCGTTCTTTTTCATCATAATTCAATTCTTTAATTTTAAAGGTATGATGGAACCCACATAGCTGAAAATCAGATAATCAGGTGTTTGTACACATGCAGGTTTCATCTTGCTTCTGTTTAATGGTTTTAACTACTCATGCAAAAGTAGGATATGTATAATGAAGGAATGATGAATTTCAGATTCTGAAAATCCGGCCGCGGAAGATTC
>ERZ1026814.36-NODE-36-length-123077-cov-10.667190_pt1 | contig 123077 bp, 123 predicted proteins | sample MGYA00520871_ERZ1026814 | MGnify/ENA primary metagenome ERZ1026814 (study PRJEB33270, sample SAMEA104284478) | anaerobic digester metagenome | biome: Anaerobic digester microbiome; feature: mesophilic sludge digester; material: Anaerobic digester biomass... | reverse complement strand
GTTGTTGAGGATTATGAGGTATGATGTGTGAGTCAGGTTTACATGTCTAGTAAGTGTGTGTTGTTTTTTTTTTAAGGTCACGGCGACCACCGAGATCTACACAGTGTAGATCGTCGGCAGCGTCAGATGTGTATAAGAGACAGGTGGTGGGTTCCGTGGTCGGGATGATCTCGCGGTACGTATGCAGTGTCACGTTGTCGATGAAGCCGATCGCATTGTTCTCAAGCGTGTAATCCCCCTTGGTGGTGATCGCAAGCCTGTTCAGGGAGAGGAGATCCTGGCCGAGCGGGACATAGAATCCCCAGAGCAGTGCCTCTGTTGGATCTGTGACTTTGATATTGGCCTGCCTGAGCTGCTTGTTGTAGCGGATCTCGACACGGTAGGTGACATTCTCTTCATACTGCTTCGTGTCGCAGTCTTTCATATCACCACAGTACACGCTGTTAAGGCTCTTTGTCTCGTAGATGTGGTTGTTCTGATCGATGACCTGGAGCCCCATCAGCCTTCCGTACTGCCCGTTATCAAAGACCGAAAGAACGCTTGCAGCCTTTGAGATATCCATGTCGGTCGTGGTGAGTCCGAACCTGACCGCCCCTCCTTTCTGTATCGAGCTGATGTTGATATCATATTCAAGGGTGAAAGGCCCGTTTTCGAGATCGACCGGGATGAAGCTATAGCCATTGGTTCCCCCTTCGGTCTCGAAGTGATACGTCTGGTTTGCAACATCCCAGTAGTACCGCGAAGGATTGTTGGTGGTAAATCCCGGATCACTGGAAAAATCGGACGAGTAGACTAAAACCTCCTCCAGGGCAGCCGATACCGGCATCGCAACGAGAGTGCATGCGATCAGGAGCACTGAAACGCAGAATATTGGGATTTTTTTCACGGGGCACCTCAGGAAAGATACTCTTCATCAGGATTGAATATAGCCTTTCCCTTCCTGTACTGCACGACGGGTAACGGTTAAAAAGGGACCGTGGTGGAGCGTTTTTCAGCAACAGTGGAAAGAGGAGAGTTCAGCAGCTGACATTGGGGATGATGGCAATCCTCCTGCTGTCTTGTAAGCACCTTTTACCGCTCATCAGTCCTGCCTGCATGGATCCTTGCCAGCGGGGATTTCCGGACGATGAAGCCCGAAAGGAACGTGGCACTGTCAGGGGACCAGCAGTCACCCCCGGAATATACCTCCCAGTGCAGTTCCATGGACTGCCGCACGTGCCGCCCCAGCCCCACCTCAAGGATCTCAGTCGATCGGAGGAGATCGGCAGCATCCGTGTACTTTCGCTGGATCTCGACGACATACCGGCCGTTCTCGATGAAGGGTCCGCTGGAGAGACCGGGAATCTCTCCTGCACTGTATTTTACAAAGAACTTGTCTGCATTGGTCCGGTTCCAGAGGGGCGGTCCTATATGCAATCGTGCATTCGGGACCTTGTCGGCAGTCAGCTCAAAAAGGAGGAGACAGCGGTCTTCGAACATCTCGCAACCGGCTGAATGTACCGCAAACCCGTTCCGTTCTAAAAGCCCCCGGACCGAGTCCATGCTCCGCCTCAGCTGGGGGACAACCACATCGGGGATGAAGGGAGGTGTGGCAAACGATATCGCATAGAGAAAGGTGCCCTTTGCCTTAAGCCGGGAGACCAGTTCTTCACGGGTGCATGCCGGTCGCTTCGGAGGGAAGAAGAACAGACACGACGGATTCTCCAGGTAACCGCGTGCCAGTTCCACGAACTCATACATCCGATCGAGGGATACCGCTGCCGAGACGTTTCTCCCCCCGTCCACCGGGTCGACCACCACGAGCGGCTCGGTGAAGTCCTTTGTCCGGTGCGCTTCGAGATCGATCAGGGTCCCGGGTTTCCAATCGGCGGCAGCCTCGATAAGGGCGGAAAATCCCCCATAATGGAGGACCAGGAGTTCGCAGAGATATCCCGAGAATCCCTCGGTCATCTGGTCAGATCCGTAGACCCCTCCCCCCTTTGCAAACTGTTTTGCCAGCAATACCTCGTCCACGAGAGGGGTGATCCGTGCAGAGATATACCGGGTGTGAAACGGGGTCCGATCGACTGCTGATTGTATCGCCGATGCCGATTCCACCCGGAAACAGGGGACGAGATCCACATCGAATCCCTCGATTGTTGCACTGATGTAGGGGTGCTCCGCATACTTCTCGCAATACCGTTCAGCCAGATCCTCGGCAATGCTCCGCGCGAGGAAGAGCCCCTGATCTTGCAGCTCCTCCCGGGAGAGGGAGGGATCAAAGAGCAGGAAGATATCGAGGTCCCGGTCACCATGGATGAAGGTTCCCCGGGCAACCGATCCCACGATCATCGGCTCAGCCGCGATCCCCCTCCCTGCCACGGCGCCCATGATCCGTGCTGCAATTTGTGCGATGTGATCCTTCTCGGCAGGGACCGGCCTTATTGCCGACAACACCGACTCCTCGATCGGGCTTCTCATGATGCCGGGACCTCCAGGAGGGTCTCATATATGGGTCCAGCCGGAGTGAGGGTGCTCTTCTTCAACAGAAAACCGGATACCGTGCATGCACCCAGATCCCCTGGAGGGATCGATCGTATGCACCCGGGGAGGGTGGGATCCCCCTGTTTCACCCGTGCAAGGGTGGCATGCGGCCTGAACGGACGGTCATCCCGGGGGAACCCGAGCGGAACAAGGGCCTCCTCCACCTTCGCATGAAGCGAGGCACTTCCTCCTCCGTCCTCTACAGTGCACCAGATGACCCGGGGCTGGCGGGGATTGTTGGAGCCGATGCCGGTCACCCGCAGGTCAAACGGAGAGAATGGTATCCCTGAGAGCGCAGTCATGATCCTTCCGACAGCGTCCTGCGGCACCTCCCCGATAAATTTCAGGGTGATATGGATCAGGGCCGGATCTACAGAGGTCAGCCGGGCGCTGCTCTTTTTCAGGTGCTCCTGCGGACCTTTCAGGCGTTCCCGGATATCGGCGGGGAGATCGATTGCCACAAAAAGACGAACCATACACGTACTGCTCCTTGATGCTGCAGTCCCGGTACCGGCCAAGAGTGCCGGATAAAAAATGCCCCTTACCTGCGTTCCGCATCAGTCTCTCTTATCTTCTTTTCAATGTATAATCAAGACAGATCAACAAATATTTTTTTACGGAAAACAAGTACTGGTCTGAATGCAAACGGGGGGCTGAAATTGGCAGATACACAAAAGCTGGTTATTTATACGCTTGAATATTGTCCGAACTGTGAACTTGTGAAGGACTACCTGAACCGGAACGATATCCCGTTTGAAGAGAAGAATATGGCAACGGCGGAGTCGCTTACTGAGCTCAGGATCAACGGGGTGTTCGTGAACGAGGCGCCGGTGCTGCGGGGCCCCGGCGGATTCCTCACCACCCGGGATCTCTTTTCCAAGGGGGACCTCCAGGAGGAGAGGATCCGGAGATGCAGCGAGGGTACCTGATGCCTGACCACAAGACCCAGCAGACCACCCTCGATGGCATCTTTGTCCCCCGGATGCCGCCTGTTAGGACCTCCGATGGTCACATCGTTGACTGGGAAAGGCAGCGGATCATCCGCCAGATTGTCGAAGAGACAAAGCTCGTCGAGACGTTCTATGGCTACGAGAGTGCAAACGAAGATATCGCACAGGAGATAGCGCGGCTCGTTGAGGACCGTATCTGCTCCCTCCGCTTAAAAGCCCTCTCGGGACCCCTGATCAGGGAGATCGTGAACATCACCCTCCTTGAAGGGGGGATGACCCAGTACCGGAACGTCTGCACGAGAGTGGGGACCCCGGTCTTCGATGCCCACCTCATCGATGTCGGCCGCGGTTTTGAAGCCCGGGACAACGCTAATCTCCAGGAGAATGCCGAGACTTCCCACAAGAAGAAGGCCGACAAGATCAGCAAGGAGCAGTACCTCCTCCAGCTGCCTCCCCACCTCGCCGACCACCACCTTTCCGGGAATATCCATATCCATGACCTGGAGTATTTCGGCACCCGGCCGTTCTGCCAGGACTGGGACCTCCGGTACTTCCTCTACTACGGACTGATGCCGGACGGGAACGGGACGAAAGCATCGGTGGCAGGGCCAGCAAAGCGGCCGGAGGTCGCCATCCTCCACGCAGTCAAGGCCCTTGGCAGCGCCCAGACCAACTTTGCCGGGGGGCAGGGATACTACAACTTCCTCACCTTCATCGCCCCGTTCTTCGATGGCATGCCCTACGATGAGATCAGGCAGCACATGCAGATGTTTGTCTATGAGATGACCCAGATGATGGTCGCCCGTGGCGGACAACTCGTGTTTTCGTCCGTGCAGCTCTCTCCAGGGGTTCCCTCCCTCTGGAAAGACAAGCCGTGTGTCTACAAGGGGAAGATCTGGGACGGCCGCTCTGCACCGCTCCGAACCTACGGGCAGTTCGAACGGGAGGTGCGGCTCCTATTCAAGGCACTGATGGAGGTGATGCTTGAGGGCGATTACTGGGGAAAGCCCTTCAGTTTCCCCAAGCCTGAGATCAGCATCGAGCCCGATTTCATCAATGAAAACGAGGAGTTCAACAGGGAACACCCGGATCTCCCTACCTACCGGGACCTCTACCTCCTCACCTTCGAACTGGCATCCAAGTTCGGGACCCCCTACTACGACAACCAGATGCCGGAGTACCGCGGCGCAGGGAAAGGAATCTCCTGCTACCAGTGCTGTGCCTACCAGTTCTCGGCCGTGGCTGACGAGGATACCCATTTCGAGGACAAACTCTTTTTCCGCGATGGAAAACACTTCTCGATGGGATCCTGGCAGGTCGTGTCGCTCAACTGTCCCCGCGCTGCATACGAGGCTGCCGGAGATGACAATCGGCTCTTTGCCGAGCTGAGGGCGCTGATGGATATCTGTGTCGAGGTATTCAAGATCAAGCGGCGCTGGCTTGAGATCATCCGCACGAACGGCCGGATGCCGTTTGCCATGCAGCGCCCCAAGGACCCGGAGACCGGGGAGCGGGGGGCGGTGGCCGTCGATCTCGACGGGCTGGTCTATACCATCGGGGTGGTCGGTGTCAACGAGATGGTCCAGCACCATTCCGGCTCCCAGCTCCACGAGTCCCGTGACGCATGGGTGCTTGCCATCCGGGCGATGACCGAGATGGAGCTGTATGCCAAGGAGTTGTCAGCCCGGAACAACATGACCATCGCCCTTGCCCGGACCCCCGCTGAGACGACGGGACAGCGGTTTGCTGTCGCCGACCTCCTGAAGAAAGAGTACCGTGAGTGTGCCCTGAAGGTGATCAAGGGGGATATCGAACAGGGGATCCAGCTGCTTGGGAAGAGCAGGGATCTCCCCATCTACTACACGAACGGAACCCACGTCGCCCCTTCAGCCAACATTCCCCTTGCAAGGCGGATGGAGATCGAGCATGTATTCTTCCCGATCGTTGACGGGGGAAACATTTTCCATATCTGGCTCGGTGAGCAGCGGCCCGATCCCGGCGGGCTGATGGACATGGCGATGAAGCTCTGCATGAATACGCAGATCGGGTATTTTGCCTTCACACGGGACCTGACCGTCTCGCTCAGGCAGTTCCGCGAATTCAGACCGGATAAAAAAAGTATTTCTGAATGGGTCTCGCCCGGCACAAGGATCCAGGCGTGATTCGGGCAGATCCTTTACGGGGCCTGTCTCTTCTTTTTTAACACAATATCGATGACCCCGTGCCTGACGCGGTAGAAGCTGTGCACCACATCGATCGTTGTGTTAAGGGGGATAGATGCACGGTGCTCCCCAACGATGATGGTGACCGAGTCGGTCGAGATATCGGCATAGGCTGCACATTGCGACGAGGAAGGCAGGCTCCCGGTGATGAACAGGTACTCCTGGTCCTCGACCACCTCGTACTCGATCTCCTCGCGGGGATTTTTCCCGATGTGGATCACATGGGGGGCCTCCCCGTTATTCCCCGCGATGATGGTATATCCGACAAACCTGGTGCCTTCTGCTTCAGGCAGGTTGCGGACGATATCCTCCACCATCCGCGCAATGTGCTTCAGGAAATCATCATACGAATCATTCGGCATTGATACCACACAACCGGAATGTCGGGCCTTCCTGTTCGACGATATGTTTCTTTCTTAACTCCGCAAGTCCTGCGGCAAGGTTCTGGACGGGCTGCCCGGTCAGCTCTGCCAGTTCTTCGCCGGTCAGGTTGCAGTGGGCAAGGGCGATGAGCAGGTCGATCCCGCTATCATCCTCGAGCACCTCCCTTCCCTGCTGCACGATCTCGCGTATCTGCAGGTCGATATCCTTCTCTATGTTCCGGAGGTTTCCGGCTAGTTCCTCGCGGGCATCTACCAGTTTCCGGAGTTTTCCTAGTGATTTCCGGAGCCGGTTGTTGACGTCGTCGGAACTCCGGGTCCCCTCCTCCAGCCGGTGGAGGCTTACCATGACGCTGATATCATTTGCAAGGTAATAGTATTTCCGTCTGCGGTCATCGAGCCGAAAGGAGAGGATCTCCTCCCGTTCCATCAGTTGGAGATGCTCGATCACCGCTTTTGGGGAGAGGGTGAGGCGATCAGAGATCTCGGTGACAAAACAGGGCTTCTGCCTGAGCAGTTCGATGATACGCCGGCGGTTTCTGTTACCAAGGATATCGAGGATCCGGGCGACCTCAACATGATCCAGCATTGATTACTTTATGTTAGGGATTTTCTTATATATAGGTATTTGTAAGCAGTAATGATTCCTAAACAGAAATGCTGTTTTCCCTGTCAGGATATCTGATCCTGACTATATAAAATCAAAAAGATGCACCAGAACCGGGAAAAGAAAAATCAGTCCGAGAGCCGGTAATTCGGCGCCTCGTCCGTGATCAGGATATTGTGGGGGTGGCTCTCGGTCTGCCCGGCTGCAGTGATCCGGACAAAACGGGTCTTTTTGTGCATCTCAGCGATATTCCGCGAACCGGTGTATCCCATGGCAGACTTGAGGCCCCCGACCAGCTGGTACAGGACATCGGATACGCTCCCCACGTAGGGAGTCACCCCCTCCACCCCTTCAGGGACAAACTTGGTACGGCCGATCTCTTTCTTCTGGAAATACCGGTCGCTTGACACTCCGCCGCTCATGGCACCAAGGGACCCCATCCCCCGATACTGCTTGTAGCGCCTCCCCTTCATGGTGATGATCCGTCCCGGGGCTTCATCGCTGCCGGCAAAGAGACTCCCGATCATCACGCTGTCAGCCCCTGCAGCGATCGCCTTGGCCACGTCACCGGAGAACCGGACACCGCCATCGGCGATGACCGGGATGCCGGCGTCCTTCACGACATCGGCAACACTCGCAACCGCGGTGATCTGCGGGACCCCCACGCCAGCCACGATCCTGGTGGTGCAGATGGAGCCCGGTCCGATTCCCACCTTCAACCCGTCAACCGTATCCATCAGGTCCTCGGCGGCCTTCGCGGTGGCAATATTCCCGGCAATGACGTCTGCCTTTGCACTCCCCTTGATGTTTCGCACCGACTTGACGACGTTCATGTTGTGCCCGTGGGCGCAGTCGACCACGAGAGCATCGGTCCCCTCCTCGTCAAGGAGCATCGCCCGCTCGAAGTCAAAGGGGCCGACCGCAGTGGCAACTCTCAGCGTTCCTGTTTTTCCCCGGGTTGCATTCGGGTACTGCCGTTTCTCGAGGATGTCCTGCATGGTGATGATCCCGGCAAGACCCCCTTCCTTGTCAATGACCGGGAGCCGCTCAACCTTATGAGTATACATCACCTCAAGCGCCTGCTCCATGGTGATATCCTCCCCAGCGGTGATCGGCTTCCTGGTCATGATCGTCCTGACCTTCTCGCTCCCCCGCCGGCTCGAGATCCCCCGCACATCCCGCCGGCTGACGATGCCGACTACCCGGCCCTCTTCAAGCACCGGGACTCCTCCGATCCCCTGCTCGTTCATGAGCCGTTCGACCTCTGCTACACTGGTATCAGGAGAGACCGAGAGGACCTTCCGCTCGATCAGTTCCGCTGCCTGCTTCACGAACCGGAGCTCGGCCGCTTCCTGCTCGGCACTCATGTTCCGATGAATGACCCCGATCCCCCCGTTCCTCGCAAGGGCGATAGCCATCGAGGATTCGGTGACGGTATCCATGGCAGAGGAGACGAGCGGGATGTTCAGCGGGATATTCTTTGAAAAAAGGGTCTTTGTATCGGTCTCATTCGGCTCGACCTGTGACTCGGCGGGAAGGAGGAGCACGTCATCGAAGGTGAGCGCAAGGGGGGCATCCAGCTTCGTCAGGTACATCCCTCATCCCACCATCCGTGCCAGCCGTATCACCAGGTCTTCCTGGATCGTGGAATTCCTGTTTCCGCCGCAAACCATCCCCCGGACGCCGATGATATCGGGGTTGATCCGTTTGAGTGCAGGGATATGCTCAAAGCAGAGCGACCCGGCGAGAGCGGTCTGCATCCCCGCGGCGGCGTTCATTCCGGCAAACTCAGCCAGTTCCTCCTCGTTCATGAACTCAAAGGTACTCTTCCCGTCCTTCCTGCCGGTGTCCACCATCGCGACATCGGCTCCTGCTGCAGCCGCCAGGGGAGACATGACGAAGGGGGAGATGGTCCCGAGCCGTTCATAATCCGAATAGGCTGCAATCACAACGAACTTTTCGGGGAACTCATCCTTGACCGCCCGTACGACGGCACCGATCACCTCCTCTGCCCGTTTTGCCCCGTCGAACATCAGGCCGATCTTTACGTAATCTGCCCCGGCATGGGCTGCCCCGTATGCAGCAAGGGCAGCCCCTCCCGGCCTGAAATCAAAATCGCCTATCGCTGCACTGACCGGTTTGTCCGAAAGGTCCTTGACTGCCCGTATGATCCATGGGAAATTTGCGCCAAGAGATCCCTCTGCCGGCCGTTTTACATCGATAATATCCGCGGCACCAGATCGCTTCGCCTCTTCAACATCCCTCGGGCTGACCAGCAATCGCATAGGATTTAATGATCCTTCATGCTAATAGTGATTACGCTACCACCATGGATCTGGTTCTTGCAATGGACCTGAAAGACGGGTTCGTTGTGCATGGGAAGAAGGGTGACAGGGCTGGTTACCGCCCGCTCACCTGGGGGTTATCGCCGGTGGCAGACCCTATCGGGTACCTTGAGGTGATGCAGCCCCGGTATCTCTACATCGCCGACCTCGACCGGATAGCGGGTACGGGATCGCATGACCCGATCATCCTCTCGTGTGCCGGGATGGTGGAACGGTGCTATGTCGACCGGGGGTCCCGGTCTCCGGACGATTCCCTGGAAGGAGCGCATATTGTCAACGTAGTAGGGACGGAGACGGCTGGTGACCTGCTGCAGTACCGTGGGGGGATGCTCTCGCTTGATATCCGCGACGGACTGGTCCTTCCGGAGGGGAGAGCGCCAGAGGAGGTCCTCTTTGGGGCAGCAGGTCTTCCATTCGACTGCTGCCTTATTATGAATATCAGCGGGGTCGGGACCGGGAGATTGTTCTCCGCCTCTCTTCTCAAAAGAATGCGGAACGCCTATGGAAAGAGGCTCTTTTACGGGGGCGGTGTCCGGAACGGGCATGACCTTGATCGCCTTGCCCGGGCCGGGTTCGATGGAGCGATCGTGGCAACAGGAGTCCATAAGGGAAGCATCCCGCACGAATCGGTCAGGGAGGGATACTGGTGCTCGTGACCATTGAAGGGATTGACGGGAGCGGAAAGAGTTCTCTTGTCGTGTCGCTTCATACACTCCTCTCCGATCTCTCTCCTGTCTTTACCCGCGAGCCGGGGTCCACGTGGGTCGGCGACCAGGTGCGGAGGGCAGTCGCCGAGAAGACGGATCCCATAACCGAAGCCCTCCTCTTTGCAGCCGACCATGCAGCCCATCTCTCCACCCTGGTCCGCCCCTCACTCGAGCGCGGACTCCTCGTCATCTCTGACAGGTATTCTGACAGCCGGTATGCCTACCAGCAGGAGACCCTCAAGGGATACATCGATGACCCGCTAGCCTGGCTCCGGGCGCTGCATGCAGGGTGGACGGTCCGCCCTGATCTCACGTTTCTGATTGTCCTCCCTGTCGATGAAGCCTTGTCACGGATCAAGGAAAAACAGAACAGGGAGCATTTCGAGAACCATAGACTCCTCGAGAAGGTGCAGGACCAATACCTTGCCCTTGCAAAGAGCGACCCCTCCCGCTTTGTCCTGGTCGATGGCACGAAGGATGAAGGGGAGATAGCCGGGTTTGTTGCCGGGGTTATCAGGGATGCTTTTGGACGGTCACGATCACATCGCCGACCGTGATCAGGTCCACCCGAGTTCCCCCGACCAGGTAATCAGTCTGCTGTGAGAATGACTGGGCGGGCACCTCTACCCGTCTCCCCCCGATGTCGATTGTGGCCGGTGGACTGGAGAGGAGATCAGGGGGAAGCGCCCTGACGGCATCCATGAATGCTTTTGCATCCTTCCTGAGGGCCGGGCCTATCACCGCCATGTTGAAGACGATCTCACCTGGGCTCTTCTCGAGTGCACCGGTGTCGGCACACCACTCGATGGATGCATTCAGGGCCCGTGCCATGTCACCCCCGTCACCGTTGATGCGGGAGGAAAACACGGTGACCTTTCCGAGTGGTGCATTCAGGGCAAGCCCCTGTTCATGCTTGAACCGGCGTATCTCGGAGACAAGCCGGACGAGGAGGTCTCCTTTATCGCGATCCTCCTGGAGAGAGGGCAGCGCCTCCGGCCACGCCGCCTTATGGACACTCCCCTCCCTGAGATGCGAATAGATCTCCTCGGAAAAGTGGGGGGCATAAGGGGCCATCATCCTGCAGAGGGCATCGATGGTCTCCCAGAGGACGCGGCAGGCCGAGTCGCGGGACAGATGATCTGAATAGAGCCTCCCCTTCACGAGCTCGATGTAATTGTCAGCAAGGACATTCCATGAGAACTCACGAAGCGCTTTCAGTCCCCGATCGAACTGGTACTGCTCCATCGCCTCGGTCACCTCGCAGACCGTCTCGGCCAGTCTCGCAAGGAGCCAGCGGTCGGCAAGAGCGGTTACCGGAGCTTCGTGGTTGAACTCCTTCCTCTCGAGCTGCAGGAGGATGAAACGGGCAACATTCCAGAGCTTGGTCTGGAACCGGGATGCCGCAATCACATCGTTCCAGTTGAACATGATGTCAGAACCGGTGGCAGCGCCGGCGGCCGCCCATTGCCGGAAGGCATCGGATCCGTACTGCTCCACGATCTCTTCAGGAGATATGATGTTGCCCCTGCTCTTGCTCATCTTGAACCCGTCCTCGCCAAGGACCATCCCGTTGACGAGGATCTCGTCCCATGGTCTCTTTCCGGTAAGCGCTACCGCCCTGAGGATGGTGTAAAATGCCCAGGTCCTGATGATGTCATGGCCCTGCGGCCTGATCTGGGCAGGGAACAATGGCGGAGCCTTTCTGCCGTCCCATCCGGTGACGTTCAGGACCGAGATAGAGGAATCCATCCACGTATCGAGCACATCCTCCTCCCCTGCCACCTCTGTTGAACCACACTTTTTGCAGGGATGACCGGGTTTCCTGGTCGTGGGATCGAGCGGGAGATCTTTTTCATCAGGGAGGATCATGGTGCCGCACTCCTTGCAGAACCAAACCGGTATCGGGGTCGCAAAGATCCGCTGTCGCGAGATGCACCAGTCCCACTCCATCTGCCCGATCCAGTTCTCCATGCGAAGGAACATGTGTCCCGGGGTCCATTTCACCTCGCGTGCCGCCTTCATGATCTCGTCCGGGGCGATCTTAACGAACCACTGCCGCTCGCTCATGATCTCGATTGGCGTCTTGCACCGCCAGCAGGTCCCGACCCGCTGCTCCAGGGGTTCCTGTCGCTTGAGGATACCGAGCGCCTTCATGTCCGAGAGGATCGCCTCCCTGCATTCCCCTGACTTTTTGCCCTCGTATTTCCCTGCGACCGGGGTCATCCTGCCCTGACGGTCGATGGCTTTGCGGAGCTCAAGCCGGTGCTGTTTCCACCAGAACACGTCCTGCTTGTCCCCGAAGGTGCAGATCATCACGGCACCGGATCCGAACGCAGGGTCCACGGCCTCATCAGAGATGATCGGGACCCTGTGCCCGAAGATCGGCACGGTAAGGTGCCTCCCTGAAATCCCCGTATACCGCTCATCTTTCGGATGGACTGCCACGGCAACACAGGCAGCGAGGAGCTCCGGCCTGGTCGTTGCAATCTCCACCCCGTCAAAGTCAAAGTAGTTCAGGAACGTCTCCCTTGGTTCATAGGCAACCTCGGCAAAGGCGATGGCAGTCTCGCACCGGGTGCAGAAATTTACCGGGTGCTCGCTCTGGTAGATATACCCGGATGCGAGCATCTTCAGAAATGAGATCTGGGTCTTTTTGTAATACGCCGGGAGCATGGTGATGTATTCATTGGACCAGTCCACCGAGAATCCCAGTCTGCGGAGCGTCAGGCGCATCTTCCCGATATTTGCGATGGTGAGCTCCCTGCACATCTCCCTGAACTTCTCCCGTGGTACATCATTTTTTGTGATACCGTGGATCTCCTCCACCTTCACCTCGGTTGGCAGACCATGGCAGTCCCATCCCTGGGGGAACATGACATTGTACCCCTGCATCCGCTTGTACCGTGCGATAAAGTCGATGTAGCACCAGTTGAACGCGTTTCCGATATGGAACGTGCCGGTCGGGTAGGGAGGGGGGGTATCGATCACAAACTGCGGAAGGGAGGAGGTCCGGTCAAAATAATTGTCTTCATCACGCCAGATGCCCTGCCAGCGGGGCTCCACTTCGGCAAAATGATAATTTTTTGGGAGATCCTTTGGGGGAGACATTTTTCTCATATTTGTTTTTTCATGAAATATACTGTTCGAATACCCCGAAGATCTGACGAGCGTCCTTTGTGTCGTCCCCCATGAGCGGAGGAAACTGACGATACCGGGAACGGGAGAACGGGGCTCTGTGCAGATCTCCTTGAAAAACCTCTTGTGCACAAGGCACCAACCATACACGGGATGGCCGAACAGCTTGGGGACAATCTTGCTGCACTTCTGGCGCTCTCGTTTGTCCTTATCGCACCCTACCTCCAGCCACCATGGGTGCTCACCATTATGATCCTCCTGTTCTCATCCACCCTGTACCTGATCACGAAAACCCGCTACTTTGCCATCGCCCTTATCCCCATCGCGCTCCTCTATGGACTGGCCCTCCTGCCCCTCCTTGTATTCTGCTGCACGATCACCATCATCGTGACTGGTGAACTGGCGTTCCGGTGGGGAGCAGGAGAGCTCCCGTCCTACCTTGCCTACCTCCTTGCGGCCTTTACGGGATGCATCCTTGTGATGCTGTACCTACACCAGATCATTCCTCTTGTTATCCTGTTCGGCGTCGTGGTTGCGGTTCTCCTCAAAGCCATCCTCCGCAACCGTGAGGACGCCCTGATGATCGAGGCGCTTGGGATCGCGATGACCATGTATCTGATCATGGAGCTGAACTACCAGGCAGATATCGTGCTGATCGTTGCCGCGGTGCTCATCGCCTTTGGCTTTGGGTATTTCTCATACCGGACGCGGACTGCCGATGTCAGCGGCCTCTTCTCCGGAGCCCTGATCGGGATCATCCTGATCGTCTTTGCGGATATCAGGTGGTTCCTGATAATGCTCGCCTTCTTCATCCTTGGATCAGTGAGTACCCGGTACCACTACCGCGAGAAGGAGAAGATGGGGGTGGAGCAGAAACATGGTGGTGCAAGGGGCTACCTGAACGTCTTCTCAAACGGGGTTATCGCTGCCGCCTCTGCCGTACTCTGGGGAGTGACCGCAAATCCCCTGTTTGCAGCCCTTTTTGTCGGAAGCGTCGCCACTGCGGCAGCAGATACGATGGCGAGCGAGATCGGGGTGACGGGAGGAGAGCCCTACATGATCACGACCTTCTCCCGGGTTCCCGCGGGGACAAACGGCGGGGTGACGATTCTTGGAGAGACGGTTGCTGCTGCAGGGGCCCTCATCATCTCTGTCATCGCTTTTCTTCTCGGGGTCATCCCGCTCCCGCTCGTGGTTGTAGGAACTGCTGCCGGATTCATCGGGACCAATATTGACAGCCTTGTCGGGGCGCTGATCGAGAACAAGGGGGTATTCGGCAATGCCGGGACGAACCTGGTGGCGACGGCAGGGGGAGGGATCTGCGGCCTCCTCCTTGCCCTGCTCGTTTAGTACTTGTACCAGCGTCCTTTACTGTCATACTCACCCTGCAGCCTTGGCTCCCCCTCCCCGCTGCCTGCATAATCACGGAAGAAAAAGGCTTTAAATGGATAAAGGAGTGAGAAGGCCAGCGCAATGCCGGCGAAGAAGATGAGGGCGGTGATCAGGATCCCATCCTGCCCTATCAGGGCATTGAACTGGTCCGGGGTGAATGCCTGGATCTCTCCCGGTGTCATCATCGAGACCGGAACGAGCCGCTCGTAGAGTGCTGCCGTCCAGGCAAGCAGCGTACCAAACCCGATCGCTCCCCCGATTACCAAGCATGTAAGATAGAACACGACGCAGGAGTGGGTGTTGCGAATGACAAACTCAACGCTTCTCCGGATCGATTCAAAGACTGTTCTCCCCTCGAGCACTGCTGCGGTATCGGAAAAGAGGGTAAAAAAGAGGATCGACAGGGTACAGGTCATTACTGAGAAGATAAGTGCGGTTTCTCCGAATCCAAGGGCCATGAGCGGAATCAGGACGAGCATGATCGTGATGATGATGGCAAAAAGGATCAGGAGGGACGGGAGGAGGATACGGAAATACCCAGTCAACCCTCCGGAGAGAAAGGAATGGATCCCGGATTCGCCGCTTTTCACCATGGAAAGAACACCTGCCATGAAGAATGGGATGAGGACGAGCAGTATCACGAGGAGTCGTTCAGCAATAAACAGCCCAAAGTAATATTGCGAGACGATGAACGCAGCCGCTATTCCCCCGAGAGTCAGGCCCGGCAGCCATGCTGCAGGGGAACGAAGCAAGCCCAGGGCCGAATGGAGAGAAGCCGATACCATGGTTACCGGACCCGTGGCATGGCCACGATCTCCCTGACCTGGAGGTCAAAGAACGATGCCGTATGGGAAGGCCGGATAACACAAACCGTATCGGCCCCACTGTTCGTTCCACCGCACGCCACGACCTCCTCAGCAGGACTCACCACTCCCTGGTCGGCAGCAATGAGGACACATTCCACGGCAACCTTCAGCCCGACCGCGATCACCCTCCTGAATGCTTCGGCAATTGCCTCTGTCCTCGATCCCCCCCCAACTCTCTGAGAACGGGAAAGTGATCGTTCAAGTCCTGAGAGGGCATGCGTGCCGGTGACGATCTGGACCCCCTCCTGGCGCAGTTCTGAGGCGATTTGGGGGGAAAATTCCCAGATCCCTGGCTCTGAGAACCCGACCACGTGGGTGACCACGATCAGGGACAGGCCGGATCCCTTCAGGGCAGCGTGGAAGATCCGGGCGGTCTCACCTGATGTGCTTGCGACCATCACCTTCCCAATCCCGAGATCCCGGGCTCTCTCCGCGGCAAAGCGTGCACAGTCGGCAGTGTTCGCAGGGCCCGGCGCGTCAAAATAATACGTGTTTCGGGCGGTAAACGACATAATAACAAGTTAATTAGGTAGTATCACTTAAAGGAAATTGCTATGATCACGCTTGCGCTGGCGGGAAAGCCAAACTGCGGGAAATCCACGTTCTTCAGGGCTGCCACCCTTGCACCGGCTGAGATTGCCAATTACCCCTTCACTACGATCAATGCCAATTTCGGGGTCGCTTTCACGCGGACCATCTGCCCCTGCAGGAGCCTGAACCTCCATTGTGAGAACTGCCATGACGGGGTCAGGTTCGTCCCGGTCAATCTTGTTGATGTTGCAGGGCTCGTCCCCGATGCGCACAAGGGCAGGGGGCTGGGGAACCAGTTCCTCGACAACCTGCGCCAGGCCGACGCCATCCTCCATATCGTGGATGCAAGCGGCTCGACCGACAGTGAGGGAAACCCCGTCGATGTCGGCAGTCATGACCCGAGAAAGGATGTCGTCTTTCTCGAATACGAAATGACGATGTGGATCTATGGGATCCTTGAGAAACACTGGTCCAAGATCCAGCGCCAGGCCCAGTCAAAGACCTACCCGGTTCACCGGGGGATTGCTGAAGTCCTCACCGGCCTCCGTATCACTCCTGAAGATGTGAAGGACGCTGAGGAGAAGGCTGGGATCGACCTCGTCCATGCAGATCCCGACTCCCTGATCCAGTTCTGCCGGGAGATCACGAGGATCAGCAAGCCAATGGTGCCGGTCGGAAACAAGGTGGACCAGGCACCCGGGGTGATTATTGCCGCCCTGAAGAACGAGGGGTTCCTCTTTGCCTCTGCCGCTGGTGAACTGGCACTCCGGAACGCTGCCCAGGCAAAGCTGATTGGGTATCTCCCGGGTGATCCCGGGTTTTCGCTCGTCAACGAATCCGCCCTCTCCCCTCCCCAGAAGGCGGGCCTGGGAAAAATCGCGGAGGTCATGCAGAAATACGGCGGTACCGGTGTCCAGCAGGCAATCGATCATACCATCCGAAGGCTCCTCGACCTGATCGTGGTCTATCCGGTGGAGGATGAACATAAATTCTCGGACAGCAAAGGCCGGATACTCCCGGATGCGTTCCTGATGAAGCGGGGATCAACTCCCCGCGATCTTGCGTTCATGGTGCATACTGATATCGGTAAGGGATTCCTGTATGCCGTTGATGCCCGGACTAAGATGCGGGTGAAGGATACCCATGAGCTGCAGGACGGGGATATCATACGGATTATCAGCACGGCAAAATGACCGGAGGCACTCATCCCGCTCCTCTTCACCACATCCCCCCCGTCTTCCTGGTATCATGAGATACAGATCCAGAGTGGGGTAAGGAGGGCAGTAAGGGGAATCAGATACTTACTGCTCTGGGAGCGTATTGGTAATCGCGTCAGACACGTTTTTTCCGGGATTTACGTGCAAATAATGGCTTTTATCAGATAACTTTAAATACTCATATATAATACCTCAATATAATATGGGTGGAGAGGTCTTCCAGGCCCAGGTCATCAAGAACTTCTTTGATACCATCACCGGCACAGACCGGAACCTGACACGTATCTACCTGTGCGTAATCAGCCTGGCAAAGCTCAGGATGGAGAACCCGGAAAAGGTCTCGTTCCTCGTGGACCAGATCCGGAAGAGCAAGCAGCAGCGTGAGCTCTCGGTTGACATACTCGATTATATGGTAGATGCTGCCATCCAGCTTGACCTGAACGTGGTGCAGACAGCGTTCGGGGTCAAGACCATCGGCGAGGTCATGCAGGACTTCAACGGCATCAGCCTCGATTCCCTGTAAACCTTTTCTCCCCGTGCCCTGGCAGGATTGACGGAATACTCTCTTTATCTGGGACAGAGTATCACTTCTTTTCTCATAGGCAGATTCCCCTTGGCAGATGAGACCCTTCATCTCTCTCTTTACTCCCTCTGCCTTTCTTTCTGGGAAAATGCCCATGGCAGAAGATATGAGGAAGGACGTATCCCTGGGAAATCGATGGAAAAGGGAGGAACCTTGCCTCACAGGCCAAGGAGTTCCTTGTACGGGTTCAGGATCTGCAGGATGAAGTTCTGGTGTTCATCGAGCATCTGGCCGTCATCCGGGGAGTACAGGTAGGCGACAGCATAGCAGAGCACCATCGAATTATCAAGGGTGAAATCCTCAAAATTCTCGACCTGTTCCGGGGTGAGCTTCAGGGCAAGGTAGGGATCATCGCCTTCGCCGAAGGTCTCTTTTGAATACTCCCTGATCTCAAATTCTTCCAGGCTTGTGGCACGATCCCGGAGGATCCGGAGCGCCTTTTTCAGGGTGGCTATGGGACCCTCACCGGTCAGACGGGTGATGGCCTGGTCGGCACTGGAGATGGTGTTGGGATAGAGTCCGAACTTGAAGGAAAGGACTGCCGAGGCGACATCGTGGGCGATCTCCCGATCGATGCCACGATACAGGGGTGTTATGCGGTGCATATAATCATACAGGTATTTTTCCATAGGATCATCTCCGATTCTCTTAACCGGAGTACTGAACCGGAGGTTCAGCCTCACAACGAGGATGGTCAGGCTCGCTCCGAACAGGAGCTGTAGGAGGGTGGTTGGTTTATTCTCAAGTGGTAACAGGAAGATGAGCACTGCGTAGAGGGGTGCGAGAAGCGATACAATATCCCGCCTGGGTTTCAACCAGGCAAGGTAGGCAAGAAGGATGGCACCTGCAATGCATCCCCAGTAGAAGGCTCCCGGATCGCGGATATATCCGGCTCTCCAAAGGAGGATGCCGAGTGCCGTACCTCCAAAACAGAGAACGGGAACTGCAATAGAGAGATATCGTTCACGAGATGTCAGGGGTTTTTTTGTGTCGTCATGCAGTTCCATAGTACGGTTTCCGGCATACTATTGGAAAGAATCCCATAAATTAGTTTCAATCCGATCTGATCGGCTCCGCTCCATATAGTTAAAACCGATCGGGTTGAACAGAGACGTATGAAGGTGTGTATTATGTGCGGGGGGGAAGGCACCAGGCTCCGCCCCCTCACGTTTGACCGGCCAAAACCATGCATACCGATAGTGAACCGCCCCTCGGTCGAACATCTGGTCTCTCACCTCTCGAACCTCGGATTTTCCGAGATCGTGATCACCCTTGGGTACATGGGCACCCTGATCGAGCAAGCCTTGGGCGATGGCTCACTCTTCGGGGTCGACATCACCTATGTGCATGAAAAGACCAAGCTCGGGACCGCAGGGAGCGTAAAAAATGCCCAGGAATACCTTGACGGGCAGGACTTTCTCGTGGTGGGCGGGGACCACGTGACCGACATCAACCTGCTTGAATTTTACCGGGTTCACATGAAAGAGCGCCCTATCGTTTCGATCGGTCTCATCAGTATCGATGAGCCATCAGAATACGGCATTGCCGAGATCGATGTCCACTACCAGATCAGGCGTTTCCGGGAAAAACCCGGACCGGGGGAGATCTTCTCAAACCTCGCAAGCACCGGGATATATGTCTGCAACCCCGAGATATTCAACTGGATTCCCAGAGTGACCAAGTTCGATTTTGCCCGTGACCTCTTCCCCCTCCTGATGAAGAAGGGTTACGGGTTGAAGGGCTGGCTTGCCAGGGGCAACTGGACGGATGTGGGAAGTCCTGCCTCCCTCCGGCAGGCAGAACGCTGGAAACTCGACGACATCCCTTATACGAGCATACGGGGGAACATCTCGATTCGGGGAGGCCAGATCCTTGGTCCCGTTCTGCTGGGTGATTCGATCTCGGTCGGCAGAAACTCTCAGATCATCGGTCCCGCCTCGATTGGAACCGGCACCACGATCGGGGATGAAGTCCTGATCGGCCCGTATACCAGCATCGGGGAGCACTGCAGCATCCGTCCCGGGGCAAAGATCTTCTCCTCTTCCGTGTATAACCACGTAATCCTCGGGAAAAACAGCACCGTGAGCGGGAGTATCATCGATAATGACACGGTGATAGGAGATGATTGCAGCCTCGAACATGACACGGTCATCGGGCCACGGGTGGTGATCAGGAACCGGGCGGTGATCCATTCAAAGACCCGGTTGTGGCCTGAAGTGGTGGTAGATGATGATACCATCGTAAAAGAGCATCTCCTGAATGAAAAATTCGATGGCAGGTGTGAAGGCTCCTAAAAAAGGGTATGGTGGCATTTCATCCCCTGTTTTTTCACATCTGATAGGAGGATACCTCCCATCAGAGACTATCCTCGGCGAGCTTCTTTGGTTTTCACCAGCTGTTGTGGCATCCCCCCGGTGTGATAGGGCTCACACAAGCATCCCATTTTTTTCATATTTCATGGAGAATGGTCCATGGAGAATGGTCATCACTTTCTGAATAGATGCGAGAGCTCTGGCTGCTGTTTGTTTCCCGATGTGATTTATGAGAAATTTTGGTGGTGAAAATAAAAACAATCCCCAAATTGATGACACGATTCCCTTGTGGGGCACAGGCGTACAAGATGAAACTGCGGGATGTATTATCAAATAAAAATCAAGGTCAGATAAAAATTGAGGGTATAATTCCCAAGAGGCCCCGAAACATCGGATTACCCTCGCTCCTGCCCAGATCTTTTCGCATCAGGCCCGTCGGACGAGCCGGTGGGTGATGGCGACAAGGGGATGGCGGGCATAGTCAAGGACCTGGATATCATCAAGATTTCTCAGGTTCATCGCTTTTGCGGTCCGTTCCATGCCAAGCTCGATGTTCTCGTTCACTTCGATCACATAAGCATCCAGGGTTTTTATCCCGAGTTTCTTTGCAGCAATGGCCCGGTGATGCCCATCAACGAGGATCAGCCTGCCCGGACGTCGGATCACAATCAGCGGTTCTGCCAGCCCCTTCCTGATTTCGTACATCCTCCCTTCCAGTTCATCCTCGTATATTTTTGACTGCGTTGGGATCAGCTGGTCGATTGGGACCACCTCCCGTTTCAGTTCAGGATTGATCCCATGCAGCTTGTTCAGGGTGGTGATGAAATTGAAGACTTTCTCCGGTGAGACATGCTCGATCTGGGACCTGATCACATCGGTGTTCGAGATGATGCCAAGCAGTTTGTTCTCCTGGTCGACCACCGGGAGTTTCTGGATCCCTGACCGGAAGATGACCCGGGCTGCATCGTTCACGCTCATGTCAGGATCGGCAACGATCAGGTGTTGGGACATCACCTTCTCAACCGGTGTGGCAGGCGGGACGAAGAGCAAATCCCGGGCAGAGATGTATCCCACCACCTCGCTGTCGTTGATGACAGGAAACCCATCATGCCCTGTCTTCTGGATCTTCTCCATGACCTCGCGCGTGGTAGCGTGCACATCAATGGTGATCACATCGTAGGTCATGTAGTCCCTGACCTTTTTCTTGTCCATTGCATGTAGGTTCCGGTTCAGATCACTTCAAATAATCGGAAAAAAGGGAGATGCAGGAGGGATTACTCAACTTTTATGGGAGAACCGCGTTCTGTCGTGCTCTTCTTCAGCCTGATCTCGAGAACGCCGTTCTTGAACGTGGCCGATGCATCGGCATCGGTGACGTCATGCGGGAGGGCGACGATACGGCTCATAGCCCCGCTCATCCGCTCCTTCATAAAGTATCCTTCCTCTTTCTCCTCCGTCTCGGCCTTCCGCTCTGACCGGATCTCAAGTGTTCCTGGATTGACGAGCGAGACTGAGAGATCGGCCTTTTCTACCCCGGGAAGGTCGGCTACCACGATGACCTCGTCATCATGGTCGCGGACATCGACCCGGAACTCGCCCCGGAGTGCGGGCATCATGCGGTCAGCGATCCCCCCGGGAGGAAGGAGCCGGCCTGAAGGGCCCCAGAACCGGTTCTCCATTTCAGTCATCATCTCATCAAGGTCTCTCCAGGTCCATCCGAATGGATATCTCCTGCGATACATTCTTGGCATTCCTCCTCACCCACCCGACACAGGTGGACTACCCTTAAGTTAATGTTATTATTATATTAATATTTGTGTATTTCCCTGAACCGAATGGAATGTTTATCTCCCAAAGAATTCCATTAAAAATGAATGAAATCGGATAAAAAAGGAAAACCGGTTGGCAAAAAGGGCGACAGTACCAAATCATGGGCAAAGATGTTCCTGGTATTGGGCTGTATTTTATTCGTCGGTGTTATGATCATCACCTCTCTCGGAACGAACTGGCTCGTTACCATGAATCCTGCAAAAACTGGTGATACCGCGATCATCGATCTGACGATCCGCGACTCGCAGGGGCGGCCGGTGCTCACCACCAATGCGCGGATTTTCAATACCAGCTATGAGAAAGGAGAGGTGGTCTGGTATACCAATCCTCTTACGATGGCGGTCAATTCCACCTCCACTGAGATGATCTCCCCCCTCCCGGTCTATCGCTATGATTATGGGGAGGCGAGTTTTGCTCTCTTTGGCGATGAATTAAGCCAGATATCTTCAGCCCTCGAAGGGATGAAGCAGGGAGGATCCGAAAAGATCGTCTTTGAAAATTCCGACCAGCTCCAGCGGGATATGACTCCTGAGCAATTCGCCCAGATGGGAGGAAACAGTACCACGGCGGTGCCGGGAGACCAGCTACTCCTCGCCTTTACAACCAACCCCATGCTCAATATGGATGACAACTCGACCCCGCAGTATGCCCTCCGCACCTCTGTCATTACTGGAAAGACCAGTGAGAATGTTACCGTGAATTATGGGTACCCGAGCGCCGATATATCGATCGTCCGTCTGAACCATGCCTGATGTCCGGGCACGCCTATTTATAGCCCGGCCCCCTTTTTTACAGTGTATGCTCAGGGTGATATCGTTCTTTCAGGAAGGATGCATGGCCTGCGATGAGCAGGATCCAATAAATAGGGAAGTTGAGGAAGCACTCGGAATACGATTCGAGGTGATCAATCCTTTGCAGGAAAGGTCCTATATCGATACCTACCATCTCCAGGTGACTCCGACTATTCTCATCGTGAAGGATGACAGGGTTGTTGAACGGTTTGAAGGAGTGGTGCACCGGGAACAGCTCGAGGAAGCGATCCGGAAACACATATCCTGACTGTCACATTGTCAGAAATATCTGAAACCTATGAAAAAAAGCCTTGTAGCCCCTTTATCAGGGTGCTGAAAAGGCGTATCGTCTAATGGCACGGAGCACCCTCTCTCCAGTGGAGCTGCCTCCGGCGGTTTCATGCGTTATGTTCAACCGGAGAGCAATTAGAGGGTGTCCCCTGAGAATGGTGTTGCTATTTCTTCAGTTTGCACGCTTCTCTCCCAGATGAGGCTCATCCAAAGTTCCTCCCATTGTAAAGATGAACTCTTGTCAGAGGCACGGGTAACGTCATGGGACGAGGCTGATCCGGTTCCGCGATCACTAGTTCTATGAAATGTGGCGGAAAGATGAGACTGAGAGAAGAAGAATTTATCCTGGAGGGCTTTTCTTGCATCTGAAACACCGCATCATCCACTGGTTCAGGCATAGTTTCTTTTTTTTCGGCATCATGAGCATCCTCTGGATACTATTCCGTTCAGGATTGAAACCTTCCCGCCTGGTCTATCCCTGCCAGCAGGCAGCCGCGATGACAGGGTACCTGTGGATTGCGACGTACCTGGCATTTCCTCTCGCTGCACTCGTGGGCATCCGTCGATGGGCAACACCCGGGAGGGTTACCCTGGTTGCAGGGGGATTTATTTTCCTTGGCTGTTTTCTCACACTGGTATACATCACCAGTGGGGGTGTTGGCGCAGAACCGACCGGGGGGGATCTCGGATCTGAAAGCATGGTACCAACAACCCCATCAGATATCTTTGTCGTCCAGGGAAAAACCGGCAATAACGGAGGAGTAGCGGAGCTGCTGCAGCTCATGGAATCCAATGGCCTGCACTTCTACCACCATTCGGACATGCCAGCACCAGAAGGCCTCATTGGCAGCGATGATGTTGTCATCATCAAGGTGAACTGTCAATGGCCGGAACGGGGAGGCACAAGTACCGATCTCGTTCAGGCCGTTATTGCATCCATCCTGGCACACCCCGATGGATTTACGGGCGAGATTATCGTTGCCGACAATGGACAGGGGAGAGGATCCTTCTCCTGGCCGCAAGCAAATGCAGAAGATACCGGACAAACCATCCAGAAGGTGGTGGAATCATTTTCAGGATCCCACAAGGTCTCTACCTGCCTCTGGGATACTATCAGGAACACGGCTGTCAGGGAGTATGACCAGGGGGACATACGGGATGGCTATATTGTCTCTGCTGCAGAGCACCCAAGAACCGGGCTGAAGGTGAGCTACCCGAAATTCAGGACGAAATATGGGACAAACATCAGCTTTCGTAACGGAGTGTGGGAGAACGGATCCTACAACAACACCCGCCTGAAACTGATTAATATGCCGGTCCTGAAATCCCACAGCGGATACGAGGTAACCGCAAGCCTGAAGCACTATGTAGGGGTAGTGTCCGTCTCTCTTGGAGACCCGCATGCCTCCATCGACCGGGGTGGTCTGGGTACAGCTCTCGTTGAAACCCGGTACCCGGACCTCAACATCCTCGACGCCACCTGGATAAATGCCGTTCCCCAGGGATACCCGGGAGCCGGTCCCGCTACCCCCTACAGTGTAGCGACACGGGCAGATACCCTCGCTGCTAGTACCGATCCCGTTGCCCTTGATTACTACGCAGCAAAGTACATCCTGATGCCCATCGCCGCCACCGCAGGGTATGACACGTACACGATGGATCCTGATGCACTGTCTTCGGGATATTTCGGATCCTGGTTGAGGGTTGCTGAAAGAGAGATCCGTCTGGGGGGTTTTCCAGTCACCACTAATGAAAGTCTGATGCATGTTTTCATCGCCACGGATAATTCAATCACCGTCTCCCATCCGGATGGAAATGAGGAATGGCTTCAGGGATCCACCCAGACTATCCGATGGAACTATACCGGTGATCCCGGACCAACCGTGAAAATTGAGGCACTTCGAAGGGACACCGTCATTGGAACCCTTCGGAGTATCCCTATCGGAACAGATGGATCGGGCTCATACTCTCTTGTGATTCCCTATGAAGTCCGTCCCGGAAGTGAGTTTACGATCAGGGTGACCAGCAACCGCTACCCAACGTGCGGTGATGCCAGTAACGGGACCTTCATAGTCACTCCTGCCATCACCCTGGCTACCCCAAACGGGGGTGAGTACTGGAGTCCTGGATCCAGCCAGACTATCCGATGGAACTATACCAGCGATCTGGCAGGTACGGTCAGGATAGAGGCACTCCGTGGCACAACAGTCATAGCAACCATACCCATGCATGCGATAGGATCCGATGGTATCGGCTGGTTCGACCTGATTGTCCCACCAAAGACCCCGCCAGGGAGTAATTACCGTATCAGGGTGACTAGTACGAGATATCCCTCATGCACGGATGCGAGCAATGCACCGTTCTCGGTTGGTGGAGAATCTCTCACACTTTAGATGGGTGATAGGTAGCCGGACGGTTGTTGGAGTCATGCTGCCGGGTGCAGCAATGCTCACCAGCTTGAGCGTTCCCTCATTGAAAAAAAGATGAACCGGTATCTTTCTATGGTGGTCTCTAAAGTGGATATCCATAGACCCGTTTTATCTTCCGTGCAATCCCCTTCTGGCCCTCGTGTCGGAGGGCGGCGCCATCGCGCATCTTCATGTGGGCGATCCGGAATCGTCGGTTCCCGACCCGGTACACCTCTCCGACCACAAACGGCTCCTCTCCGCTGACACGGATGGCGAGCGGGACGGTCGATCGCCCGTCATGGACTGATACCCTGACCAGGACCTCTTCGATCTTCCGGCTCCACAAGGCAGTGATATCCTTTGCCCGTGCTTTCCTGACCCGGTGCTGCCCCCGTTCGATAGCCGTGACCTCGACACCGATATACTCCTCGCCGCAGACTGCTACGTGGTGGTCGCCGATCTGGCATGGTTCTTCGGGCAGGAGCTCGATGGCACAGATGCGGGAGGTGCCCTCTTCCGAGACTATCGTCTTTACGTGAAGCGGAGGCTGCTCTTTTTGCCGTGCCAGCTGGTGTACGGTACCGCAGGTCGTGCACCGAACCCGTGTCTGCCTGGACTGCGACAGAACAATATGATCCTGCTCGTCCTTACATTCAGGACAAAATATTCTCATCTGCATCTTCAAGAGCCGGTGTACCTGTCTTCCCTTCTCCATTATTAGGATTGGCCTGGAAGGAGCATGGGCATTATCATGAAAGGCGTTCCACTGGGATCAGGACAACTCCGATCTGGTATGACCCTGACAGAATGCACGACCCACACAGAGACGATACGGTGCCGGGGCCACCGGAATGTCCTCTCGCTGCATGCCGGCACCTTCATGATCACCAAAGACCTGCACCTCACCTGCAAGGGGGACTGCATTATCGCGATCGGTGCTGACAAGGGTGCCGCGGATCTCTCCCCCGCATTCAGGAAGGCTCTCTCAATCGACGATGCCATGCTCTTTACAAAACTTACCTGCCGGGGCATCTCGATCACCGCCTTCTCATGGGGATCGGCCGGGATGACCCTGCTCCACCCGACGGACATGGTCTGGCGGAAGAGCACCTACGTCTGCGGGCGGACGGTCGGGATTGGATCGGACCTGGCTGCAAAAGACCTGCCTCGCGAGCTGGTCGACTGCCTTCGGAACGGAGAAGAACTCCTCGTTGAAATGACGGTGGCCACTGGGGGCCATGAAGGATACGATCAGGTTCGGCAGCCTGTTAGTCCCTTCCCAGCATCGTGATCTTCAGTTCCGCTGAAGCGAGCAGGTCTTCGCACTGCCTGATGATGGCAGCGCCGCGTTCATACAACGCGATACTCTCATCAAGACCGGTCTCGTTATCCTCAATCGTTTTTATGATCTCTTTTAACTCGTTCACCAGTTCTTCATAGGTCTTTGTCATGTGTCACGCTCCTGACGAGCAGGTCGAGCTTCCCCCCCTTCATCCGCGCCTGTATCTCAGTTCCCGGTTCGATCGCCTGCACTGATTTTACTGCCCTCCCGTCCTTTTCGATAATTGCGTAGCCCCGCTCAAGCAGCCGCAGCGGATTCCTGTTCTCGATCTTCTCCAGAAAACCGCTTATCACCAGCCGCTGAATAGCAATCTTCCCGGAGAGCGCCCTTGAAAGCCTCTCGGCCATGACCGCCGCATCCTGCTGCCGGTCTGCTATCCGCCGTTGCATCCTTCCCGGGGCAATCCGGGTTCGGAGGTCGGACAGCTCCCGTGATGCCCGGTCCAGTTTCCCGATGAGATCGGCCCCCAGCTTTCTCGAGTAAAGAGTGAGGCCTTCACGGAGCACCTCCCGGTCCTGCACGACGAGTTCGGCTGCTGCGGACGGGGTTGGTGCCCGGACATCGGCAGCAAAATCCGCAAGAGTGATATCGACCTCATGGCCGATTGCGCTCACGACCGGGACGCTGCACCGTGACAGTGCCCGGACTACGTCAGGATGGTTGAATGGAAAGAGGTCCTCGAAACTCCCCCCTCCCCTCCCGACAATGATGACATCAGCCCGGCCATCTATCCTCCGCAGGGCAGCAGCGATCTCCAGGTGGGCTGATTCTCCCTGGACAGCGGTCGGTGAGACGATGATCTCAAGGGGGAACCGCCGGGCAATGATATTCCTGATATCCTGGAGCACCGCCCCCGTCTCTGATGTTACCACCCCCACTCTCATGGGAAACCGGGGGAGGGGGCGCTTCCTCTCTTCAGAAAAGAGCCCCTCTGCCGCAAGTTCGGCTTTCCATCGCTCAACAAGGAGATGCTTCTCCCCCACCCCCGCATGCCTCAGTTCCCTGGCGATGAACTGGTATTTCCCCTGCGGGGGGTAATGGGTGATGGATCCGAAAGCGATCACGTCCATGCCATCCCTGAACTCCCCCCCGATGCGTTTTGCATCACTCCGCCACATGACGCAGTTGATCATTGCACCACAATTCTGTCCCCGTTCGCTCAGGGAGAAATACCGGTGGCCGGAGACATGGGGCCTGAAATTGGTCACTTCCCCCCGTATCCAGATGTCCTGGATACGGGTGTCATCGAGGATGGAGGATATGACCGATGAGATCTCGGAGATCGAGAAGACAGCGATTCCATGCTCCTCAGGCGCTCCGGGGAGTCCCTTTTGGGCGTATACCATCAACAAATATTATGGCAACGGCGGAATATGAAATAGGATCATGGTACGCTTTGCCGTGTCAAGCATGTTCTTCCATGAGTATACCCTAGACGAGATCTTTGATTTCGTCGCTGAGGCAGGCCTTGACACGCTGGAGTTCTGGGTCGAGACTCCCGATTTCTGGCTCCGGGGACAACCTCTTCCCGAGCTCATCAGCTGCCTCTCCAGCCGGCCGGCACTACACCCCCTGACTATGCACGCACCCATCCTTGACCTGAACCCCTGTTCGATCAATCCCCGGGTGGCAGAAGCTTCCGTGGAATACTGTCTTGCCTCCCTGATGATTGCAGAACGGATCGGTGCCGAAGTGCTGACCGTGCATCCAGGGAGGAGGACGGCAAAGCGACCTCCAGGTGCGGCTGATTTCAGGAGGTTTGACCACTACCTGTCCCTGCTCGAGTCTGCTGCCCGGAGAACCAGTGTGCGGGTGTCGATCGAGAACATGGAGAAAAAGGTCAACTCCCTCCTCTGCACCCCTGAATCAGTAAGGGAGATTCTTGACAGGGAGCACTGGCTCTCGTTCACCCTTGATGTCTCCCATGCCCTTGGCGTGTCACTGGAGGAGGTAGCAACCTACATCGATCTTTGTGGGGAGCGACTGGGCAATGTCCACCTGTCGGGCGCAAACGGTGGGACCATGCATCTGCCGGTCGAGGACAACCCCGATATCACCACCATCCTTCATCTGCTTTCCGATGCCGGGTATCAGGGGGTCATCACGTTCGAGTTCGAGGACCGAAATTTTAACCATGATCTCTCCAGCGAGGAGAAGATCCTCTTCCTTGCACGGCAGGCTGCCGTTGTGAGGGAAAGTCTCGGATAAACGCTGGTTTTATAAAAAGGGAATACGATTACTGTATAAGTTTTCTTATCCATGAACCATAGAGCGTCGAAGGCCGCACTGGCGGCGTGGCTTCAATGATCGAGTATGTTCTGCCGGTTCTGCTTTTCGTCATCTGTCTTGCACTCTCGGCATTCTTCTCAAGCTCGGAGATCGCCCTGATCTCACTGACCAGGGCAAAGGTCCGGACCCTGTTGAATGAAGGCAGGAAGGGATCGGAATCCCTAGCAACCCTGAAAGAGACCCCCAACCGGTTCCTGATATCCATCCTGATCGGGAACAACATCGTCAACACGGCTGCTGCGTCCATCGCAACAGCAGTAACCATCGCCATATTCGGTGACATAGGCGTCGGGATTGCCACCTTTGTCGTCGTGATCCTTCTCCTTTTCTTCGGAGAGATAGGCCCAAAGGTCTATGCAACCCGTCACAGTGAGAAACTCGCCCTCCGGGTTGCATCTCCGATACTGTATCTCTCCCGCGTCCTCTCCCCCGTCATCTGGGGAATAGAGAAGATCACCGGGAAGTTCGGGGCTCCGGCCGCAATCGGTGAACCGAGCGTCACTGAAGAGGAGATCAAGGAATGGATAGAGGTGGGAAAAGAGGAGGGGACGATCGAGCAGGAAGAACGCGAGATGCTCTACTCGGTCCTCGAGTTTGGTGATACCAACGCCCGCGAGATCATGACTCCTCGTGTGGATGTCGCGATGATCGAGGATACCCTCACCCTCAACGAGGCGATGCAGCTCTTCAACGAGACCGGCTTTTCAAGGCTGCCGGTGTATCATGACTCGGTGGACAACATCATCGGGATCCTGAACATCAAGGATGTCTTTTCGGCTGCATTCGCGATGAAGAAAGAGATCCCGATCAAGGAGTTGATGTACGATCCCTACTTCGTTCCCGAAACAAAGAAGATCGATGATCTCTTAAAGGAACTGCAGCTCCGCAAAGTGCAGATGGCCATCATCCTCGATGAGTACGGCAGCTTCATCGGGATACTCACTGTCGAAGACATCCTTGAAGAACTGGTGGGGGATATCCTCGATGAATTCGATCGCGAAGAGCCTGAAATCCAGAAGATCGGCGAAGGTATCTACCTCGTCGATGCAAAACTCTGGGTGGAAGACCTGAACGATGAACTGGATATCAGCCTGCCTGTCCATGAGTCCTACGAGACCATTGGCGGTCTTCTTATCGAGCGGCTCGGCCATATCCCTCATCCCGGAGAGACCGTGCACCTTGCCGAAGCCCATGTCACCCTGGTCGTCATGCAGATGCTCTCACGCCGGATCGTGAAGCTCAAGCTGATCCTTCATACCCCCCCAGCACAGGATGGTGAGGGATCGCAATGAAGACCAAGCGGATTGCGGTCCTGGCATCCGGCCGTGGCTCAAATTTCCAGGCAGTGATCGATGCTGTTGCGAGGGGGGAGATCCCGGCAACCTGCTGCGGCCTTGTCACCGACAACCCGGATGCATATGCGATTGAGAGGGCACGAACTGCTGGTATCCCAGTATATATCGTCGCCTATGGATCCTATCCCTCAAAAGAGGCATACGAAACGGCGTTGTGCAGGGTAATGGAGGATCTCGCTGCTGATCTGTATATCCTGGCCGGATATATGAGGATCCTGGGGAGCGGCATCGTGAAGCTATTCCATGGCAGGCTGATCAATATCCATCCGGCCCTCCTCCCGGCGTTCCCCGGTCTGCACGCCCAGCGGCAGGCGCTCTCGTACGGGGTCAGGGTGTCGGGCTGCACTGTCCATTTTGTGGATGAGGGTATGGACTCCGGGCCGGTGATTGTTCAAGCATGCGTGAACGTAGAAGACGAGGATGACGAGGAGGGGCTCGCTGCTCGCATCCTTGCCATGGAGCATCGCTGTCTCCCCACGGCAATCCGTCTCTTCTGCGAGGATCGTCTGATGATTGAGGGAAGAAGAGTGCGGATCCTGCCAGGAGATGCTCCCTCTCCGGAATCCCTGTGCTGATTTCCCAAATCCCGGGTGATCCTGGCGTTGGATCATCATGATAATCCCAGAGAGCAAAGGATACACCAGCCATCCCCGTCAATGAGAAAGAGGATCTGATAGTGAGCCGCTCCCAGCCCCCCCAGTCCAAGAAGATTGCCCGGGAGAGGATTGCTCTCCTGTTCAGGAGAGCGGGCGAATTCTTCCCGGATGATCCGCTCGTGAGTGATCGATGCGTGGCACTGGCACGACGGATCTCCATGCGGCACCGGGTGAGGATCGACCGGGTCTACCGGAGGCAGTTCTGCCGGTTCTGCCACCGGTATCTGGTTCCAGGGAGGAATGCCAGGGTACGGATCACGAGAGGGAAGGTTGTCATGACCTGTCTCTCGTGTAAAAGACAGGTGCGGATTCCGGTGAAAAAGGAGCATGAAAGCGGATAAGAGCAACAACCTGATGCAGGACCTCCGTCCGACCGTCTGGATCGGCAAGCAGGGATGCAGTGACACGATCATCCAGGAGATCGTCGCTCAACTGAAGAAAAGGGACGTGGTCAAGGTGAAATGGCTGCAGAACACTGAGGTCGACCCCGAAGCCATCGCAGCGCAGGTAAAAGCGTTTCTCGTGGAAGTACGGGGCAGGACCATGGTACTTGCCCGTCACCAGAAGAAGCGGTGAACCTTTTTTATTTTGCGGCGGTACCCTGCTCGAAATATATAAAAGTATTATGAACCAATATGTAAAGACTGTTAAATCAATTCGGTGACAGTGAGGTTATAAGAGGATGACAACGGTATTTGATGTGCCGGCTGATCGCTACATTCGCTCCCTTGCGGAGGAACTGAAGAAGAAGCCGGAGATCACCCCCCCCGAATGGTCACTTTTTGCCAAGACCGGGGTTCACAAGGAGATGCCCCCGGAGGATCCAGAATGGTGGTTCGTCCGGGTAGCATCCATTATGCGCCGGGTCTACATAGATGGACCGATAGGCGTTGAGCGGATGAGAACATTCTATGGCGGAGGCAAGGACCGTGGCTCCAGGCCGACACAGTTCCGGAAAGGAAGCGGCTCGATCCTTCGAAAGTCACTCCAGCAGCTCGAGGCCGCTGGACTGATCATCCATGACAAGACCGGGCGGAGAGTCTCACCCCAGGGGATGTCTTTCATGGACAATCTTGCCCGAAGCTTAGTACAACAGGCAGAGAAGACTGCCTGAATGCGGGGAATACACCATGGGAGACGATGAGCTTGCTGAAATCCGCCGGAGGCGGATGGCGCAGATGCAGCAGCAGGCGATGGATCAGCAGATGATGCAGGAGGATATGGAGCGGCAGAAACAGGCTGATGCCCAGCTGCACATGGTCCTTCTGCAGATCCTTGAACCTGAAGCACGGGAGCGGCTCAATGCGGTCCGGCTCGCCCGGCCGGAATTTGCCCGGGCGGTTGAGCAGCAGCTGGTGCTTCTTGCCCAGAGCGGTCGTCTCAAGCAGAAGATCACTGATGCGCAGTTGAAAGCGCTTCTGCAGCAGATACAGCCGGCAAAGAAGGAATTCAATATCCGAAGGAAAGGATGAAGGCAGGGGTGCTCTTTTCCGGTGGGAAAGACAGCTCCCTTGCAGCGCTTCTGCTCTCCCGTGATTACGAGGTCGAGCTGAACACCTTCATCTTCCACCAGGAAGACGATACTGCCGGGGTCGAGAACGCGGCCCGGGCTGTCGGCCTTCCATGGAGGCGGAGGATATTTGATGAAGGTTTCCTGGAGCGGGTTATTGGAATGATCGTGTCATGCGGGTATCCAAACGAGGGGATTCAGGAGGTACACCGGACGGCAGTGGAACTGCTGTGCCGTGACTACCCGGTCGTTGCCGATGGTACACGCATGGATGACCGCATCCCCATGCTCACGCGCAGCGAGGTGCAGAGCCTCCAGGACAGGACCGGGTGCTCCTACCTGCGCCCGCTCCTCGGATATGGGAAAAGGGAGGTGGATCGGCTTGCCCGGTGCCACTTCGTAATCGTCAACGGGCAGACCGGCCAGATCGAAAACGGTGACTATGAACGCAGGATACGGAATGGAATCGCAGCAGAAGGGCTCGATCCCAGGGCATACTTTCCGGAAGTTCACGAGCAGTCACTGGTCCTCTCCCGGGCAGTCCCAGGAACAGAGGTGAAATTCAGATGAGTAAATCCACAAAAGGTTTCAAGATCCGACTCGCAAAGGCTTGCGAACAGAACAGGCGGGTTCCGCAATGGGTGATGCTCCGCACCAAGCGTGCAGTGGTTTCCCATCCCCGGCGCCGGAACTGGAGAAGGAGCGCCCTGAAGGTGTGAAAACATGGCAGAAAAGACGCAGGAACAGATCTATATCATACCTCTTCGCGACGCACGTCGTGCACCGCGATGGAAGAGGAGCCATACTGCCATCAAGGACATACGGAAATATCTCGAGAAGCACTTAAAAAGTCACGATGTGAAGCTTGACAAGAGCATCAACGAGAGGATCTGGGACCGGGGTTCGGAGAATCCCCCCTCACGTGTGCGTGTCCGCGCCATGAAATTCGATGATGGGCAGGTCCAGGCTGAGCTTGCTGAGGAATGAGATGGAAAAAACGGTCTCGTTCGGCGGGGATTGCAACATCGGCGTGTTCACGAGAGTTTTTGATGACATCGCCGTGGTCCCTCCCAATGCACCCGGGGACTTCTGTGAAGCATTGACCGGATTGCTCGGGGTGGAGATTGTCGAGACCACCATTCAGGGCAGCGCCATCATCGGGTCCCTCCTTGCCGGAAACCGCCATGGATTTGTGGTGAGCGGTTTTGCCGAAGAGACCGAGATCGCGCGCCTGTCAGAATACCGGGAACTCTGCCTGCTTACGCATACGATGAACGCTGCCGGCAATATCCTGCTTGCCAGTGACTCCCTTACCCTGGCACATCCTGATATGCCGGAACAGATGGCAGAGGAGATCGGTGACATTCTCAAAACCCCGGTCCACAGGACAACCATTGCCGGGATCAAGACAGTCGGCATGGCAGCAGTCGCCTCGGCTCGGGGTATCATGGTTCACCCCCGCACCACCCGCCATGAACTGGCCGGGCTTGAGAGCCTGAGTGACCTTCCGATCGGGACCGGATCAGTGAACATGGGCAGTGGCCTTGTCGGGACCGGGCTCGTTGCCAATTCACGGGGATACGTGGCAGGGCTTGAGACCACCGGATTTGAACTTGGACGAATCGAGGATATATTTGGATTCCTGGAGAGAACATGATGCAGAACATGAAATTTGAAGTGACGGGCACCTTCATGATCGGGGATGAATGGCACCCCTACCGGAAAGTGATCGAGGCGCCCAACGAGGTACAGGCAAAAGAGCGAACCTTTGCGGTCATCGGGAGCAAGCATCGCCTGAAACGAAGGTATATCACCGTCAATGCCGTTACTCCTGTGAATGGTGAATAACGTGGACCGCGTGGACCCGCGGGAGCTTCAGTCGCTTCAGCTGTACCTGAACGACTACCGGCAGCAGGCGGAGATATTTACCCGGCAGCTTGCGCTCCTTGAAGAGGGGAGGATGGAGGCACTCGCCGCGATCGAGGCGCTCGAAGGGGCTGCAGCAGCACCGGACAGCATTGTCCTTCTCCAGATCGGTGGAGGGGTGAGCGTTCGAGCCCGTATCCTTGATCCCGATCGTGTCCTTCTCAATATCGGGGCTGATGTGATCGTTGAGCGGCCGAACGCTGCGGCACAGGACTATCTGAAGGACCGTATCACGGAGATGGAAGCCTCAGCAAAGAAGGTTGCCGAGACCCTTGAACGGCTCCGGGTACAGATGAACGAGCTCGCCCGCAGGATTGAGCTGGGATACCAGCAGGCACAGATGGCCCAGATGCAGCCTCCACCTGTTCCGGAAGCCGGGGAAGAGTGAACAGGGAGAACCATCGGTATGTTTGACGGGCTCCGTGCTAAGCTCCAGAAGATCCAGGGCGGGCTTTCCCAGAGCATCGAATCTGCCTCTGAAAAAGAAGCGATCCCTCCCACCAGTTCCGGAGGGACGGAGAAGAATCCAACTATCCTCGGAAAGGTAAAAGTCCTCCTCACCGACCGCGAGTTCCTGGTCGATGAGAAGGATATCAGAGAACCCCTCTTTGAACTTGAGATGGTCCTCCTCGAGAATGATGTGGCACTCCCTGTCACCGATGAGATCATCAGCCATATCAGAAAGGACCTGACGGGCAGCCGCAGGAAGATCGGCGAATCCGTTGATTCCATCGTTACCTCCGCGTTGCGGGGGGCATTGCTTGATGTCCTGGGGGAGGGTTTCGACCTCGTCTCCTACCTCAGCTCCCATGAAAAGCCGGTCAAGATCCTTTTTACCGGTGTGAACGGCACCGGCAAGACCACCACTGTCGCCAAGGTCGGCTCTTTCCTGAAGAAGAACGGATTCTCTGTTGTCATCGGCGCAGGAGATACCTTCCGTGCAGGAGCCCTTGAACAGATCGATGTCCATGCACAGCGCCTCGGGATCAAGATCATCCAGCACCAGGCTGGGGGCGATCCCTCTGCCGTTCTCTATGACACCGTACAGTATGCGGAGGCCCACCATATCGATGCGGTGCTTGCCGATACGGCAGGCAGGTTCCACAACCGGGTGAACCTCATGAACCAGCTCGACAAGATCCGGCGGGTCATGAAACCCGATCTGATCGTATATGTCGATGAAGCAGTCGCCGGGAACGATGCAGTGGTCCGGGCTCACGAGTTCGAGAAGGCGGTGGGGGCAGACGCCGTGGTCCTCACAAAAGCAGATATGGATCCCAAGGGGGGTGCCGCGATATCGATTGCACATACTATCGGAAAACCCCTGATGTTCCTCGGGATTGGGCAGGGCTATGATGACCTGGTCCCCTTCTCACCTGATCAGGTGGTTGGCGATCTGCTCGCGGAGGAAGCCAGATGATCGACCGATTGGGTACTTCGCTCAAGGATGCCCTGAAAAAATTAGCCGGAAAGACGGTGGTTGACAGGGCTGCTGTGGAGGAACTGGTCAAGGATCTCCAGCGGGCGCTCCTGCAGGCCGATGTCAACGTGAAGCTCGTCATGCAGATCTCCCAGGCGATCAAGACGCGGTCGCTTGAGGAAGAGCCGCCGAAAGGGATGTCGGTCCGGGAGCATGTCCTCCGGATCGTGTACCAGGAACTGGTCCGGCTCGTCGGATCATCAGGAGAAGTCAGGCTTGAACCCCAGCGGATCCTCATGGCAGGGCTCCAGGGGAGCGGCAAGACCACCACCACGGCAAAGCTTGCACGGTATTTCCAGCGGAAAGGCATGAAGACCGCGGTCATCTGTGCCGATACCTTCAGGCCCGGGGCTTACGACCAGCTCAGTACCCTCTGTGTGAAGATCAATATCGCTTGTTACGGTGACCCGAATCAGACGGATGCCCGGATTATCGTTCGTGATGGGCTCAAAACGCTGGGGAGTGTTGAGGTCGTCATTATTGATACCCAGGGGCGCCACGCCCTGGAAGACGATCTCATCCAGGAGATCGTTGACCTGAACCTCCTCACCAGGGCCACCCACCGGTGGCTCGTCATCGATGCAGCCCTCGGGCAGCAGGCACGGGATCAGGCGAGACGGTTCCATGAGGCAATCAGCATTGACGGGGTGATCATCACCAAGATGGACGGTACCGCGAAAGGGGGCGGGGCTCTCTCGGCCGTCAGCGAGACGCAATCGGGGATCGTTTTTATCGGGAGCGGGGAGACGATAGAGGATCTCGAGCGGTTTGAACCTGACAGCTTCATCTCCCGGCTGCTTGGCATGGGGGATCTCAAGGCACTCGTTGAGCGAGCCCAGGAGACCGTCACCGAGGGGGAGATCGATGTCAATGCCATGATGCGGGGGAAGTTCACGCTCAGGGACATGTACAAGCAGCTCGAGGCCCTGAACAAGATGGGCCCGCTGAAGCAGATTATGAGCATGATCCCCCTCGGAAATGTCGATCTGCCCGGGGACGTGTACGATGTCACCAGCGCCAAGATGTCCCGGTACCGGTACATCATGGACTCCATGACCGGGACTGAGCTTGATGATCCCTCGGTCCTCTCCAGCTCGCGCATCCAGCGGATCGCGTCAGGTTCAGGCTCCTCCCCTGAGGAGGTCCGCGAACTGATCAAGTATTACAAGAACATGAAGCGGGCTCTCAAAGGCGTGCGGGGAGCCGGTGGAAAGTTCAACATGCAGCGGATGATGAAACGGTTCGGCGGGATGTAAGCCGGATGATCCGGTTTGCCGTGATCGGCCATCTGGCCCATACCGCCGGTGACTTCTCACTCTCTGATATGCCGGGGGGTGCAGGCCGGCTCGATATCCTCTGCCGGTGTGTCAATACCTCCCTCTTCCTCTCGCATGGCATGAGGCGTGACGTGGAGGTGTATCTTGTCCTCCTCGGCCAGCCGGACCCACCAAAAACGATCCTCTTTTCCGGGGAACGGGTGCGGTACCTGAGCCCGGACGAACGGAGTGCCGGATCGCTGATCAAGAAGGCACTGGCCCTCCCTGCCGGGGACGAGTTCCGTGAATCCACACCCGGGGTGTACGTCCGGAAGGGGGGGCTGCCTGACCTGGTTGCCGGGTTCCCGTTTGCCCGCCTTGACGAATCAGGAGCGGACGTGCGGACGGCACCTGCCCTCCCTGAAAATTACCTGCTGAGCGATCACCTGAACATGACCGAGGAGGAGGCAATCCTAGCGGGGGCACTTCCGGTATACTCTGTTGGCCCTCGGTTATTGCATGCTGATCACACCATCACCGTACTCCTGAACGAGCTGGACCGGAGGGCGCTCTGATGGATCTCATGGAAATGACTGGTGCAATCCTTGCCTATGGTGAGATCTGTGATCACTGTCTCGGGAGAATGGTCGGGAAGCGTTCCTTTGGCCTCTCAAACGACCAGAGGGGGCATGCCCTCCGGGTGAGCTATGCCCTCTCCCATGATGAGCCCTTCCACCCGCATGAGGGGACCTGCTGGATCTGTCAGGAAGTATTCCTTTCCACTGAGGAATGGGCACGAACGATCGTGACAGAACTGGAGGGGATCGAATACAGGACGTTCCTGATTGGCACGCGTGTACCACCCCTGATGGCCGAGAGCGAGGAGATGGTATGGAGCGATCTCTCCCTTTCGTCACCAGAGCCCCTCAAGTCCGAGATGAACCGAGAGGTGGGTAAGGCTGTCAGCCGGCTGACAGGGAAGGAGGCCGACCTGACCCATCCGGACATCCTCGCCATCATTGACCTCTCGACAGGGAAGGTTGAGATCCAGGTGACTCCTCTCTTCTTTTATGGAAGGTACCGGAAACTGGAGCGGGGGATCCCGCAGACTCACTGGGACTGCAGGGAATGCCGGGGAGCCGGGTGCGAACGGTGCCATTTTACCGGGAAAATGTACCAGGATTCGGTCGAGGAGCTGATCGGGCGGCCCGCGATCGAGCTCTGTGCCGCGGAAGCCGCGGTGCTCCATGGTGCTGGGCGGGAGGATATCGATGCCCGGATGATCGGCACCGGCCGGCCTTTTGTGATGGAGCTGGTCCGGCCGTTCCACCGGAGTATCGATCTGAAGGTGCTCGAGGAAGCGATCAACGGGTCCGCTTCAGGCAGGGTAGAAGTATCCCTTGAGCGATGGACACGGCGCGGTGAGGTGGAAACCATTAAATCGGACAAAGCGCATAAAAAATACAGGATCCTGGTCGAGATAGAAGGCCCGTTGTCCTTATATGAGCTCCAATCAGCCCTAAAAGCCCTGAAAGGGGTGACAATATATCAGCGCACCCCACAGAGGGTCGCTCACCGCAGGGCTGATAAAGTACGTGAACGGCACGCTACGGAGATAGCATACCTCGGGGAGGAAGAGGACGGGTATGTTCTTGAGGTGACTGGAGAAGCCGGTCTCTATATCAAGGAACTTATCTCGGGTGATAACGGACGGACCCGGCCAAGTCTTACCGAGATCCTCCAAAGGCCTGCAAGGGTCTCGAGGCTCGATGTGGTGCAGGTAGAAAGCACCAGGGAGGAGTGAGTAATCATGGCACATCATAACGGACCAAGGAAGAAGACACGGTACAAATTCAAGAAAGAGATACGACGGCGTGGCATCCTGCCGGTAACCTCGCTCATCCAGCGGTTTGAGCCTGGTCAGAAGGTGCACGTGGTCTGCGAGCCGAGCATCCAGAAAGGTATGCCGCACCGCAGGTTCCATGGAAAGACCGGAACGGTGGTCGGCCAGCGCGGGCGCGCCTGGCTCCTTGCCATCCGGGATGGCGACAAGGACAAGATCGTCATCGCAAGACCGCAACATCTAAAAGCACAAAGGTAAATCTCTGGAATCAGGTGACTGGCATGAAGGTAAAGGCTGTTCTTAGCGAAGAGAGGGTAACTCTCCCGGAGGTCCGTGAGGTCCTCGCCCAGGTCGAGGCCGAGCGGATCGCATCAGAGAAAGAGATGTCATATGAGCTTCGCAAAAGCATCGAGCATGCCAACCAGACCTCCAAGATGCCGGCCGACAAGTCCCGGGAACTGGTAAAAGAACTTCTCACGCTCGAGAAGATGAAACCCGATATCGCATACCGTATTGCCAATACTGCACCACGGAGCAGGGATGAACTCCGGGCGATCTATGCGAAGGAAAAATTCTCTCTCACCGGCGAAGAGCTCGATGCCATTGTCGGTATCGTGCAGAACTATCTCTGAGGTCTTTTTCATGAAGGCGGATAAAAAAGAGATCAACGCGATAGTCCTCGATGTTCTCCAGCGGGGGCATCCCGATGATCCCCGGCCGGTCTTCAAACGTGAAGCGATCGTCCAGGCTATGGGGATCTCCCAGTTCAAACTCCTTGAACTGGTGCCGAAATCACTGGGTATCCAGATCCATGAGCGGGTCTATATCGGGGAGGGTGAGCGAGAAAAGATAGAGCGGGTGAAACGGCGGATCGGCTACGAGGAGCTAACCCAGACAGCCAGGGTCGAACTCCCCTTTGTGGTTGAGCAGCTGGTGAAAGAGAAGGAACCTGAATTTGTCCAGTTCTTCAACAAGTCCATATCGATCACCCCGAAACTGCATATGCTCCACCTCCTGCCGGGGATCGGAAAGAAACTGATGTGGGAGATTCTCACCGAGCGGGAAAAGAAGCCGTTCGAGAGCTTTGCTGACATCAGCCAGCGGATCAAGTCGATTCCCCATCCGGAAAAGATGGTGGTGAACCGGATCCTCGAGGAGCTCCAGGACCCGGATATCAAGTATCATGTCTTCACCTCAAAATGAGAGCCCCAAAGGATCAGCACTTCCTGATCGACAGGAATGCAGTCCGTCGGATAGCTGATCTGGTTGATCTCCGAGATCGTCTGGTCCTCGAGATCGGTCCCGGAGAAGGGATCCTGACAGGCGAGCTCCTCTCCCGGGGGGCAAAGGTCAATGCCGTGGAGATCGATCCCGATCTGGTCGACGAACTAACCCTCTTTTTTGCCGATGAGATCGAGACGGGAAGGCTTACGGTCATCTGCGGAGACGCGATCCGGTGCGACCTCCCGCCATTTGATGTGGTGGTCTCGAACCTTCCCTATTCCGCATCGTCAAAGATTACGTTCCGGCTGCTTGCAGCCGGATTTGAAGAAGCGGTGCTGATGTACCAGGAGGAGTTTGCCCGCCGGATGGTTGCACCGGCCGGGACCCCTGATTGCGGGAGGCTCTCGATCATGGTCCAGACCTACTGCTGTGTCGAGCGGTGCTTCGATCTTCCCCCGCAGGCATTCTCCCCGAAGCCTCAGGTCAGATCGACAGTGGTGAGGATGAAGCTCCGCGGCCCCCTCTTCCCCATCAGTGACGATGCACTCTATGCCGATGTGGTCCGGGCCCTCTTCTCCCACCGGAGAAAGACGGTAAGGAACTGCTTGCGGAATTCTGCCGGGATCCTCGATCCTGCTCTTGCAGAGAAGATGCTTGCCGCCCTGCCTGATGAGATCCTCGCCTCCCGCCCGGAGACGCTCTATCTCGAGGATTTTGCGACCATCACGAACCTGGCGGCAGAATGACCCACCCGGAGGTCTATGCCCCGGCCGAGGACACCTGGCTCCTCCTCCGGGCCGCACGGAAGGAATGCCATGATGGTGAACGGGTGCTTGAGATCGGATGTGGCAGCGGTATTATTTCAGCGTCTCTTTCCGGGCGGGCCAGCGTACTCGCTACCGACATCAATCCCCACGCGGTCCGTGCGGCCCGCGATCGTGGGATCGAGGTGGTGAGAACCGATCTCGCTGCCGGTATCTGCGGCCGGTTTGACCTGATCCTCTTCAACCCCCCCTACCTCCCGACCATGCCGGAAGAGCGGCTGGACGACTGGCTCGAATATGCCCTCGATGGTGGCCCGGATGGTCGCAGGGTCATCTCCCGGTTCCTGTCCGGTGCTGGGAGGCTGCTTGCCCCTGGAGGGCGGGTGCTTCTCCTTCTCTCGTCCCTGACCGGGATTTCCGAGGTATGCATGCTGATACGGGAGGCTGGCTTCTCCCCGGAACGGATCAGGGAGGAGACAGTAGAGGGAGAGCTGCTGACCGTGATCAGGTTCCGCTGAACTGCGGGGATCTTTCCCGCCAGCCAGGGGACTATCAGGCATTGTTACTCCCCCGGGACCAGTTCCCCGATTCTGTTCAGAGGATGTTCCCCACACCTTTACAGAGCGAATCGTCCCGGTAACCGGTAAATTCTCCCGCCTTGCTCATGGATAAGGAAGATGAGTATACTCCCTACGAACGCCTGGTTCTCCTTTGCGAGGGAGATGGTCGCCCGGTCAACGGCTTTCTTCTGATCACGACTTCTTCCCTCCTGCGGTCCTGAGAGAGAAGACCGACATTGCCATCCTGGAGCCCCGCATGAAAAAGAGAGAGATGCCGCGTTTATCCGATGTCCCGTGCCATCCCTGATCCACGGGCAGCACTGCTTACCGCAGCGGCCACCACCTTCACCACGCTCCTGTCGAGGACCGGGGGCATGATATGGTCCCGTGCCGGTCTCTTCACATACCCCGCGAGTGCATGGGCCGCTGCAACCTTCATGTCGTCGTCGATCTTTCTGGCATGCACGTCAAGTGCCCCACGGAACACGCCGGGGAACGCGAGGGCATTGTTGATCTGGTTGGGATAATCGGATCTCCCGGTCCCGATGATAGCGGCACCCGCTGCCCTTGCCTGTTCAGGCATGATCTCAGGGACCGGGTTTGCCATGGCAAAGACGATCGGATCATCGTTCATCGACCGGATCATTTCGGCTTTCAGGAGGCCCGGGGCGGACACCCCAATGAAAACATCCGCACCTTCCAGAGCCTCTGCAAGACCGCCTGTCCGCCCTGCATGGTTGGTCTCGTCGGCAATGATGAACTTATACTTGTTGGCATAGAGCCCCTTCCGGTTCCGGTGGATGATCCCCTGGGTATCGCAGACGATGATATCCCTGACCCGCTGGCAGACGTCCGGGCTGTACCCGATGCACCGGAGGAGGCGGACGATGGCGTAGCCGGCAGCGCCAGCGCCACTGACCACGATGTTCAGGTCTTCGAACTCCTTGCCGAGCACCCGGCAGGAGTTGAGGAGCGCCGCAAGCACGGTGATGGCGGTCCCATGCTGGTCATCGTGCATGACCGGGATGCCGATCTCCTGGAGGGCTTCCTCCACCTCGAAACATTTCGGTGCGGCTATATCCTCGAGATTGATACCTCCGAACACCGGAGCAATGTTCTTGACCTCGTCGATGAAATCGGTGTGATAACTCTCAAAACAGATAGGAAATGCATCGATCCCGGCAAATTTCTTGAAGAGGAGCGCTTTTCCCTCCATGACCGGGATCGCGGCATACCCCCCGATGTTGCCCAACCCAAGGACTGCGGAGCCGTCGGTCACGATCGCCACCGTGTTGGCTTTCATCGTGTAGCGGTACGCAAGATCCCGGTCTTTTGCGATCTCCCGGCAGACCTCTGCGACACCGGGGGTATAAGCCCGTGCAAGGTCCCTTCTTGTCTCGACCGGTACCTTGGGATGGAGTTCGATCTTTCCATGGTACCGGGCATGGAGTTCGAGCGCCTCATGGTATAGTTTGCCCGTCTCGTCCTCATCTGCCATTCTGTTCACCAGCCGCATTCCCGTGCATCGTATGAGTGCATCAGAGCCATGAGCATAAAAATCCTGCCTGTCCCACTCCCGGCAGATAACGAGGTTTTTTCTGGGAGAGCGCCCCAGTGTAATGCCGGATTCTCATGAATACGAGCAGATCAGCCTTTCTCCTCCTTGTCCTTGCCGCATGCTGCCTTATCGCGGGATGCAGCACGGATACCGGATTCCCAGGGGGATCACCCCTCCCTGCAGGCCAGTCCGAGACTGCGACAGTAACGCGGACCATTGACGGAGATACGGTGTACCTCTCTTTTCCGGACGGGAGAGCAGAGACCCTCCGGATCCTTGGGATCGATACCCCTGAAATGACCCCCGAGGGGAACGATCCCGGAAAGTTCAGGGGGATCACCGACCCTGAGTTCCTCTCGATCTGGGGAGAGGAGGCTGCATCCTATACCAATGAAAAGCTTACCGGGAAGATCGTCACGATCTCATACGATCCGGCAGCGGGACGCCGGGATACCTACGGCCGGCTCCTTGCCACGGTCATCCTCCCGGATGGCACCAACCATGGTGAAGATCTGATCAGGCAGGGACTTGCACGGGTGTTCACCCCAGAGACGTTCGCCCTGAAGGATCACTACCTCTCGGCTCAGGAAGAGGCCATGGATGCCCGGCGAGGCGTCTGGAGCGGCGGGGAACCTGACGGGACGGGAACCGGTCAGGTCGTGATCGCATCGGTGCACTACAATGCTGCCGGTGATGATGCGGCTAACCTGAACGATGAGTATCTCACGATCCGTAACCGGGGCACGACCGTTGCCGACCTCACCTCCTGGCAGATCAGCGATGCTGACAGCTTTTCCTACCCCATGCCCCCTGTTGCTCTCCCCCCTGGCGGGGCCATCAGGATCCATACCGGGAACGGGACGCCATCGGCAGGAGAGCTCTACATGGATCTCGATGGCCCGGTGCTCAACAATGACGGGGATACGGTGACCCTGCTCGACAGGGAAGGAGCGGTCGTCTCTACCTACTCATGGGCCTGAACGATCTAACCTGAGAAGAGCGGGGATACCCATCATGCCGGTATCCTTCTGCCAGTATCTCCTGGGGACGATGCAGAGGATCCCTCAAAAGCCCCCTTTTGTTTTACTTCGCTGCCTGCTCCAGGGCAAACGCGATCTCTTCCCAGGCTCTGGCAAGCAGCCTCCGGTAGTATCCCTGGTCAAAACGCTTTGCAAGCCAGTCCAGTTCCACGGACCAGGTCCTGGCGTCAGTCACGATGTACCCGATCTCCATCCCCGGCTCCACCCTGATCCCTGCAGCGCGGCAGGCTGCGATGGCCGATGCCTCGGGGCAGCTCCGGGAGTAGGTGAGCTGGCTTACCTGCCGGCGGATGGCCAGGGAGGAGGGGGTGGCCCCGGCGAGCCCGGATTGTGCCTCCCGGTAGAGTTCCCTGACCTCCTCTTCACATGATGCCAGCTCAGCCCGTGACCCGGCCCCTTTCATCACCGAGAGCATGGCCTCCTGCATCGTCCGGACATAAGGTGGGGTATCTCCTCGCCGTGCCATGATCCCGCGGATCTTCAGATCGCCCGTGCTGAGGCGCCCATAGTAGCGGTTGTAGGCACCATACCCGTCGGGCATGGGGAGAAAGACGATCCAGTCATAGCAATCGAGCGTGGTGTGAAGACCGGTCACCTGCTCGATACGGGCTTTGAGCGCCCCGGCCGGCCCCCCCTGCACCCAGAGGCAGTCGACGATCCCGTGCAGGACGTCAAAGCCCATCTCTTCTGCACACTCCTTTGTCTTGAGCAGGATCTCCCGGGCATGCCAGGTGATCTTCTCGTGCACCTCGATCTGCCCGAACTTTGCATTTTTATATCCGGTGTACCCGAAACAGGTCACCAGCATCCACTTCAGGATCGCATCGATCCCGGCATAGGCGGGATCGGCTGCTTTCCGGGCCTTGGTCTCTCTCCGCAGAAGAAGGAGCGGCCCGAGCACCTGGGGCAGGAACCCCCGCCGGTCCGGGTGGGTGAGCGTCTCGGGGGAGAGGTTATACCGGACGATGATGGAAGGGTAGAGGGAGGTGAAGTCGATCTCTGACACCTGCCCGTAGAGCCCGGCTACGGGCTGGAACATCATCCCGCCACGATCGGCCGACTTCAGGTCGCAGAACCTGCGCACGGCCTCGGGATCGCTCTTACGGAACGGAATGGCGATCCCACACCTCAGTGCCTCGTAGACCTCGTACGCCGAGATCAGGGTCCCGGAGGTAAAACGGGCAGCGAGGTTGGGGGAGAGCCCGGTGAGGCGGGCGCCGAGGAGGATTCCGGAAAGGCCGCTCTCTCGGTAATGGAAGCTCTGGGCGGTATCGATCAGGATCCTGCCATCAGGGATGAGGGAGCCTGCCCGGTACTCGGTCCTCCCGTAACTCCAGTATGATTTCTCGGTCATCTTCCGGTACCTCCCGGTCCTGCTGAACGGGAGCATGATCCCTCTCTCCCTGGCCGCAGAGAGGAGGCGGGGCAACCAGAGGTCCGAGCGGGGGAAGAGCACGACGTCAGGGTCGATGGCACCGAAAAGGTCGGCAAGGTCGGCGAGGACCACGCCCTCCTCCCCCCTGAGGTGTTCATGGCGTTCGTGTACCACCTCGATCGAGCAGACAGGGTCCTTTTCAAAGGGAATGCCAGTGATATGCACCTCGATGGTCCTGAACGGGAGAGCAGGGAGATCGGGCGAAAACCTGGACGATGGATCGTCACAGCAGGGGACAAGGTCCTGTGCAGCCAGGTACTGATGGTCGGGTCGCAGATCGACGTTGTAGAGTTCAGCGGCGCACCCGGTCTGCCGTTCGATTGCCAGCGCGACCTCCCGGCCGGCTGGGACCCGGTACCCCTCGCATGTTCCGTGCACGGTCCGGAAGGTGCACTCCTCGGCCCCGTATGCTGATTCCAGGGCATCGAGCAGCTCCCAGTGTGCCGGGGGGTCCGGGAGGCGCAGGTAAAACGATGGGGTGTAGGGCACACTCCGGTGCCGGACCGTCCCGTCCCGGCCGAGATCCCAGATCTCCACGGTCTCCCGGGAGCAGGTGTCAGTGATCCACATGCCGTTCCTCCGCGGCTTTCAGGATCCCGATGCATGCGGAGAAGAGTGCCGCTTCGAGCGGATCATCAAAGATGTAGAACCCCTCGCTTGCATGCTTCCTGGCCATGGCAACGACGGTGAGTGCCGCAACCCCCTCTCTTCCCGGGAGTGACCGGGCCACCTGCTCCCAGTTCCCGGTGATATCTTTCACCCCCATTCGAACGCTCTCAAAGCTCCGCCCCATCAGATCCCCTCCAGCGTGGTCTGGTCCCCTGGGAGCCCGGCCGGGTGCCGCACCCGCCCGCTGCGACGTGGCCGTGGCAGGGCTGGCCAGTCGGGTGGTGAGAGGGAGAAGAACCGGTCAGCCCGATCGGCAAGGAGGGAGAAGGATGGGTCAGGGGACGGGGCGTACAGCACGACCGCGGCGTTCTGCCCTGCCCCTTTCAGTGCCTGTGCCACCTGGAAGAGGGCCTCCTTCCCGGATCCCTCGTACAGCCCTGGATCATGCTCGACAAAGATGATGGTGTGATAGGAGTCGCGGAGGATGGTGAGGATCTGGAACGCGGTGAAGGCTCTCCTCACCTCGATCGTCACCGACCTGCGGTTGATCCCGGACAGGAGCCTCGAATAGTTCCCGCTCACGAAGAGAAAGAGGAACCGCCGGAGCACCGGGTTGTCATTGAGCCCGGCAAGCACGAGATCCTCCGGTGCAATGAGTGCCGCAAAGGTCCCGGTGCGCAGGGTGACGGTGGGGTGCAGGTCAAACTCCATTCCATCTCCAGGTGCACCTTCCAGGCTCCATAAGGGCACAGAGCACGTGGCGTGAAAGTGCGATCGATAGGTTCAAGCACTGGGAAAAATCCGGTTAAAACGGGTGGAATAAGAAAAAAAGCCATCTAAATGAATAACTACGCGATAAGGCCCCTTTATCTGCCGGCACATTCGGGGAGCCATGGTGGTTCCGTGTCCTGGCGGGTCTGGAGCGGTTATGCCTTCGGGCGGAACGTCCGGGAAGGGCAGCGGCCGGCATCGCGGTCGGCAGGGACCCTGCCGTTGATGGTACACTCCCCCTCCTTCCCGTTCTTTGCGGTATAGAGGAAACAGTCAGCGCAGGTGGGCATGGGAGAATGATTCTCCCTCCCCTCACTTGGAGCTTTGCCTACAAAAGAGAGGAAGTGAGAAAGCCGTAGAGGAATGCGATGCCGGCAAGGCACATCAGCGGGATTGCCACCTTGTCAGCGATCCCGAAGGTCCGCTCCCGGAGCCGGGTCCGGGCACGGGTGCGGTATCCCCGGAGATCGATGGTCAGGCCGAGGAGGGTTGCCCGCGAGAGCGAGTTTGAGACGAGCGGGACCATGACCGGAGCCACGCTCCTGATCCGGCCCATGAACCCGTCGCCAGGGTGGTATCCCCGTGCGAGCTGGGCTTCGTGGATCCGTTTCCCTTCGATCTGGAGGGTGGGGATGAACCGCAGCGCGATGATGAACATCAGGGTGTAGTCGACCGGGACCCTTGCTCGTTCCATGGTGTGGACTAGGTCGCGGGGCTGCGTGGAGATGACAAAGAGCTGGAAGGCGGAGATCAGGATGGCGAACCGCAGGGTCAGCACCGTCCCGACCGTGAGGGCACCCACGGTGATCGGGATGCTGCCCCCGATGAGCGGGATGAAGGAGGGTACAAGGTATCCGATGACAGCCCCATCCTGCACCGTCAGGATAGTGATCAGGTAGATCACGATGCTCATGAGGAGGATGAGGACCATCTGCTGGATGACCGGCCGGAGCAGGTGCCCTGCATAGGCGAGCAGGAAGATAAGCAGGAGGAGCCCTGCAAGGAGGGAGATGGATGAGGTGAGGATGGTCACTACGCTCACGATGATGATGAACAGGATCTTTGTGACCGGGTGGAGGCGGTGAAAGATCCCGTCTCCCGGTATGTACTGGAGGATCTCAGCCATGGGCTGCCTCCGCCCTGACATCATCGGCTATCCGGCCGGCCTCCATGTGGATCACCCGGTCGGCACACTGCCCTGCGATCTCGCGGCTGTGGGTGATCATGATGATGGTGTGCCCTTTCTCCTGGAGTTGTTTCAGGATCTCGAGGATCTCCCGCGACTCCGACCCGTCAAGGCCGGTGGTCGGTTCATCCAGGATCAGCACTGCCGGCTGCATGGCAAGCACGCAGGCGATCGCCAGCCGCTGCCGCTCCCCCCGGGAGAGCCAGCGGGGGTACAGATCGCGGGCAGCGGTAAGCCGGACGGTGGCAAGGGCGTCCATGACCGCCTGCTCCCGGCCGGGGATCCCGAGGTTGTCGACACCGAACGCGACCTCATCGAAGACGGAGTCGGCGAAGAACATATGATCGGGGTTCTGGAAGACCAGCCCGACCGAATGGGCGAGCTCCGCGATCGGGGCTTTTGCAGCATCCTTCCCATCGACGGTGACCGTCCCTTTGTTGGGGCGGAGCAGGCCGATGAAGTGCTTGACAAGCGTCGTCTTCCCTGAGCCATTCTCGCCGACGATTGCCACGAATTCACCCTGTGCAATCGAGAGGTCGACGCCTGAGAGAGCCTCCTCCTCCCCGTAGCTGAAGGTGAGGCCACGGGTGCATACCATCGGTGCAGAGCCATTTACGGCTGGTGATCTGGTCCTGATCCCCGAAAAATCGGGGATGAGGGTCCGGCGTGCGATCTCGTCCTGCAGGACAGTTGCCGGGGGTCCTTCGTTCCTGATTCGCCCGTTCTCGAGCACAACGATCCGATCGACCAGACTGGCCAGTTTCGTGAACTTTTGCTCGACGATCAGGATAGCCTTGCCCTGTGCCTTGAACTCTTCCAGAAGCCTGACAATGCTCTCGGTCCCCTGCTCATCGAGTTCGGACGTCGGTTCATCCAGGATCAGGATATCGGTCCCGAGCGCGAGCGTGGTCGCAAGCACCACCCGCTGCTTCTGCCCGCCAGACAGTGCATGGGGGGGACGATCCTTGAGTTCTTCAAGGCCGGTGACCGCGAGGACCTGCGCGAGCCGCTCTTCGACCTCGGCAACAGAAAATCCGCGCCGTTCAATGGCCGAGAGGACCTCCTCCTCGACTGTGGTGAAGAGGAGCTGGGAGTCGGGGTCATCAAAGAGGATGCCGACCCGTGTGGAGATATCGGTGAGGTCATGGTACTCGCGCACGTCTTTGCCGTCCACGGTCACCCTGCCGGTTTTCTTCCCCCCGTATTCATGTTCGAGAATGCCGGCTGCGGCCAGGCAGAGGGTGGTCTTGCCTGATCCGGAGTGGCCGGTGACAAGGACGCATTCCCCTCTCCTGAGGGTGAGGGTGATTTCAGACACCGCTTCCCGGTCCGCCCTGGGATAGGCATAGCTGACATTCTCGAGCGTGATCATTCCTGTCCCCGCATCAGGACCCGGCTTGCCGGGTAGTAGAGGATCTGGACGATGACCGCGTTGAAGACGGCAGTGATGACCACAATCGGGACAAAGGCAACGACAAAGCCCATCATGTCGCCATTGTATTTCGCAAGGATGGTTGTACTGACGAACATGATGGCTACCGCGGCGAAGGTGAAGCCGCTGGCGAGCGTGGTCAGGAACGTCGATATGGTTGGTGCCAGCTGGGTCCGGTTGCGAAGCACGGTGTAAAGTCCGAAGCAGACCAGGGCTCCCACTGGTTCACTGATCAGGTTTGCCGGGGGGAAGATCGAACTTGAGATCAGCATCGAGAGGATTCCGGCAACGATACCGATACCGAGTGCCTCGTATACTTTTGGGCGGACGAGGATGATCGCAAGGCAGTAGAACGCAATCACCATGTTGGGGGTGAGTGGGGTGTGGAGCATGGCCAGGAAATAGCGCAGGATTGCTCCAACGGCAAGCAGGATGCCTACTATGGCAATATCTCGTGATTTCATGGTATTTCACCTGATTTTTTTTATTTTTTGGAGTGAGCCGGGGCATGCCCGGAGATGCAGTAAAAAGAGTTTCAGCGCCAAGGTTCGAGGACAGGGAAGAATACGGTGGATCTCATCAGAGCCCGGGGAACCGGGAATACGATAGGCATCTTGTAATCTCCTTCCTCGTGTGATGTATAATTTTATACAATAATGTATAAAAATATACTGATAAGCAATCTCCCCCTTAGAGGACCAGCTGCAGGTACACAAACCGCAGCTGGTGCCCTCCTCAAGGCCTTCCTGGTTGACACTGCCACATGCTTATTGCTGATGGTGAGAGAGAACAGAGCATGGCTGAATGGAAGTACTGCCTCCTCCTTCTGCTGCTGCTCGGCATTGCAGCTGGTCCCGCTGCCGCACATCCGCCTTCGGGGATGATGCTGGTATATAGCGAACAAAACGGCGAAGTGGCAATGACTGTGAACCATAGTGTCAGCGATCCTTCCACCCATTATATCGGTGAAGTGACCATCAGGAAGAACGGTGGGATGGAGATCGGAGAGGTCTATTCTGGACAACCGTCCGGGGATACTTTTACGTACCGGTATCCGATCATCCTCACTCCAGGTGATGAGATTGTCGCAACCGCTGAATGCAATATCGGGGGATCAGGAACCGCCCGGTTTCTTATGCCCGGGCAGACCGTCCCGGCTCCCTCTGGACCGGATACCGTCCCACGGTACGTGTACCATGCCGTTCTGATAATGGCTGGCATTCTCTGTATCATCGCTTCGGGGCTGATCCCTGTCTATGGGAAGAGAATTGCCGGCTGGTACCGTCTCCACGTGGTAACCGCTGCGATCGGGAGCATCCTTGTCATTCCGGCACTCTTCCTGGTCTTCCGGGTCTCCTACCTTTCGTTGTCTCCCTCAGCATTTGCCATCCACGTGATCCTCGGGCTCCTCCTTCTTCTGACCCTCATTGCAACAATTGTGCTCTCCCTGATCAGGAACCGCATGGGGCCACGGAAGCGTCTTTTCAGGAATGCCCATATCTGGATGGGCCGAGTGTTCATCATTCTCATGGTAGTGAATGTCATCACTGGGCTCACGGCTGTCGGAGTTCTATGAAAAGAAGGGATACCTTGTTATACCCCGGAGGGAATTCCGCAGCACAGGAACAATTGGTGCCAATGACGAAAATTCTGATTGTGTATTATTCGTTGTTTGGCCATATCCACCGGATGGCAGAGGCGGTTGCCCTCGGGATACGGGATGTCCCGGGATGCGAAGCGGTGCTCCGGCGGGTACCCGAGACGCTGCCCCAGGGGGTGCCGGAGAAGATGGGGGCAGGGGAATTCCAGAAGGAGTTCTCCAAAATCCCGGTCTGTACGATGGAGGAACTGGCAGGGGCAGATGCGGTAGTGGTCGGGACACCGACGCGGTATGGGAACATGTGCGGCCAGATGCGGCAGTTCTTCGATTCAACTGGCAAGCTCTGGGTAGCAGGCGCTCTGGTGGGAAAACCCGGGAGTGTCTTTACGAGCTCCGGGACCCAGCATGGGGGGCAGGAGTCCACCATCCTCTCCGTGCATATCACTCTGCTGCATCATGGGATGGTTATCGTCGGGCTCCCGTATGCCTTCGAGGGGCAGAGCAGGCTTGACGAGATCACCGGGGGAAGCCCATACGGGGCATCCACCATCGCCGGCAATGGGCCGGGCACCCGGTGGCCGAGCGAGAACGAACTGGCTGCAGCCAGGTTCCAGGGAAGGCTTGTCGCAGAGATTGCGAAGAAGCTTGCAGGGTAGGGAAAAAAGTGAAATCGGAATATGAGAGACTGTTGCTCTACCTTAAAGTATGAACTGAGTCGGTGGACAAACTATCTTGAGATTCGTTCCACGATTGAGGATTTTTTTAAAATTTATCAAAGATGCTCTTTCCCATCAGAGATTACACAGATATTCACAGAGATCTGTCGTAAAATTCGTTTGTATTGATGTACTTTTAGCAGGGATGACTATTCTGACCGGCTTTCACTCAAAAACCAATTACAGGCCTTGGCTGAAAAGGTGATTTTAAAAGGGATTAATTTGGTTTATGGTCCGATGAATACCCTTTCCTGTCCCACCTTGGTTCTCATTCAGCTGGAGGTACGCTGGTTTCGGCAGATCGCTTGATATGGTGTCATGTCGGGCCATAAATCCCTGTTATACATGCCCGGGTTTTCCGCCATCTGCACCAGAATGGTCCCTCCGTTCGACATCAAAGTACCAGTCCCTGATAAGCTGACTAATCCGGTCATCAATATCAGTGAGCTCCTCATCCCTTGCCTGCCTGTCAAGGACACACTCTTCCCAGAGATCCACCAGGGTTGCAAGAGCTCTCTCTTTTCGTTCGAGCAGTTCTTCGAGCCATTTGATCTTCATCAGGAGGACCTCTCTCTCGCGATCTGCATCGCCTTTGATACTGTCCACCGGTCCAAGCGAGGCAGAATAGAGTTCGAGTACCTCCCCGATGCATTGATCAGGATTGTGTACATTACGAATTTTCATGATATGCTCCAGTGTTTCATTCAGTGCGGAGTCTATGGTGATACGGATCTGCTTCTCGTTCATCAGCGATGGATAAGGCGGGAACAGTCTTCATCATTTCCATGCAGGGAATCCGGCCTCACGATGAGGATCTTCGCGGATACCAACCGGCAGAAAAAATTGGATTATTGCTCTAAATCGAAAGAATAGGTCATGTTCGATACGACAGTGCCGTTCCGGACCAGTTCAACATCAATATCGTACATCCCGGCACTCAGCCCGGAGCAGGATGAGCAGGTGGGAAGGGTATGGTTGTACCTGAGAATATTCTGCCCTGGGGTGAGCGTCACCGGGATCTCCTTGTCGAGCTGATAGTCTCCGTGCCGGCTCTTGATCCCAACAAGCTTGAGCGTGGTGTTGCTCATATCCCCTCTGGCGCTTGCAGACACAGTGATGTTCATGACTTCCTTGGAATGGTACAGGTCTTTGTCGGTGGTGATGGAGGTGATGGTAGCACTACCGGGACCCAAAAAATAGGTATATGCGATTACCGCACCCGCCGCGATAATCACCACGATGAGGGCAATGATGAGAAGATCACGTCGCATAAAAAATGGTAGTCCGTGCTTGGTTATTATACCATTGGCAGGGAATCAGGCAGATACCCTTTTTTTCACAACGAGGGTATTTTGTTTTCACACTGGGAGAACGGAATCTCACCGGCGCCGATCGTTCCTGTCATGGTCCCAGCTTCATGGTTTTTCCCTGCTCCCGTTCGGCACCAAGGTATAAATGTCCCTGGAGCCACCATCATGGGAATAGTGATATCCATGACTGGCGATCTTACCCTCTCTGTTGTACCAATAGAAAAACCTGAAGATGTGAATGTTATCCTGGGGCACTCCCACTTTATCAAGACGGCAGAAGATCTCTACGAGGCGGTTGCCGGTGCGGTCCCCGGTGCCCTGTTCGGGCTTGCATTCTGCGAAGCATCGGCAGACCGGCTCGTCAGGACGGAAGGCAGCGATGAAGCGCTGAAGGAACTTGCCGGTAAGAACGCCCTCCGTATCGGGGCAGGGCATTCGTTTCTCCTCTTTCTCCGGAACTGCTACCCCATCAATGTACTGAACACAATCAAGAATGTTCAGGAGGTCTGCACCATCTATTGTGCGACCGCAAATCCTGTCGAGGTGATCATGGTCGAGACCAGCCTTGGACGCGGGATCCTGGGAGTCATCGATGGATCATCCCCGGTTGGGGTTGAAGGTCCGGGGGATGTCCAGAACAGGATCGACCTGCTCCGAAAGTTTGGATACAAGAGGGGATAATGCAGAGAAACCAGGAGAGAAGATGAGATACTGGGTGAAGGCTTAAAAGAGATATGAGCCGGGAAACCCACAGCTCTATCCCCGTAAGAGGGGACTATCCAGGAGAAGGTTTCGTAACCGAGCAGAATTTAGGGATTGTTCAACGCCGCTTTCACGGCATCCACGACCTCGGCAACCTTCTCCCCTTTGATGATATCATGCCGGGTCAGCACATGTTCGCCGATCACGGTCACCCCCTTCCCGGCGAGTGCCTTCTTCATGATCGGGATGGTCTCACCTGCCTTTGAGCCGCAGGTTGCAAAGAGCACGGCCTTCTTTCCTTCACCATTCCGGAGGGCATCGATAGCACCGTTGGTGACCGGGGTAGTCTTCCAGAACCAGACCGGCGTTCCTATGACGATCAGGTCCGATGATGCGAGATCGATCTCGACAGGCTCGACAGGATCAGCTTCTTCGCGCCGGGCCCTCATGCTCCCGGTGGTATATGCCGTGATCTTGTTGTAATGGGTCTTTGGCTTCACTTCAATGAGGTCTCCCCCGCAGGCTGCCTGTATCTTCTCGGCAACTCCGCGGGTTATCCCCGAATATGAGTGAAAAATGATGGAGATCGTCATGAGGGGTACTCTTCCTTTTTTATCTAATATTCCTGCCGAATACCAGTGAGGAAGAGGAAGAGGGACCTGGGACGTCTGCGATGTTCCCTGGAACGTCAGTCTCCATGAGTGCCCCTTTCGGTAGCATGCAACTGCTGGTTCCTGTCCAATCCTGAAAAAAATAGATGTAGGTTATCAGATATACCGGGCTTTCTTGGAGAGCTGGACCGGCGTGTAGAGCGGCCGGTAGGGCATGCATGCGGTCTCTTCCTGCATGAGCTCGATCAGCACATCCTCGGTCATCGTCTCCTTGTGCGGCTTGTTCGGCTGGGACTTTGCCCTCACCGTAACGGTCAGGATCCCCTTGTCCATCTCGGCGTCACCGATGACGACCACGAACGGTACCCAGTCAACTGCCGCGTCCCTGGCTTTCTTTCCGACACTCTCGTCCCGGTCGTCGAGGTCGGCACGGATCGCGGCACTACGGATCCGGGCGGCAACCTCGGTGGCAAACGGGAGGTGACGCTCTGCTACCGGGATGACCCTGACCTGGGTGGGTGAGAGCCAGACCGGGAGCATCGGGACCTTCTGCGTGCTCGTGGTCTCGAGGATGGCACAGATGACCCGCTCCACGCTTCCGGTCGGTGAACAATGAAGGATGGGGGGATGGACTGCGTTCCCGTCCTGGTAATACTTGATGTCGAACCGTTTCGAGGACTCGACATCGATCTGGACGGTCGGGTTCTCGATCGGCCGTCCCTGCCCATCGATGGCAGCCAAGTCGACCTTGGCCACCCAGTAGTGGACCCGGTCGGAAAGGATCTCGATCAGCATCGGGACGCCTGAATCGGCAACGATCTTCTTCACCCAGTCATGGTAATCATCGTAGAAGTCACGGGTGCAGCGGAATACCCCAACGAGGGCAGTGCCAAAGTCCTTCCCGGTCTTCCAGCCCATCGAAAGCTGCTCCTCAAAACAGGTGAGGGCTTCGGGCATGTCCGTGCAGAGGCTGTGCATGTCGGGCATCGTGAAGGCACGGAGCCGTTTCAACCCGATCACCTCGCCTTTCTGCTCGTGCCTGAAGGAGTAGGTGGAGAGCTCGTACATTTTCATCGGGAGCGAGTTCGGGGAGATGTGCATGTCCCTCATGATCGAGAACATGCCAAAGCAGGCGGCAAACCGGAGCATCATATTCCGGTTCCCGCTCTTGAACCGGTACTGGCGCTCGCCGAACTTCTCGGCATGCTCATAGATGGCTGTGTCCGCCAGATCGTACATGACCGGCGTCTCGACCGGGGTTGCCCCGTAGGGGAGGACGACGCCGAGGACGTAATCGGCAAGGAGGTCCCGGATCAGCTTTCCCTTTGGCATCCACCGGAGGTGCCCGACATCGGAGACCGGCTCGTAATCAACCAGTTCCTTTGCCCGCATCAGTTCCACGTGGGCAGGTTCGCCTCCCCCGGAGGCCGGCTCGCCCAGTTCCTTTTTGAGGAGGCAGCCGAACGGGCTGTTGTCGAGGTACAGCCTTGCGTCATGCGTGGCACCATCAGGGGTCATCACGAAGAACTCGTGGGTTACCTCCTTCTTCTCCTTCTTTGCCGCTTCTTCAGAGGGGAGGATGGTCTTTGAGAGCTCGGAAAGCGGGTGGCCTTTGCAGGAGAGCATAAAGGATTTGTACCATCCGAAGGGTGCCCGCTTTACCGTAAAGCCCATACCGGTGAGACCTTCCTCAAGGGCTTTGAGTGCCCAGACCGCAGCATCCGGCCGCGAGAGATCACTGCTCAGGTGGGCATAGGGATACACCACGATGGTCTCGACCGATAACTTGTCCGCTACAAGGCCGATCTCGGCCAGTGCCTGTTCGACCACGCCCTCAAGGTCGTCCTCGTCAACGGCCTCGACGGCACAAAAGACTGCCAGGGCCTCTTCTGCCCGGTCAGAGAGCAGGCTCGTCTCCTCGGCCATGCCCGTCTTCTTTTTTGCTTCGTATTCAATGAAATCGGAATGTATCAGAAGGAGCCGCATGCGTCATCTCCGATAAATATGCATTGTTGTCCGGATTATGTCTGTATTCATAAGGTATATATCCATCAGGAGCGGGGATTTTCGTGGTACCGGGAGAGGGTTGCCTGCCGCTGGTCCATGTACTTGGCACCTGCTTTCAGGTTGTAGGGCTGGGCTGCCCGCTCGGTCGTGTAAAAGACGAGCTGGCCGATCGGCATCCCTGCATACACCCGGACCGGGCGTGCATTGACGTTGCACATCTCGAGAGTGATCGACCCCCGAAACCCGGCATCGATCCACCCCCCGGTCTGGTGGAGCTCGACCCCGAGGCGTGCGATGCTGCTCTTCCCCTCGATGCTTGCCACGATGTTGTCGGGGAGCCCGATCACCTCCATCGTCTCGGCAAGCAAAAAACGGCCGGGATCCAGCACGAACGAATCGGCATGGCAGTCGGCTGTGCTGCTCGCGATGGTCTCTTTCCGGTACGGATCGATCACCACCTCCCCTGCCTCGTACCAGAGGAAATGGTCTCCGAGGCGGATATCGAGCGAATTGGGCTGGACGAGGGCAGGGTCAAAGGGATCCACGTGGATAAAACCCCGGGTTATCCGATCCAGGATCTGCCAGTCGACAAGGATCATCGGCCTCAATATGGGCGGGGAGAGGTAATGAGAGTGTCTGAACAGCCCCCACTCTTCACGTGGAAAACAGGCAAGCGCTGGTTCAGGAAAAAGGAGGAATGGTGGATTTCACCTGGTGGTATCGTAGACCAGCGTGATCGTTCCGACACCATCAGAGAGGGTCAGCTCGTTTCCGGAGATCTTGTAGACTTTCATCGCCGGGAGGATTCCAAGATATGAGCTCTCGAGATCCATGACCCCCGGCTCACCGCAGTACATCAGCGTGGTCGCAAATCCACTCATGGTGATACTGTTCCCTGTGACGGTGTAGGATCCAGAGTAGCTGTTGCACCCTGCATTTCCGCTCACCTTTCCGTCATCGGCAAACTGGATCGATATGGGATTTGCACTCCCCGTTGTCCATGGTTTTCCCTTCGAATCGACATACGAGTTCAGATACCACATCGTGCCGGTCAGTGGGGCAGGAGTCATCTGGTAGGGAGGGACCGTCGAATAGGTGAGGAGGGCTTTTCCCCCGCTGTCTTTAATCGTCAGGGTATCACCAGAGAGAGAATAGGTTGCTGCACCCTGGATGGCGGACAGGTATACCGTCTCCTGGGTCATGATTCCGGCAGGTTCATTGCAGTTCATCTTTGTCGATGCCGGTGCGCCGATTGAAAGCCCTACAGGGGTCGCCTCGTAGGAAGCAGTATACTGGTTGCATCCTGCCGATCCGGATACCTTGCCCTGGGCATCGAAGAATGCAGTGATCGTGGTTCCCGGTTTTACCGAGAGTGATGCATCCCCCTCGTTCAGTGAGACGAGATACCAGGTAATGCCGGTAAGTGACTGCGGGGCCTGTTGCGTGGTCACAGGGGTAGGCTGAACAGTGGGCGGACTGGTGGTCGGTACAGGGGTGGTCACCATCTGGGGTGATGGTGACGTGCATCCGCTGATGCAGAGCATCAGGATGAGGGCGAGTGCCGCAAGCCCATAAGCGAGGATTCTCATAAGAGGTGATATGGAATTTCGCTATTTAAGTCCTGTGGATAAATGATGGGAGATCAGCTGGATGCTCTGGGGACATCCCTGCAGGGATACTGCAGCTCAATCCCTGATGACAGGCAAAGATTCCGAACCGGATGGGATGGTATCAGGATTTCAGGGGAAAAGAGCATTCCCAAATCCCCGCGTAGCGGTCGCCGGTTCGATGAGGCTGGTATTCAGGGTGTTTCGCCTCACCACTCCTTTGGGGGATCATCCTGCGGGATCTCCTTTCTCCGCTCGAAAGCCGCTGGGTTGATATTCCACTCGGATCGCCGCAACAGCCCATGCAGTGTCGTTGCCTCGCGGGAGGTGAGCATAGCCCGGCCAAGGACCCTCCTGATCAGGAGCATGGTGGGGACCCGCTTGAAATCCGGGTGATGGATCAGGGTGAGGTACGAATCGATATGGGCGTACAGGTACTCCATCTCCTCTCTCGTGGCAAGGAGGTACTCACCCCGCGGGAGATGGGCAAGCTCATAGCAGACGATCCCGACCGCGTGTGAGAGGTTGAGGATGGGATATTCCTTTGCCGAGGGGATAGTGCAGACGATGTCGCTCTTCTGGATCTCCTCGTTGTTCAGGCCCCAGTTCTCCCGTCCGAACAGGATGGAGATGCGTCCATCGATATCAGCGATCAGCTCCCTTATCTCGTTTGGGGAGAAGTAGGGCATCCGCATCGGGTTGCAGACCGACTTGCTCACCTCGCCCGTGGTCGCGATCACGATGCTGCTCCGGGCACAGACCTCCTCAAAAGAGAGCCGTTCGGCGTTCTCGAGCACATCGGCTGCATGGGCTGCCCTCATGAACGCTTCGTCCCCTAATTCACAGGGATCGATCAGGACAAGCCTGGTGAACCCGAAATTTTTCATCACCCGTGCGGCAAATCCGACGTTCCCTTCATAGAGCGGGGAGACGAGGACGATCTCGATTTCAGGCATGGAATGGGAGGATCACTGGATTGCCCTGACGGTCTCTTTCAGAATCCCGATGCCCAGGTCATAGACTGCATTGCCAACTACGATGGTATCTGCATACCTGGCCATCTCGGCTGCTTTTGCTGCGGAATTGATCCCGCCCCCGTAATAGATGGCCGCGTTCTCCACCGCTGCTGCTGCCTCCCTGACAATCCCCGCATCCCCATATGTCCCGGAATACTCAATATAGACGATGGGGAAGTGGAAGTAGTGATCAGCGAGTGAGGCAAACGAGGCGACCTCTTTTCCTGTCAGGGTGCAGGTTGCCTTGGTCAGCTTCCCCACCGCAGAATCAGGGTTCAGCACGATGTATGCCTCGGGGACCACCTTCTCCCACTCCACCTGCTGCCTCTGGATCCAGGACCGGTGTTTCCCCACGATCCACTGGACTTCAGGAGAGTTCAGTACCGAGGGGACAAAGACAAGGTCCACGCCGTCCCAGAGCACTGCCTCGGGGCCGGCCGGTTCCACCACCAGCGGGAGCCCTGACGCCCGTGCCTCCTTGGCAAGCGCCGCCATGTTCTCGGCCGTCACATTGAGCGTCCCCGAGAGCATCAGGGCATCGGTCCCGCTGGAGGCGATCTCTGCGATCGCCCCTGCCGGGAGTATCTTGTCAGGGTCAAGCTTGGTCACATGGACCCAGTTCTTCCATCTGGTATGCATCATCTGCACCTATACCACAATAATATCGGGCTCCGCCTTTTTTGCCCTTTCCTGCAGTACTGCCTGGTATTTGCGGAGCTTCGCAGGGGAGATGCCGGTCCGTTCACCGAGGGTCTTCGGATCTGATTCGAGGATGAGGAGGCCGTTGATGATCCCCGCTTTCCAGAGCCGGCGCAGATCCTCTTCCGAAAAACCGGGGAGCGAAGTGAGTTCCTCTCTCCCTTTCGCCACCTGGACCTTGGTGTATCGTACCGGTGCCGCCCTTCCTTTCGCCGCGGCGATGAGGCCGACATGTTTCTGGACGGTATCCAGGCTGATCCCGGTGGTGTCAGAGATGAAGACCGGGTGGGAGGAGAGGAAATCCTCCGGGGAGCTGACGCCGGCAGTAAAATATTTTTTCATACTCGCTGCGGGGATACCAGCCTGTTTCAGGAACCGCTCGTTCTCGACCATCTTTGCCTCATGGAGGATCGAATCTGCCTCTTTGTCAGCAATCCCGACCCTCTTCAGGAGGGCCGGGTCAGCTGTTCCGAGCGAGGCGATGTCGTTGATCCCTGCCTCCTGGAGTTTCTTGATCACACTGGCCGGGCTCCTTCCTTTCCGGGGAATGAGCATCCTCCGGATGAGCTTCCGGCAGTCCGATCGCCGCCTGAGCAGTCCAAGGACCTCCTCTGCCTCGCGGACCAGATCGCAGGCTTTCTCCCTACTGATCTGGAGAAGTGAGGCGAGCAGTGTGGGATCACGACCGGCAAGGTCGGTCACGGTATAGAGGTGTGCGGCGATCATCCGTTCATGGATCGCGGGGGTCATGGATGGCATGAGGAAGAGCGCCTCCTTGTTCGATGCAATCTGGTGGCAGAGGGGGCAGCCGATCTCCCACGGCCTGCTCCCCTTCCTGACGAGCCGGACAGAATGGAGCTGGTGGACCGGGCAGGTATCATCGGTCCGGACGGCAAATCCCCACATGGCGGAAGGGAGACCGACATTGAAGGTGCAGTCCGGGTAATTGGTGCACCCGATGAACTGGGTCTGGTTCCGCAGGTGGCGTATCCTGATGTCATGGGAGCAGACCGGGCAGGGGCCGAGGGTCAGCTCCTCCGCCGTCTGCTCCATGATCTCCTGGCCGACCTCCCGTTCGTGGGGTTCGAGCTGATCAAAGACCGAGTGGAGCATCCCCCGGGATTCGGCCACGACATCGTCCCGGCTCCGGTGCTGCTCCTTGATCTGCTGCATATGCTCCTCAAGCGTCTGGGTCATGGCAGGCCGGGTGATGGTGTTGGCATGCCGCTCCAGGGACTCGGTGACTGCCCTGCCGACCAGCGTGGGGCGGAGAGGAGTTCCTTCGATATACTTGCGGGAGAGGAGTTTCTGGATCACTTCGTGCCGGGTGCTTTTGGTCCCGAGTCCAAGCTCCTCCATCTTCTGGATCAGCTTGCTCTGGGTGAACCGTGCAGGCGGCTGTGTCTCCTTCTCTTCGAGGGTTACCTCCCGGATGGGGAGCTGCTCGCCGACCTTCATGGGGGGGAGTATATACTCTGTCGCGGTACTGTAGGGGTAGACCTTCCGCCAGCCGGGCTCGACAAGCTGTCCTCCGGTAGCGGTGTAGGGCTCCTCTCCAGCCCTGAAGTTCACCTTCATCGTCTTCCAGCGTGCGTCGGGAGAGAGAGTGGCGAGGAACCGCCTGACCACGAGTTCGTAGATCTTCCACCGCTCTTCCCCAAGGGAGTGACGGGTTGCGGCCGAGGCGGGGTGGATGGGCGGGTGGTCGGTGCTTGTCTTCTTCCCACGGGTCGGTACGGGTCTCCGGTGGGTGGTGACCCAGGCCACCTCCTCTTCAAACTCGGTCGCGGAGAGTGCCTTCAGCACTCCCCCGAGGTCAAGGGTAGCGGGATAGACGGTGTTGTCCGTCCGGGGATAGGAGATGTACCCGTTCATGTACAGGTCCTCTGCAATCCGCATTGCACCGGCAGCCGAGAATCCAAGACGGGCGGCAGCCACGATGAACCCCGTGGTGTCGAGCGGGACCGGGGCCCGTTCGATCTTAGCCCCTTCCTTTACTTCGGTCACTACGAGAGGAGGATGAGTGCGATCGCGTGCCTTTACCGCCTCTGTCTGGTCGCAGAACCGGGGGGTGGCATGGCGTGCCTCGATCTCCTCGCCATCCTTCTCGGTCAGGAGCGAGAGCTGCCAGTACTGCTGGGAGACGAACTCCTCGATCTCCTTCTCCCGGTCCACTATCATGGCGAGGGTGGGGGTCTGGACCCTGCCGACGGAAAGGATGTTGCTGCCCCCCCTCCGGGCGGCAAGGCTGATGAACCGGGTGAGGGAAGCCCCCCACATAAGGTCGATCACCTGCCGGGCTTCCCCTGCGGAGGCGAGGTCAAAATCGAGTTCCGAGGTTCCGCTGAATGCCTGCCTGATCTCATCGGGGGTGATCGCACTGAACCTGGCCCGCCGGACAGGAACCTCCCTGCTCACATGGCGGATCAGCTCGTACGCCTCCTTCCCTATCAGCTCCCCTTCGGTATCAAAATCAGTCGCTATCGTGATGAGGCTGGACTTCTTTGCCAGTTTCTGGAGGACCTGGACGATCTTCTTCTCGGTCGGGACCTTGATCGTCCGGGCGTCGATCAGGGACCGGGGGGTCCGTTCGGTGCTCCGCCAGTTGGAGTACCCCTCTTCAAAATCGATCTCGACCACGTGGCCTCTGAGCCCGATGACCGCAGTGTCGCCGAACCGGTAGACCGGGACCCCCCCGTCCTTGTCGGTGGCCACTTTTGTTTTCCCGGCAAGGATGGAGGCGATGCGGTGAGCCGAGATATTCTTCTCGGCAACGATCAGGTGCATCGCTTCAGCCCTCTTTTCCGAGGATTCCGGAGAGCACCTGGTTCACGTCAGCAGGTTTGGCCCGGCCCCTGGTCTTTTTCATGACCTGCCCGACCAGGAAATTGAATGCTTCTTTCTTTCCGGCCGCAAAATCGGCGACTGCCTGGGGCTGCTCGGCAATCACTTCCCGTGCAGCGTTCACCACCGGGTCGTCTTCCGACCCGGTTTCGGCGGTCCGTTCCAGGACCCGGAGGCCGAGTCTTCCGACACAGGCGCCAGGGGTCTCACAGGATCCCGACTCCCTGATCTGGTCGAGGAGGGATCGGAGCACCTCGATCCCGCCCTTATCGGTCACGTTCCCTTTGTGGACGAGGAACAACAGTTCGCGGAACCAGTCAGGGGAGACCCTGCTGATGCTCATATCCCGGTAGTTGAGTTCACCAAGCAGGGTATCGGCAACCCAGGTTGCAACGAGCACCGGGTCGATCCCAGCAACCTGCTCGTAGAATTCCGCCACCCGGAGATCGCCGGTGAGTGTCCGGGCATGGATGGGCGAGCATCCGTACTGGGTGAGGAACCGTGCCCTTCGGGCATCCGGGAGTTCCGGGAGGACGATCTCGTCAGCCCAGGCACAGACCCGCAGGGGGCGGAGGTCCGGCTCCGGGAAGTACCGGTACTCCTGCTCCATCTCCTTGCTCCGCGAGGAGGTGGTCACTCCCCGTGTCTCGACAAAATGCCGGGTCTCGGTCCCGAGCCGCTGCCCCCTCCGGAGCGCATTCTTCTGGCGGGTCACCTCAAAGGTGAGCGCCTTTTCCACCCCCTTATAGGAGGAGATGTTCTTGACCTCTGCCCTGCCCCGGTCGGCTTTTCCCTTGCCCTCCCTGTCAAACCAGCCCCGTGGCTGGATGGAGATATTTGCATCGACACGGAGCGACCCCTCCTTCTCGCTGTCGAAGACACCGAGGTACTCGAGGGTTGCCCTGAGCTTGTTCAGGAATTTCCGGGCTTCTTTGGGCGACCGGATGTCCGGTTCGGTCACGATCTCGATCAGGGGAATCCCGGCCCGGTTATAATCGACGAGCGTGTACTTCGCCCGGTCGGCACCCCCCTTATGCACGAGCCTTCCCGGGTCCTCCTCGACGTGAACCCGGGTGATCCGGACCCGTTTCTCCCCGTCATCCCCCTCGATATCGAGGTAGCCCTTCACGGCAAGGGGACGGTCGTACTGGGTGATCTGGAATCCCTTGTTCAGGTCCGGGTAGAAGTAGTTCTTCCTTGCAAACTCCGACTCCTCAACGATGGTGCAGTTCAGCGCCTTTGCCACTCTGAGGGCATATTCGATCGCCTTCCGGTTCACCCGCGGGAGCGAGCCCGGGAGGCCGAGACAGATCGGGCAGACATGGGTGTTCGGGCCATCGTCGCGGTAATCGGTGGAGCAGCCGCAGAAGAGCTTCGTAAGGGTATCGAGCTGGCAGTGAATCTCGAGGCCGATGATCACCTCATCATTGGAGAAGTCCGTCACCCTGCTCTCCTGTCCTGCAGTGTCTGCCGTTCCTGTCATCGTGACACCCCCTGCTCAAAGGCATAGGCGACATCGATCACCCGCTCGTCCCGGAAATGCGGCCCCATAATCTGGAGCCCCACCGGGAGACCCTCCGAGGTGCCGCACGGGACCGAGATGGCCGGTATCCCAGCGAGATTGGCCGGGACGGTCAGGATGTCAGAGAGGTACATCGAGAGGGGATCGGTCTTCTCGCCGATCCGGAACGCGACGGTGGGCATGGTTGGCCCTGCGATCACATCGACTTCCCTGAAGAGGCGGAGGAAGTCGTTCCGGACCTGTTGGCGGGCTGCCTGGGCCTTTGCATAGTATTTTCCGTAGTAGCCGGAGGAGAGCGCAAACGTCCCGAGCATGATCCTTCTCTTCACCTCGGTTCCAAACCCGTCCCTCCTCCGTTCCTGGAAGGATTCGTGCCAGGTCTGTCTGGTATCGGCCGGGGGCCCGTACCTGACACCGTCAAAGCGGGCGAGGTTGGAGCTGGCTTCGCTGGTGCAGGTGACGTAATAGGCTGCCAGGGCGTAGGCCATGCTCGGCATCCGGCAGGTGATGATATCGGCACCCTTCCGTTCCAGGAGTGATATCCCATCCCAGACTACCGAGGCAACCCTCGGATCGACCCCCTCGCCAAAGTACTCTTCCGGGACCCCGATCTTCAGGCCGCGGATGTCGGGATCAGGGATATGGGCATAGGGACAGTTGACACTGGTGGAGTCGCTGGGGTCATACCCGGTCAGGACCTCCATGAGGAGGGAGATATCGGAGACGGTCCTGGCCATAGGGCCGATCTGCTCGAGCGAGTTGGCATAGGCGACCAGGCCGTACCGCGAGACCCTGCCGTAGGTGGGCTTGTGCCCGACGATACCGCAGAATGCTGCGGGACAGCGGATCGATCCGCCGGTATCCGTACCGAGTGCCATCCGGACCATCCCGGATGCAACGGCAGCAGCACTTCCCCCAGAGGATCCCCCCGGCACCCGGGAGGTATCGGCAGGATTTTTTGTGGGCCCGAATGCACTGTTCTCGGTCGTGGTGCCCATCCCGAACTCGTCCATGTTCGTCTTGCCGACAATTCCTGCACCGGCCTTTTTTACGAGTTTGACCACGTGGGCATCGTAGGGCGGGAGGTATCCTTCCAGGATGCGGGAGGCGCAGGTAGTCTGGATGCCCCGGGTGGAGATATTGTCCTTGATCGCGATGCCGATCCCGGAAAGTTTGCCCGGACCGGTCTCGGCCTTGTCAAGCATGGTGATAAAGGCGTTGTACCGGTCGTCCTGCGGGAATGTGAGGGTCGCCACTCACATCACCCTCGGCGCCCTGAAAAATCCGTCTTCCTTCTCGCGGGTATTGGCAAGGACTTCATCGGCAGGGAGGGAATCTTCCACAATATCGTCCCGGAAGATGTTCACAAGGTCGGTCCCGCCCCGCGTTCCCTGCTCCACCTGGTCGAGGATATCAAAATAGTCAAGGATCTCGTTGAACCGGCCCGTGAATTCTGCCAGTTCCTCCTTCTCGATACCGATGTCGGCAAGCTCTGCGATATGTGCTACATCCTTCTCAGATACCATTCCGTGCCTCCCCGTTCGTTCTGATCTGATCTAAGTACCGTTGTAAAGACCTTTTATAACCCTTGTCCCGGGCAAACCCCTGCAGGACCTTGGCAATACCGGTTCCGTACTGTATGGCTTTCTTTCTGTACCACGCGATTTCCCGCGGGATGTGGCGGGCTGCAACCTCGCGAAGCGGCCATTTTCCGACCCCGTCCCGGACCATCCCGCCAGCCGGGAGGGACTGTGCAGCGCGCACCACTCTGACATCAAGGAACGGCTGGGAGAGGTAGGTGCCATTGAGCGCGGCCACCGACTGGTCGCGGAGTCCCTGGGCGGCAAGCCCGGCAAAGTCGCGGGCGAGCTGGGCAGCGGGATCGGTCCCGGTCCGGTAGCGGGCATATCCCCCGAAGAGCTCATCGGCACCCTGGCCGGTCAACACCCGTTCATGCCCGAGTTCGCTTGCAGAACGGGTGACCAGGTACTGGGTGATGGCAATTGCGGTGTTTACCGGGGTCGGTTCAGGGATCACCCCGATCACCGCATGGAGCCCTTCCCGGATATCATCGTGGGTGACCTCAACGCAGGTGCAGTCCAGGTGCATCGCGTCTGCTGCCAGCGATGCCCGGGCAAGATCATGCGACCCGGCAAGTCCGATCGCGATGCAAGGGCGTTGTGCAAGGAATGCGACAAGGGATGAATCCACCCCTCCTGAAAAAGCACAGACCCCCTCAGTGCTCCGGAGTCTCACTGCGGTGACAATCGCTTCATCAAGGGACAATACCCGGGGATTGGGAGATACGTTCCCTGTCTTCTTTCCCTCGCAGACAATCGTCCCGGCAGGGCAGGGTCCGGGGATGATCCCGAGATGGTCACGGGCCATGCAGCCATCCCACGAGAGAAAAAATTCGCCGCCGAATCGGCTAACACTCCCCGGTTCGCTGTGGAGCAGGGTCTCCAGTTCCCGGGATGAGAGCAGTATGCCGTCCAGTTCCACCCAGCCCTTCAGCTCCATCTGTTCATAGCTCTGCCCTCCGCCCCTTCATACTCTTTGTGGATGGGCCGCGAACCTTATGCCCCGGGCAGGCAAACATCGGAACATCATGGGGCAGACAGTGGCAGTGGACCTGGGGGCGACACGTACCCGGGTGGCGCTCATAGGGGAGGAAGGGCAGATTGGGGAGCGGAGGGAGGGACGGACCCCAGCGAAAGAGAGCGATCCCTCACGGCTTGCCGGGTTCCTATCAGGCTTGATCGGAGAGGTCAGGGCCGGGCACCGGGAGGAACCCCTCTCCGGGATCGGGCTCTCTGTTGCCGGGCCGGTTGATATCACCCGGGGGGTGCTCGTGAACCCACCGAACATGGCCTTCAGGGATGTTCCTCTTCGTGAGGAGCTCTCTTGCCTATTTCACTGCCCTGTCAGGATGATCAACGACTGCCATGCCGGAGTGCTGGGGGAGATGCATTACGGGAAGGGACAGGGAAAACAGGACGTTGTCTACGTGACGATCTCGACCGGGATCGGGGGAGGAGTGGTGTCGGGGGGACGATTGCTCCTCGGCAGGAAGGGGAATGCCGCGGAGATCGGCCACTTCCTTGTCGACAACACCTATGATCTCCCCTGCAGCTGCGGCCACCGGGGGCACTGGGAGGGGTATGCCTCCGGGAGGTTCCTCCCCTGGTTCTTTGCGGAATGGTGCCGGTTCCATGCAAAGCCGCACTGGGGGCCTGATTCGGCAGAGGAGATCTTTTTCTCGGCCCGGCAGGGGGATGATGACGTACTCCGTTTTGTCCGGGAGCTCTCCCGGATCAATGCCAGGGGCATCTCTGATGTCATTGTCGCGTACGACCCGGAGATCATCATCCTTGATGGGGCTGTCATGCAATCCAATGCCGATCTCCTCTTCCCGGCTATGCGGGAGTTCATCGACCGGTTCCTTCCCCCCCCTGAGATCGTCCTGTCAGATCTCGGGGGAGATGCGCCTCTCCTCGGGGCAGCGGTGATCGCGGGAGGGTACGAGACAGGCTATGGGGATTTTGGATCAGCTGATGAGGGCTGACTCGCCTGTCATGCATTCTGTCCTGTCCGATCTGGCTTTAAGGGCCTCTCGCTCCAGTCATGATTACCGTATCCCCGTCTGAATCTGGCGAAGCAGGCTGACCCTCATGTTCGTCCCTGTCCTTCTCCCCATGCAGTTATTTTTTCAGTGACTTCCCAATGCTCCATGCATCCCCGGCATGCTCTCCAAGGGTCCAGTACCGGTTATCCGGCATCGAGAGCAGGAGGGGATCAATCTTTTTCATATCCGGTTTTCCCCCTGTCAGATATCGCTCTTCGGTATAGGACCCTGCGATCTCCCCGATAAAGAACTCGTTTGTGGGGTAGTGTACTGACTGGACCAGCCGGCACTCGATACAGATGGGGCACTCCTTAATCATGGGGGCTGTCTTCAGTTCACCGTAAAAGACGGAGAAAAGACCGGCCTTGTCTACCGACGCCCCTGAGACGATCCCACAGTAATCTGCCTCCTCAATCATCGAATGGCTGGGGACATTGACAGAGAAGGTCTTGTTCTGCTTGATCCCGGCCGGGGTATAATGGTGTTTCCCGACACCGCAGCCGATCATCGGGGGATTGGCGTTCACCCGGCTCACCCATCCAAGCGCCATGAAATTTGGCTTCCCGTCCACGTTCGCCCCGAGAAGGGTCACCGGCATGGGGAATGGGAACGTATTCTTCCCCACACTTATTTTCCCGTTCTGGTCCATCTTGCTCATAGCTCCACCTTTGCAAACGGGAACCATCAATTGTTCGGATTATTCATGAGGCACCGGGCTGCCAATTCCTCCCGTTCGGCACCAACCCGGTTACCGGTCTCCCAGCCAGGACTCCTCCGGTGATTCTTTCAGGTACCCCGACCCATTTTTGCGGGAGCATAATGGGCGGACAAGAGAAGGGAGATCCCGGACAGGGTGAGAGAACAGTCCTGACAGGTCCGCCCTTCTATCTCCCTGAATTCGAGCGGTCGTACCGCTATATCATCGATGAATATGAAGTGGAACCCCGGGAGATCGGGATCTTCATCCCCTGTGCGGTCAGGAAGCCATACAGCAGGAGCCCGAGCCACCAGCTGATCCGGATGATCATCTCCCAGGTGCTCGACCCTTCCCGGTACCATATCATCGTATTTGGGACCTGCGGGATCGTCCCGGCCGAGCTCGAGGAGATGTACCCGTATGCCCATTACCGGTACATGCTTGGGAAATGCACGGATGAAACAATACGACAGGATTTCCTGACGATCGAGACCGGGAGGGTGGCGGGATACCTGGAGAAGACACGGGATGCATACCGGTACCGGATCGGGTACTGCCTCGGGTTGTTCCGTGAAGCGCTCATCCGGGGTTCGGAGCAGGCCGGGGTGCCGATCGATCTGCTCCTGCCGAGCCGGGAGAAGATCAATAAGATCATCGAAGAGGAGGACTGTTCGTTCCAGGAAGGCAGTCTATCCATGGATGAATACCTGGGCGAGTTCTGCGAGGAGCTGATCCGGTTCCGGAATTCTCTCGAGAGAGATTCGTCCAGGTGATCCTCCCTGGAAGATCGCGATGCGGTTCTCTGTCAGTTCTATCAAAAAGATGTCGAAGCAGGAGTTCGGGGACCTCCTGAACGAGGCTTTTGGGAGTAATCAGGAGTGGTGAGGGACCCGGGCGGCAGGAAAAAAAGGATTGTATCCCAAAGGGCCGGATTACCCGCCGGCAACGGGAGGGAAGACCGCTATCTCATCCCCTTCACCGACCGGGATGGAGCCGGCATCCTGTGACCGGATCCTCTTTTTGTTCCGCATCACGATCACAAAATCCCTGAATGCACCTTCTTCGTCAAAGATCGTGTCGTACCCTGCTTTATTCCCGGATGCTGCCTCTTTTACGAGGTCAGCAACCGAGATGCCTTCCCTGGCCTCGATCTCCTGGGTGTTCCCGAGGAGTTCTCCGAACCGGGCAAAAAATCGGACGGTAACTTTCACGTGTATCACGACATCCCTTTACATTTTCCTGCACAGGCTTCGCAATCTGGATCCGTTTCAACCGGGATCTCCTCAATCCGGCCCTGGATCCCGTCCCAGAGCAGGAGGCGGCCGGCGAGGAGATCACCCCGGCAGAGGAGATACTTGCAGACCTCGGTCGCCTGTATCAAGCCAATGAATCCCGCGGTCACGCCGGCAACGGGAAAGACCTCGGCGGGTGGGGGCTGGGGGATGATACAGCGCAGGCAGGGGGTCTTTCCGGGGAGGATCGTGGTCGCCTGGCCGAAGAAGCCGCTGATCCCCCCGTGAAAGAGGGGGATCCCCTTCTCCAGGGCTGCCTTGTTCAGGAGATACCGTGTCGGAAAATCATCCAGGGCATCGACAATGCCGTCAGCATCCCTGGTCAGGGAGGAGACCGTGTGCTGATCGATGGTTGCATCAACTGCTTTCACCATGATGTCGGGGTTGACCTCCTGCAACCGTTCTCCGGCGACCGCTGCTTTCCGCCGCCCGATGTCCTGGTCGCGGTAGAGGATCTGGCGGTTCAGGTTCGTCTGGTCCACCCGGTCATTGTCCGCGATGATGAGGGTGCCTACCCCGAGGACAGCAAGGTAGATCGATACCGGCGATCCAAGCCCTCCGGCCCCGGCAATGAATATGGTGGCCTCCTGCAGCTGCTCCTGCCCCTCTTCGCCAAAGAGCATCATCTGCCTGCGGTAGCGTTCACGCTCACGAGCGGAGAGCAGGGATATCGCCTCCTCGCATCCGCTCTGTTCCCTTGCCGCTGGCGGTCAGGAATACGCTTCTGTCAACCGATCGCACCCTCATGTTCACCTGCCGGGTATACTCCGGAGTTCTTCGTAATGGCATAAAAAATGCACCATCACCGGATTCTGTCTCCATTATAATCAGAGATGGGAAAGTGGATAATCTTGTATCCCGAACCTTTGGTACCAAAAGGAGCATGATTGCTACTGCAACGGGAACCATATCCCTGCAAAGACAGGTGCGCAGGATGACCGTTACCACACTCGAAGAACGAATGGAACAACTGAGGAGGCGGATCTCCGGATGCGGACAGCTGCTGGTCTCTTTCTCCGGAGGGGTTGACAGCGGCCTCCTTGCGGCACTGGGAAAAGAGATACTCGGTGATAACGTTCAGGCGGTCTTCATCGACAGTCCTCTTGTCCCGCGATCGGCGCTATCGGAAGCCCGGGAGATGGCCGGGCTCCTCGGGATACCGCTCGGGACTATCACGGTCCCGTTTCCCGGGGAGATGGTATCACGGAACTACCCGGACCGTTGTTATCACTGCAAGAAGTCATTCTCGGAACTCCTCCGGGCATGGGCAGACGAGCAGGGTATATCGTGTATTGCCGATGGGGTCACAGAGTCCGATCGATCAGAATACCGTCCCGGTACCCGCGCAGCGACCGAGGCGGGAATCATCCACCCGTTTCTCGAAGCCCGGATCACGAAGGCCGAGATCCGGCGGATCGCCCGGGAGAGGGGGCTCCCGTTCTGGGACAAGCCATCGACCGCCTGCCTTGCCTCACGGATCCCGTACGGGGAGGCACTCACCCGGGAGAATCTCCGCATGGTGGAGGAGGCCGAAGCCGGTCTCGCAGGAGCGGGATTCGCCGGGAGCAGGGTCCGGAACCATGGCGGCATCGCGAGAATAGAAGTTCCGGAAACAGACATCACCCGGTTGGTGGCAGCACGGGAGAAGATCGTCTCCCTCGTGAAGCAGGCGGGCTTCTCCTACGTCACCATCGACCTGATAGGGTACCGGAGCGGGAGCATGGATGAAGTACGGGGGAAGACGGCAGTTCCCGGAAAGGAGGGCTCCTGATGGACGGGACGGTGTATGGTAACCTGTTTGCTTTCGTTCGCAATGAGCGGCCGCTGGTGCACCACATCACGAACCGGGTCACCATCAATGACTGTGCCAACATCACCCTCTGTGCAGGTGCTGCCCCGGTCATGGCAGAGGCCCCGGAGGAGGCAGCCGAGATGGCCGCCCTCGCTGGAGCCCTGGTCCTGAATATCGGGACCCTGACAGAAGCCCAGGTCGGGGCGATGCTTCTTGCCGGCGCACGGGCAAACGAACTTGGGATCCCGGTTATCCTGGACCCGGTCGGTGCCGGGGCCACCAGGCTGCGGACTGAGACCGTCCTCCTGCTCCTGGATAAGCTTGAGGTAGCTATCCTGAAGGGGAATGCGGGAGAGATCGGGGTGCTATCAGGTCTTGGGGGAACGGTCAGGGGGGTTGATTCGGGCGGAGTATCCGGGGACCCGGTCGAGGTTGCCAGGGAATGTGCCAGGGCAACCGGGACGGTTGTCGCGATGACGGGCGAGGTTGACGTGGTCGCTGATGGGCGCCGCACTTTCCTTGTCGCAAACGGCACCCCGATGATGGGGAACCTCTCGGGGACCGGCTGCATGGCGGCCTCGGTTACCGGTGCGTTTGCCGCGGTCGCGGACGACATGACTGCAGCCCCGGTGGCAGCCCTCGCGGCGTTCGGCCTTGCCGGGGAGAGGGCTCTGAAGGGGTGCTCGGGGCCGTACTCGTTCCGGACAGCATTGTTCGATGCGATGTACAGGCTGGGGCCGGCTGATCTTGCAGTGGGGGCGAAGGTGAGCGTGCCGGATGGCATATGATCTCTACGTGATCACCGACTCGGCGATAGCCCGCGGGATGCCCCATGGCGGGATTGCCCGCCGGGTGGTGGAGGGAGGAGCCGATGCCGTCCAGCTCCGCGACAAGACCCTTCCCGGGAGAGACCTGCTCGCGGTTGCCTGCGAGATCCGCGAGATAACCGAAGAGTCGGGAGTACTCTTTTTTGTCAACGACCGGATCGATATCGCCCTTGCCGCAGGAGCAGACGGGGTCCACCTGGGGCAGGGGGATCGCCCGGTCAGGGAAGCCCGGTCGATCTCCCCGGAAGGGTTCATCATCGGGGTATCGGTCGGCAGCGTCAGTGAGGCAGTCGCTGCCGAGTCTGCCGGGGCAGACTACCTCTCGCTCAGCCCGATCTTTCCGACCACGTCAAAGGAGGATGCCGGGCCCGGCCATGGGCTTGTAGTGTTACAGGCGATTTGTGCATCGGTGACACTCCCCGTGATCGCGATTGGCGGGATCACTCCACGGAATGCGCCGGAGGTGATCGCTGCCGGTGCTGAAGGGGTCGCTGTGATCTCAGCGGTCATTGCACAGGAGGATATCACGGCGGCTGCACGGCATATGAAAGCGATCATCAGGGATTCGAAAGAAAGAGTTCGGCGGGTCCGATAACCTTCCTGCATTACGGAAGAGCAAGCATCCGCTCGATAGCCCTCCGTGCCGGGATCGCGATCCTTTCAGGGACCCCGACCCGGGGTGCCATCCGGTCGAGGGCGGCATGGACCTTTTCCAGGTCCGTCTTTTTCATGTTGACACAGATCGCACGGGAGGAGAGCGGATAGCAGTGCTTCTCCGGGCATTTGAGGGAGATCTGGTGCAGGATCCCGGTCTCGGTCCCGATGATGAACTTCTCGTTCTTACTCCCACATATATGGCGGATCATCCCGGACGTGGAGAAGACCTGGTCGGCTGCATCGATCACCTCGGGCCGGCATTCGGGATGGACGAGCACTTCTGCACCGGGGTGGCGGCTCCTCGCCCTCTGGATGTCCTTCCCGGTGAACCGTTCATGCACGAGGCAGAACCCGTCCCACGGGAGGATCTCCTTGGTGGTGAACCTGGCGACGTACCGTGCAAGGTTCCGGTCCGGCACCATGATCACCTGCTGCTCTGACAGGGATTCCACCACCTTCACCGCGTTTGCCGAGGTGCAGCAGATGTCGCTTTCAGCCTTCACTTCCGCGGTGGTGTTGACGTAGGCGACCACGGCAGCATCCGGATATTGCTCCTTCAGGACGACAAGTTCACCGGCCGTGACCATCTCTGCCATCGGGCAGCAGGCACCGGCAGCCGGAAGGAGTACCGTCTTTTCCGGGGAGAGGATTGCGGCGGTCTCTGCCATGAAGTCCACGCCGCAGAACACGATGACAGGGGCTTTTTGCGCGGCGGCAGCCCGCGCCAGCTCGAGGGAATCCCCTACAAAATCGGCTATATCCTGCACGGCATCGATCTGGTAATTATGGGCCAGGATGACCGCATCCCGTTCCTCCTTGAGTGCGAGGATCTCCTCCCTCAGTTCACTATCTTCCGCCATACTACCTACCCTATGATGAATTCTGGCGGGTAAAAAACACATAGGCCGGCATCAGCCTTGTACCGGCCATGCCGAAAAGGCTCTGGCTGACAGGAATTCGGGCTTCAGCCGGTACTGACTCCATTCTTCATCTCTCTTTCCCGAAGGATGTGTTGGAATACGAGTATGTTGCCACCTCCCATGAACTATCTCATGGGTATCCTGTCCACACAAAAAAAACCTGAGTTACCTTCAGACCCACGCATGCAGAATGCACTGCCTGAGGCAGTTGTATTTAAAAACAGAGTTGCCGGGTCGCGGGAATGTCCTGTTCTTCCTTCACCAGGAAGGATAGGTATGCCAGGCAGGGATTACCTGCCCCTGGAAATGGCCCGTACAGCGGCAAGGAGGAGATCGATCTCCTGCTCCGTGGTATAGAGGGCAAGACTTGCCCTGACCGTACCATCCGGGAGACCGAGTGATTCCATCAGTGGCTGGCAGCAATGGAACCCTGATCGGACGAGGATCTCGGCCTGGTCGTCCAGCTGCTGGGCGATCTCGTGGGGATGCATCCCTTCGATTGTGAACGAGACCACGCCGATCCGGGCGTCAGGATCCCGTGGGGCATACACCCGGACGCTTTCAATCCCCTGCAGGCCGTCAATCAGCCGGGTAGCAAGGGTGCTCTCATGGCGGTGGATCCGTTCCATTCCCTTTGCCATGAGATACTCTGCCGCAACCCCAAGGCCAATACCCCCGGCGATGTTCGGGGTCCCCGCCTCGTATTTTTCATACCCCCCGAGAGGGACGTAGCCGTCTGCCGAGACTGACTCGACCATTCCCCCACCGAGGGTGGAGGGTTCAAGAACCGGTTCCTTCATCCAGAGGACCCCGGTGCCGGTCGGCCCGAGCATCTTGTGGCCGGAGAAGCAGAGGAAGTCACAGTCCAGTGCCCGGACATCGACTGGCAGGTGGGGGACGGACTGTGCCCCGTCCACGAGCAGCAGTGCCCCGCCCTTCCGGCACATCCGGGCGATCTCTACCACCGGCGTGACCACCCCGAGTACATTCGATGCATGGGTCATGGCGACCAGCTGTACCGGTTCGGAGAGGGCTGCCCTGAAGGCATCGAGATCAAGCTGGTAATCCTCAGTGATCCCGATGACCTCGATTGTTACCCCCTGGCGCGAGAGCGCCCGCCAGGGGAGGAGGTTTGAGTGGTGCTCGAGGATGGTCGTGACGACCCGGTCCCCCGGCCTCCAGGAGAGGCCGCGGGCGACCATGTTGATGGCCTCGGTGGTGTTTTTGGTAAATACCGCAGTCCCGTCTGTGCCATTGATCAGCTTCGCCACCTTCTCGTGGGCATGCCAGTACCGCTGGGTGGCGATCCGGGTATAGCGGTGCACCCCGCGTCCGACGTTGGCCCGGTACCGGTGCTCGAACTCGATCATCGCCTCGACCACCTGCTCCGGGGAGAACCCGGTGGCGGCATTGTCAAGGTAGATGATCTCTCCAAGGATCGGGAAGTCCTTTCGGATCTCGTCAACGGCGAAGGATTCGCGATCCGTTCTCTCTCCTTCTGGTTTCATGGTACTCTCTCGTATCGCTCCCGCGGGCTTTTTCTGCCCGGGAACGGTCTTCAGGGTGAAATCTTCGTTGAAGGGGATCCCCCTGCTCCTGCAGAGCTCCCGCATCTTGGGCGGGAGTGCCTTCCAGCGCCAGAGGCCCCATGTCCGGAACTCTTCGGGGAGCCCTTTCTTTTCGGCCCACCGGTCGAGGAATGCATCCCACCGGGCAGTCTCTTCAGGGTGGAGGGCTCGGAGTATTTCGTACTCGCTCTCAAGCATCGCAGGGCAGACCATGCATCCGATCCGTTCGATCCCTTGCTCGTAGAGGGGGTTGATGGGGGCGTTCTGCCACCAGAGGTAGAGGAATACCTCCAGCGCCCGCCAGTTCCGGATCGGCGAGATATTCAACTGCAGGGGATTTGCCGGGTTCTGGCTGGTCTCATCGAGGTCAGCCCGGTTCCAGGACTCGTACCAGCGGTTCCCCTGGACCGTGAGGCAGGGGCCGGTCGTTTCAAGGTAGATCTTCAGGGGGTGGAGCTTCTGCAGCTTGCAGCACCAGCGGTGATCTTTGCCCGGCGGCCCGGCCTTCTCGGCCGCCTTCCAGAAGTCACCGGCCTGCCGGATCACCTCCACCCCGAGCGATTCGACAAACGCCACTGTCTCTGGGAACTCGATGCCAGTGTCGAGGAAGAATGCCTTTTCAACACCGGCTTTCCTCGCAAGGAGCAGTGCGGCCATGCTGTCTTTGCCGCCCGAGAAGGAGACATTGACACAGGGCCGGTCATGGAGGTGCCGTTTTATGGTGCGGACCGCGTTCCGCTCCAGGTTCTTCAGGTGGTACTGGTTCTGCCGGATGGCCGCGTCCCAGTCCGGGTCAGGGGGTGTTTTCGGCGTCACCGGCATCACCTCTTTGACCCGGATGAACCCTTCTTTCACGACACCGGTCCCGAACCGGTTCTTGTAGGTGACGATAACGGTCCCCTCCTCTGCCGGCTTTTTCAGGCGGAACCGTTTTCCCCCGATCCGTCCGCTCTCCGGGCCGAGATCGGCATCGGTCTCGAGGCGGACCATCCCGCGGGCGGCATGCGGAATGAGATACGGAAGTGCTTCCGGGGCGATATCGAGGCTGAACCGGCGGCTCACCGGGTCAAAGGTCAGCCAGGCGTACCGGTCCCCGTGCATGATCACGAGATCGGCCCGGTCGACCCCGCCGGTCTTGTTCAGGAGGATGATCTGCGGCAGCGGGACGGGACCGAACCGACCGGTGAGGAGGGTGCTGATCAGATCCCGGTCAGCAGCAAGGGCGGGACGGACATCATAAGGCTGCAGAAGGGGGAGTGCCTTGCCCTGGACTCCGCAGGCACAGCTGCGACCGATGAGCGGCACATTGCACTGTTCGCACCAGTACAGGATTTTTTTGACGGCAGGCTCCCTCATTTCCACAGGATCATGTGCCGGACGAAGACATAAGAGAACCTGTTGAGGGGAGCGATCATGGAACGGGAACCATTGTGCAGGGATGATCCGGGATATGATTTTTCCTCTATTTGCGTATGGTTCTTGCTCAATAGTGAGAGATGATCCCCGCTCACTTCCTGGGTCCCCGAACGGTCCCGTTCAGAGAAAAAAAGATAAGCCAGGAGCACGCTATGCTGATTCCCTGGAGTGGTCCTCCGACTATGACCCCGCCTATCTTCCTGGCCCTCTACATCGCCGGTTTTCTCCTTGCTGCTTCCATCCGTCTCTGGTATACCCAGGAGTACCGGAGAAAGATCAAAGAGGAGCACTGGAGACCGGCATTAGATACCTGGCTCATCTACCTGCCTGCCCTCGGGATGTTCATCCTCCCCGGGATCTACATCCTCACCCCGTACCTTGCCCCGGCCGATTATACCCTCCCGGAATCGGCCGGCTGGGTTGGGGCCGGCATCTTCGGTGCCGCTCTCCTCCTGCTCTGGCGGTCCCATGCCGACCTCGGTGCGAATTTTACCCCGAATGCCGATGTGCAGCAGGGGCAGCGGCTGGTCACGACCGGGGTCTACCAGCACATCAGGCACCCGATGTATGCCTCCCACTTTCTCTGGTCGATTGCCCAGCCGTTCCTCCTCTGGAACTGGATCGCCGGGTTTGGCCTGCTCATCACCTTCATTCCCCTCTATGTCGTCAGGGTCCCCGTCGAGGAGAAGATGCTCGCAGGGAAGTTCGGTGCAGCATACGAGCAGTACATGGAACGGACGGGACGGATTATCCCCAGGTTCGGCCGATCGGGAACACGCTGAACTTTTAGGGAATTTTGCAGAGGCCAACACAATTTTTCGGTATCCTCTCTTCTTCCCCGGTATTTTCCTTCTTCTGAAAAGTAATATCTTCCAATCCTTTCATACGTATTAATCCGGGCGAGGGTATCTAAGCCAGGCCAAAAGAGCCGGACTTAAGATTTCACGCCATATAATGGCACCGGATCTGAAATGTTATAATACCGGATCAACCCTGAATTTCACGGACTTTCCTGTTTCATTTTGATCGACGATCTTATGATTCACCGTGATTACATTGTATAGGACCTTTTCCCGCGCGAGGGTAGGCAAGCCTGGCCAAAACCGGCGGACTTAAGATCCGTTCTCGAAGGAGTCCATGGGTTCGAATCCCATCCCTCGCATTCTTTTCAACAATTTTTAATTTATGATATTCAGAGATGCACAATTTCAATACCATCAAAATGACGTTTCAGATATTCTGCCAGGATTCTTCGATGACAGTAATCAGGTTCAGCTTCAGCGCATAATAAACAAGCCCGATTTAATTTCTTTTTGGTAAAATTTTTGAGTATTTCTCTCTCCTTAATAAATTTCATATATTGTTTTCGATATTCCATCCAGGAAATCTTGTCTTCTTTGTAGTTTTGGAGAAGCTCTTTCGATGGTGCACATTGAATCATTTCAGCATATTCAATTCCTGCAATAGTGTCAAGGAAATATGGTAAATCCGACTTTTTTGCATAACCTGCATAAAATCCATCCATTAATCGAACATCAATAACGGTTTTCACCTTATTTTTCATCAATAAATCAAAAAATTCCTCCGGTTTCTTTTTTGAAGTGCCGATTGTGAACAATTTCATAGTCAATTATACCGCAATATCTTTTATTAGGATATCACTCTGAGGAAAGGATCATGGGATTCCTTTCTTGGCTATTCAATCTCTTCAGATCTTCAAGTAGTTCCTCCCCTATTCCAGACAAGGAAAGAAAACGCAGGGACGATGAAGAAGAGGAAGAGATCGAAGAGTTAGTGGCACTGGACATCATCTGACTCTGAAAATAATGACGGCTCGGAATGTTCGACTCCACTCACATCGCGAGCCTGCCTCTCTCATTCTTTAATTGTAATGGAATTTCGCCGTTTTTCGAGGAAATGTGACGGGAATGTATAAATACTCGCAAAATCTCTATTGATTTGAGGAAAACAAGGTGGCAGAATTACCTCTTGCAGCCGTAGCAAGGATTGCAAAGAAAAATGGAGCGGAACGTGTCGGCAATGATGCTGCGGTTGCGCTCGTTGGAATAGCAGAAGACTACATTGCGTGTCTTGTAAAAGAAGCGAACAAGCTTGCAATGCACGCAGGAAGGAAGACTATCAAGGAAGAGGATGTTAAACTTGCAGTAAGGTCTGTATAATATTCTCCCCTCCTTACTTTCGGTTCTTGTGTTGATTTTTTCTCCTGAGTCTATCTGAATAGAATCTGGTTGTATTGGATACTAAGACAGCCCGGAATGTTCGTTTCCACTCCATTCCGTCCGCTCCTCCTGAGGTCCGGTGCTCCTTCATTCCGCTCCGCTCACATCACGGGCCTGCTTCGCTCGGTTCCCTGTGTTCGTGATGACGGCCACGGCTTCGTCGGTATACTCCTCTCCGTCGCCTGATCCATTCCCGCTCCTCGCACCATGCTCCACAGCGTGCTCGTCGCTGTGAATGAAGACTCTTATGAGTCCAGACGTAACCAAATGATAAATGATTTCTTTCTGCGAATGAAATTTCGTGTATGCGTGGTGAAATCTTCCTTTTAAAGGAGAATAATGAATTATTGGAGATGACTGAGCAAAAATACAATTCAGAGTATCTTCTTCAATCTCTTCTTGAGGATTATCCGAATCTCATTTCGGGTACACAGATCGATCCTGCTTCCCCCAGACGTTGGCTTTTAATCAAGCGTGAAATGGGTATACCGGATAGTAAAGAGGGTGATGAAAGATGGGCTCTGGACCACCTTTTCCTCGATCAGGACGGTATTCCGACATTGGTCGAGGTCAAACGAAGTACTGATACGCGAATCAGAAGAGAAGTAGTTGCACAAATGCTTGATTACGCTGCAAATTCAGCCATATATTGGGAAATACAGGATATTATTGAATCTTTTCACGAGACATGTCTTGGGAGAAATCAGGACCCTGATCAGGTCTTAATAAATTTTCTTGGAAGGTCTTTCAATCCAGAGGATTTCTGGCAACTAGTGAATGCAAATATCAAACAAGGGAAATTACGATTACTTTTTATTGCGGATGCCATTCCTCCCGAATTGCAGAGAATTGTTGAATTTTTAAATGAACAAATGAACCCTGCTCAAGTCCTCGCAATGGAAATCAAGCAATACACCGGACAGAATCAAAAAACCCTCGTCTCTCGTATCGTTGGCCAGACGATGAAAGCCATCGATGTGAAAGCTACCCGTACTGGCCGATCTAAAATATGGGATAAAGAATCGGTTTTAGAACAGATTCGCCAATTAAAAGGAGAAAAAATTGTAAAAGTTGTGGATAAACTCCTTTCGTGGTGCGAAGATAATGGCTATACAATCCGATACACGGGGGGAGCGAAAGAAGGTTCGGCTAATTTAGGCATTCTTTCGGATACAGATGATTTTTATAAGATTTTTGATATTTTGGCCGGAAAATTATGGCTTCCTTTTGATTTTCTCAAGACATATCCACCATTTGATAACCCTGAATTCAGGAAAGAACTTGTGATTCGTCTTAATGGTATCAGAGGATTTTCATTTAACCAAGACAAATTAGATACCTGGACAGCAACGCAATTGGATGGCCTATTGGAGGACGATAATTTTTTAAAATTTTGTGAAATATTCCAGTGGGTTAGCCAAGAAATTAAACAAAACATGAAAAAGCAGGAATCCTAACTATTTTTTAATAATAAATCCAAAATTAAGTTTATTCTTCGTTTATTGTTAATTTGATGACTCGCATTCGTTACAATAGCCTCGTAATGATTATTCATGTTATTGCAGCCACCTGTAAATAGACATGATACCTTAGATTCAATCACACTCCCCCGCCCTTGCCTCGCGCCGGGGGATAGGCGAGTATCCCCCCCTCTCTCCGCATCCTTCGGATCGGGCTCCTCCTCTCCCAATGGAGAGGCAGTGATTATGATAATGTCCTTCGGACACTTCCTTTTCTTGAACATGTAGTGGATCTCAAAGGGTCTCACACAACAGCGACGAGCGATCCGTGCAACGGTCCGCGAGGAGCGGGATGGTACAGCCGGTGATGAGGAGCATGCGACGAAATCACGGGCGTCCTCGCTTTCAACAACCAAGAAGAGAAACTAGGGAGACGGTGCGAGCGAAACGGAGTGGAGACGAGCACGATCGACCGTCAGCAATCTCCGGGAAACCAGGGACCAGCGAGGAGCCCCCGGTTACTGAGGGCATCAGCCCGAAGTCGAGGGGCAACGAGCGTAGACCAGGGCCCCAGTATACCGAATGGGTGGGAAGACGGCCCCGGTTACAGCACGCAAAGAGCGAGCGGTCGCGGGCCGGCAGGCGGGAGGCGGTGGTGGGACCTGCAGGAAAGATACCAGAATAGAGATATGAGAGTTCGGCTATGTACTATTCAGCCGGGGCCGCGGCCGGTCTGAATAACTTTAGTGATGCATTGTGGTTCGGACCGGAGATCTCCCCGGCGTTCAGGTCTCGTAATCCTCGATGAACGTGCGCAGGTGGTCATCGGTCACACGGTATTCATTCCCGATCTTTACAGCCCGTAATTTCTTCTGGTTGATCATCGCCCGGACGGTCCGGACGTTCAGTTTCAGCATCTCTGCAACTTCTTCGGTAGTGTAAAATTTGGGAGTGGTCATGACCCCTCCATGAGGTCTGCGGTCATTTTCCGCAGGCTGACCGCGTCCCGGATCCTCTTCTCAAACTTCTCAGGCTGGCTAAAGTCGCCGTAGACCTTGATTGCTCCACCCTTTCCCGGCGTGCCGATCTCGATGCTGTCCTGGGATGCCGGCCCCTCTATGATCTTCTTCACGATCACTTCTTCCATGGTTTAGTCCTCCCAGGGGAGCATAATGGTAATCACCGGCTCGCCATGATCACCAGGTCCGCATACTGCCTTCAGTAGCACATCGTCTGTGGTAATCGATCCCGATTCTTTCAGGGTGGCAAACAATACACGGAACCGGATGGTGCTAGTATGCCGGCTTCTCCTCGCCGCACACCCGAACATCCAGAGCAGGTCCCAGGTCCTTCCTTCCATACTCTGGCCGGGGAGATCCTCCAGGTAGTCGGGTGCAAGGTAGTCATCCCATACTGTCCGGGTTACGGCGACCTTGACCTTGATCCCTGCGTCATTGACTATCTTATCCGGGAGTTCGACTAGGACTCCATCGTTGAGGGCATCAGCCCGGGTATATGCGAAGATGATCTCGTCGTTCGAGAAAGGGGAGGTGAGAGTCATAAATCCCCCTCTATCCCAATCCTGAATGTCTGCTCCTCGCTCATGTACATCTCGCGGGAGAGTTTCCAGATCTCGTTCATGATTGCCCCCTCGATGAGGTGTTCAAGGGAAAGGTCCTGGTCAAATCGTGTGTTGAACTCTTTCCTCATTGCCTCCAGCCATTCAAGGTTGTGGGAGGTGAACGCCACCACAATAGGCTGGCGTTCCTGGCTTTGCACGAGGACCTGGGTGCTCATGATGAGACCCCCGCAACTGCTGTCGGTGCTGCTGCACCTGCCGGGCATCCTGGCCCGGGCTGCTCCACCATCATGGCAAGGTGAGCATATTTCTTTTCGCCGGAAAGGATGCCCTTCACCTGGGAGAACGGGGATACATACGAGAAGCCATTGATCCGGAACATGACTGCCTTCCCCGACCGGGAGATCCAGGCCTGTCCGATTTCTTCCGGCTGCCCGCAGGTGTTGATGACCTCAGCAATATCATAGATGCTGACCGGCCACCGCTCGATGAGGCGCTGGACGTCGGTCTTTGCAATGACGCACTGGCGGGTCTTGATGTCGATACGGAGCACACCCTCGGCGTTCTTCACGCTCCCGATGTGTTCAAAGGTGGTGATGTTGTGATGCATTGTGGTTCTCACCATATAATCATCGACGGGAGGGATGATATACTGCCGCCATGTGGTGTGAAAGTGATATAAAATTACTTATAATGTATATATTGTGCATATTTTGTGCAATCAATTTTGACCCTCCGGGTATCACCCACGACTCGCTGCCGCTCGTTTCGAGGGCTCGCCCTGCGGGAGGTTGTCCGGGGATCTCAATCGCTTCGTTTCGGCGACGCCCTCACTCTCGTTCGGTGGCGGCCTTCGCTGCGCTGGTCCTGGCTGTTCCGTGTCTTGATGAACGACTGCCAGGCTTGACTCTTCCGGACGGCTGCTCCGCTCTCGCTCCGCTTCGCCGTCCGGCAGGTCAACCGGTCGGCCTGGAAAATTCCGGTACACCGATTCTGCCCCGAAGGGCACCCATCATGATCACTGCCTCTCCCTTGGGAGAGGAGGAGGCCGTTCCGAAGGAGGCCGAGAGAGGGGGATACTTGCCTATCCCCCAGCGCGAGGCAAGGGCGGGGGAGTGGTTGATAATTAAAATAGAATTCCAGCGGTGTAGCAACAACAAATTGACTGAAAAAACTAAAGAATCTTCACACCATACTTCTGCTTCAATTGAACAGACGTAAAGGCAGATAGTCTCATTTACCTTAGGTGAAATTATGGTCGTAACTAAAAAGGGAGTACTCAGCTCATGCAAGCCCAGAAAAGAAGTATTGGAGGGTGAATTAAACGACGCCATTTTTGCCGCTGAATTCCGTTACCTTATCAACGGGACGGCCCAACCAGTCTATCGTGATCCAAAACTTTTTTTCCAGAATACAGAGCCAACAGAAAATTTGAAAAGCATCTGTCATTTTATTTTCCGTTCACTCAATGACAAAAAGGAAGGCGGGCAATTAATCCGTCTCAGTACCGGTTATGGAGGCGGAAAATCACATACTTTAATGGCCTTATGGCATCTGGCTCATAATGTTTCTGATTCCAAATTCAAGAGTGAGTTACTCCCGAGTACCGGTTACCCGAAGAAAATTAAAGTTGTAGCAATTGATGCTGCTGAGGCTGGAATCCCCATTTTTACGACCCATGATAAGACTAAAATCCATAGCATTCAGGGAGAGTTATTCTGGCAACTCGGAGGCGCAACGGCAATAAAAAATCTTGGTGAGGCAGATCATCACGAATCTTGTCCAGAGGAAAGATTACTCTCTCAAATGTTAGGAACAGGTCCCCTGTTAATATTACTCGACGAACTGGTTGTTTATATGGCCTCGCTCTCCACAACGGGCCAGGGAAATTTCCTCAATTTTATCGGAAAACTGATCTCTGCGGTAAAAATGAGACCAGAGACCGTTCTTGTTCTCACCGATCCTGGAAGTCAGCAGGCGTATGCGGATATATCGCGGACACTTGGGGGGAAAATCGAACCGGCCGCATTAAAAATGGATGATATTTTCGGAAGAAAAATGAGTGATTACGACCCCATTGGAAAATCTGCTGCGAAAGTCATTGCACGGAGATTATTTGAGAAGATCGATCAGGGATCTGCAAAAATCGCTGCCGAACAATATCATAATTTATATGCCCGGATTTTAGAACAAAATTCAAAATTGTTGCCTGATAATGTCGCAAGCGAAGAGGTAAAAAAGAGTATTGAAGAGTGTTATCCTTTCCATCCAAGGCTCATTGAAACGGCCAAAGAACGGCTGGGTCCTCTACCGGAATTCCAGCGAAGTCGTGGCGTTCTTCGATTATTTGCAAGAATTGTCCGTGATACATGGGATCAGAAAGTCGATCTGGATCTCATTACTAGTGGGGATATCAACTGGGGGAGTGATCGAATCCGATCCGATCTTCTCCAGCGGTTACGTCGTGAGCAATTTGCAGCGGCAGTTGACGCTGATATTGAAGGACACGCGAAAAAACTTGATGGAGGAAAGAAGGGAATTCACTATCGGGTTGCATCAGCCTTATTATTGGAAAGCCTTCCTAGAAATGAAAATAGTGGACTGAATGGTGTTGAACTATCGTATGCTATTCTGAAACTGGATGAGGCTGGTTCTGAACCGGTTGAAGCACTCGATCGTTTAACGGGCCAGTGCTGGCATACCTACCCAATGGATAGTAAAAGTGAGGGGTGGCAGTTCCGGTTTGAACCGAATATCATCAAACAAATAGAACAAAAAACAAGCCTGATTGATGTCCATGAGGCTGAAGACCGTATTTTCTCTGAGGCGCAGGGATATTTTGCCGGACCGATATTCAAATTGTCCCCATGGCCGGAACGTCCCAAGGATGTTGTAGAGACAAAAGATCTCAAACTGATATTATGCTCGTCAATACCTCTGGCTGAACAAGTCTGTGCGTACGCAGATACCAGTGATTCAAAGGCCCCGATTCCACGCTTGTACCGTAATGCGATTGTTGCCGTTGCCCCGACCGTTGATTCTCTGAATAATGCAATTGACAGGGCAAAACGTCTGATTGCTTCAGAACAGATAGAACGTGATGCAAAACATGGGGAAAGCCATGCACTTGTCCGTGAACAGCTCAAAGGTCTCAAACCGAAATTGATCCGGGAATTTAAACTCCAGACATACCGGGCATTCAATACGATCGTGAGATCGGATGGTGTTGTCGGGAGTCTTGAGGAAAAATACCAGGTTGCTGATGAAGACGAACTCTTGAGTAAACCGCAGGGACAGAAGAGTCTTATTGCATTCCTTGAAGACAAGGACCTGATCTTCCCAGCTGGAAAGGCATTGGATCCGGATAAATTCGTAAAGGATGTTCTGGCAGGAACAACACCGGTACCGGATCAACCTGATGTGTATCTGTTAAGTGATGTCCATGCCCGGTTCTTGAGTGCTCCAAAGCTTCGGCTGGCAAGAGATACTTCGGTCATCAAGGCAACAATTGTGAAAGCTCTTGAGACAGGCAGAGTTTATATCAGGCTCGAAGATGGTTCTGCCTATAGTGGATACGGTCGGGTGGATGGTTTACCAGGAAAGCGCACATTTACTGATGGGATTAAACCAACAATCCACCTTCGGGAGAATGAATGTATCACCCGTGCAGATAGTCAGATTGGACAGAAATGGATTAAGGTAGATCCAAAACCGCGATCAAAAGGGGTAGGGGAAGAACCTTTTGATCACCCGCCACCACTCCCAGAACAGGAAATCATTACGGTGCAGTCATGGGATGACCTTATCCGGCATTCCGAGACACGTCCGTTGAGAAAACTTGACCTGATATCGTCAAAACCGGCAGATTCAGACATGCTTATCTCGTATGCACAGCCGCTGGGAGCAGATCAGATCACCCTTGATGTTTCTGTTTCGGGTGAACTGAAAGGCGGAGGCAACGCCAGTTTCGAAGTAAATGGGGTAAAACTGACCTCTTCGATCAAACCTCTCGATTCAGCACGTGGTCTGTTCACAGCGATGCAGGAAGGTATGTCATATGAGGCCAGCCTTCATCTTCTCTTTAATGAGCCAGGGAGAGGCGGGAAGAAGACAGAACTTGAAAATATTGCAGACAAGGTCAGTGATGATATCACAATTCTCGCGATCCTGGGAAAAGCTGGTGAGAAGAAATGAATATTCGGGCAGCGTCGTTCGCAATACGGGTCGTGAAACGAAAGACCGGCATGGCAGCGATTATTTATCGTCGATCTCTGAAAACAAACGGAACAGAACGACTCAGCCGTGTTGCGGCAATCGGTCCGCTTGCTTATTCCGCCGGCATATCACTGCTTAGGAACTCTATTGACGTTCATGAAAATCCCAAGCCACGGAAACTAGAGCCAGGCCCCTTTTATCCTCTTGATCCCGATGGAGGGGCCCGGGTTGCCTGCTATGCACTGGTTGCCCGTGGTCTCCGAAATCCATCCGGTCTTCACCATGCTGCTGATAATTTAAAACATGCCGACGGGAATGAAGCTGCATGGTGGTTTGGCCTGATGTCTGGTTCAAAAGGTATCCGTGCCATCCGTGCACTCCGTATTCTTCTTGAGGCGGTTAAATGAGTTCAGCACAACCGCCACGTGTTTTGATAGAGGATTGGCTGCCAGCTGCTGCAATAGGAGTGGAATGTATGCGGGAGCGTTCTACTGGCCAACAACCTCCTGACAAACGGTTACATATTTGGTGGGCTCGGCGTCCACTTTGTGCATCGAGAGCAGCAGTTCTCGGATCTGTACTACCTGCAGATTTCCCTCATGAGGTATTCGAACGATTACTTGGCTTTTGGGGATCTTCTCAACAGATTATCGCCGGCCAGAGAATTGTTGATAATGCAAGAGCAAGAGGGGGAACACGAATCCAAAATCCGCATGGAGAACGAGCTTTCAAACATAAAATCAATTCAAGAGACATCGAAAGGGCTCATGAACATGCAAAAAAAATCTGGGGATCAGAATTGGTAATTATTGATCCAATGGCTGGTGGGGGGTCGATTCCATTAGAATCTTGCAGATTGGGTTTTAGAACGTTGGCCAATGAATACAATCCAGTAGCATGTTCCGTCATTGAAGCTACAGTATCATATCCATTCAATTATGGTATTACTATAGCAAATCGGGCACGGTTTTGGGCGGATGAAATTCGACATAGATTAAATAACCGAATATCTCCTTTTTTTCCCGAAGTGAACTACAATGGACAAAATATTTTTCCAATGTGTTATATTTTCGCCCGCACGGTACCATGTCCAGATACTCATTTCCAAACACCCCTTGTACCAAATTGGAATTTGCTAAAACCCAAGGATAGTCCTATTCATGTTTGGGGAGAACCGATAGTTGACATTAATAAAGGTACTTGGTCTGTAAAAATTATTGATAATCGAGTTGAACGCAGAACTCCAGAAGTGCCGCAACCTACTTATAGAGACGGAAAAGGGATTTCTCTTTTCAATAAAACTACTCAGATCACTCCTGATTATATTAAAGCGAAAGCACAAGCGGGAGAAATGGGATTATCACTCTATGCTATTGCAATTAAAACACGTCGTGGCGTTGAATTTATTTCTCCATCACAACAAGATTATGATGCATTAATAAATGCAGAAAAAAGTCTTAAAATTTTACTTCCAGAATGGCGGAATCGGAATATCATTCCAATAGAGAATAGGTATAAAGGAGAATGCGATCGTTCCTATGTATATGGATTTACAAAATGGTCTGATTTATTCACACCTCGTCAACTTCTAACAATTGGTTATTTCGTTGAAGAATTAAACACATTACGTCAAGAAATTCTAGAGAGAGAAGGTCAAGAAAATGGAAATGCAATAATACACCTTCTTGCTCTTATTATTGATAAACTCGCAGATTATAATAGTAATCTGGCATTTTGGCATTCACAACGGGGTATAATAGCACATACTTTTGAAAAGCACGATTTTTCTTTTAAAACTACAATTGCTGAAATGGCTTTCCCTTCAGATGCTTCAGGTTTATTGTGGCCAATTGAAAGTGTTTTAAAGGCATATGAAGATCTTTCAAAAATTATAGGAAATCAAAAGGAGACGATTTTACAACTTACGCAAGGATCCGCCACAAATCTCTCGTTTATCGAAAATAAAAGTATAACCGCAGTTGTAGTCGATCCACCTTATGCTGATAATGTCCAATATGCAGAGCTGGCAGACTTTTTCTATGTATGGTTAAAAAGAACAATTGGGTATCAGCATCCAGAATTGTTTTCCACGTATCTTTGCGATCATTCAGAAGAGGCGGTTGTTAATGTCTCAAGATTTAAGCAAGAAGGTCTTTCAGAAAAAGAAGCCAAGAGACAGTTAAAGGAAGCTAAACAAAAAGCAAATGAATTTTACCAAGATCTGATGACAAATTCGTTTAAAGAGGCTCGTCGGATCCTACGTGATGATGGTGTCCTTACTGTCATGTTCACTCATAAAAAACAAGAAGCATGGGAAACTTTGTTTAACTCATTAATTAAAGCAGGTTTCACAATTACTGCGACGTGGCCAATAAAAACCGAGAGTGAACACAGCCTACATCAAGCGAAGAAGAATGCCGCACAAAGCACTGTGATACTTGTCGCTCGCAAACGGGCAGAAGATGCCGATGTTGGATGGTATGACCCAGATATGCGATCTGCAATTCGAACCGTTGCTCAGAAAACTGCGGAGCGGCTCCGGAATGAGGGACTCAATCCGGTCGATCAGCTGGTCGGTTCATTCGGACCCGCGATAGAAGTCTTCAGCAGACATAGCGAAGTCAAAACAGATATGGGGGATCCTGTCGGTGTCGACAAAGCTCTCGATGAGGCAAGCAGGGCAGTGACGGATTTAAGGATCCAGCAGTTGGCAAAACGCGGGTTAGACGGCGTAGAACCTGAAGGGAAATTCTATCTGCTTTGCTGGGATGTGTTGCAGGCTGCCGAGTTCCGGTTCAATGAAGCAAAACTCCTCGGCCATGCTGTCGGGATGGATGTTGATACCCTTGTTGCAGCAGGGCTGGTTTCAAAAACCGGCGATAAAATCAAACTGCTATCCGCTGCTGACCGGCGCAGGCCTAAGAAATTAGAGATGGAAGAAGTTGGTGAAGCCCTCTTTGGCGCTCTTCCCACCGGCAAAAAGAAACGGGTAAAGAAAGGCGATGTCCTGAAAGTGCATCCCAATGATCCCCATTTCCGGACAGCTCTTGACGGGTGTCATGCTCTTGCCCTGCGGTACATTGAAGCAGGTGGTAGTGCCGCAGGTATCGGTGCTGCACGACAACTGGCGGTCCAGCAGGGATGGAAAAACGGCTCGCCAATCGGAAAACTAATGGAGGCACTTGTCACGGCAGCTCCCCCTGCATTATGGTTTGAAAAAGGGAAGACTTCTACCGCAGCCTTATATCCTGAATTCCGCGCATGGCATGACCTTCTATTACCATTGTTTGGCATCGAATCCCCGGTCTGGAAGGAAGAAGGAGAGCAATCCCAGCTTGAAATATTTGGCTTAGCTGATGAAGCTGAAGACAGCGAAGATAGTGAGGCTGAAGAAGAGGAGACCGTGGAAGGATCTGAATGACAAATCAGGATGATAATCGGGATATGACAATCCGGCAGAATGCTTCGTTATATTCCCTGAAGAATCATCCCTGGCCGCAATTCCTTCGTGGTCCGGATCGGGATCTTCTGGAGAAACTCTACATCCCCGCCCTGAGCGAAGCGGTACGATATGACCGGTGCTGTGCGTATTTCTCAAGCAGCGTCCTTTCTGCAGCAGCGCAGGGTTTCGGCAACCTGATAAAACACCTTATCGAATACGGAGAGAATGCCCCCAGGCCTGCGGTCCGGTTTATTGTTAATGAGCAGCTGTCCAAAGAAGATGTCGATGCATTATTACAGAGAGGGGATTGCTCCGCTCTCGAAAGAGTGCTGTTAAACCGTCTCGGAAACCCGGCAACTCTTCTCGAAAAGCAACGGCTTGAAATGCTTGGATGGCTTGTCCAGAAAGGATATCTTATTGTCCGTGTCGGAATCATGCGTTCCGGTTGCGGGATTGTTCATGCAAAATATGGTTTGATTTACGATCCGCAGGGAAATGCTATCGTTTTCAGCGGGAGTGGAAACGAGACTGCTCAAGGATTAATCGCAAATTATGATCATCTTGAGATCTCGGAATCATGGACAAATGCCGTTCGTTTTCATCATTACAAGGAGGAATTTGAAAACATCTGGAACGATACTGATGTTTTTGTACACACAATGCCTCTTCCGGAAGCAGTGCAAAAAGAATTGATAAAATTTGCAGGTCCGGAACCGCCAATCCACGAACCGAAAGAGACAGAATCAGTATTGCCCGGGGTAAAAGGAGAGATAGACAGAAAAAAAACAGCAATGCTCTGGAAGTTCCTTGCTCATTCGGCATATCTCCCGGATAGTACAGCTTCCTGTTATCTCACAGCACCTCTTGACCACCTCTGGCCTCATCAGCAGAATGTTATTGAAGAAGTTACGGCAGCATGGCCTGAGGGAAGGTTGCTCTGCGACGAAGTCGGGATGGGGAAAACCATTGAAGCCATTATGGCTATCAGGAGTTTATTGGGGGGTCGTGGTGTCAGGCGAGTCCTTTTCCTCCTCCCCGCAGGATTGACTCTTCAGTGGCAGGAAGAACTTCGTGAAAAGGGAGGACTCGTTGTCCCCCGCCTTAAAAATGCAAACACTCTTGTCTGGCCTGATGGTTCAGTTGAGCAACTGGACAGTCTGTATGATGCACTTGACCAGAACCTGCTTATCATGAGCCGGGAACTAGCTCGTCTGCCCGACAACCGGAGAATTCTGTTCGCATCGGAACCCTGGGATCTTGTTCTCATGGATGAAGCTCATGCAGCGAGGAGAGGAAAACAGGAAGAGGGGGAATTCAATTCATCGACTCTCCTGTTAAATTTACTCCGTGAGCTTCAGGCAAGAGGAAAAGTGCGCAGCTTCCTTTTCCTGAGTGCCACTCCTATGCAGACCTCTCCCTGGGAACCATGGGATCTTTTAGGAGTGTTAGGAGAAGGGGACGGATGGATGGCAGATTTCGATGGAGTTCGTTCGTATTATAATGTCATCCACGACCTCTCCATCGGCAAAAAACCAACAGAGGAAGAGGCAAAGAGGGCGGCATGGCTGATTCATTCGGATCCATCATTTCCCGATCCACCACAATTATTTAAAAAAATCCAGTCGCCGGATGAAGGACAGAGAAGAATTCGTTTTCTCCCATCATCTGCCAAGCCAAAGGTTGTTGAATGGATGCGACAAGGATCGCCACTTTACCGGCGTATGCACAGAAATACCCGGGCAACATTGAAAAAATATTATGATATGCGTCTTATCACTATTCCGCCACCAAAACGTGAAGTAATAGACATTTCCTATGATTATCAGCCCGTAAATGGTCCGGAACGTCAGGCATACAACGCAATAACCCATTATATCGACCGTCGTTTTGAAGAACTTGAATCCGAGAAGCCGGGAAAAGGATTTGTCATGACGATTTACCGGAGAAGAGCCGCGAGTTCCCCCCATGCTCTTCGTTGCAGTCTTCTGCGGAGGAGAGACGGACTTGACAAAGTGATAAAAAAGAGAGCCCAGTCCGGTCTGATTGATCTCGTCGATGTTCCTACAAGCGAATACTGGGACTACCTGCCTGATGATATTGATCCTCATGAAATCTCTGCCAGCTTCCCAACAGATCCGCAGGAAGCCCTGAAAGAAAAAGAGGAAGTTGAATTAATGTTGAAAAAGCTGGATGATCTCGGATCCACGGACACAAAACTTTTGCATTTTTTCAATATTATTCGGTCTGTTGTTAACGAAGGTCGCCCTGTTTTGGTATTTACTGAGTACACCGATACGATGGAATATCTCCGTGATCATCTCGCCGTTCATTTTGGCCAGGACGTGGGAAGTTATTGTGGTGATGGGGGGGCAATTTATGTTGATGGCGTCTGGCAGAGTGTTACAAAAAAAGAAATTACTGACAGATTACGTGAAAGGAAGATTCTCTTCTTAATCTGTACTGATGCAGCAAGCGAAGGACTCAACCTGCAGGCAGCAAGTGCTCTTGTTAATTATGATCTGCCATGGGTCCCCAGCAGAGTTGAACAGAGAATCGGCCGTATTGATCGTATTGGTCAGGAAGAAACGGAAGTGAAAATTTTCAATCTTTTCCTCAAGGACAGTATCGATGAAAAAGTCTATAAAGCACTTGATGATCGTTGTGATCTCTTCCGGCATTTTGTAGGCACAATGCAACCTGTCCTTGCCCGTGCAAAGATGATGCTGAACAATCCAAAGACATTCTCCCTTGAAGAACTTGATAAATGGATTAACTTAACGAAAAGTGACGTCATCAGTGCAGAGACCTATATCGAATCGGAAGCTGTCAGACCATCACTTCCTTTAGTAAAACCTGTAACAAAAAAGGATCTTATCGATGCTCTGAACCTGCTTCAGAATGAAGCAATCAGGGACTTGGAAAATGAAAATGTATATTCAATAAAATTACCGGAAACACCATCGCCAATGAGAATATCGCTATCAGCGAATTCATTGGATGGGGACCCCTCACTTATCCCATTCACCATCCTGGATTCCAATGTTAAGATAATCTCAGACTATCTCAACCGCTCCGAAGAACGATTACCTCTCGTGATTGGAACGTATAGTGATAAAGGATTCCAAAGTTCATTTGCTGTGTGGATTCACAGAAATCACTTACAGGAAGTCAAATCCATTGATGATTTGAAAAACCTTCTCTCGGTATGGGAGGGTGATCAAGCGGATGAAGAAAAGGTTAGTGGTGCCTTGCGACATGCAACAAATATGGCAAAACAAAGAGTTGAATCAAGTAAGTTAAGATTCCTGAAATCACTCCATACAGAATATAGCCAACAACAAACTGCTGTGAAAATCAGAACAGCCCGGGAATTAGGTCGATTGATAAAATCATTGAAGCCCAATCTGGTATTAACGGATTTTCAAACTGACTCTCAATTTGTTACTGAAGGTGCCTTGAAGCCGAAAATTAATGACGCGATTCAACGGCTTGGAGTTCAATTTAGATTAACAGATTATTTAAAATGGGAAATCGCCCATTTCATCGAATCGTTAAGTAGCAATGAAATCCAATCTCGGCGGTCAGGAAGCAGCCTTGATGCAGCACTCAATGATTACCGATGGAAAATTCAAGATACTATTAGAGATGCAATTAAATAGAAAATTTTACTTCCTTATGTGCTGAAAATGCCGAAATCGCCTTTAGTCAGTGCCCGAACTAATGATTGAGATTATTTTCACTAATTAAGGTTATATCAATTAAGTATCTAGAGATGGTAAAAAATTTAAAGGGACCCTCCTTACGGAGTGGAACTACCCCTTCCCACCTCCCTTCAATAACCCGTACTCCACCTCGTAGAAACATCCGGGCACTGAGATGAAGTACCTAGACTTCTTCTGCTCCTCAGCTTCCGCAATCTGCTTCAGGAGAGATGCCTGCTCATCGGGCTTGTGATTGAAGGTCACCCATCGCTTGGTCTCATCGCTCATCTTCCAGGACCTGACCAGTGACCGAGATAGGAGATATTAACACTTTCAAACAACGGAAATTTCACAAAATCGAAACAGAATGTTTTTCCTGGGGAAGAGAAAATCCCTTTTCCCCTCGATAAAGAATGATTTTTATGTCTATACTCCTATCACATATTTACGTGAAATATTATGGAAGAGAAGCCTGATTCAATTACCGATAACGATTTTGAAATGATAAAAAAGGATCTACTGAAGATAGATAAAAAAATCTCGGCTATTCGATTCATAAAGCCTAAAGATCCAAAATTTTTAGAAAAATTGGAATCATATCAGAAAACTCTTCCCCGAGGAGACGAAGTGGGACCGATCCTGGACGAAGTTTCAAAGAAACTGAAGGGTTATATTGAATCCTCTAATAAGAATCGGTTAGCATTTTTCCGCCCGTTGATCAACCAATACATCAACTCTCTCCAGGGAAGGAACATCGTCTATAGAATTATTGATAACACGTTGTTCAGGGTGGGATGTCTCGAAATTGAGACGCAACCGGAAAAAGGAAATATTCGGATATTATTCAATAAAAATACCATTCTCCCCTGGACCTCTGTTCGTGAGATAAATGATATTGAATCTTCTATCCAGGCAGCTCATGCAAAATTGAAAGAAGTCGAGGTACCACTGGACGAATTCTCAAGGATGGTACATTATGCCTATCAAAAAGTCCGGGCAAGGCAGGAAAAAGAGCGAAAACCAAATCCAGATTTTGTAATGCTGAAATCTCTTCACAGTGAAATCCTGGTTGAATTATTCAAACGTCAGCTGAAGGGAAAGAAAAGCCTGAATGTAAAAATGAAAGATATCTTCTTTCCCGATTGGGCATTCCTCTACAACCTGGATCTCTACCGGGCAAAATTATCACAAATCCATGAAGAGAAGAGGTTATTGTTTGAGACCGGGAGTCAGTCAGAAACTGAAAAATATGGTGTTGTGTTGAATGGGCTTACAGCACAATCAGAATATAAAAAATTCTGCTATCTCCGTGGTAGATGAGAATGATCCAGGATGATCATCTGCCTCCACGCGATGATATGATCAGTATTCTTGCTTCACTTTCAGCATACGGTGCAGCAAAAAAAGATGCTGTCCGAATTATTGATGTGGGGACCTCTTCGTTCCTCGATTTTTTTAACAAAGAGATATTTTCTGAGTATCTCGAGCAGGGAGGTTCAACATGCCGCTTTTTTGAAGGTTCTGCAGGGTCTGGAAAAACACATATCATCAGGTTGATAGAAAATACCGCTGCACGAGAAGGATATGTCGTTTGTTACCTCGAACTCACTGCAGATCTCCAGTTCTCCGACTGGGATCAGATCACGAAGACAATTCTCGAAAATATGTACCTTCAATTAAATGGCCGATTGATAAAGCGATTTCCTGACATTCTGGCATCCATTGAAGGTACTTCTCATGCGAATGAGAAAGGATTACAAGAGGTTCAATTTTCGCATCCTTGTTTCCAGAATGCAATACAGTATGCCCTTCATCATTCCACATTGGACCAGGAATCCTGGGATCTTCTGAGGCGATATCTCCTTGGTGAAAAAATACTTGTCTCTCAATTAAAAAAACACGGATTGAAACGCATCAAAAAGTCAATTACGAAAAATAATGCCGAACAGGTTCTGAATACCGTTCTGAATGCGATCCATCAGATCGGATTAAAGGGAACCGTCATTATCTTTGATGAGACGGATCGTTCCTGGGTATCCCAGCGACGTCCTGTTCCTAAAAAAGTGCAGGTCGCAGCGAACCTTATCCGGCGATTTATCGATTCGTGCTCGATAGGAGAGATACAAGGAACCATTGCAATTTTTGCGGTGTTGCCTAATTTTATTCGCGATTGTGCCGATTGCTATCCAGCACTCGGCCAGAGACTGGAATTACACCGCGATGATGCCACTATACTCTCCTGGCGATGGCCACTCCTTACGACCAATGAAGTGAATGAGATCTTATCAAAGGTTGAGAATCCCCTCGAACAAAGGAAGGTGTTTCTCAACCTCGCAATTGAAAAATTTTCTCGGCTGGTTGAACATTATGACGGAGACACCGATGGATTACACGATGAATTTCTGGAACAAGGGAACCTCGAAATGGAAAAATGGGCAGGAGAAGAATATAAAAGGGCAATTATCAAGGTCCTTGCAGAGTTATCACTGATGAGAATCGAAAAAAATGCTGCATAAGGGGGCATGGGGATGACAATTAAATTATTTTATGGGGAACAATCGAAGTTCGAACACGAGAATAAACAGGTTGAAGAGATCATTGAATGCATTCAAAAAAGTTTTCCGAATGAGACCATATATCTTTGTACCAATGTATTGGTCTCCAATGGGGAAATTGACTGCGTATTATTGACGAAAAAAGGGCCGATTATTCTCGAATTAAAGAATTATTCTGGTGAGGTCCTCGGTGATGAAAACGGGGAATGGACTGTAAAAGATACGGATGGAACAATTGTTTCCCTCCACGAAAATGTATTTCAACAATTAAAATGGCAGAGGAATGACCTTTATCATAAATTAGAAAAAATCTTTGAAACTCACATCCCCCGAGTCGACCTCATCGATCTCCGAAAGATCAGTGCATGGGGTTACTTCAGGAGAGGGAGCAGTTATCCTGACGGACAAATCAACCGGTTTATTGTAAAATGGTTTGATATTGTCACTGCGGATTCTCTTTCCTATAAAATTGTACATACCGATCCGCAGTATACCCTCTTTGAGAAGGATCTTGATCTCATTGTTGAAGAACTTCACCTCACACCTCGGAATCTTACCGATTTTTTAAAAACTGCACAAAGGGAAGACCCAGGATCCCACACGACAACCCCCTCCCTTCACCCTGCAAAAATCCCGATTGAAGGATATGAACCCTCAGAAATTATTGACATGATAGAAAAGATGGCGTCCCATGGGACTGCTCCTCTCGATGGATGTACTCTTTTTAGTATTGGAAATGAAGAGTTCATCCGGGCTATAAAGGACATATTTCTTATCAAACGGTTCAACAACAAATCATCGGCTGAAAAGTTCGTCGCGGGACAATTTGGATCAGGAAAGACTCATTTTGTCAATCAGGTCAGCGAGGAGGCAAGGAGATTACGCTGTGTGACTTCAACAGTTGCCCTCACAAGGGATGTTGATGTCACGAGTAATTACCTGATCTATCGTGAATTTGCCCGGAAAGTCCGTCCTCCCGGGACAAAGAAACTCGGGATGAGAAGCCTGCTCAATGCGTGTTTTTCATCAATCAAAGAATTGACGCTTCAGCAAGCGGACTCTCCCGAAAACGCGAATGTGTTACTGAGGAGTTGGGTTGAGAGCCTCGAAGATCAAAATTTCGAAATCGATGCATTTGGGAGAGTCGTAAAACAGGCATTTGATGCGGATTTAAAAAATGACAAGGATAAGCTAGATGCAGCAATTCGATGGCTTGAGGGTGAATTCGATAATCGATCAATTGCAAAGCTCCTCAATCTTTCAACGTACACAAAATCCGAGATGAATACTATCGCAAAAAAAGTCAACCTCTCCCTTTTTCAATTCATTAAAATGTGCGGATTCCAGGGAACTGTTGTAGTATTTGACGAAGCGGAACAGGGATTCAATATCAGCAAAAAGAAGCAAAGTATGTTGTATTCACTCCTTCAATCGGATATCAATTCAATTATCAATCTCGAGAAAGGTGCGGTGCTTGTCATGTATGCAATACAATCACACACCATGGGGGGTATGATGAATTTCCCTGCGCTCCAGCAAAGGGTCCAACACCCATTTAAATTCAGTGCCGAGCACTTCAGCTCCCCAGTCATCGAGATAGAACGCCCCCAGATGGCATCGAAAGAAGAGATCCTTCAGGAATTGCAATCAATTGGAAATAAGCTGGTATCTCTGATGTATGCTGCAGCAGGCACTGAAATTACGGTGCCTCTTGAATCGACTCTCGAACTTATTCCTCCATTGGCAGATCGGTGCATCAAGGAGGACATGACCTCCAGTAACCGGCGATATATGGTGAAAGGCACATGCAGCCTTTTGTCTACCCTACAGACTACAGACAAGTTAATGAATATCAATGATATTGTCATCCAGCCAAGTCCGGACGAGTTTGTTGACGACGAGGCATAGGAATGGAATTGGTGTTCTCAGTCGGGGATGAAATTCAGACCCCCTATGGACCTGCGATAGTTCGACATCTCTTTACAAAAACGGTGAAAATTGAATTATTATCCGGCGTGATGAAAGGACAACAGATCTTATTAGATTGTGAAAAATCAGCATCAATCATTAAAATTCTGAAAAAAAAGCCTTCTGAAACAACCACCCCTCTTCAAAAAACCGAAGTTCCAGCGGAAAAAAAACGCCCTCCTCTCTCCCAGAAGCGGTGTGTCGATGCATTACGATTCGGTTTGGTTCCCATGGAAAATATCAGTGAATTGACGTTAGGGTATGGAGAAATTAAAGAATGGGCAATGTCTACCTTTCCTCATCAGAACCAGGATCGACCCCTTGTTCATCACATCATTGGACCTTTTGGAGAGGGAAAAAGTCACACATTGTCGATCATCCGTCATCTCGCACTCCAGGAGGGATACTTGGTCAGCCGCGTTGAAGTGGATGGAAAACAAGTCACCCTCTCAAAACCGGACACATTCCTATTCTCGCTTTTCTCAACCTTTGAAGGAAAGGATCTCCCGAAAAACATGCCATTGATCGAGACATATCGAAAAGCAATACGAAAAGGATTCAATGGGCCTTATGTTGCACAACCTGGGGATCTTGACCGTATTCACCTCATGTATAACTTGATTCGGTTATTGGACAGGTATGAATACCTTGACGAACAGGGGTACCTCATCGATGAGGTACTGACGTGTAATGAGGATATAACGGCAACTGAAGTGAAAGCAATATTAATTGATGAGACAAAGGACAGAATACCTCAAAAAGACATCGTCCTGTTTCCGATCATTGGACGCGAAGTAAAAAAACGCCCAAATGAGTTTGTCGAAGCCTTGGTAGGGACATCCCTTGTCGGAAAACTTGCAGGATACAAGGGATTAATCGTGACCATTGATGAATGCGAAGTGGATGAATCGATCTCTACCTCTATAGAGTTGCAGCGAAAAACTGATGTCTTTGATGCATTGATCGCATATTTTTCAGGCCAGAGTAAATATGTTTCTGCTCCAATTGCGCTGTATTTTGCGTCTGTTCCGACTCAGTCTGAAAATGATGATGAATACTATCAGATTGATTCCCTTGTCTCCGAATCCCTTGGGCAGTATTATACGGTTCCCCCTTTTGAGGGGTGGAATCATGATAATGAAGATCAAATGTCTCTCGTTAATAAAATTCATGAAATCTATAAGGAGAGCTATCAATGTGATGGAGTCAGACAAGACAACCTTATTCGGGACTTGGATACTTTGATGCAGGGCCCGGAAACCTATGACAGTGGTGGGATTCGGTATTTCATGAAAAGGTTAATTGGCCTTCTTGACAGCACCTATGGTCCCCCTCATCAAACTACTTGACTACAATAACGTGAGTGCATGGACGATGAAGAATCAGTAGAAACATGCGGGAATTCGTATGAAGATGATTGCGCTATCATGCAGCACCTCAAGTTCACGTACCATGCATTTTTTCAATCGTTTGGGCGCTTTACCCCTATCCAGCGGCGTTCAATACCGATCATTCTCAATGGCGATCATGCCCTTTTGATTTCAAGCACAGCATCAGGAAAAACTGAAGCGGCATGTGCTCCCCTTGTTGAACGCCATATCCATAAAAAGAAACCATGGACAATCCTTTATATCTGTCCAACTCGGGCTCTCGTCAATGATCTGTATCACCGCCTCTATAAACCCTCAACTATGCTCAAATTATCATTAAAAAGAAGAACGGGAGACCATCGGGATGCCCTACCCACCATTCCTCATATTCTCATCACCACTCCGGAATCATTCGACAGCCTGTTGTGTCGGAACAAGAGGAAGGACCAGTTCGGTCATGATCTTGCTCATGTGGTTGCAATAGTTCTTGATGAAATCCATCTCCTGGATGGAACCGCTCGTGGGGACCAGATACAATGGCTTGTACACCGATTAAAGAAATTACGCGAATTTGCATGCCAAAAGAATTGGAGTGATTCTGCGGAGATGCAAATTCTCGCCTTGAGTGCAACCATTCCCAATGCGGAAAAAGTCTGTGAAAAATACTTCCCTCCGAAAGCCAAGATATTACAGAGCACAAAACAACGCCCGATTGAGATTGTCAAATCCCCCTCTCCCCGGGGGGATGTAGAATCGGCAATCCCGGAATATATCAAGAATCTCGATAGAGAAGAAAAAATTCTCATTTTTTCGAATAGCAGGAAAAGAGTTGACGCTCTTACCAAACAGTTCGCAAAGGATTTACGATCATTTGGATATGAAGTCTCACCCCATCATGGCAGTTTAAGTAAAAGCGAACGGGAAACAACGGAATATCTTGCCCAGACTCACTCAAAGATTGTGATTTGTGCAACCTCTACCCTGGAAATCGGTATCGATATCGGGGATATTGACCTCATCGTTTTGGATGGTCCACCACCTGATATTTCTGCTCTTCTGCAAAGAATAGGCCGTGGAAACCGTCGGACTGACCTAACCCGGGTAATGATATGTGCAGGTTCACTTGCAGAACTGCTCTTACAAAATGCTATGATCGAGGCAGCGGAAGACGGATGGTTGGGTGATGGATTCTATGGCCCGAATTATGCAGTAATCCGTCAACAAATTGCATCATATATTTTTCAATCTCCTCAAAAAACGCGGAAAGTGCAATCTCTTCTTGCGCTCGCCGATGAAACTCAATTTGATACCTCTATTATTGAGGAGATTATTCAACAGATGATAGAGAACCAGGAAATAGTACGGTATAATGCATCCACATTTAAACTAGGAGACCTTTGGTGGGACCGGGCAGAAATAATGGGGCAACTTCATTCCAATATTGAAAGAAGAGGTGGAATGGACGTGGTCGATATTGACACGGGTGGTCCCATTGCATATAATGTTCTGTATGATGGCGGGAAATTTATCGGTGTAGGGGGAAAGGCACTCGAAGTGAGGCGATGGGAGAACATGACTCTCGAGGTTCGAAAAGCCATTGATGGAGCCCACCCGCAGGGAAAATGGTCATACATCGCTTCCCCTCAGTTCCAGCATGCAAGTCAACCGGAAGCGTTACGTCGTTATTTGAGAATTGAAAGGGATATTTGGCCTTTAATTTGGACCGAAAAAAATACCTTTATCTTCCATCTCGGGGGATCAATCCGCACTGCAGTGCTCAAATTACTTATTAAGCAATATGCAAGTGATATTCCAAATCTCATCGTGAATGGCTGGTATATTCGATTTCCTTCTGTTGTCGGAGATAAACCCTCATGGTGTACATCCTTTACACCTGGTGTTCTCAAACTTCTCTTGTACGAACAACAACATCTTGAGATGATCGAAGGGGTCTTGATGAGACCTTATGCAAATGATAAATTACCAACGAGTGTTCGCATCCGGGAAGTGTGGGAGTGGCTGAATATTGAGAAGGAATCAAAGGAAATTCAAGATTCAAAATGGACAACAATCCCGGATCACACAACGGAGAATGCATTAAGATTATTTATTCGGAAATAATGCAGTGGTGATTCCTCATAAAATAAAGGGTTATTGATTATGTGATAGTGGAATAATGTGACTATTATTTAGGGTAAAGAGGGAGGCTATCACCCCCTCCCCCCTCCCTTCACCAGCCCATACTCGATCTCATAAAAACATCCGGGCACCGAGATAAAGTAGCTCACCTTCCTCTGCTCCTCTGCGTCTGCAATCTGCTTCAGGAGAGAAGCCTGCTCATCGGGCTTGTGATTGAAGGTCACCCATCGCCTGGTCTCATCGCTCATCTTCCAGGACCTGGTCGGAACCGAATCCGGAGGCTTGGTTACCGTATCGTCAGCAGGGTCGAAGTAGGACACCACATCGTTCTTCTCCGACTCCGCAGCCCACTGCAGGGCTTCGGCAACCTCTTTCTCAACGATTGCCTCCTCCCGGGCCTCGACCGCCTGGCTCTTCTGCCTGTGCTGCCAGTATGCGGCAATCGCCGCCACTAACGCCACAAGTAGTTCAAAAATCTGGACTAATTCGTTCTCCATGAACATCACCCCGTGGGGGAGGCGACCACGCTGAAAGGAAGCGGTGATGAATTCACCGCCTCCGCAGGTTCTGCTCCATCCGATCATGCATCCCGGTGATAATCCTGAGGATGACGAAGAGCATCATCAGGCTCCCGAAGCACATGCCGAGGAGGAACATGAATCCTTCATCCATGGTCCCTCCCTCCCTGGAAAGGGATACCTAGTGTTCAGTGCTCACGCCAGTGCGGGCACGGTATCGGCCCAGGCCTCGATCACGGCGAGGATAGCGTCTGCCTCGAAGGAGGTTACGCGGACCTCTTCACGGGCGAAGGCGACGTAGTAGATCTCGCCGCTCGGATCGTGGCACTTGATCGTGGTCGAGTACCGTTCGGACTCGGGATCGTTTGCCGGGTCTCCACCCATGGCTGCGGTCATCTCGGCATCGCCGAGGATTTCGGACTTCACGGTGTTGAAGCCGGCCACTGTGGGGGCACGGGCAGTCATCGTTCCCGTGGTGTTCGCATCGTCGTCCTGGTAGACGATCCGGGCAGTATAACTCTCCCGGGTCTTCTCCATTGCCGGCTGGGGGCCGCTCGAGGTCTCGTATGCGGTGCACCCGAAGGGATTGGTGGTAAGCACGGTCTGCACAATCCCTGCAAAGGTCGTAACATCCGCAATCGGAGCCGTAAGCTCCCTGATAGCCGACTTAACTACAGTCTGTGTGACAAAGTCTGCCATTTGCTGATACTCCTTGCCTACCGGAGGTTCCCGGGAATCGGGTAGACGTTCAGTATATAAAGGAGGCCTCATATTTAGGCGTGACTGTATCAAAAGGCAGAATAATGGGGAAAAAGTAAAATGTGCAGAGAAACCGGCCCGCTCTTTAACTTTTCTTTGGTGTCCGCTTTTTCCTTGGAGTCCTGCTCTCCTGGATGATGTGTTGACCCTTTTCACTCTGCAGTATTTTTAACACTGCATTCTCGATGATTTCTTCGTCAATTTCAACCAGGATTTTTCCTTTTCCTGCAACAGGTTTTTGAACGGGTGTTGTGTCTTTATTCCTTGATGTTTCCTGGTCATCTAAAAAAGAATAATTAAGCAAGATATCGGAGAGATCCCATGATATTTTTGACATATCCTGGTCCCTTGCCTTTTTTACAATCTCCCTGCTTTGTGAAGAGATATTCTTACCGTCTAAAAATTCTAGGAATGCAAGGAATTCACGATATCCCTGGTTACAGATAGTACAGTCACAAAAACCAAGTCTGCTTTTGCCCTGGGCTAACATGGATATGAGCAAAAGCACATACGGCATTTCATACGTTTTAAGCCAGCACCATTTGATGACCCGAAACTGTTCTCTGAGATTTTTCTCTTTTTGTTGCCTCCTAGGATTTTTATCAATCCTTCCCCTCACATCATCGTTTTTTTCGGGATCAACGTTCTTTGATTCGCGGAGGTCAACGCCACATCCGGTACAAAAATTGTGTTTGTCGAGATTTTTTGTACCGCAGATATCACAAATGATAGAATCGCTCATCAAACAACACTGATAATCATTCTCTTTCAAAAAGTTTTCAATGAGACTGGTTCTGTACCATTGGAATATCGAGTATTCTTTCTGTTATGAAATAATATAAAGGAAATATGGAGAAATAGAGAGCAATGGTTCACAAAACCGAAGACTTCTTAAAAAACAAAACCTCCACAAAACCCTGGCAAACGGCAGCCTGGAAAAAGTTACGAGCAGAATATATAGAAGGTAAGGTGTGCTCGAAATGTGGTTCTCATGAAAATCTGGTTATCCATCACCTTTACAATCTTCCTTCTTATTCTGGACATTTTCGAGCGGTTGCGGATAGAATGCTAAAGGAATTGATTGATTCCAATGTGATCCAGTCAACCGAACTGAAAAATGGCTGTCCTTTGTGTAAGTATCAGTCAATTTATCGAAGAAAAAAAATGAAACCAGTTTTTAAGTGCATTAAGTGTGGTCATGAATTCGATATCCCCATAATAGTTCCAACGGGTCGTTTGACGAAAGAGGATTATAAAAAATTTCTTACCGACTATAAAGACAAAATCGAAGAGATCGTTGATGAACAAAGAAATTCATTCTTTGAAGAAGAATATATGCAGTTCAAAGATTGCATTATTCTCTGTAAAAAATGCCATGTTTTGATTCATAGAGGATTAGACATCTGTCCGATTTGTGGAAAAAATTCAAAAAAAATCAATTATCCTTCATGTTGGGAATGTTTCCAAAAAACTCCTGAAGGCAAAAAGCGGAAAAAAGAATATGATGAATACAAAAAATTCGAAGAAGAAGAAAACGCCTTTTTAGAAATGGCGGATATTGCACATGAATTACACGCACAAGGTGATAGTGAAGGGGCATTGCGAGTTGAAAGAGAATTTTATAAAAAATTCCCCAATCGTTAAGAAAAGGTGCGAATTACTTGTTTTTATCGAGAAATGAACTGTTAGATTTTATTAGATAACACAAGTATCCGCCCATCAGCTATTAGAATGACCCGGTCTTTCGGTAATTGTTTCCACTCTGAATAGTCTCTTGAATGAAGTTTTTCTGTCGATATGACAACAGCACCACCATAATCTTTCTCCCGACTTGCGATATAAAGTGGTGTTCCAAGATAGTGATTAAAGGCGTACAGAACCGAACCATCGGAAAGCAAGAAGTTAAATGTAATAGTTCTCGAATACGTCTCGAATAAATTCTTGATACTTTGTTTAATTCCTGGATAAAGCCCATGAAATTGCGATTGGTGCATGTATGATTCAATATCATCAATCATCTTGTGAAAAACCTGCTCTGAATCAGTTGTACCGTGTGAAAACTGATGATGTGCGATATTACTGATCGTCCCATTATGGGCAAACACCCAATCTCTATTGAATGAGGATCGTGGAAATGGATGGCAATTATTGGTACATACTTCCCCGCGTGTCGCTAAACGGAGATGAGCAATGATAATGTTACTTTTTACATTTTGAATAAGATTTGTAAATTTTTGACTAGATGCCGCATCTTTTGCCTCTTTTTCAATAACTACATGTCCATCTTGATAATAAGCCAATCCCCATCCATCGGGATTACCTCGAGATAATTCTTGAAATGAAGTGAGACTTTTCGAAGCTCGGTCAGGTGTTTGACAGCTCATTCCAAACAATTCACACATGGGTTCACGTCAAGAGGGAATAGGTAGTTCAAGTCATTAGTTTTTCTTTGTTTTTCCTATCACTCACTTTCACCCACCGCAGTCCTTTCCTATATACCGCTCAATCCACAGGACTGAGCATGACAGACAGACTGCTCATGTCGGACCAGACGCTCTTTCGGGACAGGGACGTCTGCGAGCCAAGCCATGTCCCTGACCAGTTCAACTACCGGGAAGCACAGCTGAACGAGCTGGCCTTTGCCGTCGGGCCCACGTTGCACGGGGCCCGCCCCATCAACCTGCTCCTCAAGGGGATCCCGGGGACGGGGAAGACCTCGAGCGTGGAACGGATCTTCGACGAGCTCTCGTACACCACGCGGAAGGTGGTCCCGGTCCACGTCAATTGCCAGCTCGACCACACCCACTTCATGATCTTCGCACGGATATTCCACGGGGTCTTCGGGCACACGCCCCCGACCACCGGGCTCTCCATCCGGAGGCTGATGAACGAGATCGGCAATGCCCTTGTCGTCCGGCAGCAGGTGCTCCTGGTCTGCCTCGACGATGCGAACTTCATCCAGGCCGAAGGGGTCCTCAACCACGTCCTCTACACCATCCTCCGGCTGTATGAAGGGTTCCCGGGCGTCAGAAGCGGGGTATTCCTCACCGTGAGCAACGTGGACACCGACCTCAAGAAGGTCCTCGATCCGAGCGTCATGTCCGTGCTCCAGCCCACCGAGGTCTACTTCCCGCCCTACAGCAGTGAGGAGATACAGGGCATCCTGCAGGAGCGGATCAGGCGGGCGGTGTATCCCGGCGTGATCAGCAGCACAATGTTCGACCTCATCGTCGAGAACACTATGAGATGCGGGGACCTCCGGGTCGGAATCGACCTGATCAGGCGATCGGTGTTGAATGCCGAGAAGCATGCACGCCAGTCGGTGAATGCGAGCGACGTGAATGCCGCCTATGACGTCTCGCGGTATATCCACCTTGCGGCGTCGGTGCGGGCTCTCTCTGGCGATGAGAAGAGACTCCTTCGGCACATCGCCAGCTATTCCATCGACGAAGAGCAGATGATGACCTCAGGGGCGGTCTTCAATGCAGTCCGCGAAGAGGTCCCGATGGGATACACGGTCTTTTACGAGCGGTTGAGGAAGTTCGACCAGATGCGGCTGATCAACTTCCAGAACCATCGGAGGGGTGGCAGGACAAGGGAGATCTCTCTCCTGTATGACGCGGAGAAGGTCGCGGAAGAGTGCGGGGGGTGAGAGTTAAAAAAATCCCCACCATTCATGACGAGAAATTGCTAAAGACAATGTGAATAATTTTTTATTTTTTGTTTTTTTCCTCGATGTGCTTAATTAATTCATTTATGTGATATTCATCACCACCCTTTTTTAAAATCTCGTGGAGATATGGAATGGCTGCATCCCCAAAATAGGAAATCGTAGAATATGCTACTGCACATGGTGCTTGAACCGTTTTTAAAAAAGCTTGATATAAGAATGGGATAGTAGATGGACCCATGTGATACAAAGCGTCTGCTGCCTCACTGTACAATTCTTCGTCGTGAATAATACACTGAGATAACAAAAAAGCCGCAGAGGGTCTATTCATTTTACTAAGATCGCTAATTGCTTTTTTACGTAGTGACTCATTCTTTGCAATGATATTTTTTGCGAGCGTCTTCATTTGATTATCAAATTGTAGAATTATCTGAACTGCACATTCCATTTCAGGATTTTCACCTAATAATTTTTCAGATTCTTCAATTGCTTTACTTTTCTCCCCTAAATGTGCATATATTTGAGTTTTAAGAAAGAGTAATTCTTCATTATCCGGTTCAAATGAAAGAGCTTCATTGCATTTAGATAAGGCAGCTGAATATTTTTTATCACCAATGAGAGAACATGTTTCATTGAATAATCTCGTGACTTTTTGTTCCATAAAAAAATGATTTTGGTTGATGGAATATTAAATCACATGGTTCTCTGACAGAAAATTTTCTTTTTTTCTTTAGTTATGTCTTCCATGACAAGAATTACACAGGCTCACTCCCGTCTCCCTGTCGATCCACTCCGCCTTCTCCAGCCCGCACAGCGAACACCTCCCGATCGAGCTTGTCACAGGCTCCATCTGGGGATAGTTAATCACCCCAGGGAGTGGCGGGGCGGATGCCCGTGCCCTTTCAACCGCATCCTGGAAACACACCTTACATAATCTCCGGGCATCCTGCTGTTCCGAGGGCCTCTTCTTCCGTTCCGGGGTGAGTTTCTCGACATACCTCGATTCCTTTCTCCCGCATACGTAGCAGGGGGTCCGTTCAGGAAAGTCGAGGGGCTTGTAGTCATATGCGGATACTAAAGTAACATCCTTTCGTCCCTCAACGCACTTCGATTCATGTGGCGACCCTGAATCACCGGCATCCTCTTTCCGTTTCAGGTTTCCGGGTTGTTCATGGCTGTTCTTCACGTTGCCTTCCGGACCTGCCGGGTCACATACAGGCAGGATGGCATTCGCATGGTTCTCATGGAGGCTGTATGTCCCTTCGTTTGTGCAGAAGGATCCACTCTCACTCACACACGTACTTTTTTCTAAGTTGGGATTTCCGCCATTCAAACACGAACGAGATTCTGATTTCTCTTCCCGGGTTGCGGAAGAATGAGGGAAGTCTGCGGAAGGATTGGAAGAACCGTCATCATCGCTCCCCCCGTTGTCATCGAGCCATACGCCTCCGCCCGCGACCCACTGCCGGTGGAGTTCCCGGTCAAACGTATAAGCATTCGTCCGGCGGCGCATCGAGATACCCGAGTCCTCTTCGGAGACGACGGTCCGGTCCGTGAACGCGATGGACGGGCATTTCTCGAGCAGACCGGAATAGGCCGTGCCCCTGCTGACAAACCCGTGGATGATCTTGTGGATGTTGCCGTTGCTCCACCCGGTGGCCTTCTGGAGCATCGGGATGGTGAACTCCTGCCACCCGCTGTGCTCGATGACCACCAGCAGGTCCGACTCCCGCTTGGTGAGCTTGGTGGTCTGCCCACCGGTGGTCCCGTGGAGGAGCCCGTAGATCCGGGTCGCCTCGAGGAAGTCCTCCCGGGAAGCGTGGAGGCTGGAGACGCCCTCAATGACCTGCTGCTCCCGCTGCCGGTACCGGAGGAAGGCATGGGCCTTGATCAGGTCCAGGAGCATCTCGGGGTTCCGCCGGTTGTCGTGCTCCTGGAATTGGATGCGGGATGCGAAGGGGATCGTGACGAAGAACCGCCGCTGCCCGAGGTCCTCCCACATCGCCCGGCAGACCCGGACCTCGTGGGATTCCCGGTCGCCGTGGCGGGGGACCTCCTGGTCGCGGAGGAGGACCCGTGCGAGCACCCGCCGGTCCTGCTCCGGGGAGTCGTCGATCCAACAGGTGAGCATCCGGTTGAAGACCTGGTCGTCACCGGAGCCCTCGACCTTTGCCACCCACCAGACGCACCGCTCGGGGATGGTGCAGACGAACCCCTTACGGTCCCGGCTGACGGTGCGGTAGATGAACGGCTCCCGGAAGGAGGTCGTCACGCCTTTCAGGATCTCCTGCATCTCGTCGGAGAGCGTGGTGTCGTCGAGCACGATCACGCTGCCGGGCTGCAGGCCGTCATGGTAGAAGAGCGCCTTGTTGCTCATCGCCCCCTTGAGCCTGAACCGCTCCGGGACCTGCCGGAGCATCGTTCCGAACGCATGGCTCTTGCCCTTCCCGGATTCGCCGGTGACGGAGACGTGCAGTCCGTTGGTATTGATCACCGACCGGGAGGCAAGGGAGAGGATGAGGCACTCAGCGACCGTGGCATCGCCTTCGTGGTCAAGGGCAAACGTCCGGAGCATCTCGCGCAGGGGGTCGCCGGTGGTGAGGACCTCAAGCGCTTCTTCCATTTCCGGCGGAGATGCCGGTGGGGGTGTCACAGGTGCGGAGGGCGTGGGCAAGGCTGCCGGGCATGGCGAAGTCTTCCGGTCATACCGGTTCCGGAGCTCCTGCCACCGCTGCGAACCCCCGCCGCAGCTCTGGTGGTGGCAGCCGGCAAAGACGGCCCCGCTCGCGAACTGGATAGCAAACGCACCGTCGTGGTGAGAAGTGGAGAACGGGCATTCCTCCAGGGCATACAATGTCCCGCCGTTCCAGGGGCGTTCGGACCGGAAACGAAAGCCGTGCCCGAAAAGCCAGGCTCGGAGGTCGAACGACCCCTGCCTCTTTCCCTGTGATGCCTGCCCTTCGGAAGGGAGCGATGCCGCGAGGTGTTGCAGAAGTGCTGCTGATACGACCTGCATCTCTGCAGGAGCCGAAAGCACCCGGGACACCCGGTACGGGCGGTCCGGGGTGTGGTCGCCCTTTCTCGACGTCGTGCCGTACAGCTTCCAAATTCGGGCAGCGTTGAAATTTGCCGTGTCGATGCTGCATGCAGGATTGGAGAAGAGCAGGTCTAACACTTCGAGGCACCGCTTCACAAGGTCACGGCTCGCGTCGTCGTTCGGCAGATCGATCCGGTATAAAATGTGGGCACCGTTGCCCGAGTCGGCCAGGACCGGGACCGGCCACCCTTTTTCATTGCCGAGAAACCTGGCGATATCTTCAGCCCTATTGAGTGCTGCCTGGTGTTCTTCGTCTGTCGATGACACACCGCTCGGCCTCACCGGGTCGATGTCGATGGGAAACCACATGCGGCGGAGGATGTCGGCATCACTGGTGGTTGCGTCCTTTCTGCCCAGCCTGAGTTTCACCCGGTTCGCCCGCCGGGCGAGGAGTGCAGGGTTCACCTCGTTTAAGGTGACGTATATCCCCTGCACATCGGGGAGCGAGTCCAGCGTAAGTGCCTGGGTGATGAGCGCTTCCGGGTTATCGAAGTACCCGCTATGGATTGCAGTATCCGCGACTGCCCGGAGCTCGATCACGTTCCCGGGAGGGAAGAGGAGGGGGAGTGCGTTCCGGAGCTCCCCGCTCATGACACTGCTCCCGCATCTCCGGGGATGAGCGGGAAGAGCGGGGCCGAGTGTGCCTCGCCCCGTGCCACCCGGAGGAAATTCACCATGGGGGTGAGAAAGTGGCCGGCCCGGGTGTAGATGAAGACCGATCTCCCCCCGCTGCCTACGACCGCATAGCCCTCGATGATGTCCAGGCCCCCGTCGCGTGGGGTTCGCTGGAGAGCAAGCAGAGGAGTCGCCTTCCCGGCGAGCAGGAGTGACCGGACATCCTTCGCCGGGATGAAGTAACGCTCATCCTCGGCCTTGATATGGAGGTGGCCTTCCTCTCCGCGTGAGAGGGTCCCGGGCTCATGCATGGGCCTCACCCACCTCGCTACTGGTGAGAATGGTAATGAGGTACTGGTGGTTCCGGGTCCTCCGGATCTGGACCTCGACGATCCTGTCGCCGTGCTCGTGGACCTCGGTGGAGATGGCCTTGGCAATGAGGTAGAGAGGCACCGGGCCAGACGTGTGGGCGACGAGGCCTTCCGGAGCGCTTATTGCATCCGGGGCTGAAAAGCTGGTGGCAGTCTCTCCGGATTCCGTGTTGACGCATGAATCGGGTTGGGGGCTGCCGTCTATTCTGGAGCGGTCTGGCATACCTGCGCCTCCCGGTATGTGATCAGGCGGGCTTTTCCTTCGGCGATCCATTTCTCCCAGACGAGTTTGGCGATGGGGTCCGGGAGGTGGTCCAGGGTTTCCTGGGTGATTTCGTGCATGATGCTTCTCCTGTGTGCCGGAATGGGTAGTCCCTGGCACGAGGAGTGCGTTGGGAGTCGTGGGATAAAAGGGAAAACCGCGGGGGGCGAAAGGGGAGATAGGAGAGGCTCAATCGTGTATGCTGAAAAATGGGGAGGATATGGTACTCTCATGTTTTGTAGGTACAAGAATCTCAAGATTGACTATTGATATAGATTCAAACAGGGTAGGACAACATCAAGGAGATTGAAGGATTATTATATTACCATTCAAGGGATCCATGTAATTCATCTCACTATATACGCCATGTTCTGGTTGTATTCCATATTTCGATTCAGATAAGCATGAGTTGATCACAATGGAAAAAACGTCTTTTTGGGGAGTTATCTAAAAAGGAACAATCTTAACAAATTTCGTTCTATTCTGACTTATATCAAAGGTCTCTTATGGCTAATTTTTTATAGTCTTAAAATATTGTTATTGTTTATCAGGTGGCAAAAATATGAGCTTTTATCGTTCTGTGAGTATTTGGAGATTTGTACTTATCCTATCGTTAATGTTTTTATCAGTGGGAATTGCGAATGCAGATGTTATTGCAGAATCACCCCATTCGTATGCAAATAATTATGAAAGCACATGGGTGATCAGCCAGCAGGGTTCCGACCAGATGAGACTCCATTTCACGAAAATGGAGATCGGATATGGCGATACCCTACAGCTGCTTGATAAAGACAATACAGTATTGACAACATATACCGGTACCGCTCACATAACTGGAACAACACCAAAGCTCTTGGAAAATTACTGGAGTGAATGGTATGCCCTCGATACCATCAAGTTAAAATTAACCACCGACAACGAGGAAAATTACTATGGATTCCTGATCGACGAGGTAGGTATTCGCACAACAGAACAACCCGTTGATCAAAACCTCTATGAGTCCTGGCATGATTACGCAAATAACTATGAAAGTACGTGGGTGATCAGCCAACCTGGAGCAGACCAGATGAGACTCCATTTCACGAAAATGGAGATCGGATATGGCGATACCCTACAGCTGCTTGATAAAGACAATACAGTATTGACAACATATACCGGTACCGCTCACATAACTGGAACATCACCAAAGCTCTTGGAAAATTACTGGAGTGAATGGTATGCCCTCGATACCATCAAGTTAAAATTAACCACCGACAACGAGGAAAATTACTATGGATTCCTGATCGACGAGGTAGGTATTCGCACAACAGAACAACCCGTTGATCAAAACCTCTATGAGTCCTGGCATGATTACGCAAATAACTATGAAAGTACGTGGGTGATCAGCCAACCTGGAGCAGACCAGATGAGACTCCATTTCACGAAAATGGAGATCGGATATGGCGATACCCTACAGCTGCTTGATAAAGACAATACAGTATTGACAACATATACCGGTACCGCTCACATAACTGGAACATCACCAAAGCTCTTGGAAAATTACTGGAGTGAATGGTATGCCCTCGATACCATCAAGTTAAAATTAACCACCGACAACGAGGAAAATTACTATGGATTCCTGATTGATCAGACAGACCCCCCGATTGCTATTTTGTCAATAACCACTCTCACCCCCTCCACTATCACCGCCGGTAGTGATGACTTTGCACTTGAAGTGACCGGCACCAACTTTGTTGATGGAGCAAATGTCCTCTGGGATGGGGAGGAACGAGAGACTGTATTCATTTCAACAACGAAACTCACTGCTACTATTTTGCATGATGATGTTGCGAATGCTGGAACGTATACGATAACGGTCGTAAACCCAGATGGTAAGGGATCGGGAGAATTACATTTCGAAGTGACCTCATCCTCATCTGGAGAACTATTACCGCCACCCACTCTCCTGGGACCAGGTGACTCCTCTTCGCCCGGGCCGATTATTGACACACTTACCCCCCAATTTAACTGGACTCTTGTTCCTGATGCGGATGAGTATGGCCTTTACATCAGGAATCTCAATACTGATACCATCATCTTCGATAGTCGACTCGCTGGCTATACTATCACAGGAAATACCTTCACTCTGCCTTCTGGCATTCTCCAACAAGATACACCCTATCGCTGGAATATGAACTCGCATAGCAGTGCCGGGTGGAATGATGATCTTGTTTCAGGGTATTCCCAAAAATTCTATTTCACCACGCCAAGTGGCACACAACCACAGGCATCGCCAGTCATCGCCGCGAGTCTCACCTTATCGCCAGGACCATACAAAGTTGGCGATACGATTTCTGCTACATACACAATTCGGAACGATGGTTCAGCTGCTATCACGTTTTCCAATTTAACGGTGGGTGGACGCTATGATCTCGACTCGGGTGGAAATGGAACATTCCCTGACGGAACGTTGCCCGATTTCACTCACCGATCGATAATCCTGCAACCAGGGGAGTCGTATAATTATCAAGGAGAATTAACATTGAGATACGATGGAGAATACCATTTCTTCTGTGCATATTCGCCGTATTCTGGGGATCAAAGTGGATGGAATTGTAATGTTCCTCTAGCTAATCCTGGGATTATCCGCGAAGTGGATATTGATGTAAAGATCCCTGTTATATTGATACATGGGTGGACGGGATCTCCTGAAACATGGAGTGAATTAAACCCAAGATTAGTTGATGAAGGGTATCCTGTCTTAATTCTTGACTATGAAGATATTAATAAAGATGATCCACGTGAAGTAGCTCAAAGATTAAAGCTTCAAATTGATGATTATAAACGTAATTCTCATTATGATGGTAAATTCGACATCGTCTGTCATTCAATGGGCGGGTTGGTTTCAAGGTATTATATAGAACATCTCGATGGAGAAGAAAATATTAGACAATGGATTGGAATAGCTCCTGCCACACACGGCTCTGCACTTGCTGATGCTTTTGATTGGAAGTTAGGTCCTGGAAATTGGTTTATTAATAAATTAACAGGGGAGGCCCGAGACCAACTTCGAACAAATAGCGAGACTGTAACCAATTTAAAAAGTGATGTATCCGATGATGAGATAATTTATAATGTCATTGTTGGCGTTAACTCCAATAAAGATCCAGAATTTTGCCATGACTTGATTAATGATATTATAGGAGGAAAAGCTGAATTAATTGAGAAATACACGTCATATAAAAGTGACACTCCTGTTGTATTTGAAATGAATGGAAATAGGCAACACGATATGACTTATATAGGCGATGGATTAGTTGCAGTTGAACAAAGTAAATTACATGGGGCAGGGCTCTATTATCTCGAAGGTCTACACCATAGTGAATTACCAAAAGATGCTCTGGTTATTTCAAGAATTATTAAATACTTAGATAATCCTGACTACGTGGATTACTCAATCTCATCAAACATTGAATATAATGGTTATTCTGATGGATTACAAGGAATTGGAGGCATATTATTTGATGCTAATAAAATAAAACATCCACGGTCAAACCAAATTCAAACGTACGAATGGGATTTTGGAGATGGGACAAAATCTTACAACGCCGTAACAATTCATAAATACCAAAAACCTGGTATTTATCCTGTTAAATTAACTATTACAGATCAATTTGGAACGAAGTACACAGACACAGAGATGATCAATATTGATGAGTATAATTTTTACAACATATTTGGAAATTATATGACTCGTCACGTTATTGGTAGAACAAAGTGCCCAGTAAATATCACAATCACAGATTCTCTTGGTCGAAAATTAAACGCTACCGTTAATGAAATTCCGAATTCCACATTTATTCAAACTGATTTATACAATGATGGTGAAATGAGCGAATTATTTATCATTTTACCTCCTATAGATAATTATTACAATATATCAGTGGACGCAAAACCGAATGCAGCAATCAGCGATTCCTATTCACTTGATTGTGTCATTGTAAATGAATTTGGAGACTATAAACCTATATTCTTAATCGAAAATGTTACAGTTAACCTTGATGGGACTGATGATTTTAACGTTGAAATTCCAGAATTCCTAGAAGCAAAATTTCAATTTTCACCAGCACAAACAACAATCCATACGGAATCCACATTCAATGATATTTCCACCGGGAACATCACATCCCGCCTCTGGTCTTTCGGCGACGATACCTTTGCTGAAAACGTCACTGAAGTCACCCATACCTACAATGCCCCCGGCAACTACTCCGTGAGCCTTACCATCTCCGGTCCAGACGGTGAAGACTCAGCATCTCAGATAGTTAGTGTCCTGTCTACGCTTTTCCCCTCATCAACGATAACCAATCTTAACAACTCAACATCTCTACCAAACTCCATTACTTGGACCTGGACGGACCCGACTTCATCTGATTTCGATCATGTGGAGATCTATCTTGACGGAGTGTTCCAGCAGAATGTGACACAAGGGGTTCAGGCATTCACGGCCACCGGTCTCATTCCCTCCACAGCATACACCATTGGTACGAGAACGGTAGGGACAACTGGGTTGATCAACGAAACATGGGTCAATCACACAGCAATGACTGCTTCGGATCCAGGTCCTAGTATTTTGCCACCAGAGGCAGATTTCAATGTGAGTATCACATCTGGTGAGGTTCCACTTTCTGTTCAGTTCAATGACCAATCCATCGGCGAGGGGATTACAAATTGGCTCTGGTCTTTTGGAGATGGAGAAACATCCACTTATATGAATCCACTCCACATTTACACCACCCCAGGCATCTATACTGTGACTCTTCAAGTCACGAACGAGGCAGGAACCAACACCAGCACAAGGACGAATTACATCAACGTCACACAATCGTTACCTTTGGTTCAAGATTTTGAAGGCACGCCGTTGGTTGGAAACGCCCCTCTTGAAGTGGTATTTACTGACACTTCGAGTGGTGGTACCACTTCTCGTTTGTGGAACTTCGGTGATGGAATGACAGTGTGGAAAAATGAGACTGATACGGTTTCTCATACCTATTCCATCCCAGGCACCTATACTGTCTTACTAACTTTAGGTAATGAAGAGGGGCAAGAAACAATTACAAAGACTGAATATATTCAGGTTAATCCCACGGGAACAGCTCCTGTTGCCCGTTTCATTGCCGTTCCTATGATTGGTTATGAACAAAGGGCGGTTCGATTCAGTGATAGATCGACGGGCACGCCACTTACATGGCAGTGGGACTTTGGAGATGGCAGTTCTTCATCGGAACAGAATCCCAGCCATGCCTATACCACTTTTGGGAGATTCGTGGTTACCTTAACAGTTTTCAATAGTGGCGGAAGTAGTGCGTATTCATCGACGGTGTGGATGAGGGCTGCAAAGCTGTCATTCCCCACGTATAATTCCACATCTCATGTTATCGTGAAACCTCCTATCCTTCATAATCTCGGTTATTCCCCGATCTCGTTCTTTACGATGGATAAAACCTTTGGATCATCGCCAATGACCGTCCAATTTTCTGATATGTCATTCCGATCCCCTTCTTCATGGGAATGGGATTTTGATGATGGCGAGACTTCCACGTTGCAGAATCCTACTCACACATATAACATGCCCGGGACCTACTCTGTTTCACTTACGGTAAAAAATTCAATTGGTGAAAGTACGACATCGCGTCGTGTATACGTGCGTTAATATAATCCTATCTTTTTCGGTGATTATTCTGTATAAGCCCCGCGATTATCTTCAACTAAATCCCCCTTTGCAAATCCACTGCCCAAAACAACTAAAATATCACCTAATCTGCATTTGGGGAAGATTTCAAAAAGCCCGAATAAAAGTATGTAAGAATATAATCCCAAAATCTAAAAAAAACAACCTGAATAAAGAATATTCTATTCTGCTCGATATACAAGGTCTTTGTTGAGTTAATTATATATTATCTAAAAATATTCATATTATTTATCAGGTGGCAAAAAATGGGATTTAAGTCTTCTTTGAGTATTTGGAGAATTTTTCTGATTCTTTTGGTAATGATTTTGTCAGTGGGAGTTGTGAATGCAGATGTTATTGAAGAATCAGGATGGAAGTTCCGCTCGGATCTCCAAAACTCCGGGGTGTACGATGATGGGGGAGATAGACCAGAAGCATTGATAATATGGACGTTTTTCACCGGCGAAGATGTATTTTCTAGCCCCGTTGTAGCGAATGACACAGTCTATTTTGGCGGTGATGAAGACAAAATCTACGCACTTAATGCAGACACCGGGACGCAGATATGGAATTATACTACGACAGGGGCGTCCTGGTCAAGTCCTGCGGTTACAAATGGCATCATCTATTATGGGGGATTAAGTAAGTTTTATGCACTCAATGCCACAACAGGGGATTTTTTGTGGGATTTCTTTTCAGGGCAGGTAGAATCCAGCCCAGCGGTGGCAGACGGGATCGTTTATTTTGGTAGTAACAATCACAAAGTGTATGCACTCTTTGCAGATAACGGAACTCAAGTATGGAGCTTTTCCACGGGAGAAGCCGTACACTCCAGTCCTGCGGTTGTTCAGAATGTAGTTTACATTGGAAGCTATGATAGCAAGATCTACGCACTCAATGCTGTTACGGGCACAAAAATCTGGGAATTCAATACAGGATCTCCAATTCAATCTAGTCCGGCGGTAACAAATGGAATTGTGTATATCGGGAGTTGGAATGGAAAGATCCATGCAATCAACGCTGATTCCGGTTCTGAAATATGGAACTTTTCAGCATCAGCGCAGGTAGATACAAGCCCGGCAGTGGCAAATGGGGTTGTTTTTTTTGGTAGCAGGGATCACAAAGTCTATGCAGTCAATGCAAATACAGGCACTCAAATATGGTCTTTTGACACAGGAAGTATGGTGTTATCCAGTCCCTCAGTCGCAAATGGTGTTGTGTATATTGCCGCAGTTAGCAAGATTTATGCGCTCAACGCCGACACCGGAACCCAGATTTGGAGCCTCACGTACGGTGGAGGGACGTCGTCCAGCCCTGCGATAGCAAACGGCCTTATTTACGTCGGGAGTCAGGACAATTGCCTCTATGCAATTGGGAGAGCTCCTCCCACCCCTCCCGCCAATATCACCAACCTCCACAACACCACGTACGAGCAGACCAGCATCTCCTGGGTCTGGACGGATCCAACATCAGCAGACTTTGATCATGTGATGGTCTACCTTGATGGAGTGTTCCAGGAGAATGTAACAAAGGGAGAAGAGACATTCACAGCCACCAGTCTGAATCCTGCTACGGAGTACACTATCGGTACGAGAACAGTAGGAACCACAGGATTGATCAACGAGACATGGGTGAATCAAACCTCATGGACAAAAGCACTCCCCCTCATTGCCAACTTCACCGCCAATGCCACCCTCGGCCAAATACCCTTTGTGGTCCAATTCACTGACAACTCCACCGGTGATGACATCACTAGCCGGCTCTGGACATTCGGAGATGGCGGTACTTCGACCGAAACGAATCCCATTCACGTCTACGAAACATCCGGTCTCTTCACCGTAAGCCTCGAGGTTACCAACGATGGCGGCAGTAATTCCCACACGAAGACAAATTATATCCGGGTCTTCGGTACCACATCAATTTCTGATTTCATTGCCGAGCCGCAATCAGGATATGCTCCTCTCCCGGTCCAGTTCTATGACACTTCAGTTGGGTTGCCAACCGGATGGCAGTGGGACTTCGGGGATGGAACGACATCCCACCACCAGAGCCCGTCCCATCTCTACACCAATCCTGGCAACTACACTGTCACCCTCACTGCAGGGAGCAGCGGCGGTACGAATACAACGATAAAGGCCGACTTCATCCAGGTCATTCCGGAAAGTCCAGTGGAAGCGCCTGTAGCGAATTTCACTGCTGACATCTGGACGGGGAGGTTCTCGGCAGGCGCTGACTTCTACGACACCTCAATTGGCAATCCCGATTCTTGGAACTGGAGTTTCGGCGACGGGTCGTATTCTGATGAACAAAATCCATGGCATTATTATAGCGGAGTTGGATCATATCCCGTGTCACTCACTGTTAGCAATTCTAAGGGTTCTAATACCATTATCCGGGATGATTTCATTAAAATCCCGACACCTGCTCCCGAAGCGGACTTCTTTGTGGCCCCTCGGGACAGGTATGGCTCTTTCCCGCTGACGGTGCTGTTCCAGGATGATTCGGAGGGATCGATAGACTGGGATACACCGCCTGCGACATATGAATGGAATTTCGGGGACGGGAGTCCGAATTCCACCGAGAGGGGCCAAATCTATCACCACTACATGGAAGCAGGAACCTTTACGGTCACCCTGACGGTGACAGACATTGGCGGGACCGATACCCTGACCCGTGTGGATTATATCGGGGAAACAACACCGCCGCATCCGATTGCGGATTTCACCGCGACCCCGAAGCGCGGATACGCCCCCCTTACTGTTGATTTCATCGACCAGTCGACGGGATCCCCGGCCCTGTCATATGCATGGGCATTTGGAGACGGAACAGTCTCCATAGAGAAGGATCCGACACACGTCTTCTCTACCCCGGGACTGTATAACATCACGCACGTGACGACCAACTCCGGAGGAAGCGATTCTATCACGAAATCCGGATTTATCGAAGTGCTCCCCGCACCTGTAGAAGTCCCGCTCAACGCGGAATTCACGTCGAACGTCACTACCGGCACTGTTCCGCTGACGGTCCAGTTCCTGGACGCCTCCGAAGGATCTCCAAGTTCCTGGTCATGGTATTTCGAGAACGAGTATTACTACCTCGCAAATGAACTGGATAAGACCAGCCTCATTCCCGCACCCGGCGGCAGCCAGATCTCGGCCGAGAAAAACCCGGTCATTACCTACCAATCCCCCGGAAACTATTCCGTGATGCTCACAGTCAGCAGGACCGGGGAGACCGACACCATAGAGAAAATGGACTACATACAGGTGACCCCGCCTCCACCCACCGCTGAGTTCTACGCCTACAACAGCGAGGGACCCGCTCCCCTTGAAGTCGAGTTCGATGCGTATGTTCCCTACTGGTATTACATCGACGAGTGGGTCTGGGAGTTCGGTGACGGGACTACTTATTGGAGGACCAGCCCCGGGATTACGCACACCTACTACATTCCTGGCCTTTACAATGTAACACTAACTGTCAACAGTCTATATGGGAATGATACCCTCACTAAGGTACATTGTATCAACGTGACACAGGAACTGCCTCCTATGGTCTCTTTCAATGCAACACCGCAGTCGGGTGACGCTCCCCTGTCTGTTGCATTCACAGATACTTCATCGGGCACTGTCACCTCACGGTTCTGGGACTTTGGTGACGGAACAACAGAATGGGCAAATGCAACGCCAGATGTGACTCATTCCTATTCCCTGCCGGGGAACTACACCGTCAGCCTGACTGCAGGAAATGACGGGGGTCAGGCAACCGCGACAAAATCTGAGTTTATCCATGTCAATCCATCGGGCACTCCACCTGATGCTCGTTTCATCCTGAGCCCAAGGATGGGAAATGCGCCTCTGGCAGTCCAGTTCACTGACCGGTCCAGCGGGATGCCACTTCAATGGCTTTGGGACTTCGGTGACGGAACCACCTCATCCGAACAGAATCCAAGCCATACCTATACCACACCTGGGAGGTATCTGCCCAGGCTTATGGTCTACAACAGCGGAGGGAGCGATTCATCCTCGTCATTCGTGTGGATACGATCGATGAAGCCGGTATTCCCCACATATACCCCATCACCGACCATCACCGTTAATCCCACCATTCCGCCAGTGCCCGGGAAATCTCCCATATCATTCTTTGCGATGAATAAGAGCTTTGGATCCGCTCCGATGGCTGTGCAGTTCACCGATAGATCCTTCAACAACCCCACAAGCTGGCAGTGGGATTTCGGAGATGGCCAGACGTCAACGGAGCGGAATCCGGTCAATGCGTTCACGGACCCGGGAACGTATTCGGTATCCCTCAATGTGAAAAATGCGATGGGTGAGAGCACGACATCGCGAACCGTATATGTGCGATGATTATGGGATGCCTCCTCTCGCTCAAATTTTTATTTACGTAAAATCCCTCCCCACAAAGGTCTGCCTATCCTTCCTTGCCTTCACCCTCGCTATCTACATTGCCTTAATCGCATTCCAGGCGGCAATCCTCACCCTCGTCATCCCGCAGGAATTCACTCTTCACTACTTCTACCTCAACGTCAATAGCCCGAACCTCTCGTCGATGTTCTTCAACCACTTCATGCATAACCCGTGGTCGATCTCCCACATGACCGAGAACATCCTGGCCTTCCTTTTCCTCAGCGTAATGCTCTTCATTGCCGCGGTTATTGTCCTCCCCGCATCCGGGTGCTCTCTGCCGAAGCACTTCTTCCCAGCGATCTTTCTCGTCTACGCAGTCGGGTTGCCGTTTGCATTATCGGGGATATCGATCTGGGCCGGGAGGATCTTCGGGAAAATGCTTGTGTCCGGATTCTCGGGGTTCAATTTCGCGTTGCTGGGATTGTTGTTTTTTTTGATGCTGTTCTGGGGTTATACAAGAATACTTAAGGAACAGCCTGCAAATCCGCTCTCCCCATATAAGCTCCTCTTTGGAGCAATCTTTATGATCGGTCTGGTCATTGCCGCCATCATGCTGGACCTGAAAAATCCCAATGTCTGCATCTTCGCTCACCTGGGAGGTTTTCTGTTGGGGCTCCTCATCCCTGCAATGGTGGGAATAGTGCTTGTGTCAGAGAGGATGAAGCAAAAGGTGGGGTTCTCTCTGTTTCTTATCGCAGTGCTTGTCGCATGTGCGGGGTTCTGGGTAGTACTTTAAAAAAACAGGAGAACGTAATATTCATTAGAATTTCCATTTATATCTCAATTCCTGCCTGGATTCTGCAGGGACATATTTTTGATCTTCGAGAGGCTCATGTACAAATGCCTCGACTTCTTTTCGATGTTCTTCGTTGATCTCCTCTTGTTCCTCACGTCTTTTCTTCTCGATCAACCATCTTTTCCAGACAGAGCGGGCAAATCTTTGGCTACGACTCGCCTCCAGTAATGGGCGATGAAAAACAAATTCCGACCAGTTCTTGTCCTTGAAAAAATCGATAAATTCAGCAATTGAACCGAAAGGGAAGTCTTCTTGTGTCGATTGGTGTCTTTTAGGGTTCAATGCGAAATCCTCGTGAGAATTTCAATCGGATGTTCTCAATTGTTCAGGTTTTTCTTCATCGATCGACACGTTAGAGTTCCCCTTTACACACCTTCCCGTAGATCCGCCCCAACGGCGAGAGCGAAAACATTACCTGCTTCCCGACTCTCTCCTTTGTCACGAATCCCATGTCTTCGATCTTCTTCAGGTGGTGGGTGAGGCGGCTCCTCTCCTTGGCATACTCTTCCGGGGCCTCCCTCACGCCCGGAGTAAGCTCGGAGATCAGGTCCTCGAGGTACCCGCTGCTGCCGGCGATGGCCTCCAGGAGCTGCGCCTGGTCCTTCTTCGGGAACAGCACCGGGATGGGGGGAAGCTCGATGATCTCCTCCGCCCCCACCTCGAGGTCATCGTCATCGTAGCGGGGGATCGCGGTGATCATCGGGGACTGGGTCAGGCAGCCGGCTATGTATGCCGCGATGGCAAAGGTCCGGAGCGATCCGCTGATGTTCAGAATGCATTCGTAGCCTTTCTCACGTTCCTTCTGGATGAGATCCACGATCTGGGATGCAGCGTTCATGATGTCCCGCTTGTCCACACGGATGATCGATACCTCGAAAAGAGCGGAAAGTTCGTGCTTCACCTTGTCCGCGACCTTACGGGAGATGCGTTCACCCGAGGAGTCATCGTTCCCGAGTACGAGGGTGACGCGGTGGATGGGATATTTCCGGTAGCGGCTGATCGAGTCCATCAGCCGGTCCTTGTGGTGGCCGACGAACACGACATGCGTATATGTCATTAGGTGATACTTTTTTCTTTATGTAATAAATTTTTTTATGTATGAACAATATTTTGTGCTGTTTTTTGTATTTGAATGCACAAGAATCAGGCATTTTTCAGAATTTTATAGGTAAAATTTCGGGTGAGCGCACACGTATAAAATAAATTAATTTTAACACATAAAAAAATATTTTAACTATGAACACCAACAGATATGTGAGGCAGAGCGGAAAAGTTACCCGCCCGCCCCGAGGTAATGGATGAAAAGGCGACAATGGAGAAGGATGAAGTATTGCCGTCGGCAGCGGCAGTACCAGGAAATGAGTGCCCGCTTCACGCACATCACCGGCTCAGTGGGGTTCGCGGGCCTCCACCTCTATATCAGGAACCTGGA